>Ga0214211_1000066_pt1 | contig 39585 bp, 60 predicted proteins | sample TroBogEpilimnion_3_FD_153049 | JGI IMG/M metagenome (GOLD analysis project Ga0214211, IMG submission 153049) | Freshwater microbial communities from Trout Bog Lake, WI - 11AUG2009 epilimnion | ecosystem: Environmental > Aquatic > Freshwater > Lake > Epilimnion/Euphotic zone | place: Trout Bog... | reverse complement strand
TTTTTGGGGACGGCACAGGTTTTTTTGGTAGTTTAACATTACTTTTATGAATCTGATAACCAAAAAGACCAATTATTTTATTAACTGTTTTCATGTTTTCCCTATATTCATTTTTTTGGTTTGATTACCACCGCCACCGCCAGTATCTTGTGGTGAAGAACCCGGCAATGCTTGTACTTTAGCAGTTTTTGTAGCAATTGGAACATTATCTGAAGAAATAGCTTTTGCATTAACAGATAATAAGTCATCAGCACCATCCATTTTAGGCATATTCATATATTCTCTAGCTTCATTAGGCGTCATAATACCACCCGCAACTCCAGCATTTACAAAGTTCATTTGGTCTAATGCCGCACCTTTTAAGAAATCTTTTGTATCAAAACGAATTGCTAGATTTGGATAGCCTTTTAATAATGATTGCTTAAACTTTTGCTCAATGCTAATAATCATTGGGTACATGGTAGTTTTATAGAATTCATCTAGCATGGTTTGTGTGTTATTAAACTTGCCAGCCGATAATCCAAGCATTTCAGGAGGTACACCAAACAGCCCGCAGATTCTTTTAGTGGTTTGGTCTTTTAGCTTAGCGGCATCTGCATCTTGTAGTGTCAGCATCTTAACAGGCTCATACTTCATACCGTTATCAAGCATAATACTTTGACCTGGTTTGCTTAAATCAGTAGGTTTAGAGCCAGTCATACTAGACCATGCTTCTGCCAATCGACCTTTGATTTCTTTAAATTTCACATCTGGAATAACTTGGTCAGTCACGAACATACCGCTAGGTTTTGCACCATTTTGCATAACAAAGTTGGCATATAAATCAATATCTTGATCTAAGGCAACCAATTCAGTAGCCAGAATGCCTTTGTTGAAACCAGCAGAACCTTGCCAAGCGGCTTCTGAAATATGAATTACTTGATGTGCGGCTAATGGCTCATCCCGATTAAAACCATAACTAGGTGTAGACAAGCGATAAGTAGGGTATCTTGCTGGATTCATTTGCGTTGTTATCAGCGTGGAATCCAAGTTATATAGTTCTATTGGTGTTTGTGAAGCATCACCTTGGTCTTTACGGAACAGTAGCGTAAAGGTTTCGCCAGATAACAGATACCACATACACCATTGATACCAAAACTCATATTGGCTTTGGAAATTATTAGGTTCTTGCAAAAGATTAAGAACTTGTTTTGCCTTTGCTTTATCCCTTGCTCCAGCTTTATCAGAAGCCAAAGCATCTTCAAAAATGCCTTCGTCTGTCTTATAAGCTATGTAAATACTGCATTGTGCTAATGCTCTGGCAATAACTCCAACGCAAGACATAATTGTGCTGTTTCTTGTCAGCACAGACATATCTACAATCCGACCAGCGGATGTAGTTGAGCTTGTGGTTACATAAAGTAGCTGAAAATTTGCACCGCCTTTACCATCTTGGGTCTGGCGAACAATCTGATTACCTAATTGGGTTTGTCCAAAAAGGGTATTATTTTCTTTTACTACTGTTTTCTTAGTGCGGAAAATGTCTAAAACACCCATATAAACTCCCAATTTTTTACGATATTACCTCAAAAACTACGGAATCCAAAGCTATTTGATATGAATGGGTTATCTAATGAGCAATGTGCCGCAATAATCATAGCAATTATGCCATCAACTTTAGCAGATTTGTCAGCTTCATTTTTCCTAATTTTTATGTTGCCATTTACATCCTCATAAACTTCACAGTTGCCTAATTGCCACCCAAGAAAAGGGTTTCCATCATGACGGATTTGATTATTTAGTATTAGTTTCTCAACATATTTTGATGGATTTGATAAAACACTCATACCTTGTCCAACTTTTTTAACAGGAACCCCGTTATCGTGCAGTCGCGCAACTAATGAAGCCGCATTATAAGCATCATATCCCACCTCTTTCACATCATACTTTTCACATTGTTGCATTATGTAAGCAGAGATTTCCCTATCATCCATGACATTACCCTCAGTCAGTCTAAGTATCTTGGAATCTATTGCAACACGGAAAATATCTTGATAATGCTTAGGAATCATCTCGTAACCAGCTTGTGGTAGAAAGAATTGCCATTCAGCGTAGTAATCCATTTCGCCATAGCGCTTTAAGGTGCATACGGCATTTAAATCTCGTGTGGCGGCTAAGTCAAAGCCAATAAAGACTGCCTCTGGTTCTCTATCGTCAGGTTCGGATATAGCTTTATCCCACATATCTCTGTCTAGCCAAGCGGTATTAGCACTTACATAGATGTTTAGGGTTTTGCAAAGAAATTCGTTTAATACAGCAGGCTTATGCTTTGCTTCCTCTGCTCGTTGGGCGATTGCTTCCTCAAAGACGGATATTCCGTGCATAGGATTTGCTTTTGCCCAAGTATTAGGCTCACGCCAATCATCCTGTGGGTCTAAGCCATATAGCAATCCAAACCATCTAGGGTTATCACCAGCTTCCCCATTAAGCATAGATTGCACCATGCTCATATCTTCATAAAACTTCGTGTCTTTAGTAAAAGATGCAGTTGTAATATAGATTCGCAATGGGTTTTGTCTTGCGACCATACCTGAATGTAATACCTCAATGGAATTTCTATCCACAATTTGAGCAGCTTCATCCACAATTACGCAAGATGGATTTTTTCCGTCTCCTGATTTTTTGGTGTCTCTAGAAAGGGCTTTAAAAGTGGATTGCGAATCTCCGCCCTTTTTTACTTCGTATCTTGATATGTTATAAAGTGCCTGTAAATCAGTAGGCATATTCTCTACGAATCCTTTAGCGGCATCAAACACAATGGTAGCCTGCTCTCTATTGGTTGCTAGGGTAAATACCTCTGCTCCAGCTTCACCGCATAGCAACTCATATAGTGCTATTGCGGCTGTAATAGTTGATTTTCCAGCTTTGCGAGGAATAAAGACAATTACATCAGTAACCATCCTCTTGGTTCTATCCCTTTTTCCACGAAAGCCATAGATAGCACAAATAATAAAAATCTGAAAAGGCTCTAGGATTATGGGATCACCCGCTTGTGGTCCTTTGGTGTGCTTTAAATTTTGGCAAAAGGACAGAAAATGTTGTGGCACTCTTTCATCGAATTGCCATTCCCATTCTTTATTTTCGTATTGATTAATAAAGCGTTGGCAAGCTAAACGAACATCTCTGCAGACATTAATTTCGCCTTTTATTACATCGTGGGCATATTCAAGCCCAGTCTCCCACCTCATGAAGCAAATGGTCCTTTAAGAAATTGCGATACAGGACTATTACTTTCTACCTTGCCAGATGAGAGCCTGCCTCTAGGGGTAAGCCCTAACTCATTCATTAACTGGATAATTAATGTGGTTGCTTTATTGCGAATGCTTAACCAAGGGCTAGGAGCAAGAGTAGCATTATTGTTTTGCGGTATTACAAGTCGGCTTTGTCTTTTACCGCTATCGTCTTTAAACTGTAGCATCTTGGAACAGTCCACATAAACCTCTATTTGGTCTGCCAGCATGGATAAAGCGTGTTTATCTTGGTCATTTCCAATGCCATAAACTGAATGTAGAAATTCCGCAGTTTCATCTATGAACTGTTGTTTATCCCATGCGTCAGGATTATCCAACCATTCGGCTCTAGGAATTCTTTTTCTAATACTGTCAGGCAAAGTGGCTAAGTCGCCTCTGGTTCTAGACTTTGTGCCATCGACTATGTGAAGCTCTGGTGGTTTTTTATTCATGGGTGCATCCTAGCCTAAGACACCCCCCTCTGTCAAATTACATTACACTTGATTTATGGTCATGATGAATCCAAGAGCATGTGTGCTACTTTAAGTTTCAACGGAAATATTGCTTTGACTGACCACATACCCATAGTCGGACAAGCTGTAAACGGTTTTTTTATTTGTGTAATGTTCAACGATACCCTTTTGTTCCAATACTGTCTTGTGTGAATGGCACTCTACACATAACGATTGGAATAGGTTGTTGGTAAACGCATGGTCTCCTATCTGTGCCCATGGAAAGACATGATCAACTACATTAGCTTGACATACTCTGCCAGCCAATAAACAACTTACGCAAAGTGGAGAACGACTCAGTTGTATTCGTTTGGTTTGCTTCCAGAATGGGCTTTTGTATTGCTGTTGCCTATCCCATCTTTCCTGTGATACTTCCTTTCTTATTCCATGCTTTTCACAGAATGAGCTTTTACCTATTCGTTGTTCTTTACAACCTAACTCTATGCACTTGGTATAGGTAGGTAAGGTAGGCATTATGGTGTTGGATCCTCTACGATATGTATAGGGTTATTGTCTATCCAAATATCTATATCTACACCAATGCTTTTAACATAGTCTAATTTAGCTTTGCCCATGGTAAAGATAATGTGATCTTTGTCTAATACTTTCCCAATACTATCCATAAGCTGTTCGTTTTGCTTTTCGCCAGTATGATGGGTTACACAATACACATCCCATTTACGCATCCAGCACATATAAATAAAAGTATCCCAAAATTTAGGGTCTGCGGAATAAGTATTATGGTAATCTAGAGCAACGGAAAGATTTTTCTCTCTCTTTTCCTCTTTAAAACCGCTTGCATGGGCGGCTGAAGCTACTTGTAATGCTTTGGATTTCGTTGTGAATGGTCCTTTTGATCCCCAATACCAGCCATCTTGCTTTTTAATAACAGGCATAAGAATCTCCATTATTTCCAATCGCCTTTGTTGCCACGATTACCAAGTCTCCATTGTAAAGTAAAGTCATCAGAATATCTCCACCATTTTGGCTGCATTGTATAACTATTACAATATTCTCTAAATGTTCGTAAACCCCATTCTTTTCGCCATGCTAACAACTGTCTAATACCGCATCTATAAATTTCTTTTTCAACTTTGTTCATTTTGTGCCTTAACGAATTCTTTTAATGTTTCGGATTTGATGTTTGGATTTACTACTTTCAATGTCATTCCATAGTTATTTTTTTCTAAATTATCCCAGTCAATATCTTTTCTTCTAATAAGCTGTGTATCAAAACCTTTCCATTGATTTGCTACCACATGTTGTGGTCTGCCATATCTTCTGTCCGTTTTAACGACTCCAGGCCACATTCTTTCTAATGATTTAGCCATTGTTAAACGACCATCGTTCTTATAAAGAACATCAGTATTTCCGCCTTTCATGGTCATAGTTGCCATTTTTTCTATCAAAAACGCATTCATTAATACGGTACACCATCCACCAGAAAGCACTTGTAAGCATAAATCGGTATCCTCGTTGTATCTTCCACGCCAACGATAATCTAAGTCATTTCTTATAAGCAAAGTGCTATAAACATGGCAGTTTAGGTAAAAAGGTGGCATTTTGTTTATTGCAAAGAATGTATAGTTCATTCCAGCAATAGCAATGTTTTCGTATCTATCCGTAAAATCTTCGGTTGCTTTAAATGCTGGTAAAGAATTGCATATAATACGCTTTCCTTTTTGCAACCTACGCATAAAGCGTATATTGTCATCCAATATCCAGTGCTTAAAATGACCATTTTTCTTGCTATGTTCCCAACAGAAATTTCTTGCTGGTATTGATCCAAGACCTAAATTGCTAAAAGGAAGGGCTAATATGCGGTCAGAACCATATCTTTCTGCATATTCATTTTTTTCTTGTGGCTCCACTACCAAAAAGAAATCAACATTATCTTTTATAAGAAACTTTGCGGTTAAGCAATTCTCATATCTACCTTTAGAGATTACATAAACTGGATATCTTGTATTCATTTTCTAATTAAAGGAAAGTCAAACTTTTTCCAAATATGCCCTAAATCATGGTTAGGTCTACCCCATTTTTTACTCATGGTAATTAAATGAGGCCAATTTTTCATTAGCACTTTTGTTCTTTGCAGTCTGCCATCATCTTTATAAAGATCGCAGTTACCGCCTTTATTTGATCCGCTAGTTACAGTATCGAACACATATACATTCATTGAAACAGTACATAAATGCCCTGAAAGAACTTGCAATGTCATGTCTGTATCCTCGCCCAAGCATCTCCACCTATGAGGAACGGAATTATTAAACAAAATACATCCATAAACTTGTTGGTTTACTTGAAAAGGCTTGCTTTTAGAAAATGCAAACACTTTGCTTGATAAGCCAATGATACCAATATTGGAATACATATCGCTAAATTGCTCTATTTTTTTAAATGCTTCGCCAGCATTTACTCTGCTACCTTTGCCTTTTGTGTAATAGTAGATTTGTTTTAAATCGTCATCCAGTTGCCAATGCCATTGATGACCTTCTGCTTGACTATGATCTCTTATAAAATTGCGTACAGGCACAGGACCTAATTTTTGCTCAGAAAATGCTTCTGGAGTAACAATAATCCTGTCTTTACCATATTTTTCTATATATAAATCAGCTTCCTGAGGTTCGACAGCGATTCTAAAATTTACTTTATCTTCAATTAAAAAATCGGCTGTCGTGCAAGCATCCCATCTACCTTTGGAAAGGATATAAACAGGGTATTTAGGCATCATACATCACCGAAGATACATCCTCTTTTTCTCTATGAGGCCACCAATACGACCAAGTCAATCCATCTGGTTTTCCAGTATTCATTCCTGAAATTTCAGCAAACTTTTGTCTGTCCTCAGCATTACGGAACTGTATGCTAATTCGCAAAGCATTTTCTTTAGGCTCATAGTCAGGCATACCTATCCATTCCGCCGCTTCCTTAATGGATGCTATTTCGTTAGATGGGCGAGTAACCATTACAAGATTAGCTAACATCATTTCGTCATAACCTGTTCCGAGCAATCCTTCTACATCCATTTCCATAATTTCTTTAAGAATTTTTGATAATTCTCTGTCATCAACTTCTGCTAACCTACCTAATTCATTGTCTCCAGCAAGTACTTTAAGAGCTTTGGTGCTGTTCGCATCTATTTCCAACCTAATCACAGGCACCTCTTTTAAACCTAGCTTACGGCTTGCTTTAACGACACCATGACCAGCAAGAATTGTATAGTCTTTAGCTACTACAACATTTCTATAAAACCCATGTTGTTCTATGCTTTTCATTAAATGCTCAAGCTGATCATCTGGATGCTCTCTATAGTTTTTTGGGTGATTTTTGAGCTTTTCAATATCAACATGCTTTGGCTCATGGATTTTTACAGTCATTTGCTCTCCTGTTTAGGTAATGGTGTTGAATAATATTTATATAACCAAACTCGTTTTCTTTGTTTTGGGTTGTCATTTGGAATAGACTCTCTACTTAAATATCTTTGTCTAAGTAAGTATGATAAAGCCATAGATATTTCGCTTGACTTTAAATCTTTAATAAATTCTTTTAAGTCAGCTAACGTCATATCTTGTGAATGTTGCAAAAAAGCATTTCTTACTTTGGTTGCGGCATTAGCCATAAAATATCCCCTATTAGTATTAGATAGGGGATATATTACAGGATAAAGTATTATTGTCAAGCAACTAATAGCTGTATTGCCTTTGCTTTAACCGCATTACCTGTGCCAAACCAAGTGCTATTTAATCTAGCATCCTGCGTTCTTGATGGCAGGTGATGGTCATAATATTCCGTAACCGCATTTAACATTCCCCATTTAGTTTTTCCAACAAGTTCCGATCCTTTTGCTTCTCCGTCAAATAAATTAAGAATTTTTGCAAAACCTTTGGTTTTTCTAACCTCAAACATAGGATATTCCATGCTTAAAGGGGTTTCCATTAACCTTACAATAAAATCCTTTGCTGATTGACTGCTCATTTTTTGATTTTGCAAAAATTTACCCATTGCCATAAAAGCAGAGAATGACTCAACCGCTAACCCTAGTTTTGCTTTCATTAAGTTATGGTCAAATTCTCTAGAATGTGTAAATGATACGCAGTCGGCACCATCGGCTGTAGCCATAGATAAAGTGTTGTTACAAACAACTCTAACCGAGGTAAACCTAGCAGTTGTAGCTAGTGACCTATCACATGATGTTGAAAGCAACAAGAATCCACCTATTCCATCATCTTTGGTAATTTCACCGAATTTGCCAGTTTCCGCTAAAGCCCATAAGCGTTTACCGCCAAATAAAGTTCCAGCAGTATGTAATTTAAAGCCTGATTCCTCAACTAAATCTTTAAAGAAATCAAGCACTTCAGTTGGTTGAACAGGCTTATAACGATCCGAAACAATAGACATTGGTGCTTTTGTATCACTACGATAAAGCACATTTTGTCCAGCAAAAGATTCTAAATTGTGATGTTCATTATCATCTTTAGTTTCAAAGTGAACTGGTGAAGATTCTAAACTCCAGTCCATTCCAGCAGCCTTTCTCCAAGTTGTCATGTCTGCATTTTGGTCAAGTTTCTGACCTAAGCTATGCCAAGGTGTTTCGCCTACAAAAGCCATTTCAGCGAATCCGTTTTCTCTAATTGTTAATTCATGTGCCATTTTTAAATCCTTTTCGTAAGATTAAATAAGTCAAGTACTGATACATCCATAAAACCTATTGCAAACATAATTCCAAAGAAAGCCCCTAATAAGCAAGCAAAGATAAAATCTCTCATAATGTTTCATCCTCAAAAAGCTCACACCAGCTACGAACTTTGGAATCATATTGGTGTTGAATAACAGCAATAGTATTATCAAGACTGTCAAAAGCTGGAATTACCGCAACTTTTACTTTTCTTCCATTTTCAAGATAAAGCATGTAGTTTTTAGTAATTTCCATGATTAAACCTTCCAATGGTTGATGGCGGAAGCGATTGCCATAGATTTATTAGGAGCAAAGTCAATTATTTGACCTTGATTAGCAATTACCCAAGCATTCCGTTTTTTAGCAACATAAAAAACATCGGATTCCTTGGTTGACATTAAAACCCTAAAAACAGTTTTTGATACTGGGATTATTTGTAGATTTTGCATTTTATTTCCTTTTTTCGTGTTATGGAATTGGTTTCCATACAAGTATTATATAACGAATCTCATAGATTATTACGAACTAAATCAGTTTTTTAAAACTTTTTTGATTTATTTTTCTATGTGAAATGTATGGTGGGGAGTAGCCACGAAAAGGTCGGTTCTTTAAGCCGAAGCAGATTATAGAGATGCCGCTCTTACTACCCCCCGTAGATGGGAGGGGTTTCCCCCTCGTAATTCCTAAAACGGTATATCGTCATCCTCAATACTGTTAATTCCAGCACCGCTTGGCACAGGTTTACCAGTATTAGATTCTTTTGGTTTTGGCTCAAATAAAGATACCCAACCATCAAAACCTACAGGAATAGAATCTATTTTAATAGATAATTGACCTTTGTCGTTTTCAAAGCATACACCCATTTGATGCCATTTGGTCTTTTCTTCACCATTTCGGTCTTTGTAAGTGCCATTTTTTGTTTTTACTTCATATTTTAAAACCGCCATCATTTTTCTCCTGAGAGGATTTTTAGTCTAGTTTCCACTTCTGCTAGAAACACTTTTACTGCTAATTCCATATCGGCAATCGTATCGTTGCTTCTATGGCATCGCTTAACAAACAAACGACTCTTTTCAGGCACTCTAGGGTCAAAAGAAACAAAATCGCACCATTCCCTATTTGTTACCCACATTTGGCATTGCATTTGTAAATAATAAGCACTAGGTACTTCATCATTCCAAATATAACTAAGATGCGTAGAGGTTTTTGGGCATTTTATTTCTATAAGCCCATCTTTACCTACCAAACCATCAGGGCTACATCCAACCCAAGCAATATTAGGATGTTTCCAAAACCCAGTTTTATCTACGAATGTTTCACGGGAAACTTCGTATGCTTGTCTTGCTTGCGGTTCGGTTTGAGTCCCCCATTCCATATACTCATTTGTATAGCCATTATCATCAAGTTTTTTTGAGTATCGTTCCGCAACAATTTTTTCAATAAAGCTTTGTCTAGTTTTGGATGGTGCGTCTCCCCTACCTTTTTGCATTACTACACCAATATTGCTACCAGAAACATGACCAAGTTTTGCTAACCGCCACTCGTCAGAACCTTGCTCAAGCAGTCTTTCTGGGTATTCAAGGGTAACCATGCCAGCAAACGGAATAGGTTCTATATTGGCGGTAAAAGAACCATCCTTTTCGGCAATAATTCTGTCATCAGTAGTAAAAGTTGTCATTTTCTTGCTTTCATCATTGCGTCAGCAAATTGATAAGCAGTATTGGCAATCAATTCTTGATAATTTTTATCTGCTTGAAAATTGCTAGTTTTGTAAGTGTCATCATTTTCTTCGCTTGAATGGTAATTTTCCCAAACTTTAAAAGCCAATGGCATAGCTTTAGCCGCAAAGTAATCACGCAAACCCATTCCGTTATGTTCAGGATTGAATGTAGGGTTATATGGAAATGCTTTCATTTATGCCCCCAATTCTTGTTTGCGTTTGTCTTTTACCACTTCTAGTTGTCGTAATGCTGATGGGTCATTTGCAACTTGCTTACAAGCCTGTATATACACAGTCTTTAAATCATCCAAAGTGGTGGCATTTTCTATGTCGAACAATAATTTTTGGACAGTATTAGGATCAACTGGATCCTCGCTTGGCAAATCCTCTCCAGCATAAATATATAAGCCAATTCCAAAAAGTGCTATTGTTTTGACCAAACAGCGTTGCATTGCAGTATTTACATCCATAGCATTTGGATTAGGAATTGCTTTGTTTTGGTTATTAATTACTGGCATTTGACAAGTCATAGATTTGCCAAAAGCGGTAACTGTGCAATAAACCATAAGCGATTCTGCAAAATAAGTAGGCTCTCCAAAAACCCAAGTTGCTGTTGGATCATTCTCTAAAAGCTGATCTACCGCCCATGTCCAAGAAAGATATGTAAACCGACCCTTTTTTTCTGTGTGTTCGTTTACATTAATTTTGCGTAACTCAATAAATGTTTTCATGTCTTATCCTTTATAAAAAATCTATATCATTAACTTCAAGTCGTATAAATTCAGCTATTTCCTTTCGGTCACCAAGATTAAGCTCGTCAATCTTAATAAAAGCTGCTTCCTGAGTATCAGCCTCAATAACAAAGGTAATTTGGGCAGTTTCTGTAATTATGTAAGTAGCCATCTTAATCACCTAATCCAGAGTTGTATTCATCAATGGCATGGGATTCAGCAAATTTTTCCATATATTCATGGCTAATATAATACAACTTGCGACCTAATGCTTCCCAGTTGCCTTGATTTACAAAGTCAATAATAGTTGCTTGGTCATCTGGATTTGCTTCAGAAATTGCTTCTGCTAGATGATGAACTAAAGCTGGATCATATTCTTTAGTATTTAACAATTCAGCAGTTCTGTGGTCAATAAAGTCTCCAGAATCATCATCCTCTGGTTCGTAATAAGCATCTTCTCTATTCATTCCCATTTTATTTCTCCCTTTTCATGGTAGGCTACTAAATTGTAACCTAGTAGTATTATATAACGAAACTAGAAAATGTATACCTTTTTTATTCCATATCCACCATCCGTAAATTCCTATTGGGGTTTTAAAGGTCACAGAAGATTTCTTACACCTAAAGCTAATGAATTTAAATCGTCAGTAGCTCAAATAGTGAGCTTAAATAAAATAAATCTTGGTACTGCCAGATTGCAAATTGAAATAATTTTGTACGCAACAGATAAAAGAATTCGTGATATAGACAATTCAATAAAGTCATGCCTTGATGCACTTGTTCAAGCTAGTGCGTTTGCTGACGACTCACAAGTGGATGTTTTGACTGTAAAGCGTGGTGAAGTCATTAAAGGAGGTAAAGCAAAAATAATTTTAAAAGTATTACACTTTCCTAAAATTGATATATAATAGTTCTTGTAGGGCTAGGTTCATTACCGAAAAATCGCTTCATCGCCGATTGCCCTACATTTTTTGTGATGCCTTTGATGAAAGGATTTATGAATTACTATCCGTTTCATATTGGGGATTATATTTCCCATACTAGCCACCTTACGGATGAGGAAGATTTGGCATATCGCAGAATGATTGATCTTTATTATCATTCCGAACAACCTTTTCCAGATGAATTTTTTGTCGCTAGGCGAGTTAAATCCAATCCAGCAGTAGCTTTAATTTTGCTACAAGAATTTTTTGAGTTACAGGATGACGGTTGGCATAACAAGCGTGCAGACGAGGAAATTGCCAAATATCAAGCCAAAGCTGATTCCGCTAGAAATGCAAACAGAATTAAATCAGAAAAGCATTCAATTCTGAAATCAACTCTGGAATCAGAACCGAATCAGCTCCTAACCAATAACCAAAAACCAATAACCAATAACCATATTAAAAACATAGACCCACCAGACGGTGTGTCTGTTGATTTATGGAAAGATTTTTTGGTTTACAGGAAACGGATGAAGTCTCCAGTAACCCCTAGAGTATTAGCCAGACTTATTAAAGAAGCTGATATAGCAAAAATGTCCTTATCCGATGTTTTAGAAACCATTATTTTTAAGGGTTGGAAATCTTTTGATGCCTCTTGGGTTGCTCAAAAACAATCAGGTAGTGCCCCACAATCTAACCAAGCATGGAGAACTAATGACAATTTAATGATTGCTAAAGCTAACGAATTGGGCTTGCATACAGTAGGACTACAACGATTCGAAATTATTAACAAGATAGACGCTACTTTAAGGAGCAGAGGATTATGACAAAAAAAGATAGGCAACAGTTGGAATATGACATTTATTATGCTTGCGAATGTTTAGATGAAGTTTTTGCAATGATCCAAGTTGTTCGTGATTTGTTTGAACAAGACACAAGCACAGAAATAAATAAGTGGAAAGTTCGCAAAAGTTTAGGCGGTATTATGTCTTTGCTAATAGATATTCAATGCAATCTAGAACAGTCTATAGAAAATAAAACAGTAGAAAAGGAAGATGACGATGGTAGATGCTGATATTTCCCCATTTAAAGCCTTAGATTTTATTAGGGATAATGCTCAAAAATTAGGCAATTTAAAAGGTGCGGTATACGCACATACTGAGCTTAGAAAAACTAAAAAAGCTAGACTTATGCTAATGGCTAAAGATTTAAAAACACAATCCGAAAAGGAGGCTTACGCTTATGCACAAGAAAGCTATGAACAACATATTTTAGATACTGAAGAACTTATTGCTATGTATGAAACATTGCGTGTTTTAATGTTGGCGGCTGAATCTAAAATTGAAGTTTGGAGATCATTGGAATCTACCGCTAGAGCAGAAGGAAAATCTACCCAATGAACGCAAATGAACCAGTAGCGTGGATTGCAGTAGGCGATAACACAAGTGTATTTTTTGATTTAGATTGTGCTTTATCTATTGATGACAACCCAACACCACTTTACACCCATCCAGAAAAAGAACTAGACGAACAGTTTAAAAAAGGTTTTGAAGCTGGCAAAGAAGAAGGTTGGAAAGCCCATAAGTTTCACCATCCAGCAAAAACACTAACAATTAGCGATAGGGATATTTTAAAAATAATTCACGATAAATTTACTAAGTTTGGTTTTGAAGCAGATTACATCGTGGAAGATACCGAATTAATTGATTTTGTTAGAGCAATACTAAGAAAGGCACAAGAGAAATGAAAAATGAACCAGTAGCGTGGATGTTTGAAAAAGATGGTGCATATATGTGCATTAAACACGACAGCAGAGTTAATTATGATGGCGGTATTCCACTCTACACCCATTTAGCAAAGACACTAAGGCATGAAAATCACGATTTGGATAGAGGTGCTTGGACTGTTGGACAAACAGAATCACAAGAATTTATTGAGTCATCCGATTTTAACCATGATGTACGGCTTTATCTAAATGGTGATTTTGAAACTGACGCACAACGACTAAATTATTTACAGCATATTGCAGATAGACTTAATACCCATCCAGCAAAGACACTAACAGATGAGGAAATAATCAAAGTATATGAAGATATGCTTGGAGTTGCGTCTGCTAGAAGTTCTGCTATTGACTTTGCTAGAGCAATACTAAGAAAGGCACAAGAGAAATGAACGCAGAACTATATCTTGCACTGCAAAAAACTTTAAAAGCTTATCACGATGCTAGCCTAAAGAATAATACTCAACAAGCCTATGAATTAAGTATTGACCTTGTGGAATTAGCACAATGTTTAGAAGAATATTCTTGCGATGCGAATAAATCTAAGTCCTGAAGAACTAAGGGTTGTTAAATTTATTGGAAAAGCTCGTAGGGATAATGCACAGAAATTTAATAAAGATAAGCAAATATTGCAACAAGACCCTTATCAACTAGACATAGATGGTTTTATGGGTGAATTTATAGTGGCTAAAGCATTTAATTTAATGCCAGATTTTGAATTAAGCCAAAAAAAGAAGCCTTACGATTTAATAGATAGTGATGGACTAAAAATAGATGTTAAATCTAGTAGGATAGATAATATAAAGCTAAGAGTTGCGGAATATCACGATAAAAGCCCTTGCGATATTTATGTTCTTTGTATAGTAGATGATCTTGGCGGTGATATTCGTTGTTGGGGTGCTTGGAACTTTATTAAAAACAATGCTTATAAAGAACAATTCAATGATAGATTTGGCAAAATTTCCACTTGTTATGCTATAAGTCAGCATTTATTGAATAAATATGAATAAATCGCAAAAGGAGTTATATGGCAAGATTGCTAGATTGGGATGCTCATTATGTAGGCATCTTATGCTTGGTGAAACGCCAGCAGAATTGCATCACATTAGACGAACTTCTAAAAGAAGTAATGCCCCTGTTATCCCATTATGTCCCTATCACCATAGAGGAGCAAATACCAGTATTCACGGAATGGGTAGAAAGCGTTTTGAAAGAGAATACGAAATCACGGAAGAACAACTTTTGGTACAGACAAAGATATTAATAGGAGAAGATTATGAATGAACATATTTGGACAGCAAGTGGTACTGATATTGAAGAACGCTGGAAATTACAAGGATGGGTTCGACCTTCTGAAACTCCAGAAACTCAGGCAAAGTTTAAGTATTACCAAGAATTGCCATTACGCAAATTAGATGATGTTGCAAAAGTTCGTTACGAAGAAGTTTTAAAACGAAATAAAGTAGTTCGTATTAAGTAGCTAATTTTTGCATTACCATTCGGATTTTAGCTTTACGATCATCTATACCAAGCGTGCCACCATTGATACGCTTGGTCATAGTTTCAATATCCATCGTATCGGCTAAATCATTTAAGCCTTTTTTATTCCAAAACCAGCCAGCACTTAAAGCCGCATATTCAGGAGTAATAACCCATTCAGGATTGCTAAGCAAATCCACACTAAGACCAGATCCGCAGTTGGCATAGTTGTCTTTGCCAGTAAGTTGTATAAGCCCACGACCATGATACTTCCAACCATCGCTATCTTCAACATTCCCCATTCTCCCACCATAGACTTTATTGGCTATTTTTTCAGGATTATTGGCATATTTTTCAGCCGTATCCATATCAGGAAATCTTGAAGGCCAAGTTCTCATTAAAGCACTTGCGGAATAATGTAAGTTTTCTTCTAATACTCTAAAACCATTAGATTCGTGCATACATTGACCAATAAAACAGGCTTGTCTTTGCTTGCTATTAATTCCATATTTTGCAAAAGTATCCTCTAAAGGCTTTTCCCATTGTTGGTTTATACCAATAGCATCTAAATTCATAATCCAGCCTGTTCTTTAATCCAATCTTGTAGCGATACTAATTGTTGCGTTGTGTAGGCACAAGCAAGTAGCTGGTCGGAGGTGCTTCCATTAGCTGTGCTGGAGGTATTGGAAAGGGTGGGCATTTGACCGCTACTGGAGTTGTGCAACCCACCATAATAAGACTTAAGAGCAGATAGCTTAGCTTCATAGGTTTCCTTAGATGCTTTATTAATTAAATCTTGTTCTTTGATTTTTGCTTGATTTTCTGCAATTTGTTTTTCAGCGATTGATTGTATTTCTGCTTTATATATCTGAAAACGATTATGCTCAATATAGCCATAAAAGCAACCAGATAAAAGTAATGTAGCAAATCCAATTTTGACATAAGAAAGTATTGAAAGTGGAAACATTATTCAATCGGCTTATTAGTTATAAAGCGAAGTATAGCAACGATAATGCCAATACCAATAAGGCTAATGCCATAATATTTTGGATCAATAAGGTTTTGGACATAAGAAAAATTATCAAATAAAGCTCCAAATATTACAAGAGCAAAAGAAAACCACATAGTTTTAGATTTATGTGCTTTCATTTATCTGCCTTTTGCTCCAATTTTTCATAGAGTTTATCAAGTAATACTTCTATTCGATCAAAACGAACAGTCATATCACCTTTTTTTACATAATTTGTAGGAAGATCAATTTCAATTTCTTTAACATCTTCTTTAAGAGTTTGTACGGAGTCCCATATTTGACGACACCACCAGCCTACTGCGGCTAATATTGCACCGCCAGCTAAATTAAAAAGGGTTTGACCATCCATAAAACACCATTATTAGAGTTATTAAGAATCTTATTTTATGAATTTAAAGCAATTTTACTACTTCTTCTGGTTTTACAAAAGCATCAGAATTATGTTCTGTATTTTCCCACCAGAGAAATTGATTCTTTGCTAAATATACTCTATCTTTTAAAAGATTGTTATTAATAGTATGTCCATAAATTAATGGATCGCTTACTGACCATAATACTATTCCAGCTTTATTTTCAGACCACGCAAGATGCTGAAAAAAACTATCTACTCCTATCCAAGTATTACATTCTTTAATTAATAGCCTTAATTCATTTATTGGAAGATTTTTACGGAAATCATCGACAAGTTGTTTTTCTCCTTCAATCCCTATTTGGACAATAGGTTCATTTATTAAAGATATAAGCTCTTTCCAAAATGGATAGTTTTTAGGATTTCTTTTACCGTTTATTAGCTTTTTAGCATAAGGGTGAATAATGATCATAGATAAAGTTTCCTATAAGCATTTTCTAAGCTATCAGTCCATTTCCATTGATCCATTTTTTTATAAATATTCCAATGTTCTATATCCCCAAAAAGTGCTTTAGCTTCTGCAATAGATCGACAAGGAATAATCTCAGGATAACAACCAAAAATAACAGGGTTTGGTATATCAGGAAGGAGCTTATTAAACACAATATGATCGCCAAGCCCACAATTAAGGATAATAATAGTCTTATCTCTGTAGTTGATGATATTGCGATAAATTTGATCATCGTGAGCATACATTTCCTTTTTAGATTCGCTACGAATACCGCCTTCTGGATTTTTTAAATGCCATGTAACTGCGTGTGGTGCGGCAAGGATTCTATAGCCTTTTTGCTTTAATCCATAAGTGAACAAAGTTTCTTCTCTATGAGCAACTCTAGAAAGCCCTAAGTTGTAATCTTGAACTCCAGCACGATAAAGAAATGAACAATGAAGATGATCTACTTCTTTAATTTTAGAAATATTTGACCATTGAATATTTGGTTCAGTATCAATATTTTCTATTTTGCCAGTAGGAAAATATCCCTCAAATTGAAGCGGTGGAGTAAGAATAGAACCACCTACTGCTCCAATACTATCTATTGCTGTTGCGTAACTAAATAAATTTTTTAATACATCTGGTTCTGGAATAGCATCATCATCTACTCTCCAGACCCAATCAAATCCCATTTCATTGGCTTTCTGATGGATATGATGCTGACCTTTTTTTTCAGCAAATACCCATTCCCAAGCTATCTTTTTAAAATCTAATATCTGAAAGAAATGCTGATAAATCAATTCTTGTCGCATATCTTTTGGTTCATCATTATCATCAAATATCACCAGTTTATCGACTGGTTTAGACTGATTTATGATGGCACTTAAAACCAATGGAAGGGTAGTAAAGTATCTACCCCTAGTTGCTACTGAACATAGAACTTTAGGCATTTTCCCACCTACAGATCATTAAATTGCATGAATTATTTTGATCAACTGCTCTTAAATGGCTAGTAATGTTGCCATGCTCATCTATATATTCAAACTTGAAATCAGGGAAATCAGCTTCAGTAAGCCCATGCAATTTGTGATGCTCACCCCAAAATCCTTTTGGCTCATTGTGGGGAACAGTAATTAGTAAAACTTTACAATGGCTTTGCAATAACTTTACAATCTCTAGCCCATTATCAAGGTGTTCAATGACTTCAAAAGCTATGATGGTGTCATATTGCCCAAGTTCATAGGAATTAATATCAGCCCATTCAAACTTAGCAGTTGGCAACCATTGTTGGTTTTTGGCTATATTTACAATAATAGGGTCATAATCTAAGCCAAGATATTCAATATCTGATGGGAAGAATTGAACTCCATAGCCTGTAGAGCATCCAATTTCAAGGACATTCTTACCAAATAGATTTTCATTAGCCCATTCATATCTTTGGGTTTCTCTAGGGAATACTGTATCATCTTTTAGAAATATTGCTCTTTCATAATTGTTTGAAAGTCTCCAGTAGTACCATTCTTTGTTGTATTTCTCTGCCAGCTTTAATTGATTAAGCAAGAACTTATCATACCAATTTTGGACTAAGGATGGGTCTAGCATTGTTCCTTCAGCTTTGTGATAGATGGGGAAAGTTCCATTGTTTCCACAATCTACAAGACTAAAGCCAGCTTGTTCTGCTTTTAGGCAAAACTCTATATCTTCACATCCACCAGTACCATAATCTTCATTAAGAAAATTAATAGTGTTGAAAACTTTGCAATCAATCAAAGCACAAAAGAAAATACCAAATCTTCTTTTAGTGATTTCTGAATATTGACCTAATACATAATTGACATCACCCTTATCTAGCATATTCAACCATCTATTCTTTGGTTGTTCTAGCAAAATTGTGTCATTATTTAGCAAGATGATTTTGCTTGCTGAAGTTGCTTTGATGCCTTCATTAGTAGCTTTGGCAAAGCCTAAAGGTTCATCATTCCAAACCACTTTTAGATTAGGAATTGATGTTTCTAAATAATGTAAATACCTAGAAGTATTGTCTATGCATCCATTAGCTGATATGACTAATTCAACATCAGCCATATCAGTCCATTTGATTATGGAATCAATGCAGGGTTTAAGGTATTTTTCGCAGTTGTTATATGTTGGTATTACTATTGTATATTGTATTGTCATATTTTAACTATACCATTTAGCTACTGGTTGTTCAGGAAATACTGCATCCCATGTAGGGTTTACGGCAATCTTACGGATTGCATTACGATATATTAAAAACTCATTTTGATTAGTCAAATAGGGGTTATTGGCTGGGTTGGTAACATCAGGAATAGTTGTCCAATCAGTAGCATATAGCAGTTGGCTGGCAGTAGCTTGGTTTTGAGTAGTCAAAGTGTCGTGCATTTGCTGTATCTGCTCTGGGGTTAATTGTGCTACCTCTACTGTGTAAACCCAGTTTAAAGGTTGTGCTGGGTCTGTTATTAAAATATAAGGAGTAGCTGGTACTAAGCATTGAGTTGTGGGGTCATAGTCAAGATAAGTATTCACATACATACAGTTGTTTTCAACCATAAACTGTTCATTTGGTCCGCTAGAAGGAAAAGAAGTATCAGGATACATAGACTGGTAATCAGCTACATCAACCACTTGTCCATTTTCAATTTTAGCTATTAACATATAAATCCTTATTGATTGGGGAATGCTGCAGTAGGTGGTGTAAAGTTAGCTGTATAACGAGCTATGCCGTTAGTAATCCGAATATCGTCTAAATAGCAGTTTGAGCTATTAGTAGGAGTTGGCAAATAAGCACCAATGCCTAAGTTATTGGATACATAGTTTGTAGAATCTGTGGTCCAGGTAGAACCTTGCTGAGTTCCATTTACAAACAAGCGTGTGTTTGTTCCGCTTCGAGTTAACGCAATGTGATACCACTGTCCGGTAGATAGGGCACTACCAGTAATTTGAGTTACGTTACTAACATAGTATGTCATTGCAGAACTAGCTAATTGCAATACTGGCGCTGCTTGTGTACCTGTTGAGCGTTGGTCGTAAAAGTCACCGTTAGCCGTAGAGTTTAAATACAACCAAAACTCAATCGTAAAGTTAGCAGTTCCAAGCGTTGTATACGGCTGAGAAGGAACAGTCATGCCGTTACTACTTGCTGCATAAGATACTGAGCCTGTTCCATACTTAACTACGCTAGTGCTAACTTTGGGGTTAGATGCGGTAATTAAATCATTTTTACCGGCATTGTCATAAATACCAGCATTAGTGCCATTTAACAAAATTGATGTATTAGTAATTGCCGAAATTGGTGCGGTAGGAGGCGTAAAAGGCGCAGTATATAAACCAGTTCCTTTAAGGATTCGGAAGTTAGAAATGTAACCAGTAATAGGCAACGTAGTATTGTTGTCTGCGCCTAAGTTTGGGTTTGTTCCTGTGTAGCTTGAAGTATCGGCTACTGTTCCACCTTGCTGACCATTAACAAAAAGATAAAGTTGTCCAGATGTTCTTGATGCTGCAATATAATTCCAAGTATTCAAATTAAATAATACTGTGCTATTAATAAGGGTTGTGTTTGAAGTTATAATTTTACTAAGATTAATTACACCTCCAGTTTGCTGGGTAATTACAAAAGCTCCGCTACTACCAGAATTATTGGCTGTAAGAAATATAAAAAAAGCACCAGCTACAGTAGGATAAAACCAAAATTCAACAGTAAAGTCTCCTGTTCCAAATGCAAATGCTGCATTGTTTGGAAAAGTTAGTCTTGACGCACCAGGGAAATATAAACTTCCACCATTAGTTCCTGTTGAATATGCAGAAGTTGGAGCATAAGGACTCCAGGGTTGTGCAGATGGTGTTCCAGTAACGGTAAATGCAAAGTTGTTGCTAGAGTTATCTACAAACCTATTTGATTGGCAAGTAAGTAATTTAGTGTTTGTAATAGCAGTAAGTGGTGTTGTAGAAGGTGTAAAGTTGCTTGTATACACAGCTGTACCGTTTACTAGTCTTGCATTAGAAACATACCCAACCAAATAGTTTCCAGCAGTTGCTCCATTGCTTGCAATAGTTACACGACTTGCTGCATAGTTATTTGCATCTACATAACTAGAGCCTTCTTGCACTCCATTTAAAAACATTTTAGTTACTAATGTAGACCTAGAAACTGCAACATGATACCAAGTGCCTACTGTTAATGCTGTTGTTCCTGTAATTTGTGCTGCATTGGAAACAAAATAAGTAAGCACATTAGAAGCAGAAACATAAATTGCTGGTATTACCGCATTAGCTGTTCCACTATTTCTTTGGTCAATAATGTATTGAATTGCGCCTGTTGTAGTTAAATAAACCCAACATTCCATTGTAAAATCGCCAGTACCGTAAGTAAAAGCAGCATTAGTAGCTACAGTTAAATAAGAAGCAGTAGGGTTGTAGTTACTCCAATACCCAGCAGCTTGACTAAATGGTGTATATGTTCCTTGTGTGGGTGTGCCTGTTCTAGTAACAGTAAAGTTGTTTGTCGATGAATCTAAGAAAGTATTGTTCTGCGCCCCATTAGTTCCATCGCCATGAAGCAATAAAGCTACTTGGTTAAAGTTTGCGTCACTAGTTGGTGCTACTGTTTGATTACCAGCGGCAGCCCTTAACATTTTACTAAGCATTATGCATTACCTACTAAAGTACCATAAATAGTTGAACCTATTTTCCACAATTCAATATTAGTTGTTACTGTTGTAGAAAGAGTAGGTGCTGAACTACCAATCCAAGTAACAGGAACACTTGACCAAGTTATAGTATTTGAACTAGCAGTAATTTGTAGTGTAAGACTAGCACCAGCAGTCCAAGTACCAGCAGTAGGAGTAGATGTTCCTGATAATGTCCAAGTCTGAATAGTTCCATTTGTAGGACTTAACGCTGGAGTTGTGCCTGTAACTGCATAAACTGTTTCAATAAGCCCAGTAAAAGTTGGGTTAGTAGCTAAAGCAACTACAGTCCCACTTCCAGAAGTTGTATAGCTTGTTCCCCATGCTGACCCTGTTGAGTTTGCAATGCCAGCACTAGGATAAACCATTGCTCCTGAGTAGCCTGAGTACCCAGAAATTCCGCTTCCACTATACCCAGATATGCCACTTCCTGAGTACCCGCTTATCCCGCTTGCCCCGCTATAGCCGCTAAATCCGCTAACTGTTACACCTGAGTATCCAGAATAGCCACTTATTCCAGAACCACTATATCCTGAGAAACCTGAAACTGTTGCACCAGAATATCCTGATGTTCCGCTATACCCGCTAAAACCAGAAACAGTTGCACCACTATAACCAGACCAGCCCGAGATTCCACTTCCCGAAAATCCTGAGTATCCACTAACCCCACTACCTGAATATCCTGATTTTCCACTAAAGCCGCTTATGCCGCTTCCACTAAACCCTGAAAATCCGCTAACACCTGACCCGCTAAAACCTGAGTAGCCTGAATAGCCAGAAACAGTTGCTCCTGAAAATCCGCTAGTCCCTGACCAACCACTATATCCAGAAGTAGCAATTCCTGAAAAGCCTGAGTATCCACTAAAGCCGCTTTGCCCTTGTGGACCAACAATTTCGCCTACATTATGCCAAGCTGTTCCTGTCCATACATATAAATCACCATTGGAAGAAACAATATAAGCATCATTTGGTAAATTTCCAACTAAAGGCAAATCGGCTGGAGTAGCTACAGTTCCTTTGATATTAATGGATGTACCTTGAACTCCACTAAAACCGCTGTAGCCAGAGAAACCACTTGTACCAATACCTGAATAACCAGATGTTCCAGAATACCCGCTAAAGCCCGATATAGATTGTCCAGAAAACCCTGAGATTCCAGACCAACCACTTAAACCACTTCCTGAAAACCCTGAAAATCCTGAAACTCCGCTACCACTAAATCCTGAATAGCCAGAAACAGTTGCACCAGATATTCCAGAAAACCCCGACCATCCGCTAATGCCAGAACCCGAAAAGCCAGACTTTCCAGACCAACCGCTAATTCCAGAACCAGAAAACCCAGATATACCAGACCAACCCGAAACTCCACTACCTGAAAATCCGCTAATACCAGACGCACCAGACCAACCGCTTACACCACTTCCACTATAGCCTGATTGTCCGCTATACCCACTAAAACCCGATGTAGATTGACCTACAGCACCACTATACCCAGATTGTCCACTATACCCACTTAAACCTTGTGGACCAATTAAGCCACGATCAATATTAATAGTCTGATTAGGAGTAGGAGTTACATTGACCAAAACATTATTTTGATCAGTTACATTGACTGTCATTCCCATATTAGTTCACCACTCCGTCAGAACGCACTAAAAATAGCAAGAAAATAATACTATCTTGGGCTGGAGTAGAGCCACTTGCTGGAAAGCTAATTTTGATTCTTCCGCTAAATGCTACAGGACTTGTAGCCGCAATATTTAATTCAGGATCGGAAGAAATAATATCCCAAGTGCTTTCATCAATAACTAAAGTAAAAAAACCAGCCGTATCATTACGATTAGAAATAGTAAGACTTACAGGGCTTGGTTCAGGAACATAGTCGGCAATATCAAAAGATAAGCCATATCTAGTATCTTGAAGATTTGATACTTCTCTACGAATGATTTGGGCATCAATATCAACCCCAGTTAAATCAATTGGAGTGCCGTCTGTGGCTAAAGTTAAATTCCAAAAAGTTTTTTGGTCATAAACTAGTTCGCCAGCAATAATTTGATTGTCAAAACCGCTTACTTGAGTAAGGGTATTTTTGCTAAATAATGCCATGATCTCTCCGATTCTGGGTTAATAGGGAATGGAACTCCACTCACCTACGGATCGTGTCTTATTTTTTATTTATTTTACTTTAATATTTGCCTTCAGCAAATACATTTACAAATACTGTGCCATCTTCTAGTAATTTAATCATGCTGGTTTAGGTTGATTGGTTGTAACTATTCCCGTTGTTGGGTCATAAATAAATCCAATTCCACCAAATCCTACTTTTTCAACTAAAACATAGGCAGTAGAAGGAGAAGTCATTTCCCAAATCATCGCTGGAGTTGTTGCTTGAATCAACTGAATAGAGTCCGCTGGTGGTTGCCAATCAACAGTATTACCATCCCAAATTACAACATTAGTAACTACATTGTTTTCAATTATTAAATAATTTTGAGTTGTCATTTTATTTCCTTTTTACCATTCAAAAACTACTAAACCGCTACCGCCATTTTGACCACCAAAAGTACCATGAGTACCACCAGCACCAATTGTTACAGACAATGTATTACCTGAAGTTAAACCAGTTAAATAAGTAATTGCCATACCACCAGCACCACCTCCTGGACCGCATCCACCCTGACCATCACCACCTTTTCCATATTGACCATAAGGGCTATTAAAGTTTGGTGGTTGACCATTTGTATTTGCAAAAGCGGAACCATAAGTAGGTTGTGCTTCAAAGGTTAAATTTAATGATCCTCCTGATGCACTACCTCCTGATAAATTTCCACCACCACCACCGCCACCAGTAATAGTGGAAATTGATTGGCTTCCTGATGAAACAGTAGTATTGCCCCCTCCATTTGACGCTGAACCAGTTCCTCCGCAGTCGTAGTACCCACCAGCACCACCAGCGCCTAAAACAGTAACTTTAACCGCAGTAACTCCAGTAGGAATAGTAAATGTTCCTGATGCTGTAAAGACTTGACCAAGAACTCCGGGAAGCCCTGTAGCAGTAGCAGAAATAGTTACTCCACCAGTAGTTGCTGATACAGAAATTCCAGTACCAGCGGCAACAGAAGTAACACCAGCATTTGTAAGAGTTACAGATGAGCCTAAAGCTACTGCTCCACCACCACTCATGCCTGTACCAGCAGTTACAGTTACAGAACTATTCTGAAGTCCTGAATTGCTGGTTGCTCCAGCAGTATTTAAGTTATTAGCAAAGTTAGCTAAGTTAAGTGCTTGTGTCATATTAGACTGCTCCAGTTCTTGCGAAAGTTTGTTGAACCAAGATATTCAAATTACTTGTAGGTGTTTGCGATAAAGTATAACTACCAGTTGCAACTGTGTAATCAACTGTTTCCAATAATAATGCTCCATTGTTCCATAGATTAAATGCTAACGGATTAAAAGTAAACGCATAAATAGTTTGTCCAATAGTTGTATATACATCCACATTAACTGGTGTGCCGTTAGGAACTCCCAAATTATTATCTGTCCATTGGATAATTTCTAAATCACCGCTTACTGCATTTATAAAACTAATAGTCTGATCTGTAATACTATAATCTTGTGCATTAATAACTGTGCCGTTTAAAAACAATAATTCATTACCGCTAACTAGGGTAAACCCTGATGCTGTATAAGAACCAACATTACTTAATGTAGCACTATTTCTGCTAAAACTATTATAGGTGGTGCTGGTAGAAGCCGCAACTGAAGCAAAAGAAATAATAGTAATAATATCGTTAATATTTGCACCAGTTCCTAATGTAATATTTCCAGTAGAACCACCAGTATCAGTATATTCACTAGGGTTTAACAATAAACCATTTTGTAATACCCAACAATTTCCAGATAAATATTCTGTTCCTCTAGTTACATGAAATAGTGTTTGACTAGCTGAAGCATCAAAAGCAGTCATTGTGTAATAGAAAGAATCTGGAGCTTCAAAACCTACTACACGACCATAAATATCAATGGTTAAAGTAGCAACTGCGGAAGTTTTAGTATATGCACCGCCAAAATCTAATAATTGAGCTAATGAAGCAATAACATTACCTTGTGGATTATTAGATACAAGAATTTCACCAGTACCAACAGTAGTAGTTCCAGTTTGAATAAGCTGACCTGATCTTAAAGTCAAATCAATAAGATTATAAGTATCAGGTAAACCTTGCCAAATAGTCGGATCATAATTGGCTGTATCTGTAGGCACAAATAAAGCAGTACCAGCCGATTGTGCCGCACCACCAACAGCAAAACTAATAAGATTATTAGACCTATTACAAAAAAGTAAATAATTTAAACTTCCAGAGCTTCCAAAAGCTGGTATAGCTAAATACCATGTATAGTCTGAAGGAGTTATATCTACTACTGGATTGGCTGTATTAACAATTCCGTAGTAAGTCTTACCTCTAGGGCTATAACTAAATCCTGTGCCTGTTATTGAATCTGCATAAGCAATACTTAAATATCTTTCTGAATATTGAAAAGTAGCTGGTCGCCATTCTAATACTGTACTTGCTGGACTAAAAGGTGATACTCCTAAAGAATTGATCATACGATCAAAGAAATACCAATTCCCTGCTGGAATGCCAGTTAAAAATACTGTAGGTAAAACTACGCTATTACCATAAGGAACTCCTGATGGTTGAACCGCAGTAATACCAGCAAGCATTAATTGTGATGTAGATGGATTCGAATAAGCTGAATACCAAACTTCTGCATATTGTGTAATACCAGCAGAACTTGAAGTAACTTGAACTCCAATAGTTGGCACTGGAATAGTTGTTAAGTTACTAATAATTACTGGTGCAGTTAATGTTCCAAAAATATTTGGTACTGGCAATCCAGAATTAGGCGGTGGAGTGTATTGCGTAATAGATACATCGTTATAGACATTAGGGTCAAAAGATTGCATTGTCAATTTGACTGTAATTGTTCCATCTTGCGCAAAGTTTTGTTCAACTTTAAATAAACGCATTAACTTAGCAGTCCAACCATAATTAGCATTGGTGATTGTGACTATATCTCCAGCCTCCAATTCCAAGCCAATATAGTTAATGGTGCATTGAACTTGTAAATCTAACCTTGCCGCTTTTAAATTTCTTGTAGCCAATAGTTGTGCAGTTACATCATTATTGACTAATGGTAATTTAATAGTTTGGCTATTAATTGGTTCATTGGGATACAAAATTGACGGATCAACAATTGCTAAATCTACTGTGCTTGTATTAAAAGAACTATTTAAAGTAATATCAGGAAATTGGCATTGAGCAATATTGTAAGTATTGGAAATGTCCATCGTATTGATAGTGATAGCAGAAATCATATTGCTATCATTAATATCCATAGCTACTGTATAAGCCGTAGATTGAACAATTACACTCCATTTGCCATAAATCTCGTTATATTTAAGCAAACAATCACAGCAATTTGCCATGTCATTAAGATTGGTCAAGCAATCCTGAGTTGGGTTAACTATTCCATTAAACTTAAATCTTGGTTGTGTCTCAGGAATTCCAAGATAATTATTGAAGGTAATAAGTTCGTTGGAATAAGCGGTTAAAGCAGTAAGACTATCGGTATCAATTTGATCTACTGGAATTGCCGCACCATAAACCTCATTCGTTAAATAGTCATAGATAACATCGCCAGTATTAGTTCTGGAATTCATTACTTCAAATTGCGTTTGCTGAATTGAGGTAATGCTTGCGCTGGAATTGTAATTAAGCACCACAATAGCAAAAGCGGTATTGGACATTAACTTACTAGAATCCCATTGGTAAGTTAAACCACTTGCTTGCATAACTGTAATAGCAGATTGACTTGAATTGACTGGACTATTAGAGCCATTGTTATAAAGATAAATGCTTAAATGACCATTGACTTTAGTATCAACAAGCCCTGTAGACATATCTTGCAAACCAGTAACAGCTACACTTCCAGTTGATCCGCTACTTACTATGTAGATTTCATTACCAACAGCAACAAAAGTGGGGTTTAAATTAACCCCAAAAGTAATTGTTTTTGTAGTTGTATTGATTGCGCTTACGATATAACTTATAGGAAAGCCAGAATTGCTAAATGTTAAAACTGTTCCAGTAGAAATAGTTGATGTTAAAGTTCCTGTATAAGTAACTACTTGACCAGTAATGTTAATTACGGAAATGCCTGTATCTGTATAGCTTAATCCATCAAATAAGCATTTTTTACCGCCAAAATAAATATCCCCAAACTGAATAGGATCAGTTCCATTACCAGTTACCTCACAAAGTGAAAGCACATAATAAAGATTTTGATTGTCTGTAGTAATGCTTAAATCGGTAATTGTTCCTCCAATATAAGCGGAGCCATAAAGTATTGGAAGTTGATTGCTATTGGCTGGTGAAATTTGAAGGTTTGTTCCTGTTGATAAAGGTGTGGAAGCACCAGTAGAAGGAGCTGATGGTCCAAGCATTTTGGATATAACGGCAGATGCCACCATAGTTAATGCCATAACAGTCATGTCGGCAACTACTACGGCAACGGCATAATCCATTGCTAATTCCATTACTAAGTAAGCGGCTATAACTGCTGGCATTTACTGTATCCAATTCTCATCTTTTTTCCTAAACCCAAATTTTTCATACTTTAATTCAGGGCTTGTATCCATCTTACTTACACCAAAAAACTTAATTCTTCCAAATTGCTTTAACTGCTTACCATATTCTATATAAGAAAGTAAAAGTCTATAACCAGTAGAACCACCTCTAAATTCTGGTTTTACATACCAAGCTAACTCTTGCATGGTAAAAATCTTATCATCCCAAACTGTAGGATGAATAATAGCCATTAATAGACCTTTATTTTCTTCAATAAAAATTACTCCCATTCCAGCAAAGATAGTTTCTAATAATCTATTCCAATATGCTTCATTATTAGAATCAATATACTCTGGCAAGTTTGCTTCTTCACGAAACAACTTCATCATTTCTATAATTTCTGTCTTATCGTATTTGTTGGCTTGTCTTATCATTGTTTTCCAAAAGCGTAGTAAACAGTTGAAATAGTATTAACTCTATTCATTGAAGTATCGCCAGCATTATAAAACTGCCAACTTGCATCATTGGTATATCTACCAGCAACTCGATTCTGTAAAATCATTTGAATATTTGCCGCACTAATTGTAATAGTGCCAACATACATTCTTTGTTCTTCCATCCATTGTTCGCTAATTTGAAATGTATTAACAAACCCATAAAAATATTGATATAAACCACCATTGCCGCCAGTAGTTATTAATGTTCCATCTGGATTAAAAAATCCTTTCCACATGGTAATTTGCGAACCTTTAATTTCTTGACTTAATACCCACCCAAGCATTGATGTGTCAATTCCAACTACTGTGATTGTGGTTTGATTAGCGGTGGATTTAATATCTCTTTGCACCGCACCAATTCCTACAAGCTGACCAAGACCATTAAAAGGCTGGCTATCAACCGATGGAATTGTTAATGCGGATTGTGTGGTTGCAAATCTATAAGTTTGCGTAGGGGTAACAACACGAATAAAGTCCGCATAGCGAATATTATTTGTTCCTTGAATAGGTGCAATAGGGGTGCTCATAAGACTGACTCAAAGGCTTTAAAAGTGCCTGTCCATTTAATAAATGAGTCATTAGTAATTGGCATTAAAGTGTAATTAGGATAAAGTTGCAAAATTACTGGAAAAGTGCAACCAGTATAAGTATTACCGCCCATTGCAACTGTAGTTCCATACTCTCCTATTACAGCATGAATACCAGAGCTTAATGGTCCATTAATAAGGTTTCGATGAACTGGAATGGTAATAGTTCCTCCAGAGCCACACAAAACATCAGATTGCGCTATATAAGTATATTGACCAGCTTGTATAAAGTCTCCAGCACGAACCGCAAAATAAGTGGGGTTTGCTGTAGGCACATTGGTAAGAATTAAATTCTGAGCCGCAGATGCAGTAGAAAACACACAATTTGCTATTTCTGTTGGGGTCATTTGACCTCTATAAGAAATATAATTTACCCAGCCAGTAGAACCAAAGTTTAAATATTGAGTTAAAGACTTGTCATAGTATCGAAGATTAGCAAGCAAATCTCTATTTTGTGAATAAAGCAAATAATCATTCGGCTTAAATTCAAATTGAAAAGGCACTACAGTCAAAATTTCACTTGTAGCAATGCGCTGATTCCTTGAAACAACTTGACCTACAAACCGCTGATCGTTAATTGTTACTTGTTCGCTTACTTGTAGAATGGTAGTTAAATTAGGCATACATTATCTGCTTGTAGGCAGTCCTCTTTGTGCAGATTGGTTTGCTGACCATACTGCGGTTTTATTTCTAGCTAAGAACTGTACGGCAGATTGTGTATCAATGGCGGACATACTGGCAATATATGGTCCATTGTATGTAGGACCACTTGTTCCTCCGCCACCAAGAACTGAAGAAAGTTGATTATTTGGAATAATTGTTCCAGAACGATTTGGAACAAATAACTCAGGACCTTGTTCACCAACTATTGAAGGCACTCCTACTGGAGGTGATCCGCCATCAGCAAAACCCAACAAACCACCAAATGCTGTTCCTCCAAAAGCGGCGGTCATAGTTTTAGCAACCATTGCTTTTAAAATAATCTTTTCAATGTCTTGAATGACGCTTTGAGCAAAACTAGAAAAATTTAATTTTCCAGTAGTAACAAAAGTATCTAAAGCAGAGTTCATTGAACTCATAACCGAATTAAATAAATCACCAGTTATCTTGGCATTATTACCAGCATCTTCTTTATATTGATTCCAAGCCTTAGTCCAACCAAATGTAAATGTTCTTTGATAATCAATAGTATCTTGAATACCTTTTTTGGTTCTATCAACTTCAGCATCTCTTAAACCCAAAATTGCTGTTTTTTGTTGCTCCAAAGTTCTTTTTAATGCTTCTGCGGCAGACCCTTGTCCAGCTCCAGCAATTTGTTTATCAATAGTATCAACAAACTTTTGATTTTCTTGAATAACTTTATTAACTGCCGATTGAACTATTGCTTGATCTTTAGTTAAATCTAATAACTTTCTTTGTGCTTCAATAATTTCATATTGAAGATCAGCTTGTCGTTGATATTCTTTAGTTAAGCCTTTAGCGGCATCTATTTTTTTTGCATTAGATTGTATAACTTCTTGACCGCCAACATTTTCTGGAACTGCTGGTTTTGTAGGGGGATTAGCTAATTTTTGTAACCGATCACTAAATGCCTTGTAATCGGAAGCCATTGTATCTAAGCCATCATGCCAATCTTTTTTTGCTTTAGTTATATTTCCAGAAAGAACATCAGAAATAATGCTTCCAGTAATTAATAAAATATTTGTAAATTGTATTAAAGTTTGTTCAATAAATGCAAATACTGCCGCCACTACATCCATTAATACACCAAAAAGTTGAATGATACTTTTTAATGGATTCATTAACTTATGTAATCCTTCATAAAATACATTTAAAGAAGGCATTACAGCTTCAGTAAATACTAGACTAATATCTTTAGAGTCTTTGCCTAAATTAATACTTAATTTATGAGCTTCTTCTATTGAAGCCGCATATCGATCCATTGTTCCTTTAGCTTCTTCAAGATCATGTGCAAAACCAACAATATCTATCCCTCTAAAACTTTTACCTAATACTTGAAATGCCAAACCATTTCTAGCGGCGGCATTTTCTATTTTTGCTAAACCAGTAATAGTTTTTTCAAATAATTCTTGCGGTGAAAGTGTAGCAATATCTTTAAGAGATACTCCTAACCTAGCAAAAGATTCTTGAGCTTTAGCACTACCAATAGCGGCAGTTTCAAGTTTTTGTGTAAAGCCAGAATAAACTCTACTTGTAGAGTCTGCTTCACCGCCATTTTCTTCTAATGCTCTGGACATTTCTAAAATGGAAGCAGTAGTTACATCATTAGCTTTTGCAGTTTTAACTATTGAATCTGCAAATTCAAGGGCTTTTTTGGTCATTTCCCCAAAAGAAGCAATACCAGCAAGTTCTAATATGGCATCTTTAAAATTTTCTAGTTTTTTACTAACGGCTTCTAGTCCAGCGTTGAACTCTGCCGTATCTAATCCCATTACTACACCTAGTCTTGCTACATTAGCCATTCTGTTTCTCCGTTAATGTCTTAGGTGCATTAGGACTCATTAAAATATAAGTTAATAATTGTTGGCTTGCTATTTCTTTCTTTTCTTGTTCCGACTTAGGTGGGTACATATAATCATAAGCATTCGGAATAATGTCTTGTAATGTATAGGCTTTGCCTTTAGTGCTACGCATATAATTATAAACTCCAGCAGTTAAATTGCCCAGAGTTTCTAAAATCCCTGTATTACCAATCATTCCATCGTTATATAACACACATATATCGTGGAAAACTTCTTGATCTATTAAATCTGGGTCAGTACCATGAGCCGTCAAATAAGCTCTAACTTGTCTTGGGACTGACCTAGTTACTTTCCCTTAGTTGCTTTGTAAGAAGGAGATATAACTTCATTAATAGATTCAAGAATTTGTAGCTGAATAGAAAAAGGAAAAAGCTCCTCAATCATATCGTATGTAATACTTGTCATATCAAACGATTCTTCTTCAGGCACAATAAACTTAAATAATTCTAAAATACGATTTTCGGTAATAATTTTATTTTTAGCAGTTTCTTGTAATGAAGTTCCTCTAAGGACAATATCATTATCTAAAAACTCTACATCACCTTGCTTTAAAAATTCTTCTTTGCTATCAAGAAAAGGTTTTGCAATTTCTTGATAATACTGCTCAACTTTTGCTAAATCTACAATCTTCATTTTTTCTTGTATTGCATCAAAATCAGATGTAAGTGGAATTTTTACTTTAAAAGTATGACCACCCAATTCAAAAGAACGAATACGGATAGTATCTTTATTAAATGACTTACCTAATGCGGTTGCAAAATTACTCATTTTATATCCTTATTTTGTCATGTGTTTTGATCTATATTGCTCTAATCTTTTACCCAATTTTTCACCTAAACTACTTGCGGCATTTGCTCCTTGACTTTCTAAAGCTGGTCTAAGAAAAGGATGTGCCGCCATTTTATAACTTCCATGCTCTTGCACATTAGCTCTAGCATCAGAAGGAATACCAACTTGTTTAATTTTTGACTTTTTATTATGTAAATTATAAAATGATCTTCTAGCTAAAACATTTCCGGGAGCCGTTGTTACAGTTCCAATAATAGTATCAGTATCTAAAACATATCTAGAATTTTTATCTCGTCTATTAGGAGATCGTGCCTCTATCCGCAAAGATGCTCTTAATGCTCCAGTATCTACTGCTACTAAAGATTTAGCGGTTAATAAAACAGGAGTCATTGCATCTTTTACTGCTGTTTTTAATATATTTTTTGCATCTTTAACACCAAAATCATCACGAATTTGTAGCAGTAAATCTTCAAATTCTTGAAAACCTTTTACTTTAAATAATACAGATTCGCTAGGCATTATCTACCTTAATCATCTTATGATAGATAGAGTTATTTAATCTAATAACATACTCAACAACTTCTTCTGGAGTCATAGTATCTGCGTGATTTTTTGCAATTTCGTAAACAGTATGAATACCAGTAATTTTTTGCTGTGAAAACCCAAACCAATTCTTAACCCCAGAAGTGGATTGACTAATTAAATAGCTTAATAGATCAGTATTGTTCTCTATTTTCATCTTCTATTGTTTCTTCTATTGTAGGTTTTTTATTTTTTTTAATATAGATTTCAATAACTGCTTTAGGTTTAAATGGATCATGTCCATCTGCAAGACAAAGTTTAACAGCGTGATCTATATTATCCGCATCATAAACTTTGCCGTTTGCAAATTGAACTTTCATCATTAAGTATTATTAGACCAGCCGTATTGATTTCCTCTAGGGTGAACAGTGAATGTGCAAGTAGCTTCTTTTCCGGGTGCGGCATCAATTTTAAATTCTGATACACGACCAGTAAAAGCATACGCTACTGTATCTTCACCGCTAACTGCGGCAACAACATAGGTACGATCAATAATTCCGCTATACGCATCGGCACGCATTAACAATAAACCAGCATCGCTAGGATTCCACGGAGCAACGATAGTCATTGAAGTAGGTTTGCTTTGTGTAGGAATTTGATCTGATTGACGGCTACCAGCAACCATGAAAGAAGCAGAAGCATCATCTTGACCAAAGGCTGGAATTGCCTCTACATTTAATTGTTCACCAGCAGTACCAGTACCATTAGCTACTGTGCCAACAATATCAGCAACTTCTGCAGTCCATGTTGATAATTGTGCCAATGTTAAAGCCATAGGATTAGAGCCAGTTTGACACCATAACGATGCCGAAAATCCTGGGAGGACTTGATTTGGGAGAGCCATTTTTAATTCCTTTTAAAAGAGTTTAATAAATTCTATCTTATTAGCACGGAATATCAAGAGTGCAGTCCATAATAATATGATGCAATCCTATCGTATTATCGTATGTATTGTAAAGCCAATCTACATCTGCCTTAGATATTTGAAAGCCTGAAACACCACCAAACAATCCACTATATCCATGCAAGGATTGTAGTATAGAGTTCGATATATTAAAAGCGTCATCCATTTGTTGTGCAAAAACGCTTATTTGAAAAATAGGTCTATCTATACCTTTAACTGATTGATTAGAACCAGTATATACAGGTTGATGAATATTCCTTAATTGCCAAGTAATCCATTTAGGTTCATTTGCAAAATTGCGATTAAAGTTTGCATAAACAGGAATAGGGCTAACAATGCTTGTAAGCTGATATTGAATAGCTTGTGCATATACCGAAGGATTTTGCTGAGTTGTCATACAGGCACCACAGGATCGTTTCTATAGCACATAAATATCACATTCATACGATCATTTGTTTCTAAACAATCAGTAATTCTCCAATCAAAACCTCTCCAAGTAATACTATAAAGATTTTGGTTATCTACTATTTCTCTAGTATTAGGAGTGTAATTAACTGTGAAATTGGTTAAATCCGTATAAACTCTTTCATCTTTAGTGATTTGAGTATTATTATGAACATCCTTTACACGACCTCTAGTAGAAAACCATTTTGTAATAGTCGTTGTATATTGACCAAAAGTATCAGTATCAAAGGTTAATCGATTTATTGTAAAGTTCTCATACCGTGCGATTGTCATTACATCACCAAAGGTTTATAAGCTCTAAGAAGTTGATCGACTCCAAAAGGAATATTATTCAATGCCCCTTGAAAACTATTGCTACGATTATTGTATAAATGAGTTAAAAGTAATAAAGCCGCCTGTTTAATAACAGGATACTGAGCTATAGGACTTGCATTAGTTGTATAAGTAACAATTACAGGATTAGTCATCCATTCGCTAATATCATTAGGAATACTACTTACTAATATTTTATTACCAGTAGGGTCATAAAAATAAAGGGTTGGATCTAATACAGTTAATACTGGTGGATTACCGCCAGAATAATACGACACGGAATTGATAACAACTCCAGCAGTATTTTGATTGGCTTGGCTTACTTCAGGCAAATCGAAGGCAGATTGTGTGCCTGTCATGCCATTTGTAGCTCCATAGTAGACCTTCCAAGTGATAGGGAATATCGACATACCAAGATAGTCCTCTATAGCGAACCTAGTCGCTAATTCAAGGCTTTGAAGGTATGAATCTTGACTCTCATCTTGGAATAAGTTTAACTGTTGAGTAATTTCATCAAGTGTAAGCCATTCTGTTTGAAGATCACGGCTTACTTGCTCAATTTTTTCGTAGCTAAACGGATTCCTAGTAGTCCCAAGATAAGGACCATTAGTTAAACTGTCTAATGGCATATTAGCCTACCAATCTAACGCCAGCAAAAACATCACGAATAGTGGAAACAACACGCTTTTCACAGAAAAGAGTAATGAATCCAGGCTGTGCTTGCTCAAGAGCCTGAATGCTCATCATTTCATTATCAGCAATAGTCACAAATTGACTCCAAGCCGCTAAATAAATAGGATGATTGCCAGAGCCTGCTACATCCATATACGGATTGACGATAACTGGGAAACCAAAGATGCTGGTTACAGAACCTCCCATTGGGTTACCAACCTCTAGGAATACTGGCAAACCAGTAGAGCCACCAGTCAATTCACGGATTTGTTTAATAGTGGATGGGTGCATCATCCAAGCAGTTGATGGATCAACCCAATATTGAGGAGGAAGCGCAGAAGCCAAATTACCAATATCGTTATAAGAAATAGCTGTAGGAGATGCCTGCGTTACTTCAAGAACTGTATGACGACCATTAGTGATTGCAGAACCATTTGTGCCAAATGAAGCGGCAGAAGTAGAACCAGAATAACTATTTAAACCACGCAAACCTTGTGTTGCGCCATAGTTATAAGTCGTTGAACCTGATTGGTCATTATTCAACATCATGGAAAGTGACTCTTGTTGAGCAAATTCCAAAGCAATATCTCCAACAATCGCTGGATCAATATTGTTAATATCGCTCATTACCGCAGTACGGATTGGCACTACGGCATTAACAGAACGAACTGGCAACTGCCAATAAGTGGTAGCGATACCAGTAGCGGCATTCGCATTATTGCTATTGATTGGATAACCCCAAGGATTAAATGTTCCGCCTTGTTGTAGGTTAGTAATATTTCCAGTTTTTACTACAAATGCCTCATCAGAGCCAATAGTTTCAATTACTCTAGCGCCAGCATTACGAATAGGGTTGTTTTGACGAAGCGAAGCAAACGCATCATCATAAATTGTTTGACCACCAACTCCAGAACCAGAGCCAGTAAGTTGTGATGCTTCTTTAAGGTTTACTGTAGCCTCACCTTTTTTAAGGGCTTTTTGGACTGCTTCAAGAATTAGATTAGCCATTTTATTTCCAAGTAAAAAAATTAAAAGAGGGGGAAGTTTCCCTCCCCCATCTCTTTAGGTTGCAGTACCAGTAGAACGATAACGGATTGCAGAAAATGGATCAACCACAGAGGTTGCCAAACGCTTCTCTCCGAAGAAAGTTATAAATCCTGGCAATGTTTGGTCATAACGACGTAATACCATATTCAAGCGATCCACGATTGTGTGGAAGCGTGACCATTGACCGAAGAACATTGGGTACAAGCTAGTTGTTCCAGCGTCACCAGTAGTTGATTGATAAGGAGTATCAAGATACTTATTAACAACAACATCAAAACCAGCAATTTGGCCAACAATACCATCAGTAATCAATGGTGTCATACGATCAAAAATTGGAGTGCCGTTTGTATCTTTTAAGCCACGAATCTGTGCAAGCATGAATGGATTAACGATAATTTTAGCATCTGGAGTCCAGTATTCTTGTGGAAGGCTATGCAAGAATGTGATTACATCATCAAAAGTGATGTTGTTACCATTAACTGTATTTGTGTTTGAAGTTAATTGGTCATAAGTACCAATCGAAGCCAATCCATCTGTAGATGCTGTTCCTGAAGTACCGAAAGCGGCAGTAGAAGTAGAGCCACCAGTGTAAACAGAGTTAGCACCAGCATATTGATTCAAACCACGAATACCATTAGAACCGCCAGTAGGATTACCAGTTGGAGATACTTGATCATTGTTTTGAATCATAGCAATACCTTCTTGCTGACTAAATTCTAGCAACATATCATCTACAACATTTGATTCCAAACCATCGATATCATCTAGAGCCGCTGTACGGATTGGGAACTGGACATTAATATCTTGCAAAACTACTTGCCAGATATTTGTGTTTTCAGTAGTTGGAGCACCGTTGTTTTGGATTGCATAACCCCATTGAGCACCAGCATTACCTGTTTTAGCACGGAACTGATACACAGAACCATCTGTCGTTACATTGCGTGAAACACCACGCAAAGGATTCATCAAACGCATTTTGTGGAATACAGGATCGTAGGCTGTACGACCACCGACATTGTAACCACCACCATAACCAGCAGGATTACCAATTTGTGATCCATCTTCCTTCAAATATGCTTGATATTCTGATTCATCAGCAAACATTTCAAATTCTTTGTTGCCCATTGAACCTTTTTTAACCATCTTGGCAAGTTGCTCTTTAACCTTGCGGTTTACATCTTGCTTAACAGTTTTAGCTGGTGTGCGGATGATTTCTGGAACTTGAATAGCGGAAATTTTAGCTTCCAATGCTACTACTTGTTCAGTCATTTCTGCTTTAACAGCTTCTACTGCGGCTACTGCTTCTGCTTTAACTTCTTCAATCTTAGCAACATTAGATGCTTCGATCAAATCAAGTTTTTCGATAATTTTATCGGACATGATTTATTCCTTATTTAATACGATTAGATAATTGCTTCAGAAGTTCTCTTTTTTCTAATGCTTCAAGAATATCATCAGCTTCTTCGACCACCGCTTCAGGCTCACTCTGAACTGGGGCTACCTGAATTTCCACTTGTTTAGCATCTCGCTGTTCAAGCAATTTTTTCAGGGTTGAAGATGCGGTGGTCGCATCTTTTCGGGAAAGTCCTGCATCTCGCAAGGCTTTTTCGATATTGCGGGGATTTGGTGCGCCTTCGGCTGTAAAGTATTCCAGCTTTTGAATTTCTGCGGCTGGATTATTTGGATACATTACAACGCTAACTTCACGCAAACCGCCTTTAGTAATTTGAAAATAGGCTTCATCTTCCATATTATCATCTTCTGCTACTGGATTGCCATCTTCATCTACCATACAGGCTTCATCGGCATAAGCGCCAACAGAAACACCGCCAAATAGATTTGGGGAATTTTTTAGAACTTCATAAAGATCAGAACCAGCGGTAGTATTCATAAATAGTTCACCAGATGCAGTCATACCTTTTTTGTCAAAGTTAAACTCTGTCCATTGACCTACAGGCATACCCATATCATTATGGTTTAAGAACATTGGCAATGGATTGCCAGTTGTGGCAAACTCATTAGCCCAATTTTGGAATCCTTCAGGCTGATAATTAAATCGGCGACCATCAGCGCCTTCTCTAGCGCCCCAAGAAGTTACCCTAGCTTCAATCTTGCCGCTTGGTAGCTTGTCTTTTGAGGATTGGTTTAGGCTTAGTTTTGCTTCGCAAAGTAGGCTTAGGTTCTGATTCATTGATAATCCCATTCTTAATAGATTGATTATTATCTTGTATTTTAGGGGATTTTACAGATTTTACTGGTAGTTTAACATTATTTTTATGCAATTGATAACCGAAAATCTGAAGAATCTTATTAATATTTTCCATGTTTTATTTTCCTATGTTCATTTTCTTAATTTGATTGCCGCCCCCACCACCAGTATCTTGCGGACTACTGCCGGGAAGTTGAGTAATTTTTGCTGTTTTTGCGCCTATTGGAACATTGGTAGAGCTAATATCTTTTGGTTGTGCAGATAATAACTCATCGCCACCTTCAATATTAGCCATATTCATATATTCTCTGGCTTCATTTGGTGTCATTAATCCACCAGCAATACCAGCGGTTACAAAGTTCATCTGATCTAATGCCGCACCTTTTAGGAAATCTTTTGTATCAAATCGAATACAAAGATTTGGATAACCCTTTAATAAACCCATTTTGAATTTTTGCTCAATAGCAATAATCATTGGGTACATGGTGGTTTTGTAAAATTCATCCAATAGGGTTTGAGTATTGTTAAATTTTCCTGTTTCTAAGCCAAGCATTTGGGGTGGAACACCGAACAATGCACAAATGCGCTTGGTTGTTTGATCTTTTAGCTTGGCGGCATCTGCATCTTGCAAGGTAAGCATTTGAACTGGATTGTATGTCATGCCTTGGTCTAAAAGCAT
>Ga0214211_1000059_pt1 | contig 41489 bp, 44 predicted proteins | sample TroBogEpilimnion_3_FD_153049 | JGI IMG/M metagenome (GOLD analysis project Ga0214211, IMG submission 153049) | Freshwater microbial communities from Trout Bog Lake, WI - 11AUG2009 epilimnion | ecosystem: Environmental > Aquatic > Freshwater > Lake > Epilimnion/Euphotic zone | place: Trout Bog... | reverse complement strand
TCGAGTAGATCTGTGAGAGACGTGAAGTTTCCGAGTGACTTACTCATCTTCTCCCCCTCCACCATGACAAAGCCGTTGTGCGCCCAGTGCTGGGCAAAGGTGTGACCGGCGGCTATGGCCTGCGCACGTTCATTTTCGTGGTGAGGGAACTTAAGGTCGAGTCCACCACAGTGCAGGTCAAACCCATCACCGAGTAAACCCAAGCTCATCACCACACATTCGGTGTGCCAACCTGGTCGACCATCACCGAATGGAGCGGGCCATGACGGTTCGCCCGCTTTCGCATTCTTCCAAAGTGCGAAGTCGAATGGTGATCGCTTTTCTTCAATGGCTTCAACTCGTGCCCCAGCACGGAGTGAGTCGAGTGACTGTCCCGCTAAGGCCCCATAATCGGCCACTCGCGAAGTGTCGAAGTACATCCCATCACTCAATGGGTACGCGATGTCCTGGGCCGCGAGTTGCTCAATTAGCTTCACCATCTCATCTACGTACTGCGTTGCGTGTGGAGAGTGGGTGGGCTTGGCCACACCGATTTTGGCCATGGCCTTCCACCACTCTTGCTCGTACTGGTCAGCAATTTCCGACTCGGTTTTGTCCTGAGCCGCAGCGAGGTTGATGATCTTGTCGTCGATATCGGTGATATTGGAGACAAAGTTCACCTCAAAACCCTGGAAGGTCAAGAAGCGCCGGAGGACATCCCAAACCAGTGTGAAGCGACCGTGACCCATGTGCGGAAGGCCATAGACGGTTGGCCCGCAGACGTACATCGAGACCTTGTTGGGCTCTCGTAGCGCCAGGGGGCGGACCTCAGAGTTGAGCGAATCAAAGAGTCGAATCACTGTTCTAAACTACGCCACAATGTCTGATGCTCTCGCCCCCGCCGACCGTTCCTTGCCCGAAAAGCCTTCCCTAGAGGGCTTAGAGGACAAATTTCTGAACCAGTGGGCCAGCGAGGGCGTCTACACCTTTGACCGAACCGCGACTCGTCCCGAGGTCTTCTCAATCGACACTCCACCACCGACGGTTTCTGGCTCTTTACACATTGGCCACGTTTTTAGCTACACCCACTCCGACCTGATCGCTCGCTTTCAGCGCATGTCGGGCAAGAAAGTCTTTTACCCAATGGGTTGGGACGACAACGGACTCCCGACCGAACGCCGAGTCGAGAACTTTTATGGCGTTCGATGCGACCCCTCGCTCCCCTACGACCCAAACTTCGCAGCCCCCGAGACCCCAGCAGATCCGAAGATTTCGATTAGCCGAAAGAACTTCATCGAACTGTGTCACCTCTTAACTGGCCGTGATGAGCTCGTTTTCAAAGAGCTTTGGCAAAAGCTTGGAGTCTCCATTGACTGGAGTCTTGAGTACTCCACAATTTCGCCCCTCGCCCAAGCGGTCTCCCAGCGTGGGTTCCTCGAAATGCTCAACAAGGATCAGGTCTACTCACAGGTTGCACCAACGCTGTGGGATATCGACTTTAAAACTGCGGTCTCCCAGGCCGAATTAGAGGATCGTGAACGCCCCAGCCACTATCACCGCGTTGCGTTTACTCGCACCGATGGTCAAGGCACGGTGGAGATTGAAACCACTCGTCCAGAACTCTTGCCGAGTTGCGTGGCCCTGGTTGCTCACCCCGATGACGCTCGTTACCAACCACTCTTTGGATCAACGGTTCTAACCCCGCTCTTCAATGTCCCCGTGCCAGTTCTGGCCCACGAACTAGCTGACCCCGAAAAGGGTTCCGGTATTGCCATGATCTGTACCTTCGGTGACACTACTGACGTCACGTGGTGGCGCGAACTTGCACTTCCCACTCGAGTAGTCATTGGACGTGATGGACGCTTTATTCCCGCCGATTTCGCTACCGCCGAGTTCCCATCGATAAATCCTGAGTCGGCCAACGCCTTTTACGCCGAACTTGAGGGCAAGTACGTTAACCAAGTCAAAACAGCCATTGTGGCGGCTCTGACCTCTTCGGGACAACTCATTGGCGAACCCCGCGCCATCACGCACCCTGTGAAGTTCTACGAGAAGGGCGAGCGTCCTCTGGAAATCGTGACCTCTAGACAATGGTTCGTTCGCACCATTGAACATCGCGATGAACTCCTCGCTCGAGGCGAACAAATTGCCTGGCACCCTGACTTCATGAAGCACCGTTATCGCTCGTGGGTCGAAGGCCTAAACATTGACTGGAATATCTCTCGTCAACGCTTCTTCGGCGTGCCATTTCCAATTTGGTACCCAATTGATGCCAGCGGTGAAATTAATTTTGATTCGCCTATTTTGGCCCCTGTAGATCAACTTCCCATCGACCCCTCCAGTGACGTCCCGGCTGGCTACAGCGAGTCACAGCGAGGGCGAGTCAATGGATTCGTCGGCGATCCCGATGTAATGGACACGTGGGCCACCAGTTCGCTTACGCCACAAATTGCTGGGCACTGGGGCACGGACTTGTTTGAACGCATCTTCCCGATGGACCTGCGCCCCCAAGCACACGAAATCATTCGCACCTGGCTGTTTTCAACGGTGGTGCGCAGTCACTTTGGCTTCAATTCGCTGCCCTTTACCAACGCACTGATTTCTGGGTGGGTACTTGACCCGGACCGCAAGAAAATGAGTAAGTCGGTCGGCAATGTTGTCACCCCAATGCCTCTCATCGAACAACATGGCGCTGACGCCTTGCGTTACTGGGCGGCCTCAGGGCGACCCGGTACCGATACGGCAATTGACGATGCCCAGATGAAGGTGGGTCGACGTCTCGCCATCAAGCTGCTTAATGCGTCGAAATTTGTCCTCGGGGTACTCGGCGAAGGCGAGATGTATGGACCAGAACTGATTACTCAAGAAATTGACCGTGACCTAATTGATAATTTGCGTCAAGTAGTTAACGAGGCTGGCCGGGCATATGAGGATTATGACTACGCACGAGCCCTAGAGCGCATTGAGCAGTTCTTCTGGCAGTTCTGTGACGATTACGTAGAGCTGGTCAAGATCCGTGCATACCGCGATGCCCAAAGCCCCGAGACCAAGTCCGCCCTGGCAACCTTGGCGCTATCGCTCTCAGTCCTCCAGCGCTTACTTGCCCCAACCCTGCCCTTCGCAACTGACGAAGTGTGGCGCTGGTGGCAGAGAGGTTCAGTGCACGGAGCATCGTGGCCTACCGCGCAAGAACTTGAAGCGGTCCCAGCCCCGAGCCAGCAATCACTTAACGCAGTTGGGCAAGTTCTCGAAGCGATCCGCCGTGAAAAGAGTTTGGCAAAGGTAGGACAGCGGGCCAAAGTCGAGCGCTGCCGAGTAAGTGGATCACAAGAATTTATTGATGCCACAAAAATTGGCGAGGGCGAACTGCGAGACGCTGGGTCGGTGCTTGAGTTTGAATACTTAGTGTCCGCAGACCAAGCGGTGGTCGTGGTCTTAGCTCCAGCGGAAGAGTCCTAATCGTTCAGTAGTCAGAACGTTGACCCGATTTGGCACGATGGAATAAAACGCATACTGGTTCCACTTTCGGGAAAACCTCTGCGCCTGTTCCTGGTCAATTCCCCACAGCGCGAGCCCTAACTCGTCTGGCCAAATCCCATCAATATTTCTTGCCCTGGTCTTGGCGCACGTAATTCCAGAATTTTTGACTCGATTCTCAAACATCACCCGTCGCTGCACATTCTCAGATTCGCTCAATAACTCTGACAAGGGATTATCGGGCGTGATGACGAAGTACGGGCCATGGGTTTGACAGGCGTCAAGAGGGTTGAGCCAGGTCCCATCAATCTCAACCTTCAGATCGGTGGGTGGCACCTGATACGCGGAAAGAAGTTCGCTGGAAAGTGGGCGCACTCTTCGCAAGCGTTTTAACTTCTTCATCTGTCTATATTAAAAAACTTAAGCCGCAAAATCATCATTTTCCCAACTTTTGTCAATTTCCTAAAAATAGAAAAAATAGCCTGAGTGTTGAGTATGTGGAATCGATTTCGAATAATGTTTATTTGAGTTACTCAGAGAGCAAAACCGGTAGAAAGCTTTTGATGGCAACATATTCACCGCGCACTACTTTTACCAAGGATTTGGTACTTGAGCACGCCGCCCGCCTACTCATTGACGGCGGTCCCCCAACTTTTCGCATGCGTGACCTCGCCGATTCACTTGGCGTCACAATTCCGTACATCTACAAGCACTTCAAGTCGCGTGAAGAAATAATTTCGGAGGCCTACGTCTTTCTGATGGCCGAGCAAATGGAGCGAGAAATTGAACAATTTCGCCCTCCGGCAAAACCGCTGAAGACCCCAAAGGAATTCTTCGACTTGATACGAACCGTAACTGCGGATCCCAAGGGTCAGTTTGAACAAACTCGTAGGTTGCGTTTACAGGGCCTGGCGGCAACGCTTTATGACCAAGAGTCAGCTGAGAAAATTTCTATTCTCACCCAACGCCACCATCGAGCACTGGTGGACTTAATTAACTCTGCGATTGAGTCTGGAGCTATTTCCGGGTTACTCGACCCAGAGGTTTTAGCTTTCATCATCATCAGCGTGCGAATTGGTTTCGTCCTCAGTGATGTCAAAGCGGGCAGCCGCGTCACTGACGACCAGGTGTGGGAACTCTATGAGGCAGCGTTCTTGCTGCTTCAGGACAACTAGTCCTTCGAGATTGTTACCGAGACGGTCTTTTGACCGCCGCGGAAAATACGAGCAACGACTGCACCAACGCCCAGCAGCAAAATCTGCATGAAGGCAACGACAAACCAGCCGAAGGTGTCAATGAGCATGCCTAACAAGAAACCCTTGATTACGCCCCAATAAATCATCGAAGCAATCAGTACTGGGAACCAGCCAAAGAACCAACTGACCATTGGAGCGGCAAATAGAGCTGCGCTTCGCCGTTGCCAGCCGAGGAAAAATCCAAACAAAACACAAACGCCGATACCAATTAGACCAAATACATTTTGAGTGCCGAGTTTGTGCCCCATAATGATGATCATGAAGAGGTCCGCAGCCATAAGCAGCGACCAGACGACCATACCGATGGTTACATTGCCTCGCGCTTTTCGCTGCATGTCGATAATCACATTTGCCACACCTCAAAACTAGCGAATGAATTCGATAGTTCAGCGACAGGGTACGCTGGGTTTATGCCACTCGGAGTTCTCGCACTTATGGGCTCGGGCGAAATTGGACCTTCAATGACCAAGGTCCACCGCAACCTCTTGAATCGCCTACCCCAGCCCAAGGCCATTTCTTTGGACACCCCTTACGGATTCCAAGAAAATGTGCCCCAAATGACCGAGAAAATTGTCCAGTATTTTGACGTTTCCCTCACCACGCCAATCAAGCCCGTCGCCTTCCAGTCCTACCTAGCCAGTTCAGCGGTGGCCCGGGAACAATTTAAACAGGCGATTAACTCTTCTAATTATGTCTTTGCCGGTCCCGGCAGCCCGAGTTATGCACTGGCCCAATGGGCTCCACTCGGTTTGGCCCAGAATCTGCGTGAAGTAATTGAACGAGGTGGGGTCGTCTGCTTCTCCTCGGCCGCGGCTCTCACAATTGGGCGATACACCGCACCGATTTATGAGATCTACAAAGTCGGCGACGCGCCCTACTGGCTCGACGGCATGGACCTGTTGGGACTGGCCGGACTTAACGCAGCGGTCATCCCTCACTTTGATAATGCCGAAGGTGGCAACTACGACACGAGTTGTTGCTACATCGGTAGGCGACGACTAAACGAGCTCATTGCTCAACTCCCTGAGGACTATTCAGTGCTGGGAATTGACGAACACACCGCTGCCGTCGTTGACCTAGAAACCCAGACTCTGGAAGTCATTGGTAAAGGGGTTGTCCACTGGATTAGTGGAGAGACGGAAAAGAAGTTTGAGACCGGGCAGACTATTCCACTTTCGGAACTGGGCACCGGTATTCGCGCCCAAGCCGCTGCAGTAGTTCCCTCAGATCCAAACTCGGTTGAAGATTTAGCGCACCAAGCCGAACTCGGGGGGCCTAATGGACTTGCCGCAATCGCACGCTTAGCAACTCTGGCGAGCCAAGGTTCAGAAAGTCATATCGATCCGAGCCCACTCATTGAGGCGCTAGTCGAGCGCCGAAACCGTGCTCGACTGGAAAAAGACTGGGCGCTCTCAGACGAACTGCGAGATGCGTTGCTGTTAGTTGGTGTGGAAATTCAAGATGGTGCCGACGGCACCACTTGGAAACGAATTAGCTAACTATTGCGCAGCGGTTCGGGCCCAACTCGCTCTGCATCGCCTCATCTGAATTTTGCTCGAGACCCGCATTGATGCGGACAATCTGCTGATAGTTCGGTGGACGGTCTTTTGCAGTCTTAACTGCCCATTCGATGAATTCATCGCGCGAAAAACTCAGTGGGGCGAGAGACTTGCGGAGTTCACCGAGTTTCTTAGCCACGAACTGTCCATCGTGCACTTCGACAACTGCACCGAAGTGTGCGGGAAAGACGACAATGTCGTCGCTTAGGGGAAGGATCTTGTCGTGGAGACTCTGATAAAGGTTCTCAGCAAATTCTCGGGCCTGATCCGCCAAGTCTGGTCGACCAACGCTCTCTAGGAATAGGGTGTCGCCAGTGAAAATTGCAAATTCACCGAGTTTGTAAACGGTCGAGCCTTGCGTGTGACCAGGTGCACTTACTGCCGCAACTGTCAGGTCAACCCCGTCAGCCATCTCAATTGCCAACCCGTCTTCAAGCGGCGCGTACGCATAAGTGAAGGGATCGTCTGGACTCAGTCGCAGCGTGGCCCCAGTAGCTTCCGCCAAGTCACGCCCACCACTGATGTGGTCGGCGTGCAGGTGGGTATCGACGATGTCGGTAATTTGCCAGCCATGTTGCTGAGCAAGATTCCGGTAGAGATCGATATCGAGGGATGGGTCAATCACTACGCAGCGCGATCCTGATCCCACAACGTATGACAAACAACCTTTACCCCGGCGGCGCACCTGGATAACTGTGGCTTCACCAAAGGCCTGAGTGACGGTGTCATAGGTCGAAGCCCATGCCCCCATCCCCCCGTCCAAGACCTCCGAGGAGATTCCATTGTTCTTGAGAATTTCTGCTCCGGTCATTGCGCGCATCCCCCTGGCACAAATCACAATGATCCGACGTTCGGTGTCAATTTCGGACAAGCGACCTTCGAGCTGACCTAAAGGAATGTTGACCGTGCCTTCAATCCGCCAGTCGTCCCACTCGTCTGGCTCACGGACGTCGAGTAAAAACACGTCATCAAGAGTTTCGAGAAGTGGTACCAATTTTTCGGTAGCCAGCGGCTTGATAGTTGCCTCAGTAGTCATAAGACAATTCTAGGGATAATTCAGCAATGAAACTACGGTCATCTCTCCGTAAAAAGTACAAAACGCCCCAATGATCTCATTACGTCCGAGGCTTTTCGTCATGCGTAATTTAAGGCACCTTGAGTAAGAAATACTCCGCGCCGCTTGAAAGATATTGGACTATGAACTAAGGCGTCTGCGTGCAAAGATTCAAACCCAGAGACAAACCAAAATTCCTTCAGGAAATAATGCGGTTCGGTCACCCATTTTGGTGACTTGACCCTATGAGTGGCGCAGCAATATTCCACGAGCCCCGCAATTAGCGCGTCGTATCGAGCGCTCCCCGTTGATTCTGGTTGGTTTGCAACCATACGTTCACGGGTTTTCCAATCTGCTTTGTCGTAAAATTCACGAAAGCGAGCAATGTTTCTGAAAGCGAAATTGAATTCGCCTTTAGCCAAGCATTGGGCAATCTCAATAGACGTCTCTTGAATATCGGGAGCTTGCCACATGCCCTCATTCTAAAGTCAGCCTGTAGCGGATGATTGGCTTCAAAGAATTTTGCGCCAGTCACCGCAGTGGCAGTCCCAACGGGATTTGAACCCGTGTACCCACCTTGAGAGGGTGGTGTCCTAGGCCGCTAGACGATGGGACCTCATTTTTACTGCGTACTTCTTCGCTCGGGGGCAAGGACTCGAACCCTGAATAAATGGACCAGAACCACTTGTGTTGCCAATTACACCACCCCCGAAGGGCTGGACTATCTTACCGGCAATGCCCGCTTAGCCGCCAACCGCTGGATATACCTTGGCGACTCCCGTGGTCCAAGAACTAAGGGTTCCGTATCCAATAATGCGGCCGACGCTGACGTCAAGTCCCTCTTTTAGGTAGTAACCCCAGAGTCCACCTTTGATAGTTGGAGAACTCGGTACTGGAGATGGCTGGGGGGCAAGCCCGTTTGACGAAGCAATCGCCATAGCCCGGTATTCGTGGAATGGATCGGTAACGGTAAGCACTGTGTGGATATGGTGACTCTTCAACACGCCTAAGGAAGTCGTCACATTTTGCCACGTGTCGTCGCCGAAGCCTTGGAGAATCCGATTCGCCGGAACTCCGTGGTGTTCAAGGTAGACCTTGGAGACTCCAGACTCAGTGTACAAATCGCCGGGTCTATTTCCACCGGTCACTACCACCCAGGGGGCTCGTTGTGCTTGGTAGAGATCTGCGGCTTGATTTAGTCGTGCGGCAAGAGCTGGCGAAGGAACGCCATTCATCTCCGCGGTGCCAAAGACAAGGATTGCTTGCGCGTTCCCCGTGGCGTGGTCGTGACTAGTACTCCAGATTTGGAAAACGGTAAAGGCGTAGTAGAGGAGCACCAAAGAGAAGAACGAACTAATGATCTTCAGGACTAACTTGAACGGTCCGAAAATCATGCAGCCCTTTCGAGCGCTCCTCGCAAACGCTTTAATACTTCGTCACGCCCGAGTAATTCCAGCGATTCAAAGAGAGGTGGCCCAACCAACGAACCCGTCACTGCACAACGGATAGGCGCTTGCGCTTTGCGGAGATTGAGTTCAATTGCCTCGCCCACCTTGACCGTTGCCTCATGAAGATCTGTTGAGGTCCAAGGGGCTGTTGTGAAGTATTCGATGGCGTTGGCCAACATCTCCTTGCCCTTGGGGTCATTTCGAATTGCTTTGTCGAAGTCCGCTTCAGCAAAGGGCACCTCGGGAAGAAAGAAGAAAGAAACCATTGCTGGGATGTCGCCCAAAAGTGAGATCCGCTCTTGAACTAAAGGAGCAACTTTGGCAAACAAAACCTCGTCAAATTCGGCTTGGGTCCAGGGAACCTCACGGTCGGTGGGCTTCCAGTCCGTTTTCCAGGGCGTGACCCAAGGAGCGGAGCGCTCGATGAAAGCCTCTGGAGACAGAGCGCGGATGTATTCACCGTTCATGTGAGCGAGCTTGGCTACATCAAAGAAAGCTGGAGAGTGAGAGACATCTTCTAGTCGGAACTGTTCAATCATTTGTGAAAGCGGAACAATTTCTTCATCGCCTCGCGGACTCCAACCAAGGAGGGCTAGGTAATTAACGAAAGCTTCGGGAAGGTATCCCTGATCTCGGTAGGACTCGGTAGCTACTGGGTCTTTGCGCTTAGAAAGCTTCTTTCGTTCCTTATTTACGAGGAGCGGCAAGTGGGCATAAGTAGGAAGGGCTACTTCTTCACCAAGGGCCTTATTGAGTGCGGACCAGAGCATCATTTGCTTGGGAGCATTCGGCAAGTGCTCTTCGCCACGAATAACGTGAGTGATTCGGTCATTGCGGTCGTCAACGACATTGGCTAGTGCGTAGAGAACAGCACCTGAGGATTTAGCGACAACGAAGTCGTCAATGACCGAATACGCGAACTCCACATCGCCACGAATGAGATCGTGCACAACGATTGTTCCTTCGTCAGGCGTGCGGAACCGCAGTGCGGTCGTTGGGCCCTTCGCGAGTCCACGGTCACGACAGAACCCGTCGTATCCCGGAGTTTTGTTATCGCCCTTGCGCGCAGCCACCATCTCACCGGTGCAGTCGCAGTAATACAGGTCGCCGCTCGCAATGAGTGCCGCCACCCCAGCCTGGTGAGCTGCGTCGTTGTCACTCTGTCGAAAGGGACCCGCGTCAAGAGTGAGGCCCAGCCACTGCATGGCCGAAACGATGCCATCAACCCACTCTTCGCGGTTGCGTTCAGCATCTGTGTCTTCAATGCGCAAGATGAAGAAGCCCTCGGGGCTTTGGCGCGCAATGAACCAGTTAAAGAGAGCCGATCGAGCCGAGCCAACGTGGAAGAAGCCAGTTGGCGAAGGGGCGAATCGGACGCGAGGTCCGGTCACCGGCTACTCCTCAACCGAGATGGCCCCGTTGGGGCAGGCCTGGGCCGCCAGTTTCACCTTTTCGGCGAGCTCGGGTCCAGGGGTTTCAGTAAGAAGGTAGAGGTAGCCGTCGTCGCGGACTTCAAATACTTCTGGGGCGATGCCCATGCAGACTGCGTTAGAACTGCAAAGGTCGTAATTAACTTTTACTCGCATACGGACTCCTTTTCTTCTATCGTACCCCTCAACAACTCAGTTCGGGACCAGCCCATTTGCCTAGGCTGGCGGGGTCAAAGGATAACTATGGAAAAGCGCTCACTCGGTTCACTGCAGGTTTCAGTTGTTGGCGTTGGCTGCAACAATTTTGGTGCTCGGCTCGACCAAGCCGGCACCGACGAGGTTGTCTTTGGGGCACTTGATGCGGGCGTCAATTTCTTCGACACCGCCGACATCTACGGCGGAACTCAATCTGAGGTTCTCCTAGGCAACTCATTGCGTAATCGTCGCGGCGAGGTCGTTATCGCGACCAAATTCGGAATGGGCGGTTCGGGCGACACCGAATTCTCCTCCGCTCCGGACTATGTGCGCAGAGCGTGCGAAGCGTCACTTTCTCGACTCGGCACCGACTACATCGACCTCTATCAACTTCATTTCCCCGATAGTGATACCGCCGCCGAAGACACCCTGGCCGCACTCCATGACCTCATTGATCAGGGCAAGGTTCGCGAAATTGGTTGTTCAAACCTGAACGTCGAACAGCTACGCCAGTACAAGGTGGCGGCTGGGTCTAAGAAGTCGTTTGTTTCGGTTCAGAACCAATACTCGCTTCTCGCACGTGACCCAGAGCGAGATGGCGTTCTTGAAGTCTGTGACGAAGTCGGCGTTGGGTTCTTGCCCTACTACCCGCTGGCCAACGGATGGCTCACCGGCAAGGTTGACCCTAACGAGCCATTGCCAGAAAATATTCGTTTGGGCACCATGTCCGATGACCGCAAAGCTCACTGGCACTCAGAGGCGATTCGTTCAAAGGTTGCATCGCTCCTCGCCTACGCGAAGGAAATCGATACACCACTCTTGACCTTGGCGTTTAGCTGGTTACTCAGTCACCACGAAGTTGCATCGGTCATCGCCGGCGCTTCGTCACGGTCACAAATTCAAGCCAACGCCGCTGCCGCCACAACGCTCAGTGCTGAGGTTGTGGCAGAACTAAACCGCTTAACGGCTTAGTTCTGCTTTACCGCAGCGACCATCTTGGTGAGGGTGTCCTTAGCGTCACCAAATACCAACGTGGTCTTGGGGTTGTAGAGGAGCTCGTTTTCAATACCAGCAAAGCCCGGACGCATTGAACGCTTCAAGAACAAGACGTTTTCGGCCAAGTCAGCATTGATAATTGGCATTCCATAAATGGGCGAACTTGGATCGTCCTTCGCGGCCGGGTTAACGGTGTCGTTAGCTCCAACCACAATTGCGACGTCGGCGGTCTGCAACTCAATGTTGGCTTCATCCATTTCCTTGAGTTGTTCGTAGGGCACGTTCGCTTCAGCGAGCAACACGTTCATGTGGCCCGGCATACGTCCGGCCACTGGGTGGATGGCGTAGTCAACTTCGATGCCCTTACTTTCGAGCACCTCAGCGAGTTCACGAAGAACGTGCTGGGCTTGGGCAACCGCGAGTCCGTAACCAGGAATAATGACGACCTTGGTCGCAAGACCCAGGAGAACAGCTACGTCCTCGGGTGAAGCCGAACGCACCGGACGCTCTTCTCCAGCGGCTCCAGGTCCACCGGTAGTGGCAGATCCAAAGGCGGAGAACAATACGTTGGCGAGGCTGCGGCCCATGGCCTTAGACATCAAGCGGGTGAGCAAAATACCCGAAGCACCGACCAAGGTACCGGCCACGATGAGCAAGTTAGAACCCAAGGTGAATCCCGACGCGGCTACGGCCAAACCGGTAAAGGAGTTCAGCAACGAAATCAACACTGGAACGTCCGCACCACCAATGGGCAATACGAAAGCAATGCCCAGCACGAATGAAATTGCGAGCAATGCCCAGAGCAAAACCATTGAACCGGTGATCAACATCGTGACAATGAGGGCAACCGCTGCCACGCCCATCAGGCCGTTAATTACTTGCTGACCTGGGTAGGTGACGGGGCGTCCGGTCATGAGTTCTTGCAGCTTGGCGTATGCAATCGCTGAACCAGAGAATGAGACCGTTCCAATCAAAACACCGAGAAGGACTTCCAGCGTCACGTAGGTCGCCGGGTTGCTCGAGTGAATGTGCATGAACTCGGTAATTGATACGAGTGCCGCAGCACCACCACCAACACCGTTGAATATTGCCACGAGTTGCGGCATGGCGGTCATCTGTACCAAACGTGCCGTAGGAACAGCGACGATAAAACCAATCGCCATAGCCAGAATGATTAGACCAACGTGGTGGAGCGGGTGGCCATCGACGTACTTAAAGAAGGTCGCCACTACCGCAACGGTCATTCCAACTGCCGCGACTACGTTTCCGAGTCGGGCGCGCTTGGGTGAACTGAGCCCCTTAATGGCGAGCAAGAAGGTGGTCGCCGAGAAGAGGTACAGAAGATTGATAAGGGTATCGCGACTCATTGTGCGACCTCCTCTTTCTTCTCAACCTTTTTCTTAGGCTTGAACATCTCGAGCATGCGGTCGGTCACTACAAATCCGCCCACGACATTCAAGGTGGCTAGCAAGACTGCGAGGAAGCCCAGAACCTCTTCGAGATTGGTGTTGGCGTTACCCAAGACGAGCATGGAACCCACCAAGATCACGCCGTGGATGGCGTTCGATCCACTCATGAGTGGGGTGTGCAAAATCGACGGCACCTTGGCCACGATTTCAATACCAATAAAGATGCTCAGCATCAATACGGTTGAGTACTGCAGTAGGACGTTTCCCATTAGGCATTTTCCTTTGGTTGTGGGGTGATTGCCACGTGAGCAACACCGAGAGCTTCAGCGGTTGGAGCGTGATTGACCTGGCCATTTCGAGCCACCGTCACACCAATAACGACTTCGTCGTTCCAGTCAGGGTTGAGAGTTCCCTTGGCGCCAAAGAGGCCCAAGAGTTTCACCACGTTGTTGGCGTACATGAAACTCGCACTCGCACCCATCTCCGCTGGTGGATTGCTCAGTCCTATAACGCGCACACCACCGTGAACAACGGTTTCGCCGGCTTTCGTGAGCTCACAGTTTCCACCGCCATCGGCGGCCATGTCGATAATGATCGAGCCCTCGCCCATCGCCTCGACCATTGCTTTGGTCACGAGAATTGGAGCCTTGCGACCAGGTACCGCGGCTGTGGTGATGACCACGTCGGCGTTTGCGACTTCATTAACCAGTGCGGCCTGCTGTTCCGCCTTTTCTGCATCAGTTAACTCACGGGCGTATCCACCCGCCGCGTCGGCGGTCACGCCGAGCTGTACGAAAACTGCACCGGCTGACTCAGCCTCTTCTTTGGCGGCTGAGCGAACGTCGTAGGCGCGAACCTTCGCACCCAAACGCTTGGCGGTAGCGATGGCCTGCAAACCGGCAACGCCAACTCCCATCACCAAGACCTTGGCCGGACGAATCGTTCCGGCCGCCGTGGTCAAGAGTGGGAAGAAACGGTCGAAGTACTCCGCACCAGCGAGAGCGGCGCGGTATCCCGAAACGGTTGCCTGCGAAGAAAGTGCGTCCATGTACTGCGCACGGGAGATACGAGGCAGCAGGTCAAAGCTCAGAATTGTAATTTTGCGGTCGTTGAGAGCACGGACCACATCTTGATTGAGCAATGGAGAAAGAAAGCTCAGGTGCAGCGAACCCTCGGGAAGTGCTTGGGCCTCAGCGAGAGTTGGGCCGTTAACGCGGACGTTGACGTCCCCGCTGGGGGCATCTACGACAGTGGCGCCCGCGGCTACGTAGGCCTCGTCGACAAAGTGAGCAAGGGATCCGGCACCCTTTTGGACCTGGACTTCCCAGCCATCGGCCACAAAGACCTTGACGGTATCTGGAGTGAGCGCGACACGAGTTTCACCCTGTCGTGACTCCTTGTAGAGAGCAATCTTCATTCATTAAGCGTACCTTTTGGCGTTGCGCTTGAGTCGCTGGACCGACCAGTTGGACTAAAAATAGTTCATGGCCGTTTCACTTATCCCAGTTCGTTCTCCGGTAGGGGTCTGGACGATTGAGGCCTGCGCCAACGGAATCTGTGAAATTCACATGCCGGGGCGAAAGTTGCCGACCCGTAAAGGTGAAGGTGCGGCGCACGCCGCGAAGGCTAAGCAGCAACTCGAAGAGTACTTTGCGGGCCGTCGCAAGAAGTTCACCATAAAGCGTTGCGACGGTGAGGGTTCTGATTTTCGACTCTCGGTGTGGCGAGCGATCGACGAAATTCCGTACGGGCAAACTCGCACCTACGGTGAAGTCGCCGCCGACATCGGTCGCCCCCTCGCCTTTCGAGCTGTGGGCACCGCGAATGGAAACAACCCTTGGCCCATTGTTACTCCCTGTCACCGAGTTGTCGCCAGTAACGGGCTTGGTGGATACGGTGGAGGCTTGGCGGTCAAGCGGTTCTTACTCGAGCTCGAAGGAATTACGAAGTACTAGATAGTTCGTTTGATTCGAAGCTCAATTGTCGAGCCAACACTGGACTCTATGAATCTCGCCTGTCCCCCGTGCAACTGACAAATTTCTTTAACAATTGACAAACCTAAGCCAGTGCCGCCACTGTCACGGGTGCGCGCCTCATCGGCACGAATGAACCGCATAAAGAATTGTTCACTGGTCGCCACGTCGACCGCTTCGCCGTCATTGTTGACCAAGATCACCGCGTCGTCACCCTCGTAGTAGCAACCAAAGGTCAGGGTACCGCTGGCGTGCCTCATGGCGTTATCTACCACGTTGCGAACCATTCGATTAAGCATCGAGGCATTCCCGTGCACTCGAGTTGGTTGAATGTGACTGACGTCGACGCGCAACTTACTTAGCGACTTAGTGCGCGACGCCTCGTCATAAAGAATGTCATCGAGATCGACTTCGGTCAGATTTTCGAGCGCGTGCCTTTCGTCGTTTTTAGCCAACCAGAACAGGTCATTAATCGTGGCCTCGAGCCGTCGGCTCTCACGCAGCAACCGTTCAGATGTTGATGGCCAATCCTCCGCAGTTGGATTGGCGTGGGCTCTCTCTAATGTGGCGAGCAACGTGGTGAGAGGGCTACGGAGCTCGTGCGAAGCATTGGAGATGAACTCTTTTTGGTTCGCCGCGGCGGCCTCCAATCGGTCCAACATCTCGTTAACTGTGGTTGCCATGAGGGCTATTTCATCGCGACCCGGAGTGACCTCAATCCTCTTGCCCAAGTCCGAAGCGGCAATTGCATCGGCTCTTCGACGAATGGATCCCACGGGTGCCAGAGCTCGGCCAATTCCCAACCAGAACATGCCGCTCATGAACAAGAGGAGGAGCGGGGCTGAAGCCAAAATTCCGGCGAGCAACAAGCGATCGCTGTGAGTAATGGTGTCGCCATAGACGAAACCGAAAAGTAGGCCCGGTCCCTTGTCCGTACCAATCGCGACCACTGTGGGAAAGCTCAGCTGGCCCGTGATCTCTTTTTGACTGGCCGACGTATTCATCATCGGAACTAAGCCGTTCGGAGATGAAAAATCAAGTGAGGTGCGCGCCACTACGGGTGCGTCAGAGATAGTTGAAGTTGCCGCCCACACCTTGGTGCCACTCGCATTAGTGAGTTGCAATACGACGTAACCATTGGGCTTTAGAACTTGCTCCTTGGAATTCGGATTCGGGTTAAGGACCAACTTGGACTGAGCCGAACTAATCGCCGCGTCAACTTGGTTTTGCGCTTGCGACGAGAGGGACTTATGGACCAGGAAAAACAGGCCAAAACTCGAAATAGTAAGAATGACGGCAACCGCGACAACGAACGAGATCGTTAATCGAGCTCGGACAGAGAGCTTCTGCCGTCTAGCCATTAGGGCGTTCTTACGTTGTAGCCAATACCGCGAACGGTCTGAATCAGAGATTCCTGGCCGGGTTGGTCAATCTTGCGACGAAGGTAGCCAATATAAACCTCAATGATGTTGGGGTCTCCATCGAAGTCATCCCCCCACACGGCATGCAGGATGTCGCTCTTAGCCATGGTTTCACCTGGACGCGACATCAGAAATTCAAGCAACGAGAACTCTCGAGGGGTCAGACTGAGCTCAACTCCATTGAGTTCAGCACTGCGATGTGCAGCGTTGATGTGCAGTTCGCCCACACTGAATTGGCTTCGCGAGTGACGGTCGTAGCGACGGATTAGTGCATTGATGTGAGCAAGGAACTTTGCGCGCTCGAAGGGTTTGCGCAAAAAGTCGTCGGCTCCAGCCTCCAGACCTTCAATTTCATCGAGGTCGCCATCCTTGGCTGTCAACATCAAGAGTGGTGTGTCAACGCCCATATCCCGAACGTCTTGGCAAACTTTGAAGCCGTTGCGCTTAGGCAACATGATGTCAAGAATTATGACGTCGTGTGAGCCGGTAATCGCGGCGTGATAGCCCGCGTCGCCATCGTGTTGGGTTTCGACCTCGAAGCCTTCGCTTGTCAGAAGTTCGGCAATCGTCAACGCAAGGGCGTGGTCGTCTTCAACCACCAATGCTCGACGTTGCGAATTGCTCACTGTAGGTAGAGGTTACCGTCACTACCTTCAACAACTTTCAAAGGCTTGAGGCCGGTGGGTGAAGGACCGCCTAAAACGGCGCCCGTCTCTACGCTGAATATTGAGCCGTGGCAAGGGCACTGGAACTGGTTGGCCGAGCTCGAGTATCCAACGGGACACCCAGCGTGAGGGCAGATTGCGTCGTAGGCCAAGAACTTGCCGCCCTTGTGGAGGACAATTCCCGTGTCGCCATTTGAAGGAATTGTGAAAGTCGCCGCTTGTCCTTCGGGGACCTGGCTCGCGGCGCCCAGCTTCGTACCCGAAGCACCTGCTCCCGAAGTCGTCGTTGTGTTGGCACCGCTCGTAGTCGTTGTCGTCGACCCACCCAGTGATGGACCCGCGGTCGGTGACTTAGCGCCACCGATCATGCGACCAACATCTGAGGTTGCGCCACCCAGCACCAAGGCAGCGCCACCGAGCGACGCTGCGGCAATTCCGCTGGTAACCAAAGTGCGACGATCGATTGAGTCTCCCCCGACTCGAGTCACGCGAGGCGCGCGAGCGCCGAGCAGTACGGGACAGAGATCGGCATTACAGGCGGCGCCCCCTTGGGCCTTGCAGCGACCATTTTCGAAACTGCCACAAATATTTTGAACCGTTGAAAAGGCGATGGGGACCAGAGTGGGGTCCGGCAACTTCTTTTCCTTGGCCACCCGCTTCGCGATGTACGCGTCAACACTAAAACGTGAACCTGAGCCAGCGATGATGAAAGGCAACCACGCGAAGAGGAAAACAATGTCTGAACCAATGAAGTATGGCGACGAGTGGAATGAGACGGTTAGGAAGAGGTTGAGCGAGAGGAACGCGCCACCCAGTGCTGCGATACGGGTCCACAACCCGAAGAGAGTCCCTAAGCCGATCGCCAGTTCAGCAAATGCAATAAATATTCCAAGTGGCTTCGCGAAGTGTGTCAATGGAGAAATGAGCGAGTGAATTGGGCTAATTCGAATTGACGCAACCAGCTGTTGCTGAATAGAGATTGGACTCTTGGCATTCAGAAAGTTCGGATTAGAGAGCTTCATCAAGCCGCCGTATAAGAAGGTCACACCCAAGAAGAGTCGAAGGGGAATCAGGGCCCATTCACTCAGTGCCCAGGCTCGGACTGGGGCGTTAAAAGGAAGCCGACGGAGTTTGGTAGTTGCGGACTTAGACATGGGTTTCATTCTCGCAGAGTCAAGGGTTCAGAAACCCGATAATTAGGCTCTCTTAGACAACATTTATGAATAAAGATGGTGAACACATTCCTTATCGGGGGCCTTCGTGATTAATTGGATTTTGCAAGAACTGCACAGCTTGCCAAGCATTTGGGTCTACCTCTTGGTGGGCTTTTTGGTTTTCGGCGAAGCGGCCTTGTTTATCGGCTTCGTAATTCCTGGTGAAACTTCTGTCATCGTTGGAGGCGTAATCGCGTCCCAGGGCCGAGTCAATATTGTTGGCCTGTGCGTGGCCGTGGTCCTTTCGGCCATCGTCGGTGACTCGGTGGGTTACGCCATTGGTAAGCGATATGGCCAGCAAATCTTGGAACTCAAGATTTTGCGCAAGCGGCGTGCGGCCCTTGATCGCGCTCTTGAGGGGCTGCGCAAACGTGGCCCGGTCTACGTGGTCGCGGGGCGATTCACGGCATTTCTTCGCGCAGTAATGCCGGGCCTCGCCGGAATTTCCAAAATGCACTATCGCCGTTTTCTCATTGCCAACGCCATCGGAGGAATCCTCTGGGGCGCGGGCTTTACTTTGATCGGATTCCTCGCCGGTCACGCTCTTCACAAAATTGAAAAAGCGGCTAGCTGGTTGGGAATCGTTTTGCTAGTTCTGTTCGCCGCCTTCGTCACCTTCCACCACATCCGAAGCAAGAAGCGTGAAGCTCGCGAAGAGGTCGAGTGGGAAGCTACTCACCCAGACTGAGTGGATGAAACTCCGAACCATCACGGAGTAGTAAACCAACGTTGCACTTAGTTGGGCCAGAGCCCTCAAGCAATGAACGTACGTGAATTTCATCACGGACCCCCTCTGCCCGGAGAGCCTGGATTCCTTTGGCATCATCGGCGTCAACGACGTACCACTCGTTTACGAGTCGACTGGCAATTGTTGAATCCTGCAAAATGAGATCAGTCATCTTCCGCATTTGAACTTGCGCGCGATACGCGTCGTCCGAAGCTCGTCGACGCCAAGGTGGGCAACTCGCTTCGGTAAAGCCATTTAGAAGGTGTGCCCAGTTGGCGAAGAGAATGAAATTGTCCGCTGAGCTCGACAGTGCCGTGAAAACCCGATTGACGTGTTCCACAAAATGCGGCACAACCCACGGCAACAGCCACGCCTCTTGGCCTAACCACGATGGCCACGCTTGATCAACAATGACCACGGTCACGTGAAGTCCTAGAGATTTTGCAAAGTCGGACACCTGCACATAACGCGAAAGTGCCGCCTCATCAATTTGGCCTTGACGAGGTTCAATCCTGGCCCACTCCACAGATAGTCGAATTCCGTCAAAACCCAAATCGGGAACATGACGAATTGCCTTTTCGTAATCCGACCAGAGATTGGACGCCTCACCCGGTCCTTCACAGTGCCCAAGGGCAATGGCCGGCGCGAAACACGTAGCCGGCGCGTAGGCCACGTCATAGCCGCCTTCGACGGCGTACCCCTCGACGGTAACGAGTAATCGCGGCTTGGTAGTCACTCGCCTAGTTTCGCACGTTCGCTGGGGCTAACTCCACTAGCGTTTTATTGCAGTAGGTAAAGGAAGGTCGCTATGTCCGACGAAGTATTACTTGAGCACCACGGTCACGTCAGCGTCGTAACGCTAAACCGCCCCGACGCCCGAAACGCAATCAACGTCGCGTTGATGAACCGACTCAGCGCAATTCTTGATGACTGTGAGGCCGACGACAACTGTCGCGTCATAGTTCTCACCTCTGCGGGGGACAAAGCCTTTAGCGCTGGTATGGACCTCAAGGCATTCGCCCAAGGTGAACGCCCATTCAACGAGCACGGATTCGGCGGTATGACTCGACGCAACTTCGCAAAGCCCCTCGTGGGTGCCGCTACGGGCGCAGCTTTCGCGGGTGGATTTGAAATGTTATTGATGTGCGACATCATCGTTGCCGCCGAGCACGCCAAGTTCGGAATTCCTGAAACTCAGATTGGTCTCTTCGCCGGAGCGGGTGGACTTCTGCGCCTGCCCACTCGACTCTCCCCAGCGATTGCGAGTGAGATGGCCCTCACCGCAGAGCCAATCACCGCTGAGCGTGCATTTCAGTTGGGCCTCGTGAACCACGTTCTCCCCGTCGAAGCGGTACTACCGCGTGCGAGAGAAATTGCTGATCGCATCGCCGCCAACGCTCCCCTAGCGGTTCGAGCTTCCAAGCGGGTGCTCCGTGAAGTAATCGAACGTGGCGTCGAAGCAACTTGGCCCCTGAATGACGAGCTCTTTGCCAAGGTTGCCGACAGTGCTGATGCACACGAGGGCGCTACCGCTTTCGCCGAAAAGCGTCAAGCCCATTGGAGCGGTCACTAACTAGTGCAAGTGGTAGATCAGCGCAGAAGTAACCACCGCGCTAATCACCACCACGGGGAAGGGCAACTTCGCGAAAAGTGCCGCGAGCGCCACGGCCACACCGGCCAAACGGTGGTCAATGACCAACCTCGCTTTGTTGGTAACTGATTCGGCAACTACCAGTGCACTCAAAAGAGCAATAGGAACCAAGGCGTTGATTCGTTGCAATCTTGGGTTGGAGAGCCATCGGCTGGGTACGTAGTGACCAGCGAGTTTTATCAGGAGCGCGAACGCACTCGTAAAGATCAGCACCGTCCACATCATGTGGTGCTCTCGCGTTCATTCCAGCCCACTACCACCGCTACGAGCGTGGCGGAAATAATTGGTAGGCCCGAAGGTAACCACGGCGTGATGAGTAAGGTGAACACCATCGACGCCACTGCGACCAGTCGCAAAAAGTTTGAGGTAAGACGAAGCCACAAGAGTCCGAGAAAGGCCGCGGGCACGCCTGCGTCCAAACCCCACGAAGCGGGTGTGCCCAATTGCTTAGCCCCGAGTGCCCCGAGCAACGTAAAGAGATTCCAGAATAAGAAAACCCCGAGTCCGGTGAGCCAGAATCCCTGGCGCATCGTCGCGTTCCCTTCTTCGACTTGAGAGAGTGCGACACCGGTCGATTCATCGATCGTGATGTGTGCCGCAATCAATTTGGTTAAACCCCTGTTCTCAAGCAAGGGCGCCATCTGCATCCCGTACAGAGCGTTACGAGTGCCGAGCAGCGTTGCCGCGGAAATAGCAGCCGCCGCAGTCCCGCCCGAAGCCACGACACCTACGGCAGCGAACTGGCTAGCTCCGGTAAAGGTCAGGAGGGAAAAAAGACAACTTTGGAGCACGCTGAAACCGGCCGCAATTGATGCTGCGCCGAAGGCAATGCCGTAGAGCCCAACGGTGAGGGACACGCTGAGGGAATAACGGAGTAGCTTTCCGTTAAGTTTTGGCATTTCGCTAGTCTTATCCATTTTTTGAAGGTAAACCTGAGATTGCCACTACGATAAAGAGGTCTTAGATGAAGGAGCGAAAAATGATTTTTGGTGAATTTGCCAGTGTTGACCTTGTGATTGTCCTCGTGGTCATCGCCGTTCTCGTCTTTGGCGGAAAGGCAATTCCTAAGTTTGCTCGTAACCTCGGATCGGCAAAGAACGAGTTCGAAAAGGGTCTCAAGCAAGCCAAGGAAGACGCCAAGAGCCAAGAGTCCGACGAAAAGTAGCCCTCACCTTTGCGCCAGGAGAACTTCAACGACGAAGTTCTCATAGTTAGTAAGGTTTCTGCTGTGGAATCAACAACCCTGCCCCCTCAGGGTGCCCCGGCCTCTGGCCGTAGCTGGCGCCGTCTCCGTCTCCTATTTATCATCACTTTTGCGGGTGTCCTGCTTTCAGGTTGCACTTTGCCTAACTTCGGTGTGACTAAGGGAGTAACCAAGAGCTCAGTGAACGTGTATCACTTGTGGCAGTGGTTCTCCGTTGGTGCAGTAGTCATCGGTTTACTTGTGGTGTTGCTCTTGGCATACGCGTTCTTGCGCTATCGCCGCAAGGATGACAAGGCCATTCCCAAGCAGAGTCAGTATCACATCCCACTCGAAATTATTTACACCGTCGTGCCAATCATCATTGTTGTGGTGCTCTTCATCGGCACTCTCATTGTTGAGAATCCCGAAGTGTCAAATCCGCGCACTGACGTCGTTGTAAACGTCAACGCCTTTCAATGGGGTTGGAAGTTTGCCTATCCCGGTCACTCGGTCGTAGTGATCGGCCAGACCACCCAAAACCCAACGATGGTCGTTCCGGTAGACACCAACGTGCACATCAACTTGACCTCAACGGACGTCGTTCACGGTTTCTACGTCAAGGAATTCAACTTCTCTCGTTACGCACTTCCTGGCGTTACCAACCAATTCACCTTTAACGCGGTGAAGACTGGCATCTACGCGGGACAGTGCACCCAGTTGTGTGGCCTCTACCACTCAGTCATGTTCTTTAGGGTCAAGGTCGTAAACCAAGCGACTTACGACCAGTGGCTCGTGGCAAACCGAAACGTTTCGGCCGCCGCCGCAGCCGCCAGTGCAACAGCACTCCAGAACAATACGTATGTTCCTTCAAAGCCAACGAATAGCAAGGTGAACTAATCATGAGTCACACCATTACCGCTCCCGAAACAAGCCACGAAAGTCACGACGAGCACCACGGCCCCAGCGGTCTGCTCAAGTGGTTGACTACCACCGACCACAAGATCATTGGTCTTTCCTACACCATCACCGCCGTGGTGATGCTGGTAATAGGTGGAGCATTGGCCGAACTGATTCGCGCCCAGTTGGTGACCTCAAACGGCCACCTCGTCTCGTTTGCCCAGTACAACGAATTGTTCACGATGCACGGATCAATCATGATCTACCTCTTCGCTGGTCCGTTCGCCTTCGGTGCTCTGGCCAACATCATCGTGCCCATTCAAATTGGTGCGCCCGACATGGCCTTCCCTCGCCTGAACGCCCTGAGTTACTGGCTCTACCTAACCGGTTCGATCACCATGTTGCTGGGCTTCTTCACCGCGGGTGGCGCGGCCAACTTCGGTTGGGTCGGTTACGCACCCCTCACTAGTTCGCTCAACGCGCCTGGCGCTGGAGCTGACCTGTGGATTGGTGGATTGATGCTGACCGGTTTCTCGGCCATCTTTACCGGTGTCAACTTGGTCGCAACCATCTTCTACTTGCGTGCTCCAGGAATGACCATGTTCCGCATGCCGATCTTCACCTGGAACTTGTTGGTCACCGCCATCTTGATCCTCTTGGCCTTCCCCGTACTCACCGCCGGTCTGATCATGTTGTACGCCGACCGACACTTCGGCACGCACATCTTCTCGGTGGCGGGAGGTGGTGTGCCCGTGCTCTGGCAACACATTTTCTGGTTCTGGGGACACCCGGAGGTCTATATCTTGGCCCTGCCCTTCTTTGGTATGGCTACAGAAATCATCGCCGTGTTTTCTAAGAAGCCCGTCTTTGGTTACAAGGGCATGATTTTCGCCACGATTTCTATTGCTGCTCTTTCACTTGGCGTGTGGGCACACCACATGTTCACTACCGGTGTCGTCTTGCTCCCCTTCTTCTCAATCATGAGTCTCTTGATTGCTGTGCCAACCGGAATCAAAATCTTCAACTGGATTGGAACTATGTGGCGCGGTGAGATTTGGTTCTCCACGGCCATGTTGATGGCGATTGGATTCCTCATCACCTTCCTGATTGGTGGTTTGACCGGTATTTACCTAGCTAGCCCACCACTGGACTTCTTTACTCACGACACCTACTTCGTCGTCGCGCACTTCCACTCAGTAGTGATGGCACTCGTTCTTGCGGGTATGGGTGGGCTCTACTACTGGGGCCCGAAGATCACCGGTTACCTACTCAACGAGCGAATTGGTAAGGCGCAGTTCTGGTTCCTCTTCATTGGTACTCAGGTATTCACCTTCCCCCAGTACATCTTGGGTCTTCAGGGCATGCCTCGTCGCATGGCAATCTACCCTCAGCACCCCGAATGGGCCAACCTCAACGCATTGAGTTCACTCGGTGCATTGCTGATTGGTGTATCAACCGTGCTGTTTGTTGTGAACATCATCGTGAGTTGGAAGAAGTACCCCGCGGGTGATAACCCGTGGGACGCTCAGACTCTGGAGTGGTTCACTACATCGCCACCCCCTCACCACAACTTCTATCGCCTCCCACAGATTCGTTCCGAGCGACCAACTTGGGATCACAACCACCCCGAGCACAAGGCCATTGCTCACGGACACCACGAGGAATAGTCATGCGCGTTGAAGCCAAACTTCTTTTGTTCTTAGGTCTTTTCTTTGGCGCCATGTGCGCTGTCTACTGGACTTGGAGTCTCGAAAATGCTGGTGGCGTGATGATGTTCGCCGGCATGTTGCTCTGCTTCTTGCCTGGTAGCTACTACTTCTGGTGGAGCCGTCGAATGAAGACTCGCCCCGAAGATGACCCCAATGCCACGACCGAAGTGGGTGCTGGAGTGGTTGGCTCTTTCCCTGGAAGTTCGATTTTCCCCTTCCTCTTGGGAATGGGTTCTTTCTTCGTCGTCCTAGCGCTCGTTTTTGGAATCTGGCTCCTCATCCCCGGTTTGGCTCTTGTGCTGTGGGCCCTCTTGGGTGGCACCTCTGAGGGTCGCCGCGGCGGAAACGTCTGATTTACCCCTCGAGCGGCCAGCGGTCGTTTGAGCAGTATTTCCAGTGACTTTCTTAGTATTTACCTGAAATTCTTTGGCATTCGCCTGCCTAAGATGACTCGGGGGGTTGTAGTTCAACCAAACTAAGGAGTAAGAGTGACGTCAGTCTCATCGACAAAAGTCCAACTTGGAGGCACCCGTGGCGGCCCCGATGTTGCGACACTTCGCCAAGACCGCTGGTGGATCCAGCCAGTAGTTACGGTTTCGATCCTCACCGCTTTCATTATCTACTCAACGTGGGCGGCCTTCCAGAACAAGAACTACTACGTCGGTGTTCAGATGCACCGAGACCTAATTTCTCCGTTCTACTCTCCCTGCATCGCCAGTGACTGTGTCGCTGGTTCAAAGGCGGGATTTGCCCTCAATGGGTGGACGCTTTCGCCAGCGCTGTTGATCTTGATCTTCCCCTTGGGGTTCCGTCTCACTTGCTACTACTACCGTCGTAGCTACTACCGCGCATTCTGGTGGTCACCGCCAGCCTGCGCAGTTGCTGACGCCCACGGTTCTTACTCGGGTGAAACTCGCTTCCCTCTCATCATGCAGAACATTCACCGTTACTTCTTCTACGCCGGTTTGGTGTTCAATGCCCTGTTGACCTACGACGCGATTCGCGCTTTTAATCAGCCTGGGCTCGGCTTCGGCGTAACGGTTGGAACACTGGTGCTCACCGTCAACGCTGGATTGCTCTGGGCGTACTCGCTCTCGTGTCACGCTTGCCGTCACCTCTGTGGTGGCCAGGTCAAGTCCTTCAAGGCCCACCCCATCCGCTACCGCTTCTGGAAGATTCTCACTCCACTTAACGCAAAGCACATGAACTTCGCTTGGTCGTCACTAATTTTTGTGGCCTTCACTGACGTTTATGTTCGCCTCGTTGCCTCTGGCGCGTGGACTGACTTCCGCCTCTTCTAATTCAAGGATTCTCCATGACAACTATTGAAAATCACGATTACGACGTACTGATTATTGGTGCTGGTGGTGCGGGACTTCGCGCCGCCATTGAAGCCAAGCAGCAGGGTCTGCGCGTGGGCATCTTGACCAAGTCGTTGCTGGGAAAGGCCCACACCGTTATGGCCGAAGGTGGCATGGCCGCCGCCATGGGTAACGTCTACCCCGAAGACAACTGGCAGGTCCACTTCCGCGACACCATGCGCGGTGGCAAGTACCTCAACAACTTCCGCATGGCCGAACTCCACGCTAAGGAAGCGCCCGAGCGCGTCTTGGAGCTCGAGCAGTGGGGTGCGCTTTTCGACCGCACCAAGGACGGAAAGATCTTGCAGCGTGACTTCGGTGGTCACCGCTACGCGCGCTTGGCCCACGTTGGTGACCGTACTGGTCTCGAGCTGATTCGCACCCTGCAACAAAAAGTTGTTTCAATGGGCGTTGACGTGTTCATGGAGTGCAAGGTTCTCCAACTTCTGAAGGACTCCGCCGGCGCTGTTTCTGGTGTCGCTGCTTACTGGCGCGCTAGCGGTGAATTTGTCACCTTCACCTCCAAGGCGGTCATCTTGGCCACCGGCGGTGCTGGTAAGTCCTGGAAGTTCACCTCCAACTCATGGGAGGGTACTGGCGACGGACACGCTATGGCTCTATGGGCCGGTAGTGAATTGATCGACATGGAAGCAATCCAGTTCCACCCCACTGGCATGGTCTGGCCAATGTCGGTTCGGGGACTCTTGGTTACTGAAGGTGTTCGTGGTGACGGTGGAGTCTTGCGTAACTCACTTGGTGAGCGCTTTATGTTCAACTACGTCGCGCCAATGTTCCGCGCGGAAACCGCCGAGACCGAAGAAGAGGCCGACAAGTGGTACGACGACCACAGTGCGGGACGTCGCCCACCAGAACTTCTTCCTCGTGACGAAGTAGCTCGCGCTATCAACGCTGAAGTAAAGGCTGGCCGGGGAAGCCCCCACGGTGGTGTTTTCTTAGACATTGCCTCGCGCCGTACCCCCGAATTCATTCGTCGCCGCCTGCCTTCGATGTACCACCAGTTCATGGAGCTGGCTGGAGTAGATATCACCCGCGAACCAATGGAAATTGGACCAACCTGCCACTACATCATGGGTGGCGTGAAGGTCGATGCCGAAACGGCGGCGACTAAGACTCCAGGCCTCTTTGCCGCTGGTGAAGTGGCCGCTGGACTGCACGGTGCAAATCGCTTGGGTGGAAACTCCCTCAGCGACCTCATCGTCTTCGGAAAGCGTGCCGGAGAAGGTGCTGTCAGCTACATCAAGTCAGGTGGCGGTACTGGCAAGTTCGCGCAGAGCGATGTCGACGCCGCGATTGCCGAGGCCCTCGCACCATTCGAGCGAGCCGAAGGTGAAAACCCATACGACATTCAGCGCGACTTGCAAGAAATGATGCAGGCCAACGTTGGCATTATTCGTACCGGTTCAGAGCTCGAATTCGCCATCAAGGAACTCGAAAAGCTCACCGAACGTGTCCACAACATCAAGATAAAGGGCGGACGCGCCTACAACCCTGGCTGGAACTTGGCTACCGACCTCCCGGCAATGATCACTGTCTCTAAGTGCGTCGCCGCTGGTGCGTTGAGTCGCAAGGAATCTCGCGGTGGACACACCCGAGACGACTTCCCCAAGACCGATGTCGAACTCGGCACCGTTAACTTCACCCACACTTCATCCGATGGGAAGTGGGACGGGAAGTTTGCCGTTGCCCCGCAACCGATTCCAACTATTACCCCAGAACTCAAGGCTCTTCTCGAGGAGGCAAAGTAATGTCCGACATCACCATGCGAGTATGGCGAGGCGACGCTCAAGGCGGCGACTTCGAAACGTACACCATTGAACGTAATGAGGGTGAAGTAGTCCTGGACGTCATTCACCGTATTCAGGCCACCGAGGCACCCGATCTGGCTTGTCGCTGGAACTGCAAGGCCGGTAAGTGTGGAAGTTGTGCGGTGGAAGTAAACGGTAAGCCTCGGCTGATGTGCATGACCCGTATGGACACCCTCCCAGAGGGACCAGTAACGGTCACGCCAATGAAGACCTTCCCAATCATTCGTGACCTCGTGACCGATGTTTCATTCAACTACGCCCAGGCCGAAAAGGTACCGGCGCTCTTGCCACCCCCAATGCCAGCTGACGGCTACCGCATGTACCAAGAAGATGTGGAGCGCGGTCAAGAGTTCCGAAAGTGCATCGAGTGCTTCATGTGCCAAGACGTCTGCCACGTCATTCGTGATCACGAGGACAATAAGCAGCACTACGCCGGTCCACGATTCTTCATCCGTTACGCCGAACTTGAAATGCACCCGCTGGACACCAATGACCGTCGCGATCTTGTTCGTGAGGACATGGGTCTTGGCTATTGCAATATCACCAAGTGCTGCACCGAAGTCTGCCCCGAGCACATCAAGATTACCGATAACGCAATCATTCCCCTCAAGGAACGCGTTGTCGACGCCCACTACGACCCAGTGGCGTGGCTTGGACGCAAGATTCGTCGCAAGACCAAGACCTCGGCATCCGAGGCTGCGGTTCAGCCTGCTCCTTAATGAAGGACTTCTTGAGCGAAGAGTGGTTCGCCACGCTTAGCAGTACGCTCGCCCACGCTGGAGAGGTCGAGATGCCCGAGGGTGTCTCGACCTACAGTGTGGTTTTTGTCATCGAAGATGCCCCCGCAACTGTCCCTCACGCCTTCACTATCTCAATGAAGTCCGAGGGTGGATCCATTACTCCAGGCGACGCCTTCGACGCAGACTCAATTATTCGACTTAGTTACGCTGACGCCGCCGGACTCTACGCAGGCACCTTCGACTCCGGGACCGCATTGCGTGAAGGACGAATCAAAGTGCGGGGAAATGTCAATACGCTGATCCCACTAATGAAGTGGTTCCAAGCTGCTTACTCGGGGCAAAGCCCCGAGTAATTACATTGCGCTGAGCAGTTCGTAAAGAACGTGGCTCGCGGCGATTCCGGTGATCTCTGCGTGGTCGTAAGCCGGGGCCACTTCAACGACATCGGCACCGACGATATTCAACTTCGAGAACGAGCGGATAACAGCTAAGAGTTCCCGACTGGTGAGCCCTCCCGCTTCAGGTGTTCCAGTTCCCGGGGCGTGGCTCGGGTCAAGGACGTCAATGTCAATAGAGACATACATTGGCCGGTCTTGAACGCGCGCGGCAATCCGATCAATCGCTCCCTGTAGCCCAATCGAGTCGAACTCGGTTGTTGAGAAGATGTCAAAACCTAGGTCGGCATCCTGAGAGAGATCCTTCGATGAGTACAACGGGCCTCGAGTACCTACGTGCATTGAACCCTCGCGGTCAATCAGGCCTTCTTCAGATGCACGACGGAAAGGAGTTCCGTGCGTGTACTGAGCGCCAAAATATGTGTCCCAGGTGTCAAGGTGGGCGTCAAAGTGGACGACTGAGATTGGGCCGTGCTTGGCGTGCATGGTTCGCAACAACGGCAAGGCGATCGTGTGGTCGCCACCAATCGTGAGAATTCGCTTGGCACGTTCGTGCAGGGCTCGCGAACCGTACTCAATGTCCTTGATTGCCTCTTCAAGATTGAAGGGGTTTACCCCTAAGTCCCCCGCATCAGCGACTTGGTACTTTTCAAATGGCAAAACATCAACAGCCGGGTTGTAGGGCCTCAAGAGGCGCGAAGACTCACGAACGTGAGTTGGGCCGAATCGTGCGCCGGGTCGGTAACTCACACCTGAGTCGAACGGGACCCCCATAATGGCGAGATCAACGTCACTGACGTCATCAATCTGAGGCAGACGAGCAAATGTACCGAGTCCGGCAAAGCGCGGAATCTTTGTGGCGTCAACTTGGCCAATTTTTTCCGTTACCAGTAATTCGAGGGGTGTCTTCGCGTGACATGTTTCTCCTATTTCAAAAATGAATCAAGCGGTTCATAGCCGGGTGCGGTTAGTGGCCATGGGAACCGGGCTTCCCACTCACGAGCCAATGCTAGTAACTGGCCGTCGCTCCAACGTGGCCCAGTGATTTGAATGCCGAATGGAACACCACAGTCGAGCATTCCCGCTGGTAAAGAGATGGCGGGGAGCCCCACAATGTTCTGTACGGCCGTGGAATACACCTCTGGTGGGAGCTGTCCGACGGGCGCATCTTCCGTTACGCGCCCATCTGCCAGCCAACCCGCTGCAGCGACCGCGGGCGTGAGGAGAAAAGTGTTGGTACCCAAAAGCTCGTCGAAATTACGGACATAATCGAATCGTCGGATTCGAGCAGCCATATATTCATCAACACTTGTGCTGAGACCTTGTTCCATGAAGGTCTGAGAAGCAATGTCTAACTCGCTCCAATTATCCAAGAGCGTTTGCCGGCCCACCCGGAACATGTGCTCAGTCGAACAGATCGTGAACCAGTCGAGATCTGGATCCCCTGCGGGAGTAAAGGTTCCCGGGTTCTTCCAACTCGAAGTCACCCCAAAGAGTTCTTCCATCTGCGAAACGGCCGAGCGAAATTCTCTCTCGACATCGCTAGGTAGGGGTCCAAGATCAGAGGTCCTAGTGGCAGCAATAAATTTCAAAGTCTCGGGCTTTCGCACCCGCAGTGTGTCAGAAATAGCGGCTGGAGAAAGTGCGTTGGGGTCACCCGGTATCGGGCCGGCTTGAACCCCTAGAACGAGTTCCAAGTCTTCAACGGTCGTAGTAAAGACGCCATCGGTTGAACAGTCAATCCAGTCATGTGCTGGCCAACGTCCAATCAATCCATTGGTTGGCTTTAAGCCCACCAAACCACAAAGCGAAGCCGGGATTCGAACTGAGCCGCCGCCATCGGTCGCGGTCCCGATACCTACTGCCCCAGCGCTCACGGCGGCAGAAGACCCGCCCGATGATCCACCGGGTGAATACTCCAAATTCCAAGGGTTTCTCGTTACGCCCGACTGACGATTAGCGGTAAAACCTTCAATTGCAAATTCGGGCAAGGTGCTCTTACCCAGTGCCACGCATCCAGCGTCCAGCAGTCGCTGAACGCTTGGGCTGTTACTAGAAGCTGGCTTAGCGTCTTTGTACAGCAACGAGCCTTTACGAGTTGGCCAACCCTTTCGGTCTTCGAGGTCTTTGACCAAGAGCGGAACTCCCGCTAATGGGCCTAGCGGGACATTGGGGGCGTCTCGTCGGCCGTCCTCGAAGTATTCGTCGGAGAGATAGTTAAGTGTGGAATTCGTTGCGGATATCCGGCGAATGGCCTCTTCGGCAACTTCGCTAGCACTTACTTTTTTACTTCGAACTGCTGCGGCAATCGCAGAAATTGGTGATGTCATCACTCAGCATTGTAGGTCGGGTCTGGACTCAAGTGTTCGTGAACTCCTAGCCAACGACCTTCACGCAATGCGAAGACAATTGTTTCGCGCTCGCCAGTGACAATCGAACCGTCACCTTCGGCAAGTGTGGTCCGGACCGTGTGGGTGAAGATTCCGACCGTATCGCTCGCCATCGTCACCTGCCCACCAATGGACTCACATCCCAGCACGTGGAAGCCCTCTTTGGTCCAGGCATCCCATTCCGCCTCGTAAGCCGCCCGGTTCTCCAAGAAGGCCGGTGCGTTGTAAAAGAGGAAGGTGCACTCGGGTGCGAAGGTGTCGAAATAGGCGTCACGATCGTGACGTGCGAAGGCGGCAACCACCGCGGCAGCTGCCGCCTTCACGTCGTCGACGGTACTTATCGGACTTCCTCGTTTTGAGCGAGAGTTGCCTCTGAGGCTGCAATGGCCTTGGTCTCTGCGGCGCGGTCAATGTTGCGCGAGAGAACAAGGTACAGGACTCCAGAAACAATGAGACCAATCACCCATGAGATGTCAACGAGTTGCAACTGGGTGGCGCCCCATGAGGTGTACAAGTTTGGCAAGTACATAAAGGGAACCTCAACCGCGACTCCAATGAAGTACACCAGAAGCCCGTTCCGACCCCAACGTCCGTACACGCCATCGGCTCGGAACATGTCAGTAATGGCGAACTTTTCCTTGCGAACAAAGTAGAAGTCCATCAAGTTAATTGCGGTCCATGGAGACAGAACGTACAGCATGATGGTCAACGCGTTGTAGACAGCTTGGCTTGGAGTTGAAATCGCGATACCGAAGTAGAGCGAAACGGCGCCAAGGACAAGGATTGTGATTACACGGGCACTAGCACCGGTCTTAACGGGACGGAATGAGTCCAAGGCCGTAACAATCGAAAGCATGCCTGAGTAAGCACCCATACCCATCGTGGCCACCAGGGCCAAGGTGGAGAGAATCACCAGAGCTGTTCCAGTGCCACCAATGAAGTGGTTTCCGGCATTGTGCAGACCACTCAACGAGTCACCAACACCGAGGTAGATGCCCAGCCAGGAGCCCATTGGGATGAGCCAGATTGGTGACAGCGAGCCACCGAGGAAGACCGACCAAATGAGGCCAGCTTGCGAGGTGTTGTTTGGCAAGTAGCGGGTGTAGTCCGATACGTATGGTGCGTAGGTGATGTTGTACGACGCAGCCAGGGTGAACATCACGAAGAAGCCCGCCCAGTTGAAGCCAAGGTGAGGAACGATGTGGTTAACACCAGCGTGACCGGTAGCCATGCCAATAGTGGTCAAAATCCAGAATGGCAATGACGCCCAGAACAAGACTATGAAGACGCGGTGGATCCAGTCGTGACCGTAAATAGCGATCAAAACGGTCAAGACCATCAGGCCGACCGCCGTCCAGTTCATGTTCCAACCGAACAGGCTGTTAATACCGACCTTCAAAATGACCGTGTCGACGACCAAGAATGCAGCGAAGGTAAAGGTCGAGGCCAGCAGTGGCACAATTACACCGACGTACCCGAATTGGGCGCGTGACTGGATCATCTGGGGCATGCCCAAGCGAGGACCCTGAGCGGCGTGAGCTGCCATAAATATGGTTCCAAACAGCACACCCAAAACGGCTGCAACTGTCGCCCAAATCATGTTGACACCTACTAGTGGTGCCGTTAGTCCAATCGCAACGGTAAAGGGCTGGAAGTTACCCAAGAACCAGAATGGTCCCTGACGCCAGATCTTTCCCTTACGTTCGCTGAGCGGAATGTAATCAATGTGACGAGATTCGATCTCGCCCAGGCCGCCTTGCTTTGCCATGCTTCCCCCTAAATGGATGTACTGCTGAGCACTTGCTCTAGGCTCAAAGTTAATTGATAACCACTTAGTAAATGGTGTCAACAATTTGTGCAGTTTTTCATAGGAAGTGTCACATTGGAAATCGTTGATCTTTCCCACCCCCTTCACACTGGGATGCAGGTGTATCCAGGCGACCCACAAGTGGTTATTGAACCAATCCTCCACGCCGAAACTGATTGGGTCAATGTTTTGTCAGTTCACATGGGCTCTCAGTCGGGAACGCACATTGACTCGCCCTTTCACGTTCTTAATGAGTTAGCCACACTTGACCAGATTCCCCTGCAACGATTCATTGGACCATGGGTTCTGGTTGATGCCACCGGACTAGCTCCGAGGTCCCCTATTCCCCACGAGCGATTCACGCAACAGAACTACGACGCTGGCTCGATTGTGCTCATAAGAACTGACTGGTCCAAGCACTTCGGGTCATCGGAATATTTGGCCCACCCGTATCCAACTCTCGAAAGTCTCGAGTACCTCTTAGAGAGAGGTGTGCGCACCATCGCGCTCGACTTTCTCTCGCTCGATATGACTCCAGAAAATTCAGCGGACGCGAAACTGGATAACCACTATTTGTGGAGTCGCGCCGATGGCGTCATTGGTGAGAACTTCACTAACTTCGCGAGCCTCACCAACGCCACACCATTTATTTCGTTACTGCCTCTAAACATGGGTGCCAGCGATGGCGGTCCCGTGAGAGCTGTTGCGATTTCGTCTCTTGATTAAGACGAATTAAATAAGCCCTAGGGCGCGAACTTCGTCACGCTCGGCGATGAGCTCGTCGGTGGTGATTTTGATTCGCTCAGCCGCAAAGGCATCAATTTCGAAGCCCTCTTTGACCTTCCAGCCACCCTTACCGTCGGCACTCACGGGGAATCCGAAAGTTAGACCTTCTGGTACTCCATACTCACCTGAACTCGTCACCGCTACCGAAGCGCAGTCATCAGCGGCGGTTGGATTGACCAAGCTCACGACCGTGTCAATGGCAGCGTTAGCGGCCGAGGCAGCTGAACTGGCACCACGAGCTTCAATAATCGCTGCGCCACGCTTTTGGACGGTCGTGATGAACTCACCCTGCAACCAAGCGTGGTCGCTGATGGCCGCGGTCACGGCTTTGCCGTCGACGGTGGCATTCGCAAAGTCCGGGAACTGGGTAGCGGAGTGGTTGCCCCAGATAGCGAGATTCTTGACTCCCGAAACGGGCACACCGGCCTTCTTGGCGATCTGAGTTTCTGCGCGGTTCTGGTCCAGGCGCGTCATAGCGAACCAGCGATCAGCGGGAACTTCGGGTGCGTTCGAACGTGCAATCAAGCAGTTCGTGTTGCAAGGGTTGCCCACGACCAATACGCGAACATCGCTGGCGGCGTTCTCGGCGATTGCACGACCCTGGGGCTTAAAAATTCCACCGTTAACGTTTAGAAGGTCACCACGTTCCATGCCAGCCTTGCGTGGGATAGATCCAACCAACAGCGACCAGTTGGTGCCATTGAACGCAGTGGCCAAGTCACTGGTGGCCTCAATGCCCGAAAGCAGCGGAAATGCGCAGTCATCAAGTTCCATGACAACACCCTCGAGGGCCTTCATCGCTGGCTCAATTTCGAGCAAGCGCAGGGCCACTGGTTGGTTTGGCCCAAAGAGCGCGCCCGACGCAATGCGGAACAAAAGTGAATAGCCAATTTGGCCAGCTGCACCAGTAACGGTGACGTTAATAGGGGTATTCATAACTTGCCTTTCTTTAGAGACGGTCAACAATCGCTGACGCGAACTCAGAACACTTCACTTCGGTGGCACCATCCATCAGGCGAGCGAAGTCGTAGGTAACGACCTTGTCCGCAATGGTGGCTTCGAGCGCGCGAACAATGTCCGCGGCCGCTTCGGTCCAGCCGAGGTGCTCGAACATCAAAACGCCACTCAAGAGGACTGAACCAGGGTTGACCTTGTCCTGACCGGCGTACTTGGGCGCCGTGCCGTGAGTGGCTTCGAAGATGCCGTGTCCGGTTATGTAGTTGATGTTGGCACCGGGGGCGATTCCAATTCCACCAACCTGTGCCGCAAGAGCGTCAGAGAGGTAGTCACCATTCAGGTTCATGGTGGCGATGACGTCGAACTCGGCTGGACGAGTAAGGACCTGCTGCAAGGTGATGTCAGCAATAGCATCCTTGACCAACAACTTGCCGTTGGGCTTTCCGCCACAGTCATCCCAGCCAACAGCTCGGTCAGCGTATTCGTCTTTCACGAGTTGGTAGCCCCACTTCATGAAGGCGCCTTCAGTGAACTTCTGAATGTTGCCCTTGTGCACCATCGTGACTGATTCCTTCTTGTGGTGCAATGCGTATTCAATTGAGGCGCGGATCAAACGCTCCGAACCTTCCTTCGAAATTGGCTTGATGCCAATTCCGCTCATCTCGCGAATATCCCAGTTGTACTCATCTTTCAAAAATGAACGAAGTTTTTCAGCGGCGGGTGTGCCGGCTTCAACTTCGAGGCCGGCGTAGACGTCTTCGGTGTTCTCGCGGAAGATCACCATGTCCACGAGTTCTGGGTGCTTGACGGGCGAAGGAACACCCTGGAACCAACGAACAGGTCGCAGGCAGACGTAGAGATCAAGAATTTGGCGAAGCGCGACGTTTAGCGAACGGAATCCCCCACCAATTGGAGTGGTGAGTGGGCCCTTAATTCCGATGAGATACTCACGGAAGTCGATGATGGTTTGCTCGGGGAGCCAGTCTCCGGTTTCGTTGAAGGCCTTCTCGCCAGCGAGAACTTCCTTCCACTCAATGGTCTTGCCGTGCTTTTTCGCGGCCGCGTCAAGGACGAGCTTGGCGGCGGGCCAAATGTCCACACCCGTTCCGTCACCTTCAATGAAAGGGATAATTGGGTTGTCGGGAACGGTGAGTACGCCATCGGCACTCATTGTGATTTTTTCAGCCATGCGCCTATCTTACGCCTAAGTAACCCCTGATTTTTCGGGCTTACTTAGTTGAAGATTGCGTCGTGAATTTCCCGAGTCGCCGTAGAACGGTTAAGGGTATAGAAGTGAAGCCCCGGAGCGTGTTCGGCGAGCAGATCCCGGCACAACTCCACGGCGGCACTGATTCCAGCCTCCCGGACAGCTTCGGGTCCACCACTTTCGTGCGCCGCTTCGAGTCGGGCGATCAATTCCGGCGGGACGGCCGAACCCATTCGAGCCATTGAAGGAATCGAACTGAGGCTGGTAACGGGCATGATGCCCGGCAGAACTGGTTTGTGGCAATTTCGGTCAGCCAGGTCATTAACCAAAGCCTTCCACTCGTCCACTTGAAAAAAGAATTGAGTGACCGCAAAGTCCGCGAGCTCGAGCTTGAGCGCCAGAAACTCTCTGTCTGAATCTAACGTCGGACTCTTTGGATGACCCAGAGGGTGTGCTGCCACTCCGACTGCGAAAGAACCCGCGTGACGAATTTCATTCACTAAATCGATGGCGTAAGTGAAGTCCGATGACGAATCTTCACCGACGGGGATGTCACCTCCGAGTGCCATGATGTTTTCAACGCCGGCCTCGGAATAGTTGTGCAAGATGCGAGCGACCTCATCTTGTTTGTGACCGACACAAATCATGTGGGCCATGGCGGTGATATTGTGATCCCGCTCGATACGTGAAACCAGATTGTAGGTTCGCTGACGCGATTCATCTCCGCCCCGATACGTGACCGAGACGAAGGATGGCTCGAGCGGTTCGAGATTCGAAATTGTTTCGTCCAGAGTGGCCGATTCCGCTTCACTCTTTGGCGGGAAGAACTCAAATGACCGAGTTAGCCCCGATTGGAGCAAAGCATCAATTCTCACGAGAAATTAGTTGGCTCGACCGAAATCGTCTTCGAGGCGAACAATGTCATCTTCGCCAAAATAAGTTCCGGTTTGCACCTCAATAAATACAACGGGCTCAGTGCCACGATTTTCGCAACGGTGCGCGACGCCCAGTCCAATGTCGACGCCCTCGCCAGGCTGACGAGTTAACTCTTGTCCGTCCAAGATGACGGTGGCGGTACCGGAGACAATGAACCAGTGCTCAGCGCGCTTGGAGTGCTTCTGGTAGCTCAAGCGCTTGCCAGGGGCTACCACGATGCGCTTGACCTTGTGATCGGACATCTCGTCGTCGAGGACGGTGAAACTCCCCCACGGGCGTTCGTCGTATTCGCGACCTTTGTTATCTGTAGTACTCATCGCACCTTTTCTGCTGCTAGGACCGTGTTGCGCATAAGCATCGCACGAGTCATCGGGCCAACCCCACCAATTCGAGGGGTAATCCAACTTGCCAAGTTTTCCACACCATCGGCAATGTCACTGAGCAATCGGCCATCGGCGAAGCTCGTGCCAGCGCCGACAACGGCGGCTCCAGGTTTAACCATTTCAGGCGTTACTAGGCCTGGCGAACCGGCAGCACTAACAATGACGTCAGCACTACGGAGAATTTCAGAAAAGTTTTCTACCCCGCGGTGCACGACAGTAACTGCCGCATTACAGCCACGTCGAGGAAGGGCCAACAGGAGAGCCAGTGGTCGGCCAACGGTAAGGCCTCGACCAATGATGACAACGTGCTGGCCTTCGACTGGAACCTTGTGGGCCATCAACAACTCGACAATGCCCGCTGGGGTGCACGGTAGCGGGCCGGGTTCGCCCATTACTAACTTGCCCAAGTTCAGCGGGTGAAGACCATCCACATCTTTTTCGGGTTGAATTCGTAAGAGCACCTCTTCTTGATTCATACCTTCGGGCAACGGAAGTTGTACCAAGATGCCGTGGATCTTCGGGTCAGCATTCATTCGATCGATAACTGCTTCCACTTCAGCTTGAGTAACTGTTCCGCTGAGGTGCTCATGAAATGACACAATTCCCAACTCGTCACAGTCGGCGTGCTTCATCGCTACGTAGCGAGCACTAGCGGGATTATCGCCCACCAGAATTGTTCCGAGTCCCGCGACACGACCAGCTGAATGCAGGCGGGCAACTCGATCACCCGTCTCCATGTTGATTCTGCCCGCCACTTTGGCGCCGTCAAGAATTTCCGCGCTCATGTCACCAACCAGTTCGAATATTTACTGAAGTCAAGACCTTAAAGTCCTCTGACTATCTCAACCATTTTTTCGCCCGCTTCAGTTGGGTTCAAGCAAACGTGAACCCCCGCTGCGGCGAGGGCGTCCATCTTGGCTTGGGCCGTGCCCTTCGAGCCTGAGATGATTGCGCCAGCGTGACCCATCTTTCGTCCCGCTGGTGCGGTCACGCCCGCAATATACGAAACGACGGGCTTAGTCATGTTGGCTTTGATCCACTCAGCGGCCCGCTCTTCTTCTGATCCACCAATTTCACCGATCATCATGACGGCCTTTGTTTCGGGATCAGCTTCGAATGCGGCGAGGCAGTCAATGAAGTTCGTTCCCGGCACTGGGTCTCCACCAATACCGACGCAGGTAGTCTGGCCAATTCCTTGTTGGGAAAGTTCGTGCAGTGCCTGATAGGTCAACGTACCCGACCGTGAAACGATACCTACCGGTCCACCGGGGAGCGCAATGTCACCGGCGGTGATACCAATGTTGCACTTGCCGGGGCTGATGATGCCTGGGCAGTTCGGTCCGAGAAGCCGCACATGAGGAAATTCCTCCACGAGTCGGTTGTAGGTGATGGCCTCGTCGTGCGCCGGAATTCCTTCCGTAATGCAGACAATGAAGGTGATACCACCCTCGGCGGCTTCAATGATTGCCCCGGGAGCAAACTTTGGGGGTACCACGATGAATGAAGCCGTAGCTCCAGTAGCCGCTACCGCCTCTTTGACTGAGTTGAAGATTGGAATGCCTTCAACATCTTCTCCGCCCTTACCGGGGGTAACTCCACCAACGATTTTTGTTCCGTAATCTCGGTTACGCAGACCGTGAAAACGACCCTGCCCACCGGTCAAGCCCTGAACAATGACTTTCGTGTTCTCATCTACAAAAATTGCCATCTTCGTTCCTTAGGAATTCGCTAGTTCAACGGCGCGACGCGCTGCGTCGAGCATGGTGGGTTCGGTAATCAAAGTGTCACTGACGTGCGGAGCCAAAATTGCTCGGCCCTCGACAGCGTTTGTGCCGTCCAGGCGTAAAACAATGGGCGATGAAATTGAGACTCGCTTGAGTGCTTCGAGCACGCCCTTCGCCACCTCGTCTACGCGAGTAATGCCTCCGAAAATATTCACGAAGATGGCCTTGACCTTGGGGTCCGCATTGATCACCTCTAGTGCCGAAGCCATGACGTCGGCGTTGGCGCCGCCACCAATATCGAGGAAGTTCGCCGCCGTTCCGCCGACTTGATTCACCACGTCGAGCGTTGACATCGCGAGCCCCGCGCCGTTGGCGATGATGCCGACCGTTCCGTCAAGTCCGATGTAATTAAGACCCTTTTCCTTCGCCATTTTTTCTCGTGGGTCTTCGGTTTCCGTTGCGCGAAACTCTTCCCACTCAGGGTGGCGGAAGGAGGCATTTTCGTCCAAGGTCACCTTTGCGTCCAGCGCGTGAACTTTGTTGTCCGGAGTCAAGATGAGCGGATTAATCTCCGCGAGGTCACAATCCCCCTTGGTGTAGCACTCGTAGAGCTTGACCAGGAGTTCAGCCGCTTGTTCTTGAGCGACTTCGTCGAGTTGTGCCTCGTCCACCCACTTGCGAGCGGTAGCCAAGTCCAAACCGCGAACGGGGTCAATCGACAAAAAAGAAATCGCGTCAGGATTTTCCTCGGCGACCACTTCAATTTCCACGCCACCTTGTGCACTGAGCATTCCAAGGTGTGACTTGTTGGGTCGGTCCAGCGTGAACGAAGCGTAGTACTCCTTAGTGATATCGCTCGAACGCTCAACCCAAACGCGACGCACTACGTGACCTTTGATGTCGAGTCCGAGAATGTTGCCCGCGTGTAGTCGGACTTCATCAACGTTGTTGGCCAGCTTTACTCCGCCGGCCTTCCCGCGACCGCCAACCTTTACCTGGGCCTTGATCACAACGGGGTAACCAACGCGCTCGGCAACGGCAACGGCCTCGTCAACCGTGTCGGCGATGTCGCCCGGAGAAACGGCAATGCCGAATCGGGAAAAGTACTGCTTACCCTGATACTCGAATAAATCCATGACGCAACTTTCCGTTGGGGTGACGCATTTGGTCTCCTTCCAGCGTAATGACCTACTCGGGGGCTAGGTGTAAGGCGATAGGGCCCTGCGTGGATGAGAATTTTGCTGAACTTTGCCTAGTACCGTGGATATGTGACGAGTACCGCTCCAGCCCACCGTAAACCGCTCCGTGCCTTGATTTCCGGCATGCGGGTGCACCAATGGGTCAAGAACGGCCTGCTCGTTGTGGCCCCAGTAGCCGCTGGGACAATTTTCCACCGTCCCGTATTTATCCATACCTTGGTGGCTATTGCTTCGTTCTCCCTGACCGCTTCGGCCCTCTACCTCTTGAATGACCTCAAGGATGTCGAGTCAGACCGTCAACACCCAACCAAGCGCTTCCGAGCCATTGCCTACGGCGACCTCTCGCCACGGATGGCAATGTTCGCCGCCTCGGTGCTCGCGCTGTGTGGTTTCGCCCTGCCTCTTCTTATTCCAAGCCCCGGAGCGCTCTATCTTGTGCTCGCCATCTACGTGGCGGAAACTTTGGCCTACGTCTATTTCTTAAAGTCGGTGGCGATTATTGAACTCGCACTGGTGGCCTCGGGCTTTTTCCTTCGTGCCTACGGCGGAGCGGTGGCCTCTCACTTGTTTGTTTCCACTTGGTTCTTAGTGGTGATCTCCTTTGGCGCCCTCTTCTTGGTAATTGGTAAACGATCGAGTGAGCTGAAGAAAGTTGGCGCCGGCACCACTCGAAAGGTCCTTCAGGAATACACCGCAGAGTTTTTGGACTCGGCACTCACAATGTCGGCCACGGTCGTGGTCACTGGTTACTGCTTGTGGGCATTCGATACTTCCCACACGGGGCTCTCGAGCAAGCTGCACCACCAAGTACCAATTCGACTCTCGGTGGTTATGGTGGTCCTCGCCATGTTGTTCATCATGAAGTCCGCTGAGGCGGGAGACGGCTCCGCACCTGAGGATTTGATCCTGCACAATCGCACCGTCCAAGTCCTGATCATTCTTTGGGCCGCTCTCTTAGCAATCGGAATTTACGCGTGACCCGCGAATTGCTTTACGGCTGGGGCCTAACAGCCCCAGGAAACTGTGAGATCCAGACAGTTCACAGCGAAGCGCAAGTAATTGACCAGATGAATAAGGTCTCCCGCACCATTGCTCGGGGTCTTGGCCGAAGCTACGGTGATCCCGCTCAAGTAAGTGGTGGCGTGGTGCTGAACAACCGTGGGCTCTGCGAAATCGGACCTATCAGCGAAACCGGCGTTGTCACCGTCGGCGCGGGCGCATCAATTGACGAACTCCTGCAAATCTCCACTCCCCTCGGCTGGTTCGTCCCCGTTACCCCTGGCACCCGCCAAGTAACCATTGGTGGGGCTATCGCCGCTGATGTTCACGGCAAGAATCACCACGTTGACGGCTCGTTCGCCAATCACGTTCTTTCGATGCGACTAGTCACGCCCACGGGAGCCCACACAATCTCGCCAACCAAGAAGGCCGAATTGTTCTGGGGAACGGTAGGCGCGATGGGTCTAACCGGCGTCATCACCGAAGCCACAATTCAAATGACACCCATAACGACCGACTCGGTACTCGTCGACACC
>Ga0214211_1000057_pt1 | contig 42152 bp, 62 predicted proteins | sample TroBogEpilimnion_3_FD_153049 | JGI IMG/M metagenome (GOLD analysis project Ga0214211, IMG submission 153049) | Freshwater microbial communities from Trout Bog Lake, WI - 11AUG2009 epilimnion | ecosystem: Environmental > Aquatic > Freshwater > Lake > Epilimnion/Euphotic zone | place: Trout Bog... | reverse complement strand
ACCCCCATAATCGCTTTGGCTTGTGCTACTGATTCAGGGCAAGGATAAGACGCTCTGTATTCTGAATACTCGCAAATCTCACACAAATCACCCACATTTGTTTCAAGTCGCTTATGCCTCTCAAAGAACGCTTTGTGGGCGAGCCATGAGTTGTGATTTGGTAACCCAAAAACAAGGCCATCTGTAAATCTATTTATTTCTTCATAATCTTTTATCCCCGCTTCAACCCGCTTCTGCGCCTCTTGAACAATCTCTAGGTCGGTCATAGCAACCCCTTAATTTCAGATAAAACTGCCGTGTAAAAGAACGAAATCCAAAGACATTGTGGGATTGATAGGTGTTGATGGAACGAAAGACCTGCGAAGAACACAAGCCCTGCGGTATACAACAAACCAATTAAGAAACCAACAAATTTTTTCATTTCAACCACCGCACTAGCGGTGCAATAATTTTTTTCATTGTTTTACAAACAACCCTTTCTCGTTGCGCTCGCGGTGAGCATTGTCAGTGTATTTTTTTTGTGTTGAAACTACCACGGTAATGCCGAGTAACCCCATCAACCTACAATCCTCTATTGATGGTTGCATGCCAGCCATTGCCATGCGCTCTCCTGCGGTCTTACCGCCCCATATTCCCCATTCTAGGTTGTCGCGCTCCATACCCAGTTCGAGACATCTATCTTTAACTGGGCAAGCATTGCACAACTCTATAGCCTCCTTTGTCTTTTGAGTGACCTTGATGTTGCGTTTCTTGGGGTCTCCACCTCTAGGCAATACTGGGAACCATTGGTCAGGATTGGCCTTGCAGGCGGTCTCCAATCTGTTTTCTCCTATTCACTAGTGCTTCTTGGATGTTGATGTAATTGTCCAGATTTCTTATTATCCTGCCAGCAAGCCTATCAGAATCATCTTTGTTGAATCCATGATAGTACAACTTATCGGCAAGTTTCTTGCGCCTCTCAGGCTGGTTCAATCTTCACCTCAACATCTATTAAATGTCTATCTATGTCTTCGTCGGCATAGAAGTTGGCTAGGGCATCATCTTTGTCTTTGCCTCTTACTTTGTAGAGGTTTACTTCTGTGACTATGAACTCTTCCATTATCTTCTCCTTCTTCCCCATGTTCTGCTTGTGTAGTTCTTATTAGGTATTACATCTTTAACTTTTTTAGTCATACGCAGTACTCGTCCGCTTCGTGTGAACAACCGCAATCTGCCCAAGGGTCATCACAACATTCACAGAATATCAAATCTTCTCTGCTTGTTGCTGACCTAACTATTCTTTGGTCCATGTAATTTTTATTATCAATCACATGCCTAACTGGCTCGCCCATTAGCGCCATCCTACGGTATTTAGATACTCTGTAACTTCAATCTGCCCGCGTCTGCGGGTGTTTATTTGCACGGCCCTAACGGCACCGTAATATCTTCCACGCCCCAAATTGGCAGTTTGTCTTATGTAACCACGACCATATCTGGGATAAACACCAAGACCTCTCATATAATCTCTCAAATGTCTTGCGTGTGTTTCTATCTCAAAACCCGTAATGAGTTCAAAGTAGACGACGCCGTTGATTTGCATATAAACCGCGGCTGCATTTGGCAACCACGAAAAGTGTGCTAAATCGGTTTCATGCATTGCGCTTTGGCCAATGTAGTTTTTATTTTTTACACTATGTTTCACCAGTGTCATTGAATTTCCCTTTCTTCACCCATTACGTGTACGATTGTCCGATACTCGCTCAATCTAATTAATTCAGGGGTTCCTGTTCTGCCACTCCTAAGGATTATCTCGCCCGTTGAAGTGACGTAGGCTATCACATCATTGTCGGCTGAGTTTGGTTGGTAGTTGACGCCTTGATAGCGCCAATAAAGTCTACCCATATTGGTTATCGCGTAGTAAATATATTCATCTCTAGCATTTGGTAATGCGGCAAAACGTGGTATAGTGTCCACCGAGGCGTGAAGATGACTCACATCATGAAGCATTGTCGGCGGTGATGAATAATAATAATCTCCCCTCGTAGACTGTGGTGTGACCATTATCTGTCCAAAATAATTTCTGTTTTTAACCTTGCTTTTTACTCTTTCCATTTATTCGCCTCTTTTCTAGTACACATGGTAAAACCTACCATTCACGTGGTTAATGATTCTTCCATTTGTTATGTAATCAAATCGTGAAACCGAATTTGCCATTGATGTGGTCCGCAAATATTCGCCAAGAAGTGCTACCTCTTCGGCCCATCGCCCAAGAGCCGCTGGACGCCAATAAATATCTCCGTTTAGCATTAATGCAAAAATAATCGAACCGCCCACCCCTCCCGAAACGGGAAGTTCTAATGGTGATTCCTCTCTCATGTAGTGAGTAAACCCGTTGTTTAATCTAACTCTATTTTGTCCTTCTGTTGCAAGATATGGGTGGGGGAGGCGTTCAACGTCTTCTGGAAAATGAATCCGTTGACCTAAATAATTTTTATTACTAACCCTACTTTTTACTCTTTGGCCCATTAGTACCAACTCCATCTTTGCCAGTGCTCCCAAGCCCTACAGGGCGTTATGTATCTATACGAAATGTAATTAAGTCCACGAAGTATCTGCTCCGTAGGTGGGGTTAACGGGCTGAGACCAAGCAACTGAGGGATTCCCCCTGCTTTTAGACCCTGACTTGTCACTGTATCTAGTGCTTTAGGGTCCCAACCCGATTCCTTACCCCATAAATTTTGGAGACATGCGAACTGTTTATTTGTCCATGCTTGTAATTGGTCATAGGAGAAAGCAAGACTGTCTGTGCGAGTCCATGAATGTTTAATTTTTTGTGTTGAAACATGTTGGCTTGCTACATCTGTCCTAGACCCGTTGATGCCCATACCAATCAGGAGGGCAATGGCGGAAGCCAAGAACACCCAAAGGGGCCAGTTATCCGAGCGCCCGTTACTCATTATATGCCTCCGAAGGTAGGGCTCCTGCGAGCGCTTCATACTTCTTGGCTAGTTCCCTCTGACCCGCGTTACGGGCGAGTTCTGCCCTAGCAAGGTAATACTTTCTCTTACCTGGACCAATGTACTTCACTGGTTCGTTCACATCCACAATATCTCCTAACTCGTCGGGCGTGCCCGACATTCCGAAAGGTGGGTGGGCTACCGTATAATCTACAAGACCAGTAGCCCACTCTCTTCAACGCGCCAGTATTAGGCGGTGAACACCTCTGTGTATCCCCGCAAGCGGCTCTCGCTTGTGGTTACGCCCGTTTGGACGTGCTTGTACTTGCCGTTTGGCAACTTCACCCATACGGATGAATCCTTGAAACGGCTGTTGCCCTTCTTTGCCTTGACGATGACAACCTTCTCAGCGTTGTGAGCGTCGTCTAGGGCATGTACTGCTGATACTGCCGCGGCGTGAGCCGCACTTGTATTTGCTGACATGATTTGTTCCCTTTTCTGTAGTTTGATTTGACTAGTCCAGTCAAACATCCTAATACCGATTTGGTATCAGGAATTCTAGTATCCCGTATTTCTCCTGCCTGGCACAAAGCACAGGCAGTTATCCATAATCGTGTCGCACTCCACACAGGTGTTACAGTGCTCACAATATCCAAATGTCCACACCCTGTCAAAGTCCATGACCTTTTTGCAAGCCTTGCAAATTATGTCTATGGAATTATTGTCAAGGTCGTCCCAACCCGCATCTTTGTACTCAATCTGCTTTCGAGTGGGTTTAGTATCCCCACTCCCCGAAGGCGAGTTGTTCTTCGTAGTAGGGATTGGGATTGGTACTTTTGGGTCACGCACCACCCCATCTTGGTCCACCGCAACCTGATGGGTTACGCACCACGGATGTGAGCCATTGGTGCCAGCCATGCTACATGACGGCGCCATATGGAACATTGGGTTGCGACCATAGGCATCATTCCACGAGAAGTCGTGGGTGAAGCAGTAGGCCCACTTTGTTTTGCGCCCAATGGCCACACATTCTTTCTCTACTTGGTGGTAATAGACCTTTGTCTGAGCCTGCTTTGCGAAGTCGTGCTTGTTCATTAGGATGTAAGAGATTTCCTTCCTGCCATCCTTCGAACGAGTCATCATCCAAACTGCTTTTGGGTCGCTCTCCGTCCATTCCAACTTCTTATCGAACCTCATTGTGCACAAGAAGCAGTATGGAAGGTGACCGTTACGGTCATCTACTGGGTGGGTGTTATCTTCATTGTCGCATTCCGCTGGCAGGTACTCGCCTTGTTGAAATATGCCCAAGATTTCTTCATCTCTTCGCGTATTCACGTTCCAGCATCTTGTCAGATAGGATTCGTCTCGGTCTTGATAGTATTTTTGTGTTGGTGGTGGCGTAGCCCTGCGACTACGTGCCCCTCGGTGATAAGAGTTCGACCACCATATCCCGTCAGCGTCCTCATTGCCCGCCGCTTTATTGAGAATATAGAAGTTCTTTTTGGCGGCTGGGTTCACCGTCAGCACCACTATCTTGCTGGGTTTTACCCAGTCTTCTAATAGATGTAGCATGAAAGGATTGTCGAGAGCACGAACGCCACCGATACTTGGCAGTAAGTCTTGGGCAAAGAAGGCGGTATCAGAGCGAGTCTCACCCTTCTCAAGAGTGACCCCCAAGATTCCGTTATGCCCAAGATAGGTAAGCGGGTCGTGAGCCAACTGGAATGGGTGACAGTTATCTACTGTCTTGGTTCCGTGCGTAGCGATACGGCAGTGCCACATTGCATAGCCGTCAGGGTGTTCAGCCCTGACTTTCAGGAAATCGTCAATGGATTCATTGGCGTTCATGGTGCGCTTGGAGATAATCTCCGTGTCGCTCACCATAATCGCGTAGCCAAATCCATCAGGATTCTGACACGCTCCGTCTAGTAATTCATCTTTACTGGGTGTTTTCCCAGGCGGAATTGCAACTAACAAGCAAATGGTACACCTTCTCTCTATGCTTTGATTTTGAGTACGTCTAGGTCTTTGATTTTCAGGTCTTTGATACTTGGCATACGCTCGTACAACTCAGGGTAATCTCCTTGGCGATTGGTTACCCAATTCGCAAAGGTCTCCCAGTCATACCAGTTTCCTTCTGCCGCAATATCTCTTGTGTACTTGGCAATAGCGTCAGCCATTCCAAGGTACGCCAAGATACTTTCTTTCTTGGTGGTGCCACGCATGAAGCGCATTTCAACCGTTGCTGGTTTAGATGTGTTCACTGCGGTGTATTTCTCACCACCTCGGCTGTCTCTATCCATCTTGTTGGCAAGGGAAAAGACTGGCCTATCCCACTCGTCAAAATCCCAACAATCATCGAACTTTGAGTAGGTACTACGTCGGCCACCGAATTTCATCATCATCTCTGAATTGCGATAAACCAACTCAACAAAACGGTGCAAGTGAGCCTTGTCTTTGAAACCGTCACGACCTAGGTGGATATGGAATCCACAAGTTCCTGGGTCCCAACTGCGCCCGTTGTACACGTCCCTAACTTTGCCAATGGTATCCCACAAAAGTGGTTGGTCTCGGTACTTCTCATAAGTGTGAGGCTGAGTTACTAACTCAATACCACCACCGATAGAACCGTCAGACTTTGATTGAGCAATCTCGGTTGTTTGAAGTTGTGCTCTGACGAACTTAGCGGCTTCGTTGACATTAGAGCCTGGAATTTGAATCTCTAATTCAAAGCCCATCCACATCTTCTTCGGCTTACTCTCTTCGTCGAAGACACCACCAATGTCGTGGAATTGGAGGTGCGGCTGGCATGAATAGTTATGGATTGGTCTATCCTCACTACCGTTACCGCACTCACAGCGTAGCCTATTGCCATCTTTGTCGCGTTTGCAATAATTGCAAATTGAGTTGCGTGAAACGAACTTTTCGTTGCCACCGCATGCACAAGTCCAAAAGTATCTATCAAGACAATTAGATGCTCTACATACTATTGAACTTCCAACTCGCACCTGCCAACTGTTCCGTGCGGTTTCAGTGTAACGAGTATTACATTGGTTACAACTATCGGCATTAGTGGCGCACTTGTAACACGCTTTAACCATTGTTGGGTGTGCGCTTCCGTCAACGCGAATGTCTCTTACAACCTTATAAAGTTCATCGTCTTCAAGAACACCGCGTGAACATACTTCGCATTTTTTTTCAGCCATTTTGCATTTCCTTTTTCTCCTTTGGTAGATTATCTGTTGTCGGGTACGCCCGACACTTGCTATTTAGTTTTTTTAATGCGGAAAGAGTAGGTCTTTGCAGAATTGTGACATCTGCGCGACTGGTACTCTACATTGAGCGGGTGTTGTTGTATGGTTTGCCCATAAGAACAAGCCTATCAACCCTGCCCAAAACGCAATCTGCGCCAAGCGACGCACGATTTTTTGTGTTGAAACGCATGCCGACGTGGACTTTGGGATAGGTGCATTGAAGCACTCGTCACACGCTGAGTGCATACATTCCCAGTTGTCATAGCATGGCTGGAGTTGCTTAACTCTCAAGTCCCATGGTTCCATCTCTAGTTCCATTCGGGACCTGCTAACACTTTCCAAGCCCAACGGCGAACACGCTTGCCCACCCATTGAGCATTGGCGAGATAGAACCAAACCTTAACCATTATTCCACCTCGAAATCTTGAAGAACGCGCATGACCGCATCATTGAGTTCTTCTTTCAGTTCGGCTTTATCATCTTCTGACAGGTGAGCCACATCTTTCGCGGTCACCCTGCTAGACCACCAATAGGTTGTCATTACTTGTTCTCCGTTCTGTCGGGCGTGCCCGACGGTTGTTGTGGTTTTTCTGTTTGCTTAGCCTTTCCCGCTGGGTGGCGACTCATGCTCAGGACTATGGCGTGTTCACGCTCAAGTCTGCGCAGATACCACTTCATCTTAATCCATCTAATCAAGAGTCCATGTCCCCTCTATCGCGTAACTCCTTCTCGCGCAACGCCTGCGCCTGTTCTTGCTTCACGCGCTCGCGCTCGGCACGTTCGGCTTCAAACCTTTCACGCTCGGCGTACCATGCCAACTCAATGGCGATAACTGCGTCTAAGTCCTCTTCCTTAATAAGTGGTCCAACTTTCAGACCTTCAATTACTGGCTTCTCGCGCAGTTTCCTCTCTGCCCTTAAGTGGGCTTGGCTTGGGTTACCGCTGGCAGTATCGCTAAGGCGAACCGCAGGTGAACCTACCGCCCTGCCTGCCATGCGAACCTCATGGACTATTCCTACTGTCATTTTAGCCTCGCTCTCTGTCGGGCGTGCCCGACGCTCTAGTGGATTTATTAAGTTGTATGGCTATAGCCTATCATGGCTAGAAACCTGTGTCAAACGGACAGATTATCGGCTGCCTTACGAATTACTTTGGTGGCGTTATCTAGCATTATCACGCCCGAAGTAAGTTCGGCTGGTCTGCCGTCTGCGTTCATAAAGAAGTCGTTAAGAACTTCCAAGATACGCATGGCGCACTCGCCTTGGTTGAAATCCTCGCACTCATAATCGGAGATAACTTTCTCGATGTCATCAAGGAATGGGACATTGGTAACTGCGGTGATACTCATTTCTTACTCCACTCTGTCGGGCGTGCCCGACGCTAGGCGATAAGTTAATTTGTTCATGGCTCAAGCCTACCATGTGTAAAAGTGTGTGTCAATGGGACATGAATTATCACAGCATGAATCAGTACAGCATGAATCAGTACAGCATGAATCAGTACAGCATGAATCAGTACAGCATGAATCATCATCCATCAAAAATTTTGTGTTGGTTTTTTTGTGTTGGATTTTTTGCCTGCCTTTGTCTAGGCATGACAAGGCCCCCGTACTCTGCCGAGTACGAGGGCTGTCACTTGCCGTCTCGGGTTGTCCCGTGGGTACTCACTTCCCCATGCTCGGGCATTACCGTTTGGCAATTCTGTTAGGCGTTCGCTGGTACCTTCTTCATGGCGTTAGCCTTGATTAGTAGCGCGGTGCTGGTCAACTTGCGGGCAAGTTTCAGAGCGTCATCTTGCTCAAGTTTCATACCCCACGCGAGGAGATAATCGCTGATGTTATCAAGTGTGAGGTCATCTTTTGCTGAGTCGGTGGCTTCTGCTTCCTTCTCGCTGGCTGGCTTCTGCCCACCACGCTTGCGCTGAGGCTTGTCGGCAATAATCTCAGAGGTTGTCTTGGTGTCAGTAGTCATGGCCTCTACTGCTTCCTCAACTCCAAGAGGTGCCTCTCCTCCCTTAACGTATCCGCGAAAGGTGGAGAGTAGTTGCTCGTATGACTCCCAATCCTTGCGTACCCCGTAGATGGTGGCAAGGTGGATAACAAATTCAGCATGGTCTGGCTTGAACGCTGGATTCTTAGCCTTTTTGAAAGAGTCACGCAACGCGCGGACGGTTAGGTTCTCGCTTACGGTGACTTGTAGGACTTCGAATTTTCCTTCCGTTGTTGTTTTGGTGAGTGTTGAGAGAACTGCGACGAGGTGTGCATTGCTCTCGTCTATCTCTATTGCTGGTACTGCCTTAGGTGTCTTACTCATTTCTTTTCCTGTTCTTGTCGGGCGTGCCCGACGGGTTTAGAGATTAGGCGAGACTATCCCGACTAATCGGATAAATTGGTGCTATCTAGTTGATAAAGTACAATTCGGACATTTCGCTCGCGCTACTGGTTCGATAGGAGAAGCGTCTCACACTGGGGTTCCTGTGTCAACTCGGTAGGGGAATTATAACGGAATTGTTATGAATAGGTTTATTGTCTAGTTTCAGACTATTTGGGGATTGTCAACCACCTTTTTATAACACTTTGATAACGGGTTATCCACAGTTGTCGGGCGTGCCCGACACTATGTTACTGGCTGGTAACTTAATAGGTGGCGATTAGATTGCCTGTCTATTTCTGGGGTCTGTATGTTACTCGTGAGTAATAGATTGGGTGTCTAGTTTAGATTGGTTGTATGTTACTTATGAGTAATGTTACTGGTGAGTAGTGTTACTGGACAGTAACCAAACAAGCATCCGATTGACAGAAATTAGATTGAAAGTCTATAGATTGGCTGTCTAAATAAAGTATCTAGTCGGCAAAAGGGATAGTTTTGACCCCAGAGTTTTAACTACATAGTTGTAGTAGTATGTATAGTCACCCAAAAAATATTTCCTAAATTGGGGGAATATTTATATATACAAAATAGGACAAAATAGGACATCTAAAAAAGAATTCACTTAAAAAATGTTGGTTTTAGCGATTTGTACAGGTTATCTTATATGTATAGATATTTTTTTAAGGAGTACCGAAGGTGCTCCGCTTAGGGCTTCGCACCTTAGTAGCGAAGACCAAATGTAATACTTTTTAGTAAATAGGGCAGAACTCTGCCAACCCTAAGATTACCCCCAAACAGTGAAACCAAACGGCCATCACAACCCCAAGGAAAACTTGGCACAACCAAGTATTCCGTCGAGGAGTCCTCGACTCCTCTTCAACCAAAAGGTACCTCGATGACAGCCAAGACAACCGTCGGCACCCGCTCCGCGGATTCCGCCAAACAGATGATTATTGAACTAATCGAAAAAGGACACACTGTAGAGGCGGCCTGTAAGACCGCTGGCAAGTCGGTAAAGACCTACGAGTACTACCGTTCCACCGACGAAAAGTTTAAGACAGCCATTGAACTTATCCGAGCCAGGCAACAGCGCGACGGGACTACCCTCCCACCAGACCTGGCCAACATCTCTTTCCAAGACTTCCGCAAGCGGTTCCTCCAATCAGAGACATTCCCACACCAACTGAACTTGGCGGACCTCTTGGAATCCCGTCCACCCCGCTGGCTACACCCATCCATGATTTATGAAGAGGGTGAACCCCAGTACTGCCTTATCAACATCCCGCCAGACCATGCCAAGTCTATGACGGTCTCCATTGACTATGTGACCTACCGTATCTGCCTTGACCCAAATGTTCGTATCAAGATTGTTTCCAAAACCCAGACCATGGCTGCGGAGTATCTCTATGCAATTAAGCAAAGACTCACCAACCCAGTCTGGTCTGAACTCCAGCGCCACTTCGCGCCGCCAGAAGGCTTCAAGGCCAGTTCTGAAAAGTGGACTAATACTGAAATCTACCTCGCCCGCAACTCAGCCGAAAAAGACCCTACGATTCAGGCTTTGGGTATTGGTGGTCAAATTTATGGCGCGCGTTCTGACCTCATCATTCTAGACGACTGCGTAACTCTTTCCAATGCTGGTGAGTACGAAAAGCAGATGCGTTGGATTCAGCAGGACTGCGTAACCCGTCTTGGCCCATTCTCAAAGTTGTTTATCGTTGGCACGCGGGTTGACCCAATTGACCTTTACAAAGTTTTAAGAGAAGACAATCGCTACCCAGAAGGTAAGTCCCCATGGACCTATCTGGCTATGCCAGCCATCCTGGAGGCATCCGATGACCCAGCCAAATGTATTACCCTCTGGCCTAAGTCAGACCGACCATGGCTCGGAGACAAGACAGAACCAGACGCCGACGGCTTATATCCCCGATGGGACTTTGCCCATATTAAGAAGCGTCGCGGAGTCCTTGACCCAAGGACATGGGCAATGGTGTATCAACAACAGGATGTCTCGTCAGACGCTACATTTCCACGGGACGCTGTAAAAGGTTCTATCTCTGGTATGCGTGCCCCAGGGCCAATTATTCCTAGCGCCCCAGGACACCCAAGTGTTCGAATGGAAGACCTTTACATAGTTTGCTCTATGGACCCAGCAATGACTGGTAATACTTTTTCAATCGTCTATGCTGGAGACATTAAAACTAAAAAGCGCTACGTCCTTGAGTGTGACATGATGACAGAACCTAGTCCAGCCAAGATTCGTTCCAGAATCAAGCAATGGACCGAGAAGTACAACCCCAAGGTTTGGGCAATTGAAAAGAACGCCTTTCAGTTGTTCTTAACTGGTGACGAGGAAATCCTTAACTTCTTTGCCACCCGCGGTATCCGCATGGTTGACCATTACACTGGTCGTAACAAGATGGATGCTGAGTATGGTGTAGCCTCAATGGCTGGTCTCTTTGGGACGGCAGAGGTTAGTGGTAAACACAATGGCAACAACCTCATAGAGTTGCCCCGCGCCACGGACGAATCAACCAAAGGTCTTGTGGAGCAATTGGTAACCTGGTCGCCTGGAACCAAAAATAAGCAAGATGGGCCGATGGCCCTTTGGTTTGCCGAGACTCAAATGCGCCAAGTCATTAACCAATCAGGTGCCTACACCCAAACCCGCAATACAAACAAATTCGCAACTCGCGGCTCACTAGCAAAACGCAGGGTTATTAACCTTGAGGAATTGCAAAGTATGCAAGAACGAGCCGATGCAAATGGAGGATACTTATAGTGGCCGCAACGATTGAAGAGATTGCCAAGCGCGTAAAGCGCATACGTGAACGCTCTCACCAACGTGATGCCCGCTGGGATGATTTGCTCTCCATTCGCAAGGGAAATATCTCAGAGGTATTCCCATCCCTTTTCTCCGACGACTATCCAAAGCCAATGGTGGCCAACTTTATTGATGTTGCCGCACGCGACATTGCCGAGGTAATCGCCCCGCTTCCAACTTTTAGTTGCATGACCAACAAGCCAAATTCCGATACCAAGCGGAAAGAGGCAGACCGCCGCACCCAAATTGCGGCTGGTTATCGTGATGCCTGCAACCTCCAAACCAAGATGTACTCTGGCGCCGATAACTACATCACCTTTGGTATGTTGCCATTCATCATTGAGGCCGACGAAGTTGGCAAACGTCCAATGATTCGCCTTGAGTCGCCAATCGGTGGGTACCCTGAGTTTGACCGTTTTAACCGCCTAATCTCATACACCAAACGTTATTTCAAGACTGTACAAGATTTGCTTAATGACTTTCCAGAGTATGAAGGACAGATACTCAACCAGTACGAGCAACGCAACAGCCAACGTCAAATCGAAATGTACCGCTACATTGACAAAGACCAGACGGTGCTATTCCTCCCAACCCAGAAGAACTTGGTTCTTGCTAAGGTTACCAACCTGCTTGGGGAAATTCCCGTCGTTCTTGCTGTACGCCCAGGAGTAGACGAAGAAACCCAACATGGTCAGTTCGATGACATCATGTGGGTACAGGTGGCCAAGGGTCGCTTCGCAGCCTTAACTCTTGAGGCCGCAACCAAATCGGTTGAGGCTCCTATTGCTATGCCGAATGATGTCACCAGCATCGAAATCGGCCCCGATGCGGTGGTACGCTCTGCTACACCAGAGAAGATTCGCCGTATTGATTTGAATGTTCCACCAGGACTTCTTCAAGAATCTGCTGAACTTGACCATGAACTCATGGTTGGTTCTCGTTACCCACAAGGTCGCCTTGGCGAACAGTCTGGTTCAATTGTAACTGGTAAAGGTGTCCAATCCCTTATGGGTGGTTTTGATACCCAAATCAAGACAGCCCAAGCAGTTCTTGCTGACGCTTTCCGTCAAATCATGTATCTTTGCTTTAAGATGGATGAAGTCTACTGGTCAAATGAGAGCAAGTTTGTAAGCGGAATCAACTCTGGTTCCCCATATGAATTGACTTACATCCCATCACGCGATATCAATGGTAACTACCACTGTGACGCAACCTACGGTCTTATGGCTGGACTTGACCCAAACAGGGCTCTTGTCTTTGGCCTTCAAGCCCGTGGAGATAAACTCGTTTCAAGAGACTTTTTGCAACGCAACCTTCCTTGGGAAATTAACATCACCGAGGAAACCCAACAGATTCAAGTTGAAGAAATGCGCGATGCCGCTATTGGCGTTATGGGCGCACTGTCACAGGCATTACCACAAATGGTTATGCAGGGTCAAGACCCTTCAAACATTCTTTCTGGTCTGGCAACCGTAATCAAGGGACGCCAGCAAGGAAAGCAGATTGAAGATTTGCTGGAAGAGGCATTTGCACCAACGCCTCCAGCACAAGCACCCTCTGGCGTTGTAGCCACACCTGGACAGCAGCCTACACCTGGCGCGTCAGGCCCACAAATTGCTCCGCCAGGGGCCTCTTCTAATGGGCAACCTCCAGCAATGGAATCACTATTGGCGGGAATGAACCAAACTGGTAATCCTCGTCTAAGCGCTGGTTTAAGCCGACGCTCGCCAGTCTGACGGGACTGGTAGAAAACTACCTATAGGAGAAAAAAATGGCAACAACAATCGGTCTACAGACCAGTGTCCCACACCCAAAGAATCAGGGTGATAAGGGAGCAGACCAACCACGTTCTGGTTTTCAGAATGTAACTCAAGCAACACCTCGCGCTGGTGCTACACCAGGCGCAACACCAATTCTTTATGGAAAGCAACCTGGTGGATATGGTGGAGCAAGCACCACAGTTGGAAAACCAATCAAGTAAAGTTAGTGAAAAGGAAACGAAATGACATCAGGCGGACTCAGAACACCTAATAACCCCGCCGTATCTTCGGGTCCTGGCTCATTATCACAACGCACCGACGGCGGTCCTGCTGGAAAGCAGGCCGCTCGTTGGATTGCAGGTGGTGATTATGGAGATGGTGGCCTTATGGGCATACAGCAAGGCGCACAGATGGCCGCATCTGGTACACCTGGTTCAACCCCAGCACCATCAGGACAACAGGGCATGCCCGCTCCAGTTGGTCCAGCAGTTACACCTTTGACAGTACCTACACAACGTCCAGACGAGCCAGTTACATCTGGTGCCGATTCTGGTCCAGGTCCAGGCAGAGAAGCACTTAGACTTCCACCTACAACGGCCATTGGCGGACAAACTGCAAAATCTATTATTCAAGGATTGGCACAAAGCCCAGCGGCTTCACCAGTGCTTAAAACGCTTGCTAACACTTTAGGGAGTTAATTTATGAGTGGCACTACGCCTCTTCCACAATCTCCCCAAGACCAAAATGTTCAAACAGCAAACAAGATTACATCCGATGCTGGCAATGCTGTACGTCGTTATCCAGATGTAGTCGCAGCCACCGTTGCTGCAAATAACCCCAATATTACAGTTGGCGCTGTGGCTGGTGCAGACCTTGCTACAAAAGCCCAATCTGTTGTACAGCACCAGGTTGATAACAACTCTGGTGGCATTTTGCATGATGCCCTTAGCGGCGTTGAAGATATTGCATCAAAAGTTACAAAGACTGTGACTTCTGTACCAGGCGTTAGTACCCTTTTACAGTGGGCAAATAAGCCACTTCAAGAGATTCAAAAAGATTACAAGTTTATCAGTGCCGTCTATGCCAAGCATGGTGTAGCACAAGGACTTCTTGCTACTCTTGGTGTTCTTGGTTCCGCTACTGCTGGTGCAGTATTTAGCGGTGGAGACCCACTTGGCGCCGTTGCAGGCGCAGATTTGGCTATGGCTGGCGAGCGCAACCTATTTGGTCGCCTTGTTCCACAGTACCATGATGCTTTAATGATGTCAAATGACCCAAACTACAAAGTTTCTGCTGGTCGTGAATTGGCAACTGGCCTCAGTAACATTCCAGGCCTTGGCACACTACGCGATACACAGCATGGCATTGGCCAGTTTATTTCTGGCGCTACTGATGCCGCGGCAGACCTTGAGTTTGACCCAGTAATTATTGGGGGCAAAGTCTCTTCTGGCATTTCCTCTGGCCGTTTTATTCAACCAGCCAAGGATGCAGAAGGTAGTTTTGTTTTTCAAGAGATGGCCGATGGCACCAAAAAGGGTATTTTAATTCCAACGGAAGATTATGCCCAGTCTGCTTCTGGTATTCAAAAGTGGTTGATTCAGCGCGCTGGTGTAGCAACTAGCCCACAGCAATTGTTGGATATGTATGACCTTTACAAATCACAGAATCCTGTTGCTGGCACAATTAACCGCCTTGCTGGTGGTTCCAACATTGGTAATGTGGGCCGTGCCTTAGATGATATTGGTGCCACTAAAGACCCTACCGAGATTGCAACTAAATACCCTCAACTTGCTAACCAGGTAACTCAAACAGTTATTAAGGACCTTGCTAATACATCTAATGGCCGTGAGGCTGCTCAAGTTCTTGGCCAGTCTTTGCACTCTGCTGACTTTGCAGACAATGTGGCAGTTTCCGCAATTAACAACCTGGTTTTGCCAACGCGCACATTTGCTCAAGCACTCGCTGGCAATGTTGCCAAAAAGATTTATGACGCCGCTGGCGAAACTACAGCCAACGAAGAGCGTAACCTTCTACTTCCCAAGAAAGTTTATGTTACAGACGCAGAAGGCAACCGTTTACAGAACGCAGACGGCTCCAACCAGACTAAGATTCTTCAAGGTGGATTGCTTAATGGCAATGTAGCCAATGCTCTTGCTGGTAAGTTGCGTACATTTACTGGATACAAAGCGCTTTCGGTTAACTCTAAGTTAATTGCGCAATCTGGTGACGAAATTGACTTTAATGACCCAAGTGCATTTGAGGCTATCTATAACATGGCCCGTTATGCGCTACCACGTAATCTTGCCCTGGAAAAGACATCCAAGATTGTTCTTAACCCAGACCTTAATGAGAAAATGACCGACTATGGCGAACTTCTCAAGGAGATTGTCAAGACTGCTGGCGTTAGAGATGACTCTAACCTTCTTGACCATGTAATGTCTTTTGCCCAACGTGTAACCATGAATGGTGCACCAGTAAAAGGTATGTATGCCGCAAGTCACACTGCTGACCCACTTCTTAACAAGGTACGCCAAGGTGTTACAATCAGTGGTGATGAAGTGCCATTTGGCAATAGTGCACCATGGGTGCCAGACCAAGCGATTCCTCGTACGGTTCAAAACATTGGTATTTGGACCTACCACGAAGGTGGAAACGGCATTATTGACTTTAAGGCACTTCGCAAAGAGGTTGCCAATGCCAATGTGTACAACCGTCTTTATAACGGTGCAGATGATTTCTTTAGTTATTACACTGAAAAAATCTTTGCTCCACTTACATTGCTTACCTCTGGGTTTGGTATCCGTGTTGCTTCCAATGAGGCGTTGCACCAAATCATCCGTTTTGGACTTGGTGATTACTTAGAAAACTTCCTTGTTAGTCGCGGCATGCGCTATGGCACAAGACTTGAAAAGGCTCAAGTTCGTGAAGCAGCATCCAAAGTCACCGAAGCGGCCACAGATGAAGACCTTAATGGTCTTAAAACTGGCAAGCCAATTCGTCGCAACTCTGTTACAGAGTGGTTAGATAGCAAAGCCAAAGAAGCGGCTTTTATTGCCAAAAGCCCAGTTGGTGCTGTTGCCTACAAGATTACTCCTTATTTTGCAAAAGATAAGTTAGAGTTTATCCACAAGTTCCAGCAACAATACGCTGGCATGACCCTTCCTGCCGCATCTGCATCTAACCACCTTGCCCAGTATGGCAATGCGATTGATGAAGAAATTGACCAGGGTATGAAGCAACTTACCCACAGTCGCGTACCTGGCCAAAACTTTTATGACCTTTTTAGTCGTCAAGACCCACAGTTTAATCGCCTTTGGGCTCTTGGTGCTTCTAAGTTGCGCAATGAGCAGATGGCTCGTGATATTGCCAAAGACTATTTGGACCATGTTCCTGGTGGCTTAAAGAACGCCCCAGAATGGGACACGCTTACGCAAGACCAAAAGTGGCAAAAGATAGCCGACCTACATACAGCACGGGTTAAGAACCCAGATTTGTATAAGGTTGAACGTGCCAAGTTGGTTGGTCTCAAATATGGCGACCTTGATGATTTTGCAAGTAATCAGGTTTCAGATTTTCGCCGCCAGACAACTGGTACAGACGGAACTGAGCATCTTTCGATTATGCGCAACATCAAAGATGGTAAACCAACTTATACGAAAGACCTTAAAGAAATTCCAGTTAACCAGCAACCACTGGCAGTTATTGGTCGTGTAAATACGCCAACAACCATTAACCCAATGGAACGCATTATCCAAACTGGTTATAGGACTTTTAGCAATCCAGTAATTGATTCTATTTCTCGTGAACCTATTTTCAACCACTACGCTTTTGAGCAATATCGTCAATTTAAGCCAATGGTTGATGCTGGTTTGATTACGGATGATGATGCGGTACGTCTAGCGGCCCAAAATGGCGCCAAGCAGATGATTCCGCTTATCCACAATCCACCACTGCGCTCACAATTTGCAATGATTCACCGTAATGTGATGCCGTTTTATTTTGCACAAGAGCAGGCGCTAAAGCGTGTTGGTCGTCTCATTCAGACCAATCCACAGGCTTTTCGCGACTTCCAGATGATTAACCAAGGGCTTAATAACCCAGGGTTTGTTCACACTGATTCCGATGGAACCAAGTACATTGTTTACCCATTGATTGGTGAGTTTGGAAACAGCGTTGCTCGCGGACTTAACGCTCTTGGGTTTAAGCAATTTGTTGGGCTTCCATCATCTGTAACTGGTAGCACTTCGTCGCTTTTGTCCGTATTGCCCGAAATGAAACTTTCTTCAATAGGACCATTTGCGAACTTGGCTCTTACAGAAATAACCAAGATGTTTCCAGCACTTGCTCCAGCAGATAACGCCCTTACGGGTGGCTATCCTGCAACAGATTGGATTAACGCTTTACTTCCAAATTCATCTATTCGGGATTTATATAACGGCTTTTCAATGGATGACAAGGAAACAACGGTTCACAACTCATTCCTTTCTGCTGTGGCCGCGGCTTACTACCATGGCGATATCCCAGATGGTTCAAATGGAACTTTGTCTTATGCGCAAATGCCACCCGCCGAACAGCAAGCCATTATGGACAAAATTGAGCACAATGCCCGAACAAACTTGTTTGTTAAGGGTATTTTGGCTTTCTTCCTCCCGTTGTCTCCAAATGTTTCCAACGACTACTACAACAAAGACCTACAAACACTGCGGTCTGAGTTTGTAACCATGACACTTCCAAAGTCTCAAGGTGGTCAAGGACTTGACCTTAAAACTGCTACGGCAGAGTTTATGGACAAGTATGGTGACCGTAGCGTGGTTTACACCACATCCAAGACAACATCTGGTGCTGGTGGAGCGGCTTTACCTTTGGCAAATAGCACGCTTCAATGGTTGGCGACCAATAAGAACATTATGACATCCAATCCAAATGGAGCAGCCTATCTTGTCCCACAAGTTGCTGGAACGCCAGATTCACTCAAGATTGAACAGAAATTGCTCACGATGCACCTTCGTGAAACGTTGGCTCCAAAAGACTTTTTGACATCTGTATTTGTTGCAAAAGGTTGGTCTGATTTGGGCCCTTCTTTGGCAGATTACGAGAATGTTTTGAAGAGCGCTCAGGCTACGGGCAATCGGGTTGCCCAAAATACTGCTACAACTGTTTGGAAAAATGTTGTTGCCCAGTATGGTGAAAGCAACCCCATTTGGTATGCTGACTATTTGAATCCGACTCGGACAGAATATGCCAAAAAAGCATTGACAGATTTGCAGACGTTAAATGCAAAGAATCAACTTGGCAATTCCCCACAAGCCCCTGGAATACAGCAATTGTTGGCAAGTTATGCAGATTATCATGCTTTGCTACAGCAAAACACCATTGACCATGGACTTCGGTTTACACCAGAGTATTCACGGATTAAAAATGCTTGGTTTGATTATGTAACAAATCTTGCTGTAACAAATCCAGAACTTGCAAATGTTATTAACGGCGTATTTAAGAAGGTGACCTAATGAGTAGTAGTACACCAACAGTACAAGTAAGCAATACGCCTATTAACCCAAATGCAAATACTGCAAGTGGCACATCCCCCTTTGGGCAGGTGTATGCCGCTACAACTGGACAAACTAGTTTAATTAGTGCAAATGGACTTCCCGTAGGCCTTAACTACCAACCAAAAACTGTAAATACCACTTACGAGACGCGAACATCCCCACAAGATGTTGCATCTATCGTTAATGCTGCTATGCAACAATTGGTTGGTCGTTTGGCTACGCCAGAAGAAATTGCTAATTATGGTCAAGAACTTCTTGCGGCTGAAAAGGCAAACCCTGGTTTGCAGCACAGTCAATTGAACTATGACCAAAATACAGCAAAACCATTTACGCAGACTGGTTCTATGCTTACCCAGGGTGTAGACCCAACATCATTTATTCAAAACATTATTCGCGGTACTGGCGAAGCCAAGCAATACAACATTGCTGGCACATACATGAACGCTCTGCAAAACATGGCAGACCAGTTTAAGGGGTCATTTAGTGGCTGATAAAAAAACAAAGATTGACCCAAATAAGCCTTTATCTCCAAGTGCATCTATTGATGAGCAAGTTGCTTATTGGTCTGCCCGTGTAACAGAAAGTTCTACTGGAACACGCGGTAGGTTGGCAGAACAATCTTTGCATTTAGCGCTTCAAGCACAAGCAGAAGAACAAAAAGCAGCACAACCAGAAGACCCAACTAAAACTGGTGGTGGAACAACAAATGCTAAATCTGCTTTGGCTCAATACGCACAAGATGCGCAAAATGCTACAACTCAAAATCAAGAACAAACTTCTGCTAATGACCATGGCTCAGCACAGATAGCACTAAGTAAAACACCAGAACCATCAAAGTCTTCAAAATCAAACCAACCAGTTCATGCTGGACAATTAGGCACTCCGTCTAACGCACCAATGGGCGAAAACTCTGGCTGGGATGCTGCTACAACTAATGCGGAGCAGAAGTCATTTATCCAAAAATATGGCGGAATTGCAGCCTGGGCTGCTGCCACACCATGGATGGAAAACTACCTTAATCAAGCCATTAAGGGTGGATGGACTGCTGATAAGTTTACTCAGGCAGTTTATGCAGACCCAAATTGGCAAAAGGTTGGACAGTCCACACGTGACTATGACACTGCCTTCTATGGCAACACACAGGCTTGGGCACAGCAATACAACGATAAGTTAAAGTTGCTTCAAGAGTCTGCCCTACGTCAAGGTTATGACCCATCTATCTTTGGTCAATCACTTGGGGATAATCCAACCCCAGACCAGATTAAAGCCGCCGCCGCTGGCAACAGCGGAACCAATACGTTCTTACAGGCTTATTTTAGCAATATGCCAGACCAGACAACACTTGACCGTTTTGTGGCTTCTCACGCTTCTATCTCCACCCAGGCTGACAAGTTTACTCCAGAAGGTGAGTTGGCTACAACTTCCGCTGGCCTCAAGCAATACGCACAACAATACGGTATTAACCCAAATACGCTTCCATCCCAATGGACTGGAGCCGCTGGACAAGGCAAGGCTACTGGTGACTGGTTTACCAGCACGGCTGATGCTATCTCTCAAGGCTATACAACCCTTGATAGCGAGCAAGCCGCTATGCGTACCAAGGCCGCTCAACTCTACAAGCCATTTGCCGCTCAAATAGCCAATGGCGAAAGCGTGCAGTCTTTGGCTGGCTCATACCTTGGAACAGCATCCAACTTGCTTGAAAAACCAGCAGATAACTTCACTCTTGGTGATTTCACTGGAACCAATGGATTGATTACTAAAGCCTTACAGGGTGATGGGACAAACCCACTTCCACTTGACCAGTTTATGAGTCAAATCAAGGCTACTCCAGAATGGCTTACTACTGGCAACGCTCGTAACAGTTTGATGGATACGGCCAGTTCTATTCTTCAAGGATTTGGATTGGTGCACTAATGGCGACAACTGCACGAGTTAAAGACATGGACCCTGGTATTGACCCTAAAACGGTTGACACCGTTAAACCACCCACTACTACCAAACCAGACCCAAGCCAAACCTGGACCGCCTCAGATGGAACCGTTTTTACAGACCAGGGTGCTTTTGCAACCTATTCATCGGCCTTACTGGCATCTGGTACGGCAAAAACTGCCGCAGCAAATGCAACCGCTACTGATGCCGCTAATAACACAATAAGTAACCAGAACGCTTTTGCCTTATTAAAGTCAACGCTTTCTGGTTATGGTCTTGATACAGATGGTTCTATCAGCAATGGCATACTTAAACTTCAACAAAGCAATTACGATGCCGCTACCATTCAAGCAATTATCCAAGACCCTGGCTCGATTAAGAATTCTGACCCAGCAATCTCTGGTCTTGCTACAGCATGGCAGACACGGTTTTCTGGCAACTACGGTCCAAATGGCCGTATAGCCAACGGATTAACGCCATTAAGTGCGGCTGATTACATTGCTACGGAAAATTCATATAACGACATTTTTCACGCGGCTGGTGTTCCAGCAGGGTTTTATTCAAGCCAAGAACAACTTGGAAACTTAATTGGTGGTGACATAGCCCCAACCGAACTTCAAGACCGTGTAAACACAGCGGCCAAGTCCATTGCCAACCAAGACCCATTTTACACCCAGACCCTTCAAAATTACTACGGGCTTACTCCTAGTGACATGATTGCTCACGCACTTGACCCAGAAACCGCTTTGCCACTCTTGCAACGTCAAACAGCCGCCGCTACCTTCGGTGCTGCTGGTAACCGTCAAAACATTTCAACTGACCAGGCTACAGCCGAGCAGTATGCGGCTCTTGGGGTAACCCAATCTCAAGCCGAACAGGGATTTGGTCAAATTGGAACTGAACTTAACACAGACCAGAAGTTAGCGGCAATCTACAAAGACCCTAACAATGTACAGTCTCAATTAGTTGCGGCTACATTTGGTGGTCAAGGTGGAGCGCAGGCTCAAGTTGACCTTACTAACCTAAAAGCACAAGAAGTAAACCAGTTCTCTGGTTCTTCTGGAGTTGATAAAAACTCACTACGCGGTAGCGAAGCCACCGCATTTTAATCTTGCCCGACCCGCCAGCGTCGGTGCTACGTAACATAAGACTGGAAGTAGGAGCAGTTGTTTATTCCCCGATTTACAACTAGGCCTGCGTTTAACCAATAAGGGAGAGCCAGATATGGCAACAAAGACAGTAACAGATGACGAAGGTAACACATACACCATTGAAGTTGAAGATGCACCAGTGAAGGAAACGGGCCCAGCCCAACTTCGCAAAGCATTAGATGCCGAAAAGACTGCACGTGCTGCCGCGGACGCCGAATTGGCGCAATACAAAGCCAAGGAGCGGACTCGTGAAATCGAAACTGCTTTAGCAACAAAGGGTGTCAAGCCACAAATCGCAAAGTTTATTCCTGCGGACGTGACGGCACCAGACCAGATTGACAAGTGGCTAACTGAAAATGCTGATGTATTCGGCTTCCAGACCACTTTATCCAATGACGGTCAAATAGACCCAGAGAGACAAGCAGCGGCAGATGCGGCAGCCCGCATCCATGCTTCGACTCAAACTGGTACACCAGGAAGCGACCAAGCAGCGCTTGCGGCCAAACTTAGTGACCCTAACTTGACCAAGGCTGAACTTGACGCATTAACTGGTCTTGGGTACCAAACTCCAGGTCGTCCAATCAGATAGTCCATTCTAGCCCTCGAAAGGGATAAACGTAAATGGCAAACGCCTATAACTCCGTAACGTCCTCGGTTGGTACATCCGTTGTACAAACAGCCTATGACCGTTACATCGAAATGGCGCTCCGTGCTCAACCTATGGTCCGCGACCTTGCGGACAAGAAGCCAGTAGAGCAAGCAATGCCTGGTTCATCCATTGTATTTAACATCTACAATGACATGACCGCCGCAACGACTGCTCTTACTGAGACGGTTGACCCAGACGCAGTAGCACTCGGTTCTACAACCCCAATTACCGTTACTCTTAATGAGTATGGTAACGCATCTCTTACAACCCGTAAGTTGGAACTCCTTGCCTTCTCAGACATTGACCCAGCACTGGTTGACATCCTCGCGTTCAACATGTTGGACTCCTTGGACACAGTTGCACTTCAAGAACTCACTGGTGGCCCTAACGCCATCGGCGAAGTTTCTGGTAGTCGCGTATCTACATATGAAGGTAACTTCACATCAGGTACCGCTGGAACTGTGACTGTTACATCAACAGACACATTCCACTCACGTGACGTCCGCTTCGGTGTTGCAAAGTTGCGCGCCAACAACGTAGTTCCTCGCTCTGGCGAGTACTACTGGTGCGGAATCCACCCAGAGGTTTCACACGACCTTCGTGCTGAGACTGGTTCTGGCGGATGGCGTGATGACCACAAGTACGCGTCAGAAGGCGTAAGCCAATTCTGGCCAGGTACTATCGGCACCTACGAAGGTGCAATGTTCGTAGAGTCACCTCGTATGGCCAACTTCCGTGATGGCGTTGGTGGTACTGGTGCATCTGGAACATTTGGTACACCAACCTATGTCAACGCTACTGGTGGTGTTCGCGTATTCCGTACGCTGCTCGCTGGTAAGCAAGCATTGGCAGAAGCGGTTGGAGAAGAGCCACACATGGTTCTTGGACCAATCGTTGACAAGTTGGGTCGTTTCCGTCCAATCGGATGGTACGGTCTGCTTGGATGGAAGCGTTACCGCGACCCATCATTGGTCCGTATTGAAACTACCTCTTCAATCCACACTGGAGCCTAGTAGTTAGATAAAAATTGGTGGCCCCCTCTTCGGAGGGGGTTACCTCTCAACAAGAAGGAAATATGGCGACATACACATTTACAATGCCTAGCACCCGCGAGGGTCCAGCAGGTTTTGACTCATTGTTTTATCGCTATAAGTTAGACCGTGCAGATTCACTCATTGTTACCGCGGCTGGAGTCCCCACCCAAAAGCGCACATTTGAAGTGTCAGAAATTACCAGCGCACAAGCCGCTGGTGGTTACGCATACATAGGTGGGCATGTTTACTCGATAACAGCCAACGAAGTGTCCCTGCTGACTACAGCGGGCTATGGCGCCTACATCACAGTTTCTTAGGGGATTTATGGACTGCAATCACATACCAAAGGTTGTCACATGGGGTATAGACAGAAAGCGTAATTGCAAGTCTATAGTTACCCTTTATGGTTGCACCAAATGTGACATTACTTGGAAGAAATTGCCCAAGTTTGAAGATAAAGAACCAGAGCATTTTCACGCTGAATACGTGGAAGGTTGCTTTGCTTGTAAAGTCAAGACATTAGAATTGAACCCTGGAGATGCCTCAAGAGTTAACTCAATGCCTCAGAAAAAGTGGGACAAAGAGTTGGCCGACTACAGGTCTGCTCGCAAACAAGGTATACAACCAGCGGGTACAACCCGCAAACATATTGACGAGGCAATAGCCGCAAGTGATAGGTCTGGCATGGCTTTTAATGCAGACACTATGGGTAGCGCCAAGACAATGACTGCTGAAAAAGCAGAAGTAATGAAATTCCTAGATAACGTCAAATAAGGAGCAAACAATGTGCGCTAGTTGCGGATGCGGTAAGAACGTCACAACCCCACAGGGGTTGGAGCAAGCCAATTGGACTGGCCGTCCAGAGGATAAGTACGGCAAGTATGATGGTGTAGGCGGAACAAACAACCCAGGTAATAGCAAGTAATTTAAGGAGCAAAAATGGCCGCAGGAGACGGACTCACAACAGTCTATCATCTTAATCGTCTTGCTGGCACTTTGCTCAATGGAGTGCCACAGTTAGACTTCAACGGTGCCGCCACAACATGGGGCAAAAACGTAACTGGAGTTCAAGTGTCTCGTGGCATTGACGCTCTAAACGCCATCTACGCATTTCGCAATGGTGGCAAAAACCTCTATCTTGATGTCCCTGGGGTTTTGAACATGATTTATAACAACACTATGGGACTTGGTGAAGACGAAGCCGCTCGGAGGATTGTTTCATAATGACATCCACACTTTCAGATATAGTCAATGAAACGCTGATAACCCTTTCTGGTTATACAGCACTTCAAGACCAGGCTACATCTTTGGCGGGCAATATGCTTGCTGGCGATTTAACTTTTACCACCAATGGCAATATTCAACTTTCCAAAGGGTTGGTTGAAATTGATGATGAACTAATTTGGATAGATAGTTATTCCAGTACAACCAATATTGCCGTTGTATCACCCTATGGGCGTGGTTATCGTGGAACAACTCCAGCCGCACACAGCGCTGGTACCCGCATAACACTTGCTCCATCGTTTCCCCGTTCGCAGGTAGAACGCAGCATTTCTGCTGCAATTGATGGGGTGTATCCAGATTTGTTTGGTATTGGAACAACCACATTTTCTTTTTCACCAGCAATAAACACGTATTCCATACCAGCAGATGTCATAGATGTAATTTCTGTTGCATGGCAAACTGTTGGACCCACCAAAGAATGGATACCAATTAAAGATTTTCGCCTTGATTTGGTCGCAGACCCAACTACATGGGCAACTGGCAAAACTATCACAATTTACAGTCCAGTAGTCGCTGGCCGAACTATATCTATTCGATATACAAACAAACCACCAACGCTAGTTAATTTAACAGATGTCTTTGAAACCGTAACTGGTCTTCCATCTTCCTGCCGCGAGGTTGTCGTTCTTGGGGCGGCTTACCGCATGGCAGCATATCTTGACCTTGGTCGCATTTCTACAGTATCCGCAGAGGCCGCCGCTGTAGGTGGTCAAGGAGCAAACCCAGTTGGCACTGGTGCAAATATGTCAAGACTTCTTAAACAAATGTATCAAGACAGACTTCTTGTGGAAATTCGTCGTCAACAAGAGCAATTCAAGCCGCGCGTACACAGAACCAGATAGGACAATAAATGACACTTCGCTATTACTCCAGTACTGCGCAAGATACAACTCTTACATTTAATATCACAAATGTAACATCAACCATGTCTGTAGGTTCCACCGTTGGCTGGCCAACTCAATACCCATTTACGCTTGCTCTTGATTACAACAACGCAAACGAGGAATTGGTTGATGTAACGAACGTATCTGGTCTTGTAGTTACAATAACTCGTGGTGTTGATAGTTCTACGGCTATTTCACACAACGCCGCCGCTCCTATTCGCCACGTAATTATTGCTCGTGATATACGCGAAGCCAATGCTCACGTCAATTCAACAATTGGCGCACATGGAGCACTTGATGTTCCAGGATATACAACCACCGTAAATACTGGTGGTACTACAAACCTCACCGCAACATCAACCACTCTGCAAGTTTTTACTGGTTCCTCTTTTGGACAATCTGTTGCTCTTCCTGATGTTGCAACTCTAAATATAGGTCAAAGATTTGAAATTGTCAATTATTCCAATTTTTCAGTTTCCGTCTTGACGTTTGCATTAAACAACCTTGGGTCTGTGGCACCAAATTCAAAAGCAATTTTTACATGTGCTTCAAACAGCGGAAATACAAGCGGTTCTTGGGTTTGGTATCTGTTTACTGGGTCAAAATTTTACACTGGAACTGCAACCAATGGTAATTCCTATGCCGTATTGCAAACGCAACCACAAATAAATCAGCCAACATTTGCAGATGTAACAGATGCCACAAAAGGTGTAATTGTAAATACCTCTGGTAACACAACCGCGACTACTGGTACTTTGGCAACTCAATTTACAACCGCCAAAACAGTCACAATTCCAGATGCAACAGATACACTTGTTGGTAGGGCAACTACAGATACTCTTACAAACAAAGACCTTACTTCGTCTACCAACAAGATTAACTGGTCTGCTTTTGCTGGCAAGAACGCCATCATCAACGGCGGTATGGACATATGGCAGCGCGGTATTTCTATCGCAATCCCTGCATCTCAAGTTTATAGTTCCAATTACAACGCAGATCGTTGGTGCACAGGAACGGGAAATACCAACCAAGCAATAACAATTTCGCGCCAAGTAACTGGAGATACTACAAACCTTCCAAACATTCAGTATTGCGCCCGCGTTCAGCGCAACGCTGCACAAACTGGTGTTTCATCTCAAGTATTTACTCAATCCTTAGAAAGTGCTAACGCAATTTCTTTGGCTGGCAAGCAAGTCACTCTTTCGTTTTATGCTCGCGCTGGCGCAAACTATTCGGCAACTTCCAACGCTCTAGTGCCTATTATCTACACAGGCACAGGTACCGACCAAAATGTAAATGCTGGTTATACGGGAGTGGTTTCAACTCCTTTAACAACCGCTACTCTTACAACCACATGGCAACGCTTTAATGGAACAATGACTTTGCCAAGCACGATTACGGAATTATCAGTCCTTTTCCAATTTACCCCAACAGGAACCGCGCTGGCCAACGACTACCTTGACATTACAGGCGTACAACTAGAACTTGGCTCAACCGCTACCACCTTCTCTCGCGCTGGTGGAAGTATCGGGGGAGAGTTGGCGTTGTGTCAGAGGTATTACATCAGATGGTCTAACATTTCTAGCGGATTTTTGGGTGGAACGGGTACGGGCGTATCTACTACGGTGGCGAAAATTGTCCACCAATTACCCGTAGAAATGCGCGTAGTACCGACATCTCTTGATTATTCCAGCGTATCTATTTTTGATGGAGCTGCAATTTTAACGGGTTCAACCCCAACGATTTCGGTGGGTGCGGGTACAAAAACAGTATCCATTGACAACACTTTGGTTAGCAGCGTTGTCCAGTATCGTCCTTATTTCAGCATTTCCAACGGTACGGGCTACATCGGATTAAGTGCGGAGTTATAAAAAATGACAACAACATTTCAAGCCTTTCTTAATCCAGACGGCACTTATTCAATCCACGCCATTATTGACAACGGCAACGACTCTTTTACTTCAATGTCTAAAGACACCTATTTTGCTCAACTAAATAGCGAGCCAACCCAAGCCGATTTAGATGCTATCGCTCAAGCCCAAGCAGATGCCCAAGCCAAAGCAGAGGCAGAGGCTACGGCTCAGGCTAATTTCACGGCGCAGTTGGCGGCTACTAATGCGAAGTTAGAGGCATTGGGGCTGACGGCTCAGGATATTGCGACACTCTTAAACGCGGCTAAAGCGTAATCCCACACCCGAAAGGCGCAATCATGCTCAAGGCAACAGTAAGTGATGGTAACCAATGACAATTAGCACAATAAGCGGCTACCACCATATTGCAGAAAGACCAGTATCGCCAATTGGTAAACCGTACGGTTCCAGTGTTACATGGACCAACAGTGATATTTTTTATGATTGTGCAATCGACGGCTTGCCATTTTGCTTTGCTACCAGCGAAAAGTATCCTTATGAACGTGCAACCGCCCAATATCGCAAAGAGCAAACGGATACCCAAAAAGAACCTGGTGAGCAAAGCATTACTGGTTGGTGGTTGCGTTCTCAATCGTCATTTCATTATGGTGCTGGAGCGCGTTACCAAGAGCCAATTATGGGCGAAAATGTTCAATATCGTTTTCACAAATCTGCTGGCGTTGAAGTATTTAATGCTGGTCGAGTTACACTTCTACCAGATGTAAGTCAAGTAAAAACCGTTGCGGGAACGCCGTTAATCATGTCTGCAAGGTATAACAACCTCGATATGGCATATTTTGCAGACGGTGCCAATCTTTATATGTACAATGGCACCACGGTTTCCACTGTTACCTGGGGTGGCACTGGAACAATTTTAGACATAACGAATGACGGCCAGTATTACTACGCAATCAATGCAACTGGTATTTATCGTGGTTTGCTAGATGGTTCTGCTGGTTCAAGCATATTTACAAACCCATCCTCGCTAGGTACGGTTACATCAGCCAAACTTGGCTATGCCAAACAGCGCGTAATTGCTGGCATCAACAATGCCGTATATGAGGTTGTCCCAATCTCAACCCTCAACATTGTTGCCACAAGCCTTGTATCCAACGTGGGCACAATTTGGACTGCTACCCCGCATAACTACAATGTAGGCTATCAGATTACCCTTGCTGGTGGTTCGCTTAACGCCGCCTATGCTGGCACTTGGGTTGTAACCTCAATTACATCCCCAACCTCTTTTACCATTGCCCACACTAACGCAGATATTGCATACGCCTCTGGTACACTTGGCACATCCGTTATGGTCGCCAACAACAATGTGCCAATTTATCAACACCCATCCTCTACATGGGTTTGGACTGGAGTCTGTGATGGACCAAACGCAATCTACGTTTCTGGCTATGCTGGAACCTCTGGGGCAATCTTTCGTCTCGCTCTTGACACCACTGGAGCAGTGCCACTGCTTAACAAAGCACTCACGGCGGCAGAAATGCCACAAGGAGAGTATGTAACCGCCCTTGGCTCATACCTTGGCAAGTATCTGATTATCGGTACCAACAAGGGTGTGCGTGTTGGACAGATTGATACTTCTGGTTGGTTGTCGTCTGGCTACATCACCTACGGTCCGCTTACCTTTGTCACCTCTGGTTTTGACACCGTTACAAACACAGTGCTTAATGGTTCGCCAGTTACTAGCGTTGCTTTCCAAGACCGCTATGCCTACTGCACGGTAACAAACTACATTGACAATGGCGACGGAACATTCTGTTCTGGGTTGGTCAAGATTGACCTTTCCAAAGAGATTGCAACTAACCAATTTGGATATGCAAGCCATCTTAGGACGCCAACCGTAACCGCCGCTTGTTCTGCCGTGGCAAGCCTTGGCCAGAGCAACCTTTTAGTAATGGGCTTTGCGGGCGTTGGTATTTATATCCAAAACAACAACCTTGTTTCTTCTGGTTATTTGCAAATTGGGCAAATAAGACAATTTACCCTTGAAGACAAACATTTTGAATTGCTCAAATTGCGCGTACAGCCAAATCAGACTGGAAGTCTAAATACATTTGTTGTGAGACCAGACCAAAGCATTTCTCTTCTTATTAACACGGATGACACATTTGATTACACTCAAGATTTAACAGCAATTGATTCCATTGACACCAGCCCACAACAGTCAATTGGTTTGAAATTTCAACTACTTGCCTCTGCTGGGCAACAAGTTGGTTCAGAGGATGTTTTCTTGGGTTATCAGTTAAAATCCACCCCAGCCGTTAGGCGGCAAAGACTTATACGTTTGCCATTGCTTAATTATGATTTTAACAGAGACAGAAATAATGCCACCTATGGATACAAGGGTGCCGCCGCTTTTAATTTAGCGGCTCTTGAAAACATAGAATCTGATGGAGACGTAATCACTTATCAGGATTTTAGCACTGGTGAGCAAGTTCGTTGCATTATTGAAGAACAAAAATACACCAGAATCACCGCCCCAGATAGAGCCTTCTCTGGTGATGGTGGGGTTTTGTATTGCACTATCCGTACTGTCTCATAAGGAATCTAATGAATCTCAACTCCTGGGCCGACTGGGCCCTTATTTTGTCAGGCTTTGGCGCTTTTCTTGGCGGCCTTGGAACTGGCTTTCTTGTTGTTATCCGCCACGTGGTTGACAAGAAATTTGATACTGATGTAAAGCCAGTCCTTGAAAACTTAACACACGCAGTCAAAGAACTCAAGCCTAACGGCGGTGGAAGTCTTAAAGACACCGTTAACAAGATTTGGGACACGGTTCAGGACCTTACAAAGACAGACGGTAATCACGAAGCACGATTGGACGCATTGGAGAAAGAGTGAAGTTTTTTCACAAATTAGCAGACCTGGCCTCGTACTGGTTGGGAACACCCCAATCAATGCTTGCACACGCGCTATGGTGGTTAATTTGGTTTACTCTCCCCGTTGAGCCAAATCCGTACTCGCTTTTGACACTTATCGTCTCACTTGAGGCCATTATCATGTGTATATTGCTGTTGAACTCTGACGCACGCCAAGGTGAAAGAGACCGCAAAGCGGTCAAGAAAGACCTTGATGTTGACGTGGAGACGAACAAAACGGTTAACAAGATATGGGAGCATCTAAAGAATGACCGACTATAAACCAAGACCAGGTGATTTGGGCATTGTCCGAACCAATGGTTTTGCAGCACGCTTAATCCAGTTAGGCACGTTGTCTAGGTGGAATCACGTATTTATCTATATTGGCAATGGTTTAATTGTGGAGGCTACGCCTAGCGGCGTACGCCTTGGCTATGTCACACAGTACACCAACATTGTTTGGAACAAACACCAAATCTGGTATAACGAAGAAGAGAGCCGCGAGGCTATCGTTAAAGGAGCCTTTAAGGCTCTTGCCAAGCCATACAATTGGGTAAATATCCTCACAATTTTTTTCCGTATTATCGGACTCAAGGTTTTGGCCAATACCAAATTGATGAAAAAACTAGCAGAGAAAGATGGCTACATCTGCTCTGAACTTGCCGAGGAACTTTATGTTAATACGGGCAATGCGCTCGTAACCAAACTTGCTGGGGTTACAACCCCTGGCGACCTTATCGAAGCGGTGGTGTTCATGTGACCGAAGTAATTTTAAGCAACCCAGGCAACTGGAGTGTTAACCGAGATGGCCATAAAATCATTCGTGGATATTTCCATAGAACCGCAGTAAAGGGCGATACAGCCGTTGGCGAGGGCGAGTACTTTCACAACCATTGCGTCAAGGCTTCATTTGACTTTGTAATTGACCTTAATGGCAAGGCTATTGAATCTGTCATGCCAAAAGACACAGCATGGGCTGTAAACGAGTGGGACGAGAACGAAATCTCTGTATCCATTGAGTTTACTGGTTTGAACGGTACACCGCTTACAATGGCCCAGATTAACGGAGCAATCCAAGCAATCAACCAAGAGACAAACCTTCGTCGTATCGCAAAGCACAGACTCTCCATTTCTGAGATTCCACAACGCCTTGTATCTGGCTGGGGTAACCACAAAGATGTCACCGTAGCCTACAACATTGCTGGTGGACACACAGACGGTATTACAGAAACAGAAATACAAGCCATTTTCAATGGCATAGTGAACTAGGGGAAACCATGAAAAAAACAATTATCTATTCGTACTTACGCCATTTGGCTGTTGGTGCTTACTTGGCCGCTCGCGCCTATACAAGCGCTAAGGGTATTTCAATTACCTCATTTTCAAAGGGTGAGTTAATCTGGACCGCTCAGGCAGTTTGGGCAGCGGCAGTACCACAAATCCGCCATACTGTTCCAGCATTTGTGAATCTCTACCTCAAGAAGAAGTTTCCAGCCCTTGGCATTACCTTGAAGGATTTGGAATTTTCCGCATCTCAACCAGATGTTGAAACAGACCAAGCGGGCAAATGACCGCTATCCAAATAACCACAGATGTCCTCAGTAACGGTGACCTTGGAGAGTTGACCCTTGCGGTACAGCATTTTGTACCCAAGATTACAACAGCAGTGGGAAAGCCAGCCGTTACGGTCAGCACCACGGCATCTCCAGAGGCTTGGGTTGTTCATCTAACCGAAGCAAATCGTAAGATTGGTGCTAGTGGTTACCACATAAGCATCAATGGCGTCCCAGTGGCATATTGCTCCCCAAGAGCCGCTGGACGCCTTTACGGTCACTACATCCCCGCATTGTGGACAAAAGCCACAATTGTCAAAGGCAAGGTAATTGTCCCAGCCCGTCTAGTACATGGAGAGTTATTCACTCCTGGCCTAATCACGGTTGTTTGCCACGAGATAGCAGAGATGCTTGCAGATGGCAATGTTGAGACCTATACCCAGCCTAACGCTAAGGGCGAAGAGTGGCTCCTAGAGCCGTGCGATTGGGTCTTTGGGCAGTATTTCCAAGAGACCATCAATGGTACAGTCTGCGTCTATCCGAACGTAGCATTGGATGCCTACCACACGCTTGGTGCTCCTGGTCCGTATGACCTGATTGGCAAGATAACTGCTCCTTTCCAGTTAATCAAGCCAGCCTACGCATACAAGAAATCCCCAACTGGTCCAGTACCAGTGGTCTACTGAATACCCTTAAAACGCCCCAGAATCGGTTTTAAGGCTACAAAGAAGCCCCACCAAGGTAATCCCTTGGATGGGGCTCTTTTGTCGTCTCTGGACTAGAAGTTTCTATTGGCAAATGGGTAGATTCTTAGTGTGACATCTGAGGTTGCGGCATAATTTTTGAGTTCTTCTGCCAGTTGTTCACGTTCTAAAAATGCTTGTGTTAGCACTTGAATATCCCGATTTTCTCGGTTGATTTCCCACTCGGTTCTGTTCATTTCCACTTCATCTTCACGGTCTTCGTATTCAAGACCATCGTTAAATCCTTGTTGGTAGCCTTGATTTAAGCCAAATTTGTTGCCTATTACCCATCCCCTTTCATGGCCTATTGAATAGGCCGATGATGTTCGCAATCTAATTTCTTCTTTCACAAAGAAGGAATTAAGTATCCAGTTTTTAACAAGATTTGACATCTGAAATCTCCTATATATAATGGGAACCAAACAGGTTCCCTATCTGATATCTATACGGAGACGGCCCCAAAGCCGTCTCCTATATCTCTTATATTTAATTATACACACAACCCAAACGGGTTGTCAAATATTGGTCGTCGGGCGTGCCCGACAGTAATTCTTATAGCGTAATTTGACAACAACCAAACACTGTGTCAGACTACCGCCATGACAGTACAAATTGACAACGAAGCACCATTACCAGAATACGCAAGTTACTCCGCAATCACCTCATACCTAGCCTGTGGTTGGGCTTACTACCTTGGACGCATGCTCAAACTCAAGGGACCAGATTCGGTTTGGTCCGTAGGGGGTTCAGCCTTCCACCTAGCGGCGGAAAATTATGACCGAAGCACCGTTTGACCTTGAACTTTACTGGGGTCCAGAGGATGGTATTCTCATGGAGTTACCCAAAATCAAGAGTCCAATTGGCATAGATAGACCTGAAACGGTCTACATCAACAACTCGGTCTACAAGATTTTCAAAGCAAGTGAGTTCCCAAATTTAGCGCCCCAAAATGGGGTAACACACATTGGAGTTTATTTTGACACAGCATGAGCAGTTATGGAAAGAGGCTTGGAAAGTCTGCCTAGGTGATAAAGACCTAAAGACAGCCAAGGTTGGTGGTCGTGCTACCAAGGCTAATCCCAACAAGGAAGACGTCAAGTGGTGGAACGAGCAAGGTCCAAATTTTGTGTTGGATTACATTGAGTGGCGTAACGATAATCCACATTGGAAAATCTGGACAACGCCAGACGGGCGTCCAGCAATCGAACTAGAACTTGAAGTGCCTATTGCCGATATCCAAATCAAGTGCATCATTGACCGCATCTTTGAGGTTGACGGCAAGTTGGTCATCATTGACCTAAAGACATCTTCAAGCGAGCAGTATCTATCATCACTCCAACTTGGTTTTTACAAGTTGGCTATCGAGATTGCTTACGGAGTAGAGGTCCGTTATGGCAATTTCTACATGGCCCGCAAGGCCGACCTGTCAGACTGGATTGATTTGTCAGATTACAACTACGAGAAACTTTCGTTTTTGGTAGCGCAATTTGACAAAGCCAGAAAGTCTGGTATCTTTATACCTAACCAAACAAATTGCAAACTCTGTGACTTTAATCAGGTCTGTGATTTTTCTACAAAGAGGGAGACAAAAGTTGATAGATGACGCAACCATGGGTGAGTTAATTGAGGCTTGGGATAAGGGCCTTATCACCCGTGACGAGTTTAGGTCTTTCATAGGCCTTCATACGCGCCCAGTACCAATGCCTGGTACTAGCGCACCTAACGAATCTCACCAACCACCATACGGAATTGTTTTTAGCACACCAGTTCAATTTGGTGGATTTGCTACAGACGACAACCGAGATAGAGGGTACTAATGGCTGAGGATTGGAAGTTACAAGTAAGTTTTAAGGTTGGTCAGGACATGATTAACGTCCGTGCCAACACTGGTGCCGAGTTGGCTATTCTGCTTGGTGACATTTCAGAGGACGAGTTGGCTACGCAAATTGCGGCTGTTGCAAAGCAGTTGAACGGTGCGTCAACACTTGCCCCTTTATCAACGGGTGGTTCCACTCAAAGCCAGGCGCCTCAAGCGCCATCAGGAACGGGTTGGGCACCACCAGTGTCAAATACACCAGTACCAACGTGCGTCCACGGCGCGCGAATCTACAAGTCGGGAACTTCGTCAAAGACGGGGAAGCCTTACGCGTTCTGGAGTTGCCCACTTCCACAGGGCCCAGAGCAGTGCAAGCCAGCAAACTAATAGACCAACCAATGTTCTAAGTCGGGGATTGTGTTTCGCCCAATCCATTGCTTAGAAACACTCTACCGCCCGTAAAGGCGGGCACGAAGTTCAAGCCTTCACGGTGGAGACCTAATTAACAACAAGATGAAAGGGGTAAGACATGAAGACATTAACTCGTTCTGTTGGGCGAGCATCAATCGGTGGCGAGCCCCTTCCTTCTTGCTATAACGCATTTGACAGTCAGCAGATTGTCTTGCGTCGCTCGGAACTGTCGGTTATCGCCGCTGTTCCTGGTGCTGGTAAGTCTATGTTGGCCCAAGCGCTTGCGCTTAAAATGAAGGTTCCAACCCTATACATCTGTGCGGACTCAAGCGCACACACAATGGCAATGCGTTTAGCATCCATGATAACCAATAAGTCGCAGACAGATGTAGAGCGGTTGTTAACAGAGGACGTGGGTTGGACTCGTTCTGTACTGGCAAGGGGAAGCCATATACAGTGGTCTTTTGAGTCCAGTCCATCCCTTGAAGATATTGCCGAAGAGGTAAAAGCATTTGAAGAAGTATGGGGCCAAGCCCCAGAGTTGATTGTGATTGACAACCTGATGGACGTAGCCACCGACGGTGGCGAAGAGTTTGCCTCTATGCGTGCCATTATGAAAGAGTTGAAGTATTTAGCCCGTGCGACAAACGCCGCCGTGCTAGTTCTTCATCACACATCCGAGGCGGTGCAGGGGACCCCTTGTCAACCTCGGTCAGCCCTCCAAGGCAAAGTAGCGCAACTACCTGCCTTGATACTGACACTCGGACAGGTGGGTACCACACTTGCAGTAGCGGTGGTGAAGAACAGGTACGGGCGCGCAGACGCCAACGGAACATCTGTAATGGCATACCTTGCCTTCAACGGTGAGTATTGCTACGTCAACGACATACCAGAGAACGCGTGAGGATATGACAGCCAAAAAGAAACCGCCAGTAATTGACATGAAGGCTTTTCAAGCCGTATTTGTCGAGGCAGAGCAAGTGATGAAAGCAAACCTAGTAAAACTTATTAAGTCTCGTCTTGATAAGGAAACCAATTTTGATGCCAGAATGGCATATAAAATCTGTATTAAACTAATAGAAACGGGTACGTTAGATGATGTTATTGCTGTTGATTCTGTGGTTCCTGAAACGAGCATAGATGGTAACGAGAGCGACACACAAGGCACGGGGAGCGGGGTACGAAATTGACACAAGGGACGAGTTCAGGGCAAGAGGCTACTCAGCCGAAAGGTTGGCTAGAGCGGGCTCCAAAGATGAAGGTGACGTTTCAGTATCCAAGTGGCTCCAACGAGAACACGTGGTTATCGAATGTAAAGCCCCAGGAAGTTCGGGACGTATTGATTTACCTGGATGGCTTAGAGAAGCAAGCCGCGAACGAGGTTTCTACGCTAAGGCGCGCGGTCTCAGCGAAACTAGCGTCTTACCAGTAGTCTTAATTAAAGCGAGAGGAAAATCTTTTGAAGATTCATATTTGGTCATACGACTTGGGGATGTGTTGTGAGTGAGTTACCAGATATTGGACGAGTCCTTGAGCATTACGGCTGGCTCGCTAACAGGTCGTCAGGTAGTGGCCCTATCACTTGCCCTTTCCACGATGACAGACACGCTAGTGCGGGCATCAATTTCAAACTTAACTTGTTCAATTGTCTTGCCTGCGGAGTCGGCGGAAATTCATTACAAATCATCGCACTACGAGAGGGAATAAGTGTCAACGAAGCACGCGAGTTCGCAAAGAGAATTGTTGGAGCAGGCGACAACCAACTACGCGAAGGACATAGATATGGCGGCGGACTACCTCAACCAAAGGGGTATAACCAGAGAAGCGGCCTTGTCGGCGCGATTAGGCGTAGTCAGTCAGCCTGAGATTGGACATGAAGCCTATATTGGACGCCTTGCGATTCCTTACATTACGAAGACTGGAGTTGTTGACATCCGATTTAGAGCGCTTAACCCCGCTGTTGAACCAAAGTACATGGGAATGGCGGGAGCAGTAACCAAGTTGTACAACGTAAAAGATGTAGAAAGGGCGGGGGACTGGATTGCGGTTTGCGAAGGAGAGTTGGACACGCTTACTCTTAGTAAGTGCGTTGGTATCCCTGCTGTTGGGGTTCCTGGGGCTAATAGTTGGAAGGCACATTACTCACGGATTTTGGCCGACTTTGAGCGCATATATGTTTTCGCTGACGGAGATAACCCTGGGCTTGAGTTTGCTCGTGGTTTGGCGAGAGAACTCCCTGTAACGGTTGTTCAGTTACCAGACGGGGAAGATGTAAACAGTTTTTATGTAAAGCATGGAAAAGAAGCACTATTAGAGAAAGCGGGACTAAATGAAGCACAAGTGTGACGTGTGTCTTACAGAGTTTGACACACTAGAAGAGTTGGGCAAGCACTTCCAAGAAGTGGGTGCAGTACTAACTGCAACAGCAACGACAAGGAGTCTGGCATGATTATTGGATTGTCGGGCTATGCCCAATCTGGCAAAGACACAATCGCCAACATTCTTGTTGAGAAGCATGGCTGGAAACGCCTTGCATTTGCTGACAAGATTAAAGAGTTCCTGCTTGCCACCGACAAAGGTGGTCTGTTAAAGACGGAGGTGGATACCTTTGGCTGGGATGCTGTTAAGCAAGACCCAGACATACGCGAGGCTCTCCAAATCCTGGGCGTAGCCGCCCGCGAGGTCTTTGGCGAATACTTCTGGGTTGACCAAGTAATGGCTCAAGTCCTTAAAGATGGTACAAACTACGTCATCACAGACGTTCGCTTCCCAAACGAATTAGAAGCAATCCGCTCTGCTGGTGGCAAGGTTGGTCGTATCTCTCGTATGGGCATAAACGCTGTCAACGAACATGAGTCCGAGCACGCTCTCAGCGGCGCCAAGTTTGACTTCTACATTGAGAACGATAACGACCTTAAAGAACTTGAGGAAGCAGTTGAGTTCGGCATTAGGGAGTGGGCTAAGTGACCCAACCCATATCAGTAAAAATTTATGGTAGTTCATACGAAGTTAAGTATGACTACCAATCAACCGAAAACAATGGTTTGTGCACGCCAGATAAAAATTTAATACAGATTGTGCCAAACCTACCAGCGGGTAAAACATTTCGAGTGCTCATGCACGAGATTGTCCATGCCCTTATCAACGAAAGTCCGTTAAGAAACAACAAGCATTTCCGAGAAGAAGAGGTCGCAGACCTGCTTGGTTTTCACTTCATAGACATGCTTAAAGACAACCCAGAAATAGTCAAGTGGCTAAATAAGGAGATGAAAGCATGACTGGTTCACACCCAAAAGTAAAGATTGAAAACGGCAAGAAAGTTTACGGACCATACAAAGGCTCCGAGCAAAACGGCGGACGTCCAGTTGAGGTCATTGCCAAGAAGGTTGGTAAGCGAACTGTCACGGAAACACAGAACGCCGCTCGTCATATCTATGAAGAAAAGAGTGGAAATACACTTCCCAAGAACGTAGATGTTGACCACAAGAACAACAAGGGTCGCAAAGGCGGTCCGAAGAATGACACAATGAGTAATCTTGACCCGCTATCTCATGGGGCAAACGTAGCCAAGGAGAATAAAGTGCGTACTGGAACCAAACATAAGAAGGCTTCTAAGTGAAGGTAATCGTCGCTATTAGCGACCTCCAGGTTCCCTACCACGACAAGCGCGCAGTGAACAACATAGCATCATTCATCAAAGAGTTCAAGCCCACCGAGGTTGCTACCGTTGGTGACGAGATGGACTTCCAGACCATCAGCAAGTGGTCACGCGGTACCATCATGGAGTTTGAGGGTTCCATTGGCAAGAATCGTGACGAGACATGTCGCATCCTTGAGCAACTTCAAGTCACTCGCATGGCTCGCTCTAACCACACTGACCGCTTGTTCAACTATGTTAGCCTAAAGGCTCCAGGCTTGCTTGGGCTACCCGAATTAACACTACCAAATTTCCTTCGCATGAAGGAGTTAGGAATTACATACCATGAAGACCCTTACGAAATCGCGCCTGATTGGCTCCTTATGCACGGCGATGAAGGTAACCAAAACTCTACTGCTGGTATTACTGCTCTTAATCTTGCTAAGCGTACTAACAAGTCTGTCGTTTGTGGGCACACTCATCGTCAGGCTGTTGTCCCTTATAGTCAATCTTACGGCGCTGATGATACTCGTACCATCTACGGCTTTGAGACTGGCAATCTTATGGACTGGTCTAAGGCTAAATATATTAAAGGTGGACTCTTCAATTGGCAAAAAGGTTTTGGCCTTCTCTATGTTGACGGCAAAACAGTTACTCCTGTGGCCATTCCTGTCCAACGAGACGGCTCATTCATTGTTGACGGATACCGTTGGGGGTAAATCAAATTAAAGTTACATGGGAGCGTATAGCGCCATGGTCTTACATTGTTGACAATGTTGCTAGTGAATATCACAAAAAATTTGATGTGTGTGATATAGAGGACATTCGCCAAGAACTGCTTGCGTGGTTTTTACAGCATCCTCGTAAATTTGCGGAGTGGGAAAACTTAGCGGAGAAAGATACAAAGAATCTTCTTTATCGCTCACTTCGCAATAGAGCCTTAGATTACTGTCAATATTGGAAATCAAAATCTCTTGGATATGAGTATGACGACTTATTCTTCTATACACCAGAAATGGTAGAGACATTACTACCAAGCGTCTTATTGGGCCATACTGATGCTTTGCCTTTGAACATTCTCGGCAAGTCGAAAACCACGACACTTGTGAGCGAGGGCAATAATCTGCAAGTGATGCTTGCGGAGATTTCCAAAATTTGTGTTGGACTTTCTGCACCTGACCAACAAGTGTTACAAATGCGTTTCGCATTGGGTTATGAATACTCCGATATCTCTAAGTTACTTGAGTTGAATACTGAGGAAGCGGCCCGCCAAAGAGTTCGTCGCGCTGTTAAAAGGATTATCAACGCTCTTGGCGGATACCGCCCTCAGATAGATGAAGACTCTCCATCAGAAGAAACGGACATAACTCCTGATGAAGAGCCCTCGTATGAAGAGTTGGTCTGAACGTCGGGCACGCCCGACATTAGATTTATTCCTTAACTATCTCCTTCAATGAAGTTAAGAAATCAATCATGTCCTCGTAATCGTCGTCAGACATGCCATCAGCCATCAGTTGCTTCTTGAGACCAGGTGCATTTTCTAACAACTCTTCGATATATTCTCTATTGAGTTTTGTCATTTACCTCTTTCTGTTATCTGTTGAGTAGAAGCCCTGCCCACGGAATACCGCAGGCGGAGCCGAGTAGATGCGGTTCATCCCACTACCGCAACATATTGGTGCTATGGCTTCATCAGACATAGACCTGATAACCTCTTGTGTGCCCCCGCAGGTTGCACAAATATAGTCATAACTGGACAGTATCTATCACCTTCCAATCTTCGTTCTGAAAACCGATTCCAAACTCAAGCCACTCTTCTGGCGTGAGCCAATAGAAAACTTCATCATCAAAATCATCAAATGGATGATTTTTGGTGTCGTTTCCCCAACCGTCTGGTATAAGCGCAAAGGTGCGCATATCCATCTCGCCAGAATCTTTCCACTTAACAACGGCGTCTCTCATTCTTGGTACGTCTATTAAATCTGCACAATTTCGGCAACTACAATCACACAATTGATTTCTCCTTACAGTTCAACAAGGGCAATGCCCCTTACTTGGTGGATGTCTTCTTCAAGGTGATATGTCCAACCATTTATGAATTTTTTGTTGTCTTCTAATCCGAAAAGATACTTTTCATTCATATAAAGTTTTACATCTTCTTGGTCTACACCTTCCACTACATCAAGTACCAATATAATCTTGCTCATGGCAGGTTCTCCTTCATTTCATCGTGTAGTCGGTCTGGGTCTTCTTCATACATCTCCACTTCGTCTGGCTCCATATTGCATCTCCAGCATGGACAGTAGTTCATTTTTCACGCCTCCACTCACGAGCAGTTTTTCGCAAATCTTCTGCATGGATAACGCTTCCATCATTTCTTCCATCTAAAACCAATGGAAATTCATCTTGCCCCCTAGCGATTATCATCCAATCTCCACGACATCCGCAGTCACATCCATCAACTAATCCTTGCTTTCTTAGCGTCCTAAATTTTGCAAGAGCAACCTTCTTAGGTACTTCGAGGATTTCTGCAACCTGAAAACAATTCGTCCAATTGGATATGTTGGGGGTAAGCGCAAGGGCTTTTCCAATCGCCGTAAGGAAATCCTCAGTAGAAATATCTTTAGCCTGCACGATTCTCACCCCTAGCGATAGCGTTCATAACATCATCACGGTCTAAGTAGAAGGCCGCTCTTTTATACGCTTCGGTTTCTGTGTATTCAGGTAATTCTCCAATCTCCCGCGCTATCTGCTCGCCAATCTCAAACCGAAACTCACAATAGCAATAATGCGCCGTTGGTTTATCGGGGAAGTAGTAAGTGCTTTCAGTTCCACAACCCGCGCAGGGTAAATCTTTTAGGTAACTCACTTCTCCACCTCACTTTGTTTGTACCATTGACTTAAAGGGTGATGCCGACATACGCAACCAAATTGACCTTTGGCAAAGCAAGGACTTTTACCCCTGCAAAATCTACGGCGCATACGGATACGCCACAGTTGATAGTGTTCTCTCACCTACATCACCTCGTCTAATCGTTGGGCTATGTCTAGATAGGTAGGGCAATAAACCAAGACTGCAATAAACCCATCTTCATCGGTAACTTGAGTTTTAGGACATTCCTTACATCTGCGAATACAAGTTGGGTCGTTAGGGTCGCATTCTTTGTCGCAAGCCGCATCTCGTTTCGGCTCATGCCTAACCAACACATCTCGGTTGGCTAGGAGAGAGGCGCGAAAGTTGCGACCAACAACTATTTCACCCTCGCCAAGCCAGTTAAGTTCGTAGTCAATCCACGCCAAGTATTCCTCGGTTGTGTGTTTCATTTGGAATCTCTATTCCATAAATATCCGCCAATTTGAACCCCTACACATATTCCAAACAAATTCATACCGATTATCGCCAGAGTTACGGCTGTCTCTAACATCCTTCTCTCCCTTCTATGAATTGCTCAGTAGTCATGTAGGTCTTAGTACTCATTCCGTTACCCCCATAATCGCTTTGGCTTGTGCTACTGATTCAGGGCAAGGATAAGACGCTCTGTATTCTGAATACTCGCAAATCTCACACAAATCACCCACATTT
>Ga0214211_1000035_pt1 | contig 58221 bp, 73 predicted proteins | sample TroBogEpilimnion_3_FD_153049 | JGI IMG/M metagenome (GOLD analysis project Ga0214211, IMG submission 153049) | Freshwater microbial communities from Trout Bog Lake, WI - 11AUG2009 epilimnion | ecosystem: Environmental > Aquatic > Freshwater > Lake > Epilimnion/Euphotic zone | place: Trout Bog... | reverse complement strand
CACGGTGAAAAGCGAGGATGGGTTCGTTCACTAGCGCTCGTGCTCGTTCTGTTTGTAGAACTTGGACCAGTTGTTCAGCCGTGGTATTTAGTGTGGGGACTTGTGATCATGGCGGCAAGCTACAAAGGTCGCGAACACTTCTGGCTTTTGTTTCTCTCCATCACCGGACCGTTCATTGGCCTCCCTGGTGGAAGACAACTACTAGCTGACCTTGTGCACAGCAATCCGCTCGTCATCGCAGTTGCGGTGCTCTTTGTTGCTGGGATGCTGGTAGTTCCAATGGGACGTTGGACACAGTGGTCGTGGCCAGAAAAGAAAATTGAACTAGACGCTTAACGTCGTTCAGGAACGATGTATTGGTACTCAACAACGTCAAGCCACAAACCATGCTTGCGACCAACTTCGATTTCAGTGCCAACGAGTTTGAAACCGCACTTCTCGTGAAGTTTGATTGACCCGCTGTTCTCACCGACGATGCGTGCAATCAAAGTATGGAAGCCAGAATCTTTCGCGCCTTCGATCAAATCTCTGAGAAGTTTCTCGCCGACCCCACGTCCTCGTGCAGCTCTAAGAACGTAAACAGAGTTCTCAACCGTTGTTAAATAGGCTGGGCGCTCCCTAAAAGGTGAAACAACCGCGAAACCTAGGATTTTCTCCCCACGAGCACCTATTTCGCCGAGGTCGTCCTCTTCGTTAATGGCAACAATGCATGGGTGGATGCTCAAGTGAGCCTGGATCCACTCTTCTTGCTCTTGCAAAGTACGAGCCACAAGGTCGAAAGTTACGGTCGTTTCAACGACTTCAGGGTTGTAGATGTTCATTAACGCCTGGGCATCGGCGAGTTCAACCAAGCGAGTTCTCATGACTCTTAAGGGTACTCCCAGGTCGGTTGGAAATTTCGGCCTTTTTCGGAGTAACATCTCTTCTCGCGTGTTTTTTAACGTGTTGCCCTCTTAGCTCAGTGGTAGAGCACTTCCATGGTAAGGAAGGGGTCGTCAGTTCAATTCTGACAGAGGGCTCGCCAAGCGGCGTAGCTCAGGTGGTTAGAGCACACGGCTCATAATCGTGGTGTCGCGGGTTCGACTCCCGCCGCCGCTACTAGGCAGGGCTTCGGTCCAGGCATTACATGCAGTACTTAAAGAGGAGAGAACGATGGCAAAGAACGAAAAGCGCATCCAGGTCACATTGGCCTGCGAAGAGTGCAAACGCCGTAATTACATAACAATGAAGAACAAGGTCAATGACCGTGAACGCATTGAAATGAACAAATATTGCCAATGGGAGCGCAAGCACACCGTCCACAAGGAAACTCGCTAAAAAGGGTCCCTCCACAGGGTGTTAAGATTTATCTTCCTTACGGCCTGACCCAAGCTTTGGGTTAAGTCGCAAAGGGCAGTGGCTCAATTGGTAGAGCATCGGTCTCCAAAACCGAGGGTTGGGGGTTCGAGTCCCTCCTGCCCTGCTCGAAGATTTCTTCGATAGCAGTAACAAGTTAAGTAACGAGAGTTGTGAGATGAACCGCGAACAAAAGCGCATGATGCAGCGACAAGGACAGGTAGACGCCGATGGCGCTGCTTCGTCACGCCGTACTTCAGTGCAAGACGTTCAACGTCGTCGTCGTGAGCGCACAAAGCCTGCACAGTTCATTCGTGAGATCCGTGAAGAAATGCGCCAAGTCGCATGGCCAACACGTCCAGAACTTATTAACTACACCACGATTGTTTTATTCGTGCTGATTTTTATGGCAACACTTATTTTCGGCCTCGGCTACGGATTCTCAAAATTCGTCAATTTCCTCTTTACGAAGTAAGGCACTCACATGAGCGACATCGAAATCAACCACATTGAAGAAGTAGAGATCGAAGAAGAGATTCTTGACGTCACCATTCTTGAAGACGGTCTCGACGAAGATCCAATCGCCGAGAGTGCTTTTGACCGTCCTGGTCGCTGGTACATCGTGCACACCTTTGCTGGTCACGAGCAAAAAGTAATTGGCGCTCTTAACAACATTGTTAAGTCTCGTGAGCTCACCGACAGTATTTACGAGATCTACCTTCCTGAAGAAGATGTCACTGAATTCAAGGCTGGCAAAAAGGTAACTGTTTCAAAGCGCATGTTCCCTAGCTACTTGCTCATTCGTTGCGAGCCAGATCCAGAAATTTTCTACGTGATTGGCTCAACCCCTGGCGTTACTGGATTCGTTGGTGCTGAGAAGACTCGCCCAACCGCACTAACTCGCCGTGAAGTTGACAACATCATTCGACCAATTGTCGAAGGTGTTGAGCAGCCAACTGCAAAGCGTCGCGCACCGACGCACGAATTCGAAGTAAACGACACAGTGCAGATCAAGACTGGTCCTTTCGCAACGTTCTCTGGCCACGTCGCCGAGATCAACGAAGACCAGCTCAAGGTCAAAGTGCTTGTTGACATCTTCGGTCGTGAAACACCAGTTGAACTTGATTTCACTCAAGTTACGAAGCTCTAAAGATCGCATAAGGAGAAATAGCTCATGGCTAAAAAAGTTGTTGCAGTAGTAAAGATCCAGCTGGAAGCAGGCGGAGCAACGCCTGCGCCGCCAGTTGGTACAGCCCTAGGACCCCACGGTATTCAGACCATGGAGTTCTGCAAGCAGTACAACGCTGCTACGGAAGCAATGAAGGGCACGGTTATCCCGGTTGACATTTCAATCTACGACGACCGTTCTTTCTCATTCGTACTTAAGACTCCTCCAACACCGGTGCTTCTTCGCCAAGCTGCAGGAATCGCTAAGGGTGCACACACCGCAGGTCGTGAGACTGTCGCCAGTGTGACCATGGCACAAGTTGAAGAAATCGCAAAGACCAAGCTCAAGGACCTCAACACTGATGACCTCGAGCAGGCCAAGCTACAAGTCGCTGGAACTGCTCGCTCTATGGGCATCTCAGTAGGGCAATAGGAGAAATAATGAAGCACGGTAAGAAATACATCAACGCTCTTTCACAGGTAAACCGTGAAGAGCTCATCACTATTGCTGAAGCTGTTGCGAAGGTAAAGGCAGTTGCGACTGCCAAGTTCGACGAAACAGTTGAAGTTGCAGTCCGTCTTGGTGTTGACCCACGTAAGGCTGAGCAGCTCGTTCGCGGAACTCTTTCACTTCCTTCAGGAACAGGAAAGACCAACCGTGTAGCTGTTTTCGCCGCTGGTGAATACGCACAGGCTGCACGTGACGCAGGCGCTGACTTCGTTGGTGCTGACGACCTTGTTGCCAAGGTTGCTGGTGGATTCCTCGACTTTGACATTGCGATCGCTACTCCTGACCTCATGGGTCAAGTTGGTGGACTTGGACGAGTACTTGGACCACGTGGACTTATGCCAAACCCTAAGACTGGAACCGTAACCATGGACGTCGCTAAAGCAGTTGGCGAATTCAAGGGTGGACGTGTTGAGTACCGCTGTGACAAGGTCGGAAACGTTCAACTACGCGTTGGAAAGGTCAGCTTCTCAAAGGAAGACCTCGTCGCTAACGTGCAGGCAGTCATTGACGAGTTGACTCGTGTGAAGCCAGCTAGCGCCAAGGGCCGTTACATCATGAGCATTACCGTTTCTTCAACTATGGGACCTGGCGTCAAGATCGACCCAGCTCGTACCAAGGAACAAGAAGAAGTTTTGGCTAACGCCTAATAACGTTTTGACGGGGCACCCGCCCCGTCACTACGATGTTGTACCTGCATGAAGTTTGTGCAAAAAGTTTTTTAAGAACGCCAGAGACATCCGGTGTGGGAAACCACTTAAAGAATCGAAAGATTCGCCCGACGAGGAGTTCGAGTTGTTGCCCTCGGGTACGACTTGTTCGCTTGGATGTTGAGGCCCGTACCGGGCGGCATCCGGTGAAGGAGTCAGTATGAGCAAGATTCGCCCCGAGAAGGTCGAAACAGTCGACGAAGTAAAGGCCCGCGTTGAAACAACATCAACCGCTGTCGTTACTGAATACCGCGGTCTAACCGTTACCGAGATCCAGCAGTTGCGTAAGCAACTCCGTGGACTTGGCGCTGACTACAAAGTTTTCAAGAACTCACTCGTTCGTCGCGCAATCACTGGAACATCAGTTGAGCCAATGACTGAGTTCCTCGTTGGACCAACGGCAATTGCTTTCGTTGACGGTGACGTCTCGGCAGTCGCTAAGGCTCTTAAGGACTTCGCAAAGGAATCACCAAAGCTCGTTATTAAGGGTGGTGTTCTTGACGGTAAGGCACTTTCACTTAGTGACCTAGTTGCACTTGCAGACCTTCCAAGTCGCGATGTTCTTCTTGCACAGCTTGCAGGACTCATCGCTTCACCACTTCGCACCATGGCTGGCCTTATCAAGGCTGTGCCGCAAAACTTCGCCTACGGCCTCTCGGCCCTCATCGACTCCAAGGGTGGCGCTGCTGCGCCAGCTCCAGTAGTCGAAGAGGTTGTTGAGGCTGCCGAGACTCCGGCCGGGGTCGAGGAAGCTGCTCCGGCAGCGAGCGACGACGCCGCGGCAGAGGTCGCGGAGGTCGCAGTTGAGGAAACGGCTGTAGAAGCTGTTGCTGAAGCTGAAACCACCGAGGCTCCTTCCGAGGAAGTCGCGAGCGAACCGGCCGAATAACAAATCAACGCAGTACCAAAACGTAAAGAAGAAAGGAATCACCATGGCTGGAACATTGACTAAGGATCAGATCCTCGACGGAATTGCAGAACTTTCTGTAATCGAATTGAGCGAACTACTCAAGGAATTCGAAGAGAAGTTTGGCGTATCTGCTGCAGCACCTGCTGCTGTAGCTGTTGCTGCACCTGCTGGCGGCGCTGGCGCTGGCGGCGGAGCTGCTGAAGAGAAGAGTGACTACGACGTCATTTTGACTGACGGTGGCGAAAAGAAGATTGCTGTTATTAAGGAAGTTCGTACCCTTACTAACCTCGGTCTTAAGGAAGCTAAGGACCTCGTGGACGGCGCTCCAAAGCCTGTACTCGAAAAGGTTTCTAAGGCTGACGCCGACAAGGCAAAGGCTGCTCTTGAAGCTGCTGGCGCAACGGTTGAAGTTAAGTAACCCAACGTTTTCAAGCAAAAAGCCCCGACTGGTTCGCCAGTCGGGGCTTTTTCTTTATCTAGGGTGCTTGACCTCGGGCCCCAGGGTGCTTATGGTTTAGGCATCCGCCCCGCGGAAGCGTCTCCTAAGGAGCGCCACTTGCGCATTGACCTCTTGCGCCAGTAGCATTGTCAGACCCTGTCCTTCTGCCTATTTCGTCAACCCCTGACGCGAATCGTCATTTGGTCATGGTCACGCCACCCACTTACATGGAGGATTTTCTGTTGACGTCTCGGTCCCTTAGCCCAGTACGTTTTAACTTCTCAGCGTTGGGTGAGGCATATCCTCTACCTAACCTGCTCGAGATTCAGCGCGACAGCTTCGACCTATTTATGAAGCAAGGATTGCGTGAAGCTTTTGAAGCCATCTCACCAATCAGTGACTTCACAGGTCGCTTGTCGTTAGAACTCGAGTTCGATCCAGATGACATGGATCTGAAGAGCCCACCGAAGTTCACTGTTGAAGAGTGTCGCCAACGCGCAACTACTTACTCGCAGCCAATTTTCGTTCACGCACGTTTCTTGAACTCTGAAACTGGAGAAATTAAAGAGCAGACCGTGTTCATGGGTGACTTCCCAATCATGACCGAACAAGGAACATTCATCATCAACGGAACAGAGCGTGTGGTTGTTTCACAGCTAGTTCGTTCACCTGGTGTTTTGTTCCAGCCTGGCAAGGACGAGAAGGTTGCTTTTGAAGGAACCATCCACCCGGGCCGTGGTGAATGGTTGCAGGTTGACCTTGAAGAAAAGAAGAACAAGTCTGCGAACGCTGGTGCACGTATTGCACGTAAGCGTCGTATTTCGATCTTCACACTTCTTCGTGCACTCGACACTTCAATGGACGAAGCGTTCTTCAATAAGTTCGTTGAACACTTCGACTTCCTCGAAGACCAGTTCCACACTGACTGGAAAAAGGCGCACACCGAAATTGCCAAGCACATGGACAAGTACAACATGGAGGACACTCCTGAGAACTTCCTCAAGGCCAGCCAGGAAACTGCATGGCTCGAGATCTACCGTCGTGCTCGTCCAGGTGAAGTGCAAACTATCGAAGCTGCTCGTCAGTACTTCGAAGGTGCATTCTTCTCTGAAAAGCGTTACGACCTTTCACGCGTAGGTCGCTACAAGCTCGACATCAAGCTTGGTGCAGAAGTTGCAAAGAACGTAGAACTCTTCGGTGACCTTCTTGAGAAGCCAAACCCAGAGCTGCACGTTCTTTCAAAGGCCGAAGTACTTGCAACCGCAACGTACCTCCTAAACCTTGCTCGTGATCGCACTGCAAAAGAAACTACGTACCACATTGACGACCAGGACCACTTCGCGAACCGTCGTATCCGTTCAGTCGGTGAACTAATCCAGAACGCACTGCGCACTGGACTTTCACGTATGGAGCGCGTTGTACGTGAGCGTATGAACACACAAGACGTTGAGTCAATCGCACCTCAGACATTGATCAACATCCGCCCAGTGATGTCTGCGATTAAGGAATTCTTCGCAACGTCACAGCTCAGTCAGTTCATGGACCAGAACAACCCACTGTCGGGACTAACGCACAAGCGTCGTCTTTCAGCGCTGGGACCTGGTGGACTTTCTCGTGAGCGTGCGGGTCTTGAAGTTCGAGACGTTCACTCCTCTCACTACGGACGTATGTGTCCTATCGAAACTCCAGAAGGTCCGAACGTAGGACTTATTGGCTACCTCGCTAACTATGCACGTATTAACGAATACGGATTCATTGAGACTCCGTACCGCATTGTTAAGGACGGAAAAGTAACGGGTGATGTTGAATACTTCACCGCTGACGCTGAAGAGCGTTTCGTTATTGCTCAGGCGAACACTGAAGTTGACGCATCTGGAAAGATTTTGGCCGACCGCGTACTTGTACGTCGTGGACCAATTGGAACCGGACTTCGCGTTGGTTCATCAAACAAGTCTTCTTCAACAACGTCAGAAATTGACTTTGTGAAGCCAGACGAAGTTGAACTGATGGACGTTTCAACACGTCAGGTTATTTCTGTTGCTACTGCACTTATTCCATTCGTAGAACACGACGACGCCCAGCGCGCGTTGATGGGTGCGAACATGCAAAAGCAGGCTGTGCCGCTCATCATGCCAGAAGCTCCATTCGTTGGAACTGGAATGGAAGCTCGCGCTGCTCTTGACTCTGGTGACGTGCTCATTGCTGAAGGAGACGGAACTGTTGCTTCTGTTTCTGGTGACCGCATTGTTGTTCAGTACGAAAAGGGTGTTGTTGACCGTTACGGTAAGGAACTCGGTAAGAAGCAGTACAACCTAAACAAGTTCCGTCGTTCGAACCAGGACACTTCTATTAACCAGAAGCCACTCGTGTTCGGAAACGAAACTGTGAAGTTGGGTGACCTTCTCGCAGACGGAACATCTACCTACAACGGTGAACTCGCACTTGGTAAGAACTTGCTCGTGGCGTACATGCCATGGGAAGGGTACAACTACGAAGACGCGATCATTCTTAACGAACGCCTTGTTCGTGACGATGTTCTTACTTCTATCCACGTTAAGGAATACGAAATTGACGCTCGCGACACCAAGCTTGGTGCCGAAGAAATCACTCGAGACATTCCTAACTTGCCAGACGACATCTTGGCTGACCTCGACGACCGCGGAATTGTTCGCATCGGTGCTGAAGTTCAGCCTGGCGACATCCTCGTAGGTAAGGTCACTCCAAAGGGTGAAACTGAGCAGAGCCCAGAAGAGCGTCTGCTTCGTGCAATCTTCGGTGAAAAGGCTCGTGAAGTACGAGACACATCACTCAAGGTTCCCCACGGTGAATCTGGAAAAGTTATCGACGTCAAGGTGTACAGCCGCGACGAAGACCACGAAATGCAGCCTGGTGTTAACCAGCTTGTAAAGGTTTATGTTGCTCAGAAGCGAAAGATCTCTGAAGGTGACAAGCTCGCCGGACGCCACGGTAACAAGGGTGTTATCTCAAAGATCCTTCCTGAAGAAGACATGCCGTACATGGAAGACGGAACACCAGTTGACATCATCTTGTCGCCACTCGGTGTACCAAGTCGTATGAACGTTGGTCAGGTTCTTGAATCTCACCTCGGTTACGCGGCTCGTCACGGTTGGGAAGGCATCACTGTCAACCCAGCAGTAGGAACTTCAGGTCAGACTGACCAGAACAACCCTGCAAGCCGACCATTCCGTAAGACTCGTCCACGCACAGAGCCTGCAATCTACGTTTCAACGCCATCGTTTGACGGTGCGCACTGGGACGAGACCGAGCGTGCGAAGGACAAGCCAACGATCCAAAAGACATTCCAGACTCTTAACGTCGACGGTCGAAACGGTAAGCGCTTGCTTGCTGGCGACAATGACGGCAAGGTCACATTGTTTAACGGACGTACTGGTGAGTCATACGACAATCCAATCTCAGTTGGCTACGCCTACATCTTGAAGCTCGCTCACATGGTCGACGACAAGATTCACGCACGTTCAACTGGTCCATACTCAATGATCACTGCCCAGCCACTTGGTGGTAAGGCGCAGTTCGGTGGTCAGCGTTTCGGAGAAATGGAAGTTTGGGCTCTCGAAGCATACGGAGCTGCTTACGCACTTCAAGAACTCTTGACTGTGAAGTCAGACGACATGAAGGGCCGCGAGCGCGCTTACGAAGCAATCGTTAAGGGTCAGAACTTGCCAGAGCCTGGTATCCCAGAATCATTCAAGGTTCTTATCAAGGAAATGCAATCACTCTGTCTAAACGTAGAAGTACGTGACAAGAACAAGCAGCACGTTGATCTTGCAGACACTGAAGAAGACTTCTTCTCAGTTACTCGCGAACTCGGAATCGACATCAGTCGACCTGAGCGTGGTTCTGACGAAGAAGATGCCCGCCGCGCTGCCGAAAGGAAGTTGTCATGAGTCCGCTCGACGTCAACCAGTTTGAAGAACTAAGCATTGGCCTCGCCACTGCATCAAACATCCGTAGTTGGTCTTCAGGAGAAGTTAAGAAGCCTGAGACAATCAATTACCGCACACTGCGCCCTGAGAAGGATGGTCTTTTCTGCGAAAAGATCTTCGGACCTCAGAAGGCTTGGGAATGTGCATGTGGAAAGTACAAGCGAGTTCGTTTTAAGGGAATCGTTTGTGAGCGCTGTGGTGTTGAAGTTACGAGCGACAAAGTTCGTCGTGACCGCATGGGACACATTGCTCTTTCTGCACCAGTAGTTCACATTTGGTACTTGCGTGGAACACGCTCATGGCTTGCCTACCTTCTTATGGGAACACTTCCAAAGGAAGAACTCAAGGCCAAGCAGCTCGAGAAGGTTATTTACTTCGCCGCGCACATGGTTACCCACGTTGAAATTGACCGTCGTCACGAAGACCTCAGCGATCTTCGCCAAGGTCTCTCAGACGAATTGATTGAAATTGCAGAGCGCGAAGTTAAGGCACTCGACACCAAGTTGAAGGACATCGAAGCTCGTGCCGCAAAGCTCGAGTCAGAAGGAGCGAAGGAAACTGAACTTCGCGCACTTCAGCGTGGAACTGAGAAGGAACTGGACGCTGTTCGTTCACGTTTCGCCGAAGAACGCGAACTTGCTAAGCAAGCATTCGACACATTCGAAGGTCTGCACTCACGTCAGATCATTGAAGACGAAGTTCTCTACCGTGAAATGGAATTCCGTTACGGGGAATACTTCGAAGGTGGCATGGGAGCTAACGCAATCTTGCAACTAATCGACCGCATGGATCTCGACGAAGAAGAAAAGGTAATGCGCGAGATGATTGACGCTAAGGATGGCCGCAAGCCACTTAGTGCTCAGCGTCACGCCAAGTTCCTTAAGCGCCTCGCCATTGTTCAGTCGTTCAACCGTCGTGATGACCAGGGCCGTCGTCTTAATGACCCACGTGCCATGATCCTCGAAGCAGTGCCAGTTATTCCGCCAGACCTTCGCCCAATGGTGCAGCTCGACGGTGGACGCTTCGCGACATCAGACCTCAACGACCTTTACCGTCGTGTGATCAACCGCAACAACCGACTCAAGCGCTTGCTTGACCTCGGTGCTCCAGACATCATTGTTAACAACGAAAAGCGAATGCTCCAAGAAGCAGTCGACGCGTTGTTCGACAACGGTCGTCGTGGACGCCCAGTTGCTGGCCAGTCAGGTCGACCACTGAAGTCACTTTCAGACATGTTGAAGGGTAAGCAGGGACGTTTCCGTCAGAACTTGCTCGGAAAGCGCGTTGACTACTCAGGTCGTTCAGTAATTGTTGTTGGACCTCAGCTCAAACTGCACCAGTGTGGTCTGCCAAAGATGATGGCGCTTGAACTCTTCAAGCCTTTCGTTATGAAGCGACTCATTGAAACGCAGATGGCTCAGAACATCAAGAGCGCTAAGCGCATGGTTGAACGCCGTAAGGCAGTTGTATGGGACGTTCTCGAAGAAGTTATTCGTGAGCACCCTGTACTTCTTAACCGTGCACCGACACTTCACCGACTTGGTATCCAGGCTTTCGAGCCAGTACTTGTAGACGGTAAGGCCATTCAGATTCACCCACTCGTATGTAAGGCGTTCAACGCTGACTTCGACGGTGACCAGATGGCGGTACACGTACCGCTCTCTGCTGAAGCACAGGCTGAAGCACGCATCTTGATGTTGTCTACAAACAACATCTTCACACCGGCAACCGGTCGTCCTATTACTGAGCCTGCTCAGGACATGGTCTTTGGTGCCTACTACCTAACACTTCCAGCTGACGCTGAAGTGGAGAACCCACCAGTGTTCCGTCACGTCTTCGAGATTGAAAATGCTCTCGCCGACAAGACCATTGGACTTCGTTCACCAATTCAGATTCGCCCACTTGAAGGATCATCGCTTGCGATGCGCCTCGAGCTTGCAGGAATTGAAACAAAGGGCGTTAACCGTCAACTTGTTACAACTCCTGGACGTGTTTTCTTTAACGAAGCGTTGCCATTCGGCTTCCGTTTCGTTAACGAGCTCATTGGAAAGAACGCCACACCAATTGGAACGATTGTTGAAGAAATTTCAGGAAACTTCGGACGTCACGAAGTTGCTGAAGCTCTTGACGCAATTAAGTCACTTGGTTTCCGTTACGCCACTAAGTCAGGTCTCACTATCTCAATTGATGACGTTGTTACAACGCCAGAGAAGGCCGAGATTCTTAACAAGTACGAAGAGCAGGCCGCCAAGGTTGAAACTAACTACAAGCGTGGTGTGATTGTGGACGACGAACGTCGTCAACAGGAAATCGAGATTTGGACAAACGCGAACAAGGAGGTCGGTGACGCTACTGACCGTGCCATGAACGCAAAGTTCGACAACCCAATTCGCATGATGGTTGACTCTGGTGCTCGTGGTAACTCACAGCAGATTCGCCAGATCGCCGCTATGAAGGGTCTCGTATCTAACCCACGTGGTGAAATGATTCCTCGCCCGATTAAGTCTTCATTCCGTGAAGGCCTTTCGGTTCTTGAGTACTTCATCTCAACGCACGGTACCCGTAAGGGACTGGGTGACACCGCTCTACGTACTGCTGACTCTGGTTACCTAACACGTCGACTCGTTGACGTTGCTCAGGAACTCATTGTTAAGGAATTTGACTGTGCAACAACTCGCGGAATGTGGATCGAGCATGTTGCTGCTGACACACGCGGACAGCGTGCTCACCTCGAAACCAAGCTATGGGGTCGTGTTGTTTCAGAACCTGTGACACTTTCAGACGGCACCACTATTGAAGCTGGTGTGATGTTGATGGCTGATGACGTTGAGCGTCTTCGTGACGACTCAGCGGTGACGCGTGTTCGTGTTCGTACAACACTTACGTGTGACGCACTTCAGGGTGTCTGTGCAGCGTGCTACGGACTTTCACTTGCTACTCACCAACTCGTTGAGCTTGGTGAAGCAGTTGGTGTGATCGCAGCCCAGTCAATTGGTGAACCTGGAACTCAGCTCACCATGCGTACATTCCACTCCGGTGGTGTTACTGGCTCAGACATCACCCACGGTCTTCCACGCGTTGTTGAGCTCTTCGAAGCACGTACTCCAAAGGGTGCTGCGATTGTTGCAGAACACTCTGGTGTTGTGCGCGTTGAACTCATTGGTCGTGAGAACAAGGTGACTGTTGTATCGAACGATGGCGAAATTCAGGAATCTTCGATTTCTATTGCTCGTCACCTTCTCGTACAAGATGGTCAAGAAGTTGAAGTTGGAACGCCACTCTGTGACGGACCACTCGACCCTAAGCTCATGATGAAATTCCGTGGTACTCGCGAAACTCAGCAGTACTTAACTGAAGAGGTTCAGAACGTTTACCGTGACCAAGGTGTATCGATTCACGACAAGCACATCGAACTTATTGTTCGTCAAATGACTCGTCGTGTTCAGATTGTTGACGCGGGTGACTCACACTGGCTCCCAGGAGCCATGGTGGACGTCAAAGTGTTCAACGACACCAACGATGTCCTCGAATCAGAAGCTAAGGAAGTTGCCGACGGTCGTGCCCAGTTGATGGGTATTACCAAGGCTTCACTGGCAACTGACTCATGGCTCTCAGCGGCATCCTTCCAGGAAACCACTCGAGTGCTTACAGAAGCTGCCATTGAAGGAAAGCGTGACCACCTTGTCGGTCTGAAGGAAAACATCATTATTGGTAAGTTGATTCCTGCCGGATCGGGCCTTGAGTACTACAACAAGCGCGAACTCCGTCTCGACATGCCTGATGCTGAACTTCTGCCTGCTTGGGCTCAGGTTTCTGACGATGACCTCGACTTGGCCAGCCTTTTGGGCGAAATCCAGGGCGATGACAGCTTTAAGGACGAATTTGCCGATGTTTTCTCTCGAGGAACCGCTACGTATGACGAATCAGCGGCCCTTCTTGAAGATGAGGCTCCAAGGCCTGAAGATGAAGGCGGCATAGCTCTCTAACGACAAGATCTTGCCACCGGCCCCAGGGTCGGTGGCGGGCTTGCCGTTCTAAGGGGTTTTGTCGTAAGATAGAAAGTCCGCGCGCCGGAATCATCCGGTTCGCCTAAGTACGAATAAAAAAGAAGAGGTTCCGCGTGCCCACAATTGCACAGTTGGTCCGAAAGGGTCGACAGGACAAGAAAACCAAGACCAAGACACCGGCGCTTAAGGGCGCCCCTCAACGTCGTGGTGTGTGCACCCGTGTTCACACGGTTACACCAAAGAAGCCGAACTCAGCACTTCGCAAGGTTGCACGTGTGCGCCTTACATCAGGTGTTGAAGTCACTGCCTACATCCCAGGTGTAGGACACAACCTCCAAGAGCACTCAATCGTGCTCGTTCGTGGTGGACGTGTGAAGGACCTTCCAGGTGTTCGTTACAAGATCATTCGCGGTGCACTTGACACATCAGGTGTTCGTGACCGCAAGCAGGCCCGTAGTCGCTACGGTGCCAAGAGGGAGAAATAATGCCTCGTAAAGGCCCCGCCGTACGTCGTGAAGTTCCACTTGACCCGATTTACAAGTCGGTTCTCGTAACGCAAATTACGAACAAGATTCTTGAGCGCGGTAAGCGCACAATCGCTGAGCGCATTGTCTACTCCGCACTTGAGCAGGTTGAAGCAAAGACTGGTACTGACCCAGTCGCAACGCTGAAGCGTGCACTCGAAAACGTTCGCCCAGAGCTTGAAGTACGTAGCCGCCGCGTTGGTGGAACTACTTACCAAGTTCCTGTTGAAGTTCGCCCACGTCGTTCTACGACACTCGGTATTCGCTGGTTGACTGACTACGCGAAGAACCGTCGTGAAAAGACAATGGCTGACCGCCTCGCTGCAGAAATCATCGACGCCTCTAATGGTGTTGGTGCTGCTGTTAAGCGTCGTGAAGACATGGCCAAGATGGCCGAATCCAACAAAGCCTTCGCGCACTACCGCTGGTAATCAAAGAGAGTTATTGAAATGACCGATCGCGAGATCTCACTAGACAAGGTGCGCAACATTGGCATCATGGCGCACATTGACGCCGGTAAGACCACGACCACAGAGCGCATTCTTTACTACACCGGTAAGAACTACAAAATTGGTGAAGTTCACGAAGGCGCAGCAACCATGGACTGGATGGTCCAGGAGCAAGAGCGTGGAATCACCATTACTTCTGCTGCCACCACCTGTATGTGGAACGGTCACCGAATCAACATCATTGACACCCCGGGACACGTTGACTTCACTGTTGAAGTAGAGCGTTCACTTCGTGTTCTTGACGGTGCTGTTGCAGTATTTGACGCCGTTGCCGGTGTTGAACCACAGACCGAAACCGTATGGCGTCAAGCGAACAAGTACAACGTTCCACGTATTTGCTTCGTTAACAAGATGGACCGTACCGGAGCTGACTTCTTTCGCTGCGTAGAAATGATCGAAGACCGTCTGGACTGCGTTCCTGCAGTTATTCAGCTACCTATTGGTGCTGAAGGTGACTACCTCGGAATCATCGACATCTGCTCAATGACTGCAACGATCTACCACGACGACAAGGGCGAGAAGCTCGAAGTTGTTGAGATCCCTGCAGAGTACAAGGACCAGGCCGACGAGTACCGCGCCAAGTTGCTTGACATTCTCACCACATTTGACGACGAGCTCATGGAAAAAATGCTCGAAGAAAAAGAAATCACTACTGCTGACGTGCGTCGTGCACTTCGCGTAGGAACTCTTGACGGTCACTGTGTTCCAATTCTTAACGGAACTGCATTTAAGAACAAGGGTGTTCAGCCAATGCTTGACGCTGTTGTTGACTTCCTCCCATCACCTGTTGACCTTCCACCTACAGAAGGAACAAAGCCAGGTAAGGAAGACGTCCTTCTTCGCAAGGCCGACGACTCAGAGCCGTTCTCTGCACTCGCATTCAAGATCATGACTGACCCATACGTTGGAAAGTTGATTTACCTTCGCGTTTACTCAGGAACACTCCAAAAGGGTGACACTGTAATTAACACGACTAAGGGAATGAAGAAAGAGCGACTCGGTCGTCTCTTGTTGATGCACGCTAACGAGCGTCAAGACATCGACACCATCCGCACCGGTGACATCATCGCTGCTGTTGGTCTTAAGCAAGTAACTACTGGTGACACCCTCAGTGACATGGACAATCCGATTCAGCTCGAAACACTCGTGTTCCCTGAGCCAGTTATCCACGTTGCTGTTGAACCTAAGACCAAGGCTGACCAAGAAAAGCTTGGTAAGGCTCTGTACTCACTTTCAGAAGAAGACCCAACGTTCCGTGTTCGCACCGACGAAGAAACTGGTCAGACAGTTATCTCGGGAATGGGTGAACTCCACTTGGAAGTTCTTGTTGACCGAATGCTTCGTGAATTCGCAGTGGATGCCAACGTTGGTAAGCCACAAGTTGCGTACCGTGAAACAATTCGCAAGACCGTAACCAAGGTTGAAGAGAAGTATGTTCGCCAGACCGGTGGTAAGGGTCAGTATGGTCACGTTGTTATCACCATGGAGCCAACTGGTCCTGGTGGCGGTTACGAATTCGTTGATGAAATTTCCGGTGGTGTTATTCCGAAGGAATACATTGGACCGGTTAACCAGGGAATTACTGAAGCACTAACTTCAGGTGTTCTTGCTGGCTACCCAGTTGTAGACGTACGTGTACGTCTTACCTTTGGTAGCTACCACGACGTTGACTCTTCAGAAATGGCATTCAAAATCGCGGGTTCAATCGCGGTGAAGAAGGCCGCTCGCTTGGCTAGCCCAGTGCTCCTTGAGCCTGTTATGGCCGTAGAAGTGGTTACGCCAGAGGACTACATGGGTGACGTTATTGGAGACCTCTCCAGTCGCCGAGGCCGTGTAGAAGGTATGGAACAGAAGGGCAATAGCCAAGCAATTAGGGCACTTGTGCCTCTAGCTGATATGTTCGGCTACGCTACTGACCTGCGTTCTCGCACCCAAGGGCGCGCGACGTACAGCATGCAGTTCCATTCGTACGCAGAAGTGCCCGAGTCGATCGCTAAGGAGATCGTCGCCAAGGCTACAGGCGCGTAAGAAATTCCGGGAAACCGGAGAAATGGTCCAAACCGTAGTCGGGGAGGACCGAAACCAACCCGACTGATTCGCGGGAATCAGTCACTAGAGAGAAAGTTAGTCCCCGACAATGGCAAAGCAAAAGTTCGAGCGCAATAAGCCTCACGTAAATATTGGAACAATGGGTCACATTGACCACGGTAAGACCACTCTTACTGCGGCAATTACCAAGGTTCTTTCAGACCGCGTACCAGGTTCTGCCTTCACGCCTTTCGACCAGATCGACAAGGCCCCTGAAGAGAAGGCCCGTGGTATCACTATTTCTATTGCTCACGTTGAGTACGAGACGGAAAAGCGTCACTACGCACACGTTGACATGCCAGGCCACGCTGACTATGTGAAGAACATGATCACTGGTGCTGCACAGGTCGACGGAGCAATCCTTGTAGTTTCAGCAACAGATGGTCCTATGCCACAGACTCGCGAGCACGTGTTGCTTGCTCGTCAGGTTGGTGTTCCATACATTGTTGTTGCACTTAACAAGTCAGACGTTGTTGAAGACGAAGAGCTCCTTGAGCTCGTTGAGATGGAAGTTCGTGAACTTCTTTCTAGCTACGACTTCCCAGGCGACGACACACCAATCGTTCGCGTTTCAGCGCTTAAGGCACTTGAAGGCGACGCTGCATGGGGTGACAAGATCATGGAACTTATGGCTGCTGTTGACGCCTACATTCCAGAGCCACAGCGCGCTACTGACAAGCCATTCCTTATGTCGATTGAAGACGTTATGTCAATCACAGGACGTGGAACTGTTGTAACCGGAAAGGTTGAGCAGGGAATCGTTAAGGTTGGAGACGAAGTAGAAATCGTTGGACTTCGTGACACCACTAAGACCACTGTTACTGGAATCGAAATGTTCCGTAAGCTTCTCGACGAAGGCCAGGCTGGAGACAACCTTGGTGCACTTCTTCGTGGAACTAAGAAGGAAGAAGTTGAGCGCGGGCAGGTTCTTTGCAAGCCAGGTTCAATTACTCCTCACACAGTGTTCGAAGCATCTGTTTATGTTCTTACCAAGGAAGAAGGAGGACGTCACAAGCCGTTCTTCGCTAACTACCGTCCACAGTTCTACTTCCGTACAACTGACGTAACCGGTACCGTTGAGCTTCCTGCAGGCACAGAAATGGTTATGCCTGGAGACAACACTGAAATGACCGTAACTTTGGGTAAGCCAATCGCGATGGAAGAGGGTCTTACCTTCTCAATCCGCGAAGGTGGCCGTACCGTTGGTTCTGGTCGTGTCGTAAAGATCCTGAAGTAGTCCGGTCATGGCCGAACCACGTCAAATGATCAGAATTCGGCTTAAGGCCTTCGACCACGGTGTCCTAGACCAGTCCACCGCGAAAATCGTGCAAACGGTTGAGCGTACGAACGCACGTGTGCAGGGCCCAGTGCCACTGCCCACCGAAAAGCACCGCTACACGGTGGTTCGTGGACCTCACAAGCACAAAGACTCACGTGAACACTTCGAAATGCGTGTTCACAAGCGTCTTTTGGACATTGTTGACCAGACCCCTAAGACGGTAGATGCGCTTCAGCGCCTCGACCTTCCAGCGGGTGTGGACATCGAAATCAAGATCCGTACAAACTAAGTACTTATCGGGAGACCCCGCCGGCGCCTTTGCGCTGGCGGGGTCTTTTGATGTATTGTAAGTATCCCTGTCATTCGTGGTGGGGAGCAGAACTAGCGGTTCTGCTGCACAAAAGAAGTGTTTGATCGCCTCAGCAATGAGGGACGTCAAACCAAACAAGTCGAGCGCTCCGTTCGGGTTTTATGGCCCGGCGGAGCGTCTGTGTGTCGGGTGACCGACGTGCAGATATTAGAAAGAGGGAATTACCGTGACGGCCAAAGCGATCGTCGGCGAGAAGGTGGGCATGACCCAGGTTTGGGATGACCAAAACCGGGCCATACCAGTGACAGTTGTTCGTGTCAGCCCAGCTCGAGTCGTCCAAGTAAAGACTCCCGAGAAGGAGGGCTACTCAGCTCTTCAAGTGACGTGGGGAACCCGTCGCGCATCAACAGTTACGAAGCCTGAACAAGGTCACTTCGAAAAAGCTGGTGTTGCTCCAGGTAAGAAGCTCGTTGAGCTTCGCCTCGATGACGTAACTGGTTACGAAGTGGGTCAAGAGATTCTTGTTGACACCTTTGAAAAGGGCGAAATGATCGACGCCACTGCAGTGAGCAAGGGTAAGGGTTTTGCCGGTGGAATGAAGCGTCACAACTTCGGTGGTCAGGGTGCATCGCACGGTAACCACAAGCACCACCGTGCTCCTGGTTCAATCGGCGCATGTTCAACACCAGGTCGTGTGTTTAAGGGTCAGAAGATGGCCGGACGCATGGGTGGCGGACAAGTTACAACTACCAACCTCGAAGTAATTGGTGTTGACGTTGAGCGCAGCCTCGTTCTCGTGAAGGGTGCAGTTCCTGGCCCACGCGGTGGCGTTGTTGTACTTCGTACATCAGTGAAGAATCCTATGAAGGCTGGAGGCAAGCGATGAGCGATGTCTTTACTCTCCGTGGTCCTGTAAAGAAGGATCGTCCAGAGCCGGCGAAGCGTTCAGTTGAGCGTAAGTCGATCGATGGAAAAGCACTTGGCAAGGTTGCCCTAGAGCCAACAATGTTCGGTATTGAACCAAACATGGCTGTACTGCACCAAGTCATCAAGGCTCAGCTCGCTGCAAAGCGCGCTGGAACACAGTCAACAAAGACTCGTAAAGAAGTTCGTGGTGGTGGAAAGAAGCCATTCAACCAAAAGGGAACTGGTGGAGCACGTCAGGGAACAATCCGTGCGCCTCACTACCCAGGTGGTGGAATTGCTCTTGGGCCTAAGCCTCGCAAGTACGACCAAAAGACCCCTAAGAAGATGATCCGTCTGGCTCTCTACTCAGCTCTTTCAGACCGTGCACAACTCGAGCGCGTTGCTCTTATTGACAACTTCGAAAAGTGGGCACTGCCTAAGACAAAGGACGCTGTTTCAGCTTTGAGCGCACTTGGTCTTGAGGGCAAGGTTTTGGTTGTTCTAAGTCGCGAAGACGCAGTGGCATTCCACTCGTTCAAGAACTTGCCACACGTCAAGACAGTTGACGCTGGCGAACTGAACGCTTACGACATCCTCGAAAACGACTGGATCCTGTTTACAGACTCCACTCTTCCAGTTGCTAAGGAGACCAACTAATGCGCGATGCAATGAGCGTTCTCATCCGTCCTGTCGTGTCTGAAAAGACATACGCATTGATGGAAAACCACACGTACGTTTTCATCGTGGACCCTAAGGCCACGAAGGTAGACGTTCGCAATGCCGTTGAGCAGGCTTTCAATGTGAAGGTCACCAACGTCAACACACTCAACCGCAAGGGTAAGACAACTAAGAATCGTCGTACCGGTGTTACTGGATCACGTCCAGCAACTAAGCGGGCCATTGTCACCCTCAAACAGGGCGACTCGATCAACCTCTTTGAGAACTAAGGACAGCTATGGCCCTTCGTAACCGCAAACCAACTAGCCCGGGACGTCGCTTCCAGTCGGTTTCAGACTTTGCTGAAATCACTACCTCGACTCCTGAAAAGTCGCTACTTGCTCCAAAACCGAAGTCTGGTGGACGTAACAACTACGGTCGTAAGACCTCACGTCACCGTGGTGGTGGACACAAGCAGCAGTACCGCATCATTGACTTCAAGCGCAACAAGGATGCAATTCCTGCAAAAGTTGCTTCAATTGAATACGACCCGAACCGTACCTGTCGCATTGCACTCTTGCACTACGCAGACGGAGAAAAGCGTTACATCCTCGCTCCTAACGGACTAAAGGTTGGCGACGTTGTGGAGTCTGGTCCAAAGGCCGACATCCGTACCGGGAACGCACTTCCAATGCGCTTCATCCCAACTGGTTCAACAGTTCACAACGTCGAGCTTCGTCCCGGCGGTGGTGGAAAGATGGGCCGTAGTGCCGGTATGAGCGTTCAGCTTGTTGCGAAGGACGGTGGCTTTGCCACTCTTCGTCTTCCATCAACTGAAATGCGCCGTGTGCCAATTGACTGCCGCGCAACACTCGGCATCATTGGAAACTCTGAGCACGAACTCATCAAGATTGGTAAGGCCGGTCGTAACCGTTGGAAGGGTATTCGCCCTCAGACACGTGGTGTTGCGATGAACCCGGTAGACCACCCACTTGGTGGTGGTGAAGGAAAGACTTCCGGAGGACGTCACCCTGTGTCGCCTTGGGGTCAGCCAGAAGGTCGTACGCGTCTTCCGAAGCAGTCGGATGCGCTAATTATTCGTCGTCGCCGTGGACGCGGCGCGCGTAGGTAGGTAAATACATGTCACGTAGTCTCAAAAAAGGTCCTTTCATCGACGCACACCTTCTTAAGAAGGTTGAAGCGATGACCGCCGCAAACGAGAAGAAGGTCATCAAGACTTGGAGTCGTCGTTCAACGATCATTCCAACAATGGTTGGCCACACCTTCGCTGTTCACGATGGACGTCGTCACGTTCCAGTGTTCGTAAACGAATCAATGGTTGGCCACAAGCTTGGAGAGTTCTCACCAACTCGTACATTCAAGTTCCACGCCGGCCAGGAAAAGACAGGTAAGCGCTAATGACCGGTCCAAAGCTAAACGAACGTCCAGGAACCCGCGCTTCACTCAAGGGCTATCAAATGTCTGCGAGCAAGGCTCGTGTTGTTCTTAACCTCATCCGTGGCGAAGACGTCAACACTGCCCGTGAAATTCTCGCCGGTACAACTCGCGAAGCTGCTGACGTAATTGGCAAGGTGCTCGCATCTGCTGTTGCTAACGCAGTGAACAACGATGGAATGAACGCTGACGAACTCTTCGTATCAGCTGCATACGCTGACGAAGGCATCACCATGAAGCGCTTCACACCACGTGCTCGTGGTCGTGCTGGTGCAATCTTGAAGCGTGCTTGCCACATCACCGTGATTGTTTCTCGTCTTGACGATGAGCGTCTCGAACTTCTTCGCACTGCTCGTAGCGCTCAGGCATCGGCATCACGTTCACGCCGCGTAGCAACATCACGCCGTCGTGCTGACCAGACCGCCAGCGTTAACAAGCGTGAAACTGCTGCAGAACTCGCAGCAAACGAAGCCGAGAACGAAGTGATTGAGACTGACGTGATCGAAACACCAATTGTTGATCAGGTGACTGAAACAACAACTGACGAAACTACTGAGGAGAAGAACTAATGGGTCAGAAGGTAAATCCATACGGTTTCCGTCTCGGTATCACGACGGACTGGAAGTCACGCTGGTTTAAAGAGCGCGGTTACAAGGAACTCGTTATCGAGGACTGGAAGATCCGTGACTACCTCACCAAGCAGCTCGAAAGTGCCGCTGTGAGTCGTATCGAAATCGAGCGCAGCTCAGACCGCGTACGCGTTGACATTCACACTGCTCGTCCGGGCATTGTTATTGGTCGCCGTGGTGCTGAAGCTGAGCGTCTAAAGAAGGACCTTGAGAAGATCACTGGTCAAAAGAACAAGATCTCTCTCAACATCCAAGAAATCAAGCAACCTGAACTTGACGCTGCACTTATTGCGCAGGGTATCTGTGACCAGCTTCTTCGCCGCGTGGCATTCCGCCGTGCAATGAAGCGTGGTATTCAGACTGTTCAAAAGGCTGGCGCTATGGGTGTGAAGATCCAGGCATCTGGTCGTCTCGGTGGAGCAGAAATGTCACGCCGTGAGTCATACCGTGAAGGTCGTGTGCCACTGCACACACTTCGTGCTGACATTGACTACGGATTCCGCGAAGCTCGTACTTCAACCGGTCGCATTGGTGTGAAGGTTTGGATCTACAAGGGTGACATTCTTCCTTACCAACTTACGAACGACGAAAAGATTGTTCGCGAAGCAGCTATGGCTGCTGGTGATGCAGTGCCAGTCGGTTCAGCTCCAGCAGCACCTAAGGGTGTTGTTCGTGCCGGTGGCGGACGTCGTCGTGTTGAAACAGTTGAAGTTACTGACGTTGAAGTAGCTGACATTGCACCAGTGGACATCATTGCTGCTGATGCTGAAGTCGAAAAGCTACTGAGTGTTGAAGAAGAGATTGAGCGTCGTACTGCTCAAGATCACACCGACACGCCACACTTTCGAAAGGACGCTGAGTAATTATGTTGATGCCTCGCAAAGTAAAGCACCGTAAGCAGCAGCGCGGTCGTATGACCGGTATGGCTAAGGGTGGAGTAGAACTCAACTTTGGTGACTTCGGAATCCAGGCTCTCGAAGCTGGTTGGATCACTGCACGTCAAATTGAAGCTGCTCGTATTGCAATGACTCGTCACGTTAAGCGTGGTGGAAAAGTTTGGATCCGTGTTTTCCCGGACAAGCCAGTAACACAGAAGCCTGCTGAAACTCGTATGGGTTCAGGTAAGGGTAACCCTGAGTTCTGGGTTGCCGTTGTGAAGCCGGGTCGCATCATGTTCGAACTCGGTGGTGTTGATGAGACACTCGCTCGCCAGGCTATGGAGCGCGCAATTCAGAAGCTACCGATTAAGGCGAAGTTCGTTATCCGCCCTGGAACACACGGCGCACCGGAGGTAACCATCTAATGGCAAACACTAAAGAACGCGTAGCGGAGCTTCGACTCCTCGGCGACAAGGAAATGATCGAGCGTCTTAGTGAAGCTCGTCGCGAGTTGTTCAACTTGCGTTTCCAACTCGCCACAGGTCAGCTCGACAACACATCACGTCTAGGAGAGGTTCGTCGCGACATTGCGCGTCTTGCCACTTTTCTTCGTGAGCGCGAAATCGAAGCTGCTGAAGCTTTGGGAGAAGGTAACTAATCATGACTGAAGAAATCAACACCAGTCGCGAAAACCCACGCAAGATCCGTGAGGGAATTGTTGTGTCGGACAAAATGAACTCAACGTTGGTTGTTGCGGTTAACGAGCGTGTTTCACACCCTCGTTACTCCAAGACAGTTCAGCGCACAAAGAAGCTCTACGTCCACGACGAAAAGAACGAAGCCAAGGTTGGCGACAAAGTACGCGTCCAAGAGACACGTCCACTTTCGAAGCTCAAGCGCTGGCGCCTAACTGAAATTGTGGAGCGTGCACGATGATTCAACAAGAGTCCCGTCTAAAGGTTGCCGACAACTCAGGTGCGAAGGAAGTTCTTTGCATCCGTGTGCTCGGTGGAACACGCCGTCGCTACGCATCAATTGGTGACGTATTTATTGGAACAGTTAAGGATGCAATTCCTGGTGCTGCAGTGAAGAAGGGTGACGTAGTTCGCTGCGTTGTTGTTCGCACCGCTAAGGAATGCCGCCGTCCTGACGGTTCATACATCAAGTTCGACGAAAACGCTGCAGTACTGATCAACGATCAGTTGCAGCCTCGTGGAACACGTATTTTTGGCCCAGTTGGCCGTGAACTACGTGACAAGAAGTTCATGCGAATCATTTCGCTGGCTCCGGAGGTTTTGTAATGAAAATTGTAAAGGGTGACAACGTGCTTGTTCTCAGCGGAAAGTTCCGTGGAGAGCGTGCCGACGTTATTGAAGCTTTGCCAGGGAGCAACAAAGTTGTTCTTGACGGCATCAACGTTTCAAAGCGTCACACTAAGCAGACGGGCGCAACAATGCAGGCTGGAATCATCGACAAGATGATGCCGCTGCACGTTTCGAACGTTGCTATCTGGTGCGCCGGACACAAGGGCCCAGCCAAGGTTGGATTTAAGGTTGCAGACGGTGCTAAGTCACGTGTTTGCCGTAAGTGTGGAGCAGGACTATGAGCACAACAACTCGTCCACGTCTAAAGGTTGCTTACGACCAACAGATCCGTCAGGCTCTGAAGGAAGAACTCGGCCTTGCAAACATCATGCAGGTTCCACGTCTTACAAAGATCGTGCTGAACTCTGGTGTTGGTCGTGCTACTCAGCAGGCATCTCTACTTGAAGGTGCACAAAAAGACCTTGAGCTCATTACTGGTCAAAAGCCAATTGTGACTCGCGCCAAGAAGTCAATCGCGAGCTTCAAGCTTCGTGAAGAGCAGGCCATTGGAACCAAGGTGACACTTCGCGGTGACCGCGCTTGGGAATTCCTTGACCGCCTCATCAGCATCTCAATCCCTCGTATCCGTGACTTCCGTGGCCTTAGCCCTAAGTCATTCGATGGCAAGGGTAACTACACCTTTGGTGTAAATGACCAGTTGATCTTCCCCGAGATTGACTACGACAAAATCGACGCGCCACGTGGTTTCGACATCACGATTGTTACAACGGCCGCGAACGACGAGCAGGGGCGTGCATTCTTGCGCGCTTACGGCTTCCCCTTCAAGCAGGAGAATCGATAGACATGGCTAAGAAAGCCCTTGTAATCAAGCAGAAGAAGACACCTAAGTTTTCGACACGTGCTTACACACGTTGCGAACGCTGTGGTCGTCCTCGTTCGGTATACCGCAAGTTCGGTCTGTGCCGTATTTGTCTACGAGTAATGGTCCACGCTGGAGAAATTCCTGGCGTAACAAAGGCAAGTTGGTAAATCATGACAATGACTGACCCAATAGCCGACATGCTCACGCGCATTCGTAACGCGAATGCCGCAATGTTCGACAGCGTAAAGATGCCGTCTTCGAAGTTGAAGGAAAGCCTCGCAAAGGTCCTCTTCAAGGAAGGTTTCATTTCGAGCTACACCGTGACTCAAGAAGCGGGTAAGGCTGGCAACACGCTAGAGATCGTCCTTAAGTATTCAGAAGACCGCAAGAAGACCATTGTTGGTCTGAAGCGCGTCTCGAAGCCTGGACTCCGTATTTACAAGAAGTCAGACCAGATGCCAAAGGTTCTTGGTGGTGTGGGCGTGGCCGTTGTTTCAACGAGTCACGGTCTCATGACCGACCGCGAAGCCCGAAAGGCCAAGCTCGGTGGCGAGGTGCTTTGTTATGTCTGGTAACACGCAAATTTTGAAAGTTGAGGTTCGCTGATGTCACGTATTGGTAATAACCCAATCACCGTTCCATCATCGGTAACAGTCACCGTTTCTGGTGAGCAAGTAACAGTCAAGGGACCAAACGCGTCCATGACTCGCACCATCCCTTCATGCATCACTGTGAAGCAAGATGGCGACCAGCTCATCATCGGACGTGTCGATGAAGAAACAGCTTCGAAGTCACTTCATGGTCTTTCACGCACACTTATTTCCAACATGGTTGTTGGTGTGACTGATGGCTGGGCGAAGGAACTCGAAATCATTGGTGTTGGTTACCGTGCTGCTGCAGCCGGTCCTAGCGCTCTTGACATTGCACTTGGTTTTTCTCACCCAGTTAAGTTCACCGCTCCTGAGGGCATCACTTTTGAAGTGCCTGCTCCTACGCGCGTGATCGTTAAGGGTGCGGACAAAGAAGTTGTTGGCCAAGTCGCTGCATCAATCCGCAAACTACGTAAGCCTGAGCCCTACAAGGGTAAGGGTGTGCGCTACCTCGGTGAAAAGGTTGCTCGCAAGGCTGGAAAGGCTGCTAAATAATGGCACGCACAACACTCGAACTTCGTAAGCGTCGTCACCGTCGAATTCGCAAGAACCTTTCAGGTACTGCAGCTCGTCCACGTGTCGCCGTGAACCGTACGAACAAGCACATCTCGGCACAGATCATTGATGACGTTGCAGGAGTAACACTCTGCGCATCGTCTTCAGTCGAAGCTGCCTTGAAGTCAACTAGCGGTGGAAACATCGACGGTGCCAAGGCCGTAGCTCAGCTTCTCGCTGATCGCGCCAAGGCTGCCGGTATCACCACAGTGGTCTTTGACCGCGGTGGATTCGACTATCACGGTCGCGTTGCTGCATTCGCAGACACTCTTCGCGCTGCAGGACTGGAGTTCTAATGACCGACGAACAGCAATACGAAGAACGTACGATCAAAGTAAACCGCGTTTCCAAAGTTGTGAAGGGTGGACGTCGTTTCTCATTCACCGCTCTCATGGTTATTGGTGATGGCAAGGGACACGTTGGACTCGGTTACGGTAAGGCCAAGGAAGCTGGTCTTGCGGTGCAAAAGGGAATCGAAGAAGCTCGCAAGAACCTCTTCGAAGTGCCACTTGCTGGTTCAACAATTGTTTACCCAGTACTCGGTGAAGCCGGTGCTGGTCGCGTGCTCATGAAGCCTGCAGCTCCAGGAACTGGTGTTATCGCCGGTGGTGCTGCTCGTGCCATTCTCGAAATGGCTGGCGTTAAGGACATCATTGCGAAGTCCCTTGGCTCTTCAAACGGCATCAACGTGGCACACGCAACTATCGAAGGACTGAAGCAGTTGCGTCGTCCTGAAGAAATTGCTGCGTCACGTGACAAAACTGCTGACCACGTCATTCCATCTGGCACACTTCGCGCATACCGCGAACGCCAGCGTGACAATGACCTGTTTAAGACGGAGGCGTAAATAATGGCGCAACTAAAAGTCACTCAGATTCGTTCATCGATCGCTACAAAGCCAAAGCACCGCGGAACACTTCGCGCGCTTGGACTTCGTGGCATCAGCCAGACCAACACGCTGCCTGATCGTCCAGAAATTCGTGGAATGATCGCACGCGTGCCACACCTTGTAAAAGTAGAAGAGGTCAACTAATGAAGTTGCACGATCTCAAATCACCTGAAGGCTCAACACACCGCAAGCGTATTGTCGGTCGTGGTATCGCTGGTAAGGGTGGAAAGACTGCCGGACGTGGAACCAAGGGACAAAAGGCTCGTCGCCAGATTCCTGCAGGTTTCGAAGGTGGACAGCTTCCATTGCTCCAGCGCATTCCTAAGTTGAAGGGTTTTACGAACCCCTTCCGCGTTGAGTACACACCAGTAAACCTTGACACCCTCACCGTGCTTGGTGTTAGTGACGTCACTTTTGAAGTGCTCGTTGCTAACGGCCTTTGCAAGAAGAAGGACTTCGTCAAGATTCTTGGACGTGGAACTCTCGGAACCAAGATGAACGTTTCTGCGCACGCTTTCTCAAAGTCAGCCCAGGCTGCAATTGAAGCAAGTGGTGGAACTGCAACAGTTATTGCACTTCCATTCGCAGTTCGTCCACCAGCCGCGGGCAACCAGCACCAGAACCGCTAAGGCAAAATCGTGTTTAGACGACTCGGGAATATTTTTAGGGTTCCAGACCTTCGCAATAAGGTCTTGTTCACCGTTGCCATTATCTGCCTCTACCAATTGGGAGCGAACCTTCCAATTCCTGGCGTTAGCTGGACGCAAGTTCAACTTCTCCAGTCAAAGGCGGGAGCCAGCGGTGTTCTTGGATTCCTAAACCTTTTCTCGGGCGGTGCGCTTACTCGTCTGGCTGTTTTCGGACTTGGAATTATGCCCTACATTACGAGCTCAATTGTTGTGCAGCTTCTGACAACGGTTATTCCAAAGCTCGGTGAATGGCGTGACGAAGGCGCACTGGGTCAAAAGAAAATTACGCAAGCAACCAGGTATCTAACCATTGGACTTGCACTGCTTCAGTCGACTGGACTTATCTACGCATTCCACGGTCACGACCAGGCTCTGCTCGGATTCAGCATTGACCTCATTCCTAAGTTCAACTTGGCCCTAGGTCTCTTCATGGTTGCAATCATGACTGCTGGAACTGCATTCGTTATGTGGCTAGCTGAACTTATTACCCAGCGCGGTATTGGCCAGGGTATGTCACTGCTCATCTTCGCAAACGTTGTTGCGGGTCTGCCATCAGGTGGCGTTGCCGTTTGGAACGAAGGCGGACCAATCAAGTTCTTCACGATTCTTGCGATTTCAATCATCTTGCTCGTGATCATTGTCTACGTGGATCAAGGTCAACGTCGCATCCCAGTGACGTTCGCACGTCGCGTTGTTGGCCGAAAGGAAATGGGTGGAAACTCTACCTACATTCCGCTCAAGGTCAACCAGTCTGGTGTTATTCCAATCATTTTCGCTTCTTCAGTGCTCTACATTCCAGTGTTGCTCTCAAACATTGTTCCTTGGTCGAGCTTCCAGCACTTCGTAACAAACTCACTACACCCAACGAGTTTCTTCTACATTTTCGCTGACTTCATTTTGATTCTTGGATTCACGTTCTTCTACGTGTACATTGCGTTCGAACCTCACCAGCAGGCTGAAATGCTTCGCCAGCAAGGTGGCTTTGTTCCAGGAATCCGTCCAGGTCTTCCAACTGAGAAGTACTTCGCCAAGATGCTGTCACGCATCACGGTTGTTGGTGCACTCTTCTTGGCATCAGTTGCAGTTGTTCCAAGCATCTTGATGGCCTTGTGGAACATCAACAAATTCCCCTACTACGGAACCACCCTGCTTATTGCAGTGGGTGTTGCGCTCCAGACAATGCAGCAGATTGACTCACAACTCATGATGCGCAACTACGAAGGCTTCTTGAAGAAGTAGCCATGTCGGCACGTTTAAATCTTGTAGTACTTGGTAAGCAAGGCGCGGGTAAGGGCACCCAGTGCAAGCGTCTCGTTGACGACTACGTCATTCCACAGATCTCTACTGGCGACATTCTTCGCGCTGCGGTAAAGGCCGGAACGCCACTTGGAAAAGAAGTTGCTGGCGTTCTCGAATCTGGTGGACTTGTTTCCGATGAACTTGTAAACAAGCTTGTGCTTGACCGCATGAACCAAGACGACGCTAAGCGTGGAGCCCTCTTTGACGGCTTCCCACGCACACTGAACCAGGCCGAAGCACTCGATGCGTTACTTGGTGATGATGGCGTAAAGCTCGTTCTCAACCTTGACGTTTCTACCGAGCTCGTAACCGAGCGACTCAGCTCACGTCGAGTGTGCCAAGAATGCGGCACTATCTACAAAGACTCTGACATTGAAGCAATTTCTGGCACCTGCGAAAAGTGTGGCGGCGACGTCATCCAGCGTGCAGATGACCGCCCTGAAGCAATTCGCAAGCGCCTTGACATCTACGAGCAAGACACCGCGCCACTGCTTTCGTTCTACGAAAAGCGTGGGTTGCTCGTGACAGTTAATGGCGATCAGACTCCGGACGAAGTAACGGCCGCTATTAAGAAAGTTGTCGCTGAGCGAGGACTCGCGTGAGACGTTCAGCTGACGAGCTGAACAAAATGCGTAAGGCCGGCAAAGTTGTCGCCGAAATGCACGAAGCAACGAGAGCCGCAGTGAAGCCCGGCGTTACCTTGTTGCAACTGAATGAAATCGCGGCTGAAGTTATTGCCAAGCGCGGAGCTCGTTCAAACTTTCTCAATTATCACGGTTTCCCTGCAGTCATTTGCACGAGTCCGAACAACATGATTGTTCACGGTATTCCTGACGACACCAAACTCCGTGAAGGCGACATCATCTCTATTGACTGTGGCGCAATTGTTGAGGGCTACCACGGTGATGCTGCTTACACAATGGGTGTTGGAGAAATTAGTCCGGTGGCAAAGAAACTGATTGACATTACTGAACGTTCAATGTGGGCTGGTATCGAGCAACTTAAAGCTGGTAACCGACTTCACGAAGTTGGTCGCGCGGTGCAGAACGTGGCTGAAGCTGCTGGGTTCTCGGTTGTACGCGAATACGTCGGTCACGCAATTGGAACTGCGATGCACGAACAACCTCAGGTTCCTAACTACTGGCCGGGTTCAGGTGGGCCAACACTGAAGACGGGCATGGTGTTTGCCATTGAGCCAATGATCAACGTTGGCTCAGCTGATACCTATGTGCTCGATGACGGTTGGGGAGTAATGACCCAAGACGGTGAACTCTCTGCGCACTTCGAACACACCATTGCCGTTACCGACAATGGTCCTGAAGTTTTTACCGTTCTTTAGAGTTCGTCACTGCGCCGCTGGCTAACGAGCGCAATTTCAGTCCGGTTCGATAGCCCTAACTTGTCCAGAATCATTGATACATAATTTCTGATTGTGTTCTGGGACAAATTGATTGTCTGCGCTATTTCCTTATTACTCATTCCCTCGGCCAGTAGTGCAAAAACGCGGAGTTCTTGAGCGTTCAGTTGCTGGACACGCAAGTTCTCCTGGGCCCGGCGGCTTTCTCTGATTTGTAGGTGTTCGAGGTCCCGCTGGGATAAAACATGGGGAGTGAGACTGTTTATTACCGCCGTGAGCTCTAGGTCAGCAGTTTTTAACTGGTCCTTGGTGAGGTTCGAGGCCACATTTTCATAAGCAATGTCTAGTGCTGCACGGGCTTTTGCCAGGTGGCTCAGCACAGAATCCAGGTATTCACGCTCAGCTCTTTCTGGCGAATGTGGGTTGAGAAGTGGCATGCCCCCACCCTCTCACGCCCCAGCCCTACTAGGTGGGCAGGGCAAAACCCAGGAAATCAGGCCCGCTTTTGCGTTTTTCTGAAAATTCGGTAGAATAGTCAGCCGACCTCTTAAGAAGTACATGAGGTCAAACACGAGGAAGTTTTTGCTTCTTCGTGCCCCCGTAGTCACGTAACAAGGAGAAAGAACCTGAGTAAGCCAAAGGAAGATGCGTTCACCGTTGAGGGAACTGTCGTCGAGCCTCTACCAAATGCAATGTTTCGAGTTGAACTCGAGAACGGTTACACCGTCCTCGCTCACAGCTCAGGAAAAATGCGCATGCACCGCATCCGTATTCTCCCAGGAGACAAAGTACAAGTTGAGATCACTCCATACGACATGACACGCGGCCGTATTACCTACCGCTACAAATAACTCAAGTTCTTAGAGATCGAGAAAGAAAAACATGAAAGTTCGCGCGAGCGTAAAGCCCATGTGTGAGAAGTGCAAAGTCATTCGACGAGAAGGTCACGTCCGCGTGATCTGCGATAACCCACGCCACAAGCAGCGTCAGGGCTAGGAGAAAAAAGATGGCCCGTATTGCAGGAGTAGACATCCCACGCGACAAGCGCACGGTGATCTCACTTACATATATCTATGGTGTTGGACCGACAAAGGCTAAGCAGGCCTGCGAGGCAACCGGCATTGACGAGTCTGTTCGCGTGAAGGACCTCACCGAGGCTGACGTTAACAAGCTTCGTGCGTACATTGACCAGAACATCACTGTTGAAGGTGACCTTCGTCGTGACGTCGCACAAGACATCAAGCGCAAGATGGAAATTAACTGCCTGCAAGGAGTCCGTCACCGCAAGGGTCTGCCTGTTCGTGGACAGCGCACCCGCACAAATGCTCGTACCCGTAAGGGACCAAAGCGCACAGTCGCTGGTAAGAAGAAGGTCGTTAAGTAATGGCAACCGCTAAGCCGTCAGCAGCTCGTAAGACTCGTAAGAAGGAACGCAAGAACGTTGCCTTCGGCGTGGCTCACATTAAGAGTTCGTTCAACAACACAATCGTGTCAATCACTGACCCAGAAGGAAACGTCCTTTCATGGGCTTCATCTGGTCAGGTCGGCTTTAAGGGTTCACGTAAGTCAACCCCTTACGCCGCCCAGCTCGCTGCTGAAAAGTGCGCGCGTGCTGCAATTGAACACGGCATCAAGAAGGTTGACGTACTGGTTCGTGGTCCTGGCTCAGGCCGTGAGACTGCAATTCGATCACTCGCTGCTGCGGGTATTGAAGTTGTCAAGATCCAAGACGTAACACCACTAGCTCACAATGGTTGCCGCCCTAAGAAGCGCAAGCGAGGTTAAGGAAAAATGGCTCGTTATACAGGACCAGTTTGCCGACTCTGTCGTCGCGAACGTACAAAGTTGTACTTGAAGGGTGAGCGTTGCTTCACTTTGAAGTGCCCAGTCTCAGAAAACTCTGACCGTCAGAAGCGTGCATTCCCACCAGGCATGCACGGCGCTAACCGTCAGCGTCAAGGCTCTGAATACCTTGGCCAGCTTCGTGAGAAGCAGAAGGCTCGTCGTATCTACGGTCTTCTTGAAAAGCAGTTCCGCAACCTCTACGAAGAGGCAAGCCGCCGTCCTGGCATCACTGGAACGAACTTGCTTCAGTTCCTTGAGCTTCGTCTTGACAATGTTGCGTACCGCGCAGGTTGGGGTGCATCACGCGCTCAGGCCCGCCAGCTCGTTCGTCACGGTCACGTGACAATCAATGGCAAGCGCGTAACTATTCCTTCGTACCGTGTGCGTCCTGGCGAAGTGATTGCTCTTAAGGCAGTTACTCGCGAGAACTTCAACGTCAAGCGCAACGCTGACGTACTTGAGCGCAACGTACCAGGCTGGTTGGAAACTTCTGAGAACGGCTTTGCAGTTACCGTTCGCGTTGTTCCAGCTCGCGAGCAAATCACCGAAACCATCCAAGAGCAACTCATCGTTGAGTTGTACTCCAAGTAACCGAAAGACTTAAGGAGTCCCCATGCTTATTATCCAACGTCCAACAATCGAAGCCCTTGGCGACGAAATCAACAACACCCAATCATTTGGCATCGGACCACTCGACCCAGGATTCGGTCACACGCTTGGTAACTCATTGCGTCGCACCCTTCTTTCATCGATCCCAGGTGCTGCTGCAACACGCGTGAAGTTCGACGCTGTCTTGCACGAATTTGGTGTCATCGAAGGTGTTAAGGAAGACGTTCAAGACATCTGCCTTAACTTGAAGGACCTCCTTCTTATTGTTCACTCAGACGAGCCAGTAACACTTCGTCTCGACAAGAAGACAGAAGGACCTGTCACTGCACGTGACCTTTCAACTACTGCTGACGTTGAGATTCTCAACCCAGACCTTCACCTTGCCTACATCACGTCTGCAAAGTCATCACTTAGCTTCGAGCTCACAGTAGAGCGCGGCAAGGGATACGTAGGAGCTGAAGGCAACAAGGGTTCTTCAACCATTGGTGTTATTCCACTCGACGCAATCTTCACACCAGTACGTCGTGTGAGCTTCGAAATCTTCCCAGTTCGTGTTGAGCAGTCAAAGGACTTCGACCGTCTCGTTATCGAAATCGAAACTGACGGAACCGTAAGCCCACAAGAATCACTTGCTTCAGCCGGAAAGACACTCGGTTCACTTGTTGAACTGATTGGTGACTTTGACAACGAAGCACCAGCACTTGAGCTTGGTGACGTTGGATCAGCACAAGCTGCAGCTTCTGAGCTTGACATTCGAATTGAAGAACTCGGCCTTACCGAGCGTTCACGTAACTGCCTGAAGCGCGCTGGCATCAACACAATTGCTCAGCTCGTTAACGCAACAGAGCGTGACCTTACATCCATCACAAACTTCGGTGCTACGTCACTGAAGGACGTGAATGACCGCCTCGAAGAGCGTGGTCTTTCACTCCGACTAGAGGACTAATTATGTTAGGTGCACCAAAGAAGGGCCCACGTTTCGGTGGAAGCTCATCACACCAGAAGGCAATGTACGCAAACCTAGTTTCGTCACTTATTGCTGCTGAAGGAATCGTTACAACAGAAGCTAAGGCCAAGGCCCTTCGTCCCATCGTGGAGAAGGTCGTAACCGCAGCCAAGAACTCTCCAGAGGGTTCAGTGCACGCTCAGCGTCGTGTCGTTGCGTTCATTCGCGACAAGGACATGGCTCACAAGTTATTCACTGAAATTGCTCCTCGTTACAAGGAGCGTCCTGGTGGTTACACCCGCATCTTGAAGCTTGGGCCGCGTCAGGGTGACAATGCCCCTATGGCGCGCATTGAGTTCGTTTGATCCATCAGTAGTCGCTACCGAAAGGTGGCGTCTTGACCTCGCCTATGACGGTAGAGGTTTTAGTGGATTTGCCTATCAGCCAGAAGTCACCACAGTTGTTGGAGTTCTTCGTGTCGCACTTGCAACGACCCTTCGTCTAAAGCAAGAGCCAGACATTATTGGCGCGGGTCGCACTGACGCTGGCGTGCACGCATTCGCACAAGTTGTTCACGTAGATCTCCCTGCTCAGTTTTTTCCTGACGAACGCGGCGAACCGGTGCAGCGCCTTCTCAATTCTCTCAATATGCAACTTCGTGGACAGATCCGTGTTCTGAAGGCACAGCGTGTCAGTGCTGACTTTGATGCCCGTCACTCTGCACTGTGGCGTGAATACCGCTACCTAGTTTTTGAATCAGATCCTCCAGCGCTAGCGCTCACGAACAGCTTCGCGTGGAGCGTTGAAGGACCACTGGACATTGACGCCATGAATAGAGCTGGCCAGCAGTGCATTGGAACGTATGACTTTCGCTCGTTTTGTCGACGCCCCACGAACGCTGGACCGGACGATCCTCTGCTTCGACGAGTCATTTCAGTGAACTGGCAGCGGGTCCCTGACGAATGGGCCATGAGCCCCACCGGAGAGCCAGTGCTTCGCCTCAACATCAGGGCCCAGTCCTTTTGCCACAACATGGTCCGCAATCTGGTCGCCACCATGGTCGCCGTAGGGCGAGGGGACATCCCCGAAAACACCATTAAAGACCGCCTGGAGACCCCTCAGAGGGACCATTTGCCATCGGCGGCCCCACCCGAGGGTCTGAGCCTTGTCGGGGTCGGATACGAGGAATTTGCTGGCGGGCCCTCCGGTTTCGTAAGATAGAGAGTCCCTTAGGAGTCCCACGCTGGTGACCCCCTAAAGATCGCTGAAAGAAGAATTGTGAAGACCTTTACTCCAAAAACAGCCGAGATTTCTCGCGACTGGTTAGTCATTGACGCAGAAGGACTTGTCCTTGGCCGCGTGGCAACAGTTGCTGCTTCACTACTTCGTGGAAAGCACCGCGTCACCTTTGCTTCACACATGGACATGGGCGACAACGTCATCATCATTAACGCAGACAAAGTAGTCATTACTTCGAACAAGGCAACGCAGAACTTCCGTTACCGTCACTCTGGTTACCCAGGTGGAATTCGTTCAACTTCATGGGGAACACTTCTTGCTGATGACCCAGAAAAGTTCGTGTACGACGCAGTTAAGGGAATGATTCCTAAGAACCGTCTTGGTCGTCAAGTAATGGCGAAGCTTCACGTTTACAAGGGCGCAGAGCACCCACACATTGCTCAAGCACCAAAGATGTACGACACCTCGGCAATCCGCCGCGGTTAAGGAGAAAATTCGTGTCAACAATTCCACTCACACAAACAACTGGCCGCCGCAAGGAAGCAGTTGCTCGCGTACGTCTTCGTCCAGGAACTGGAACGATCACCATTAACTCACGCGCATTCGACAACTACTTCACATCAGCAACACACCGCCAGATGGTGATGGAACCACTTCGTCTTACTGACCAGCAGCAGACCTACGACATCGACGTAACAATCGAAGGTGGCGGAACTGCAGGACAGGCTGGAGCACTTCGCCTCGGAATCGCACGTTCACTTCTTGAGCTCGACGAAGCAACTCGTCCAGCCCTTAAGAAGGCCGGACTCCTTACTCGCGACTCTCGCAAGAAGGAATCGAAGAAGTACGGTCTCAAGAAGGCCCGTAAGGCGCCTCAGTACTCGAAGCGTTAATGGCCATGGCCGTGCAATTTGGCACGGACGGCATTCGGGGCAGAGCCTACGAAGAGATAACTACCGACCTGGCCTACAAGCTTGGTCGCGCAGTTGCTTCAGTCTTCAACGCTCCAGTCTTCGTTGGTTACGACACCAGAGAAAGCTCACCCGCACTCGCTGCAGCAGTGCTGTGTGGTTTAAAAGATGGTGGCGCTAAAGCAATTAATCTCGGCTACTTCACAACACCTGGTGTGGCGGTAATTGCCCAACAACGCAGTGGCGTTGGCATCGTGGTTTCTGCGTCACATAACCCGTACTTCGACAACGGTCTAAAGGTCCTTGGACTCGGCGGGTCAAAGCTCGACGTTGCCACCGAACAAGCAGTCACTGACGCACTGAACGCAGCACCAAGTCCAGCGAATGATGAATTCGCTGAAACACCAATTGACACTTCAGCCGAGCACGACTACGCCCAGCACATTGCCAGTCTGGTCCCCGGAGATATTTCAGCGCTGTCGATTGTTCTGGACTGCGCCAATGGAGCAGCATCAAATGTTGCGCACGAACTCTTTGAAGCAACCGGTGTTTCGCTGACGACCATTAATGATGCTCCTGATGGAAAGAACATCAACGAGAACTGTGGATCAACACACGTTGAAGCGCTCGTTGCAAAAGTCACTGAACTAGGTGCAGATCTAGGTCTCGCATTTGATGGTGACGCTGACCGACTTATTGCCGTTGACAAGAACGGCGATGTAAGAGACGGCGATGACCTCATGATTCTTTTCGCACTCGACTTCGCTGAGCGCAACAAACTCGGTGGCGGACTCGTTGTTACTTCTATGAGCAACCTTGGACTTCACCGCGCCATGAGAATTGCAAAGACAAAAGTTGTAGAAACTGATGTTGGTGACCGCAATGTGTTGTTGGCTCTCGAAGAAAATTCTTGGAACTTTGGTGGCGAGCAGTCTGGTCACCTCATTTTTCGAGACCTCGCACCAACTGGCGATGGACTTCTAACCGGACTCATGTTGTGTGACCTTGTTGCTCGACGTGGGCCACTTGACGAATTAGCGAGTGCTGCATGGACACGCGTGCCCCAGCGTTTGATCAACATTGCAAACGACCTCTATAAAGATGACGTGGTGCAGACATTGTTCCAAGAACTCGTTGCGAGCCACAATGTGGACTTGAGCGATGTTCGACTTCTTGTTCGACCTTCTGGCACGGAGCCAGTAGTTCGAGTGATGATTGAGGCGCTTGACGGTTCATTCGTTGATGAGTTCTCATCTCGCTTGGAAAGTTCTTTTTCCTGAAATTAACTGGGCCGGGGTGGAGAAACCCCTGCGAGTAGGCTGGTATTCATGTGCGGCATCATTGGGGTCGTTGGATCCTCCGACACGCTCTCGACACTTCTTGAGGGCCTACAACGCTTGGAATATCGCGGCTACGACTCAGCGGGAGTTGCCCTGGTGCGCCCAGGCCAAACCTGGCGCGCGCGTACCGCTGACGGGACCCAGTCAGTAGCGGCACTACGCCTCGAATGCGAAGATGCTCCTTCTGGATTTAGCTCAGGCATTGGACATACTCGCTGGGCCACGCACGGTGCCCCAGAAGCAGTGAACGCTCACCCTCACCTTGACTGCTCAGGCAACATCGCCATTATTCACAACGGCATTATTGAAAACCACTCAGAGCTTCAAGAACAACTTGAATCACGCGGGCACGTCTTTACTTCAGTCACTGACTCTGAGGTACTCGCGCACCTCATAGAAGAAGAGCGCGCCAAGGGACTAGATCTCATGGATGCTGTGCGACAGAGTTTGTTGATTGTTCGCGGTGCTTTCGCACTTGCAGTAATGGACGCCAATGAGCCAGACGTCATTGTTGCGGCGCGTCGAATTTCTCCACTCGTGGTTGGAACTTCGCCTGGTGTCACATACCTCGCTTCAGACATCCCAGCGATTTTGGATAAGGCCAAAGCTTTTTATGCAGTCAACGACGACGAAGTTGTTCGCCTAGGGCCAGAAGGTTTCCGAGCAGTTGACCTAGAGGGCGCACCGGTTCGACTTCATCAGTTGCAAATCGACTGGAACCTAGAGACTGCAGAAAAGGGCGGACACCCCGACTTCATGACGAAGGAAATCAATGAACAACCTGATGCCCTTCGTGCCACCTTGCTTGACCGCAGGAGAAGCGACGGAACTATCACGTTCGACGAGATGCGCATAAGTGACCAAGAACTTCGTGACGTAAAGCGTGTTGTTCTCGTGGCCGCTGGAACGTCACATCACGCTGCACAAGTTGCCAAGTACGCCATTGAGCGCTGGGCCGGGGTGAGTGTTGAAGTTGACATTGCGAGTGAATATCGTTACCGCGATCCAATCGTCGAAGTTGGAACCCTCGTTATTGGTGTGAGCCAGTCTGGTGAAACTATTGACACGATCATGGCAATTCGCGAAGCGCAGCGTCGCGGAGCACGTGTTGTGGCTATTTCAAACATTGTTGATTCCTCACTCGCACGTGAAGCTGACGCCGTTATTTACACTCGGGCCGGACTTGAAGTTTCTGTTGCTTCTACAAAGGCATTCGTGGCCCAGGTCGCAGCGCTTGAACTCTTCGCTCTTCGCCTCGCACAGTTGCGCCAAACCCTGAAGCCAAGTGACATCGATGCACTATTTCTTGGCCTAAATGCAGTGAGTGCTCAAGTGGCAGAGACCCTTACTCGCCGTAGTGATTATGAATCAGTGGCGGAGCAACTACTCAGCACTCGTGACTTCTTCTTCCTCGGCCGCCACGTTGGATTCCCAACTGCACTCGAAGGAGCACTGAAGCTAAAAGAACTTAGCTACTTGCACGCAGAAGGCTATCCAGCCGGTGAACTCAAGCACGGACCACTCGCGCTCATTGAACCAGGCGTTGTGGTCGTGGCAATAACAACCGATCCAAACATGCACGAAAAGATTCTTTCTAATCTTGCTGAAGTGAAGGCTCGTGGAGCCACAGTGGTTGCCGTTGCAACAGATGACGATGAAAAGATCGCCGCTGTTGCTGATTTCGTTTTCAGAGTTCCGGCAACTGAGCCAATGTTTACACCAATGATTGATGTTGTTCCTCTGCAAATTTTTGCCTACGCCATGGCTCGCGGACTCAAGCATGAAGTTGACCGTCCGCGCAACCTGGCAAAGACCGTGACGGTTGAATAATGGCTACGGTCGGCATTGGGATTGACATTGTTGACGTTCCGCGCTTTGAAAAGGTTTTAGCGAGGCGTCCGAAGATCGTTGATCGCCTATTTACCGAAGGCGAGAAGCTGGACACGAAACTTCGCCCGCAACGCCTCGCCGCTAGGTTCGCCGCAAAAGAAGCAGTTATGAAGGCGTGCGGTGTTGGCGTTGGTTCAACTGGATGGAAGACCATTGAAGTTAAGAAAATGCGCTCAGGTGCACCAATGGTTGTTTTGCACGGCACAGCACAAGACCTTGCGGACCGGGTGGGCATCAAGAACATGCACATCACACTGACGCACACTGACATGAGCGCAGCTGCCTTCGTGGTTGGTACTGACGATGCCGGTTGAAGCAGTTAATCGAGCATCGCGCGTTGAGATTTCTCGCAGTGCTCTAGAAAACAACATTGCAACATTGCGTGCAGTGAGTGGTGGAGTAGCGCTCGCGGCAGTTGTAAAGGCCAATGGTTACGGCGTAGGAGCAGTGCAGCTCGCAACTATCTATCAAGAAAATAATGTTGCGATGCTGTGTGTTGCGCTTGTTGATGAAGGAATTGAACTTCGTGCCAATGCAGTGACAATTCCGATCCTCGTCTTTGCTGAACTAGATGAACACAACACCAAGCTCGCTTTTGAAAACGGACTTATTGCAACTATTGGTTCTGTTGAAGGAGCCAGATTTGCAGTTTTATGTGCCAAGCAGCTCGGTGGCATGCACCGAGTACACGTAAAGCTTGACACGGGCATGCACCGACTCGGTGTTGACCGCGAAAACCTCGACGCAGTTTTAGACGTCCTTACTTCATCACAGAACATTGAAATTGATGGCTTCTACACACACTTCAGCGTCGCGGATGAATCAAATCCTGATCACCGTTCTTTTACTCGCACGCAGATCGATCTTTTTAATGAAGCCCAGCACCACGTTGCTTCAAGAGGTATCGAAGTGAAGAACATTCACCTTGCTAATACTGCGGGAACTGTTGCTTTTAAGGAAGCTCATGGCACCATGGTGCGCTGCGGGCTGGGACTACTAGGTGTCGCCCCTCAGTTATGGCTCGAAAGCGTCATTGGTGAATCTGGAATGACGCTTCGCCAAGCGGTAAGTCTTCACTCAAAGGTGAGCGCTGTTCGCCGTGTTCCTGCGGGGGCTCGTCCAAGTTATGGTCGCCGACGTGAACTTGAGATTGACTCCAACATTGCGACGGTCCCTTATGGCTACGCCGACGGATACGCACGCTCACTCTTTGCTGGTGGCGCAGAAGTTCTAATTAATGCAAAGCGCTATCCACTCGCTGGTCAAATAACAATGGACCAGATCGTTGTTGACTGCGGTGATGACGAAGTGAAAATTGGAGACGACGTTGTGCTTCTTGGTCAACAGGGAGATGAATTCATCTCCGCGAATGAACTTGCAGAGCGACTCGACACGATTGCCTATGAAATCTTCACCATGATTGCCACCCGTGTTGCCCGCGTTGTTGTGAGCTAGTCGTGGAAAATAACATTCCAGAGCTCGCATCGTGTCAACGTTGCTCCCTTTCAAAAACTCGAACTCGTGTAGTCATTGGATCTGGACCAGACTCGCCTTCGCTAATGGTGATTGGTGAGGCTCCGGGGAAAAACGAGGACGAGGGTGGCGAGCCATTTATTGGTCGCAGCGGACAGCTTCTCTTTCGTTTAATCGAAGAAGAAACCGGCCTTCGTAGAAGTGACTGCTTTGTGACCAATGTCGTGAAGTGTCGTCCACCTAATAACCGGACTCCAAACAAAACTGAACTCGGTGCCTGTCGCCCTTGGCTTGATTCTCAGTTCATCGCAGTCAGCCCACAGTTTGTCTTGGCGCTCGGCAACACTGCTTCTAAGGCAGTCTTTAATCACACTGATCCAATTGGTGCAGTGCACGGAAAAGTCATGTCTCTAGGTCCAGTGAAGGGGATGGCGACATATCACCCCGCCGCCGCACTCCGCCAAGGCCCTAGCGTGGTGGACGTGATGCGCGCCGATTTACGAATTCTAAAAACACTGTTGGGCCAGCAATGACTTTCGAGCGCTACTGCGACACTGACGAAGCTACCCAGGTCTGTGGCGAGGACTTTGCCGCGGTGCTTCGCCCCGGCGACATCGTTCTCCTTTCTGGCCAACTTGGTGCAGGAAAGACAACCTTCACTAAAGGTGTTGCTAAAGCTCTTGGTGTTAGTGAGAGAGTGACGAGCCCGACATTCACCATGGTGCGTGAGCATGCTTGTTCAAATTCCAAAGGCATACAGACCTTGCACCACTGTGATGTTTACCGCGTTGAGAGTCTCGGTGAAGTTCTTGACCTCGCGCTAGGCGAACTCGTAGAAGAAGCAGGTGTTGCACTCGTTGAATGGGGAGAACTCGCCGCATCGGTCTTCGGGCGTGATGTGCTCACCGTGAACTTTGAAATTGATGATAACGAAGGTCGTCGACTCATTGTTAGTGGCGCCCTCGCCAATTCAAGAACTGATGAACTAGCAACGTGGGCAAAATCATGAACATCCTCGCCATTGAAACTGCCACCGAGGGCTGCGCTACTGGACTTCGAACATCTGATGGGCGAGAGATCATCAAACTCGTTGACGAAAATCGCCAGCACACTGAGGAACTCACGCAAGGAATTCAGGCGCTACTTAGCGAAGCAGGTCTAAAGGCGAGTGACATCGAGCGCGTGGTGGTTGACCACGGACCAGGTCTCTTTACTGGGCTCCGCGTAGGGATCGCAACCGCTATTGCTTTGGCGCAAGGTATTGGTGCAGAACTGGTTGGAGTTAGTTCACTTGAACTTCTGGCCCACGGCGCTCATGTTGCAGGAGTGCGCGGAACATTGGTGTGTGCAGTTGATGGTCGACGTGGCGAAGTGTTTGTCCAAACTTTCACGTTGGGCGACGGCGTTGTCGCCAGAGATGAGCCACGTGTAGAGGTTCCTCGAACAGTGGTCATTGAATGGGCCACAATGGCCGTGCCCGTTACGTTCACCGGCGACGGTGTCGAGCGCTACCTCAGTGATTTCTCTGCTGTGCCGGGCGCTGTGATCCACCGCGAAAAAGTTCCTTCCATTCACGCGGCGCTAACTCTTGGCTCTGAGAGAACTCCTTCAGCCACAATTACCCCTCTGTATCTTCGTGAAGCAGATGCCATTTCGAACTTCACTACTCGTGAGCGAGCGAAATGACGTGGCACATTCGCCTCGCTGAACGACGAGATATTTCTGAGCTGCTAGCGATCGAACAAATTCAGTTTCCTGAGCCTTGGACCAGGGGAATGTTGCTCGACGAAGTCACCAACACTGAAACTCGGAGATACAGCGTTGTGGTGGAGGATGGAAAAATTCTCGGTTACCTCGGCGTGATGTTTGTTATGGACGAATTACACATCAACACCATTGGTGTACTGCCGGACTTTGAAGGGAAGGGCATTGGCACTGCTCTTATGGATGATGCGTGGCGTGACGCCAAAGAGCGAGGCATTGAGCGCGCAACGTTAGAAGTCGCCGTAAGTAACAAACGCGCTCAAGACCTCTATTACCGTTACGGCTTTAAGCCCGTTGGCATCCGAAAGAACTACTACGACAAGATCGGCGAAGACGCCTTGGTGCTCTGGGCAGATTTATAAGTAGTAATTCGATTTTCAGTTGCCCAAGCAGGCTGGGTATCTATGAACTAACTTGTCTTGCGTGACAGATACGCCAGCAAAGTCAGTACTGGAAGTTTCAGGGGTGTCAGTTCACTTCGGGGGGCTACTCGCGCTCGACAACGTCTCGTTCAGCGTTAGCTCTAATGAGATTGTCGGCCTTATTGGGCCTAATGGAGCTGGAAAAACAACTGCGTTCAACGTGATCTGTGGGTTTATCGCTCCCACGTCTGGGCAGATTAATTTTCCGTCACTTGGAAAGTCGAGCCTTCGCCCTAACCAACTGGCCCATAATGGGATTGCTCGAACCTTGCAAGGTGTGGGACTCTTTACCCATCAGTCAGTTATTGAAAACGTGATGGCTGGCGCTCAAAGTCGACCAGGTAGTGGCTTCTGGACAAATCTTTTGAGTCTGCCTTCATCAGTGCGCAGTGAGCGCATCTTGAGAAATGAAGCGATGCAAATGCTGGACCGTCTCGGAATCGTTGAATTCGCGAACGAATTGCCAAGTGCAATTCCTTATGGGATTACAAAAAAAGTCTCAGTTGCTCGAGCGTTAATGACAAATCCATCACTGCTCTTGTTGGATGAACCTGCTTCTGGACTTGATGAAGGCGAACTCGAAAGTTTCGCCGCTCTTATTCAGGAGTTGAAGAGTTCAATGAGTATTTTGCTTGTTGAGCACAACATGGATTTTGTGATGCCTCTCGTTGAACAGTTAGTGGTACTTAGTTTTGGCCAAGTCATCGCGTCGGGGACACCTCAAGAAATAGGTTCCAACCAAGCTGTTCTTGAGGCTTATTTAGGAGTCGACGAATGATAAAGATTGACCAACTTTCAGTTTCCTACGGTGCTGTGAAAGCGCTCGAAAATGTTTCATTTGAAGCAGCAAAGGGTCGTATCACTGCGGTGCTTGGCGCTAATGGAGCGGGAAAGACGACGCTTCTTCGAACGATCTCTGGCCTAGTGGCTTCACATCATGGGTCGATCACTGTGGACGAGATTCAACTTACTGATAAGAGCACCGAAAACATTGCGCGTCTCGGTATTGCTCACGTACCAGAAGGACGAGGCGTGATTGCTGAGTTCACCGTTGAAGAAAATTTGAAACTCGGTACGTTAGCTTCAAAGGTGAACATAGGCGAAGGTATGGAGAAGCAGTTTGAACTATTCCCCGTGCTTCGCGAGCGTCGCAAGCAGCATGCGTCGACACTGTCTGGCGGTGAGCGACAAATGTTGGCAATGGCTCGAGCTCTTATTGCCAAACCTTCGGTGCTACTTCTCGACGAACCATCACTCGGCTTGGCACCTCTTGTAACTCAAGAAATGATGAAGACTATTTCCGCACTGTGCAGTAGCGAGCAACTTACAGTTTTGCTTATTGAACAAAATGCCAAGAGTGCTTTGAAGATTGCCCACGAAGCGGTTGTGCTTCACTTGGGTCATGTGATTGCGTCTGGAAGCGCTCAGCAGATTCAAAGTGATGACAATATGCGTCGCTATTACTTGGGGGTCCAGCGATGATGGGGAACGTATTAACTTCTCGGATTGCTACAGACTTCTTTGGTGGCGTGACAAGCGGAATTGTTATCGCACTGGTTGCATTGTGCTTGGTGATTATTTGGCAGTCGACGAACATTCTCAATTTCGCCCAGGGTGCAATGTCAATGTTTGCAGCGTTCGTGGGAATGAACCTCGTATTTCACGGAGTGAATTACTGGCTGTGTCTGTTGATTGCAGTTCTCGCTGGCATGGTTTCTGGTGGCCTAACTGAAAGGGTGCTCATTCGACCCCTTTATGGCAAACCCGAAATCAATCCTGTGGTAGTGATGATTGGTTTTTTGGGTGTGGTGGAAGCTTTGGCAGCCTCAATCTGGAACAATGAATCCGCTACTGTTCCACCTCCATTCTCACTTACTTATTTTGAGTCAAACGGTCACACAATATTGATTTCACCAAACGCAATTTTTCAAGTAACTCTTGCTGTAGGAGTGATGCTGTTGGTTGCACTGGTGTTTCGTTACACCAACATTGGACTTCAAATGCGTGCAGCAGCTCTCGCACCAGAAGTCTCAAAGTTGCTTGGTGTGCGTGTTGATCGTCTATTGACACTTGGTTGGATTGTTTCAAGCGGAGTTGGAGCAATTGCTGCCGTGATCGTGTCAACGGGACAAACTCTTGCACCAACCAACATGGATGGAATTTTTGTGAGTGCTTTTATTGCTGCAGCCATTGGTGGCCTCAGTTCTCCAGTCGGTGCAGTTACTGGTGGAGTACTAATCGGTCTGACGAATTATTACGTTCTTGACTTCTGGTCACCAAACATTGCGCCTCTTACCAGCGTGGTAGTCCTTGTCGCAGTTCTTTTTGTTCGACCTCAGGGCCTCTTTACCAAAAACACAACGAGGAGGGTGTAGTGAACTTCCTTAAAAATTCTCGTGCAGCATTTCCTACACTCTTTCGATTTGCCACCGTCCTGATCGGAACGCTGCTGGTTTTATTCATCACTTTCTTCTTGCATCCAATTGATAATTCAAAATTGGCTGGCGGGGCGGCTGTCACAGTTGTGGTGCTCGGCCTTAGTTGGTTAATTGGCTTGAGTGGTCAAGTATCACTGGGGAACGCAGGTTTCATGGCGATTGGCGGCTACGTAGCAGCTATCTGGTCAAACCACCATGCCCACTCGCCGCTTTTAGTGACATTTCTATTAGCTACGGTTTGTAGCGCCTTTGTGGGACTTATCGTCGCACTACCGTCTACTCGACTTCGTGGTCCTTACCTTGCGGGAGTGACGCTGGCTTTTTCGGCTGCTATCTCACCACTCGCTATAAGTTTGAACACGCTTACTGGTGGCTCAGGTGGTCTTTTTGTTAATTACCTGGTGACACCAACGTGGTTTGCTCACTTTATTGGTGGCTCAAATGAACTCATTGTTTCGAACGCCCAGTGGCCAACTGACGTAATGGTCGTTGTTGCCGGAGTTTCGATTTTCTTAATGTCAAACTTGTTCAATTCTCGAACTGGCAGGGCAATGCGATTGGTGCGTGATGATGATGTTGCAGCAGAACTTGCCGGGATCAATGTGCAAAGGACTCGCACCCTGGCGTTCGTGGTTTCTGCTGCGTATGCTGGCCTCGGCGGGTCAATGCTTGCTCTGCTGTCTGGAAGTGTGACCCCACAAACGTATTCCCTTTCATTCTCTATTTTACTTTTGACATTGATGGTGCTTGGAGGGATGGGTACGCTTTCCGGCGCTGTTATTGGTGGTCTGATTTATTCGTATTCCAACAACCTAGTTTCGTTAGTGAATAACATCACTGGAATCAGTGCAACGTCACCCCTAGGAGCGAATCTCAAAGGCATTGTTTTTGGGGTATTGCTGATTCTCTGCATGTTGCTGTCCCCGAGGGGAATTGTGGGCTTTGCCGGTGCCTTTCGAAATCTCAAAAAGCGAGTAATTAAATAGGCGGCAGCGACTTGCGAGGGTTAGCCTCCAGGGGTATGTTTGTCCTGATGCAGTAAATATCAAGGGGGAATAATGTCGTTCAATCGTTTACGTCGCACCACGACTGTGCTGGCAACATCTGCGCTGTTCATGAGTTCGCTAACAATAGGAGTTGCTCTCAGCAGCTCTAGTTCAGTTGCTGCAAGTGCACCAACGCCCGGTGTCACTGCTAAGCAAATCACTATTGGGGCGACTGTTCCACTTAGTGGACTTGCAAAAGGGTATGCAGAAGTTTCTGCAGCAGCCGACGCAGTATTTAGCTACGTCAACTCTAAGGGTGGCGTCAATGGTCGAAAGATCAACTACGTCCGTCTTGATGACTGCTACAACATTCCTGCACTTGGTTGCACCAACCTTGTCAGTGCAACACCAACATTGACTGAAACGCAGGCGCTGGTCACCCAGAACAACGTTTTTGCAACTGTTGGTTCTCTGGGAACAGCTGCGCAAGACTCTGTGCTTAAGTACCTGAAACTGAATGGTGTCCCACAGCTATTTGTTAATTCAGGCTCAACAGACTGGGACAATGCTAACTACCCGAACACCTTTGGTTTTCAGACGAGTTACAACGCTGAAGGCAAAATGTTCGCAAAGTACATTAACGCGCATTTTGCTGGTCAAATTGTTGGAACAATCGGACAGGGAGACGACTTTGGCGCAAACGGCCTTGCCGGTCTTCAGGCCGGAGGACTTGACATTCCTGCGAACTTGGCACTCACCTACGCCCCATCTGACGCAGCAACTGGCTCAACTTCTGACATTGCGGTTGATGTAACTGCGCTTAAGGCCGCTGGTGCGCAGGTTGTTGTTCTGAACACAATCCCTCCATTCACTAACGCAGTCTTGTTAATGGCTAAGGCTATGAACTTCAGCCCGCAGTGGTTTATCTCTTCAGTTGGATCAGACCCAATCGCTGTTGCTAACGCTTCTGAAGTGGGAGCAATCACAGATACTCCTTACTCTCCAGCGAATGCAAACACACCCTGGAACAATTGGATAAAAAAGGTGATTGGAAAATACGCTGACGAAGCAACAGCGTTCCCACACTACGTCACTGGTGCTAACGCAGGCATCTTGAACGGAAACATGGTTTATGGTGCAGCGTGGGCTGTTGCCTTTGTTGAAGCGCTTCAGTCACTCGGCAAGAATGTTACTCGTGCCGGAATTGTGAAGTCTCTCATGACTACTAAGTTCCAAATGCCTAGTCTTCTGCCATTTGGCTACAGCGCAACGAACCACCAAGGATTTACTGGTGGGTCACTTGCAACAGTTGTGGCGAATCCATCGGGTACACCTCAGTTGGTCGCCCTAGTGGGTAACGCGGAGTACAGCACTGGTGCTGGAAGTAACTCACCAATTGTTACTCTGAAGCAGGCACAGCAGCCAATTCCAACCTGGTTGAAGTAAGAATTTTGCAGTAGAAGAAACTCCCCGCCAGGTAACTGGCGGGGAGTTTCTTCGTTACAGCCACCTTGCCCCTACGCTGTTGACGTGGCTTTGGTACTGGGAATCGAAACAAGTTGTGACGAAACAGCGGCGTCAGTCGTTGATTCAAACTTTCACGTAATCTCTTCGGTGATTGAATCATCGATTGACCAGCACCGAGCTTTTGGTGGCGTGGTTCCTGAACTCGCTGGACGAGCACACGTCGCAACTATTGGACCAGTTGTTGAGCGAGCACTAAAAGATGCGGGACTCGATCCTCACAACCCAGCCATTGATGTAATCGCCGTTACCAGCGGGCCAGGACTTATCGGATCGCTCCTCGTTGGACTTTCTGCCGCGAAGGGTTTTTCTCTGGCGTGGGGCGTGCCATTTGTTGGCATCAATCACTTAGAAGGCCATCTCTTCGCGCCATTGCTGGAAAAGAGTGATCTTGAGTGGCCACTAATGACACTTCTGGTTTCTGGTGGACACAGCATGATTGTTTTACAAAGTGGCCCGGGAGCGCACGTTGTGCTCGGAGAAACTATTGACGACGCAGCTGGTGAAGCGTATGACAAAGTTGCGCGCTGGCTCGGACTTGGTTACCCCGGTGGGCCAGAAATCGACAAGCTCGCACAAACTGGCACACCAGGAAAACTAAAACTTCCCGTTTCGATGACCGGCGAAGGATATGACCTTTCGTTCTCTGGTCTAAAGACTGCCGTGGTTAGAGCAACAGAAAAGAATGCCGATGTTGCGTTAGCTGACGTGGCGGCCTCGTTTCAGGCTGCTGTTGCAGAACAGTTACTTCGCAAGTTGCGCACTGCACTCGAGAAGAACGAAGTCAAAGGCGTGGCACTCGCTGGGGGAGTTGCGGCGAACTCTGCACTTCGCGCTGGAATCAATCAACTGGCCAGTGAGTTTGGAATTGTTGCTCATTTGCCATCAATGCAGATGTGCACCGATAACGCTGCGATGATTGCAGCTGCAGGAGTACACCGAATTTCTCACAATGGGCCAAGCCCTCTTACCTTGTCAGCCAGTCCGAACTGGCAGTTAGTGGATGTCAAATGAGTGAACGCTGGGTGCCCTTCGACGTTGCTGACTGTGACGCAAATCCATTTGTGCAGTTCAACAAATGGTTTGATGATGCAAAAGACGTAATGCGTGAGCGTGAAGCAATCGCTCTTTCAACTTCAACACCTAATGGTCATCCCAGCACACGCATGGTCCTACTTCGCCATATTGATGATCATTCATTTGGTTGGTATACGAACTACTTGTCCCACAAGGGTCACGAGCTACTTCTTAATCCGTTCGCCGCAATTCTTTGGTACTGCGAACCGCTTGGTCGACAGATTCGCATGGAAGGCGCTGTGTCACAGATGAGTGCGCAAGAGTCTGATGAGTATTTCAACGCACGTCCTCGTGGGCACCAGATTGGTGCGCACGCCAGTGACCAGAGTGCTCCAATCTCGAGCCGCGCTGAACTCGAAAACCGAGTCAAGGAACTTGAAATCGAATTTGAAGGAAAGCCGATTCCACGCCCACTGCACTGGGGTGGCTACCGCTTAGAACCTACGTATTTTGAGTTCTGGCAGCACCGCACAGATCGACTTCATGACCGGGTTTTCTATACCCAGTCTGCCAATCAGTGGAAGCTCGAAAGGCATTGTCCCTGATCAAGCCTCATTTGGCACTTTTGCGGCGAGACTGCTAAATTGGCAGTCGGAAGTTTCGAGTGCTAATTGCTCAGGAGGCAATCAAAATGAAGCTGCAACCCCTAGAAGACCGAATTGTTGTTCGTCCCGACGTGGCCGAGTCAACAACCGCATCTGGATTAGTAATCCCAGACTCAGCAAAGGAAAAGCCACAACAGGGCGAAGTTATTGCTGCAGGTCCTGGACGTCGTTCAGAGACAACTGGTGAACTTATTCCTAGCGGAGTAAAGACCGGTGACTCTGTCGTGTACTCAAAGTACGGCGGAACTGAAATCACAATCGATGGTGAGGATCTTCTTATTCTCTCCAGCCGTGATGTTCTCGCAGTCGTAACTAAGTAGTCATTCAGCGATTCGTCGCTATCTCTCTATAGACAAGGATAAAAAATGTCAAAGATGCTCAAGTTTGACGAGGAAGCTCGTCGTGGACTCGAAGCCGGTGTTGACAAGTTGGCAGATGCTGTCAAAGTCACCCTCGGACCTAAGGGCCGCAATGTTGTAATTGGCAAGAAGTTCGGTGCTCCAACAATCACGAACGACGGTGTTTCAATCGCTCGCGAAATCGAACTCGAAGACCCGTTTGAAAACATGGGTGCACAGTTGGTGAAGGAAGTAGCAACGAAGACAAACGACGTTGCTGGTGACGGAACAACTACTGCAACTGTTCTTGCTCAAGCACTGATCAAGGAAGGTCTGCGCAATGTTGCTGCAGGCGCGAACCCATCAGGTCTTAAGCGTGGAATCGAACTCGCAGTTAAGGCTGCGGTTGCGTCAATTAAGGAACAGTCACAGACTGTTTCAGACAAGACACAGATCGCTCAAGTTGCAACAATTTCTGCAGCTGATGCTTCAATCGGTGAAGTTATTGCTGACGCAATCGACAAGGTTGGAAAAGACGGAACAGTAACTGTTGAAGAATCAAACACTTTCGGTATTGAGCTTGAGCTCACCGAGGGTATGCAATTCGACAAGGGTTACCTTTCCCCTTACTTCGTAACTGACAATGACCGCCAAGAAGCAGTTCTTGAAGATGCGTTCATTCTCTTTACTAGCCAGAAGATTTCTGCTGTGCACGACCTTGTTCCAGTACTGGAAAAGGTCATGCAGGCTGCACGTCCGCTGCTCATCATTGCTGAAGACATTGAAGGCGAAGCACTTGCGACCTTGGTTGTTAACAAGATCCGCGGAACGTTCACTTCAGTAGCCGTTAAGGCTCCAGGCTTTGGAGACCGCCGCAAGGCCATGCTCCAAGACATGGCTGTACTTACTGGTGGAACAGTGATCTCTGAAGAAATCGGACTCAAGCTCGACACTGCAACGATTGACCTTCTTGGTCGCGCTCGTCGCATTGTTGTCACCAAGGACGCAACAACAATTGTCGACGGAAGTGGACAAGCAGCTGAAGTTGCTGGCCGTGTTGCTCAGATCAAGCGTGAAATCGAAGACACTGACTCAGACTGGGACCGCGAGAAGCTCCAAGAGCGTCTAGCGAAACTTGCTGGTGGAGTTGCAGTCGTTAAGGTTGGCGCCGCGACTGAAGTTGAACTCAAAGAGAAGAAGCACCGCATCGAGGACGCACTCAGTGCAACTCGTGCAGCTATTGATGAAGGAATCGTTGCCGGTGGTGGCACAGCACTCGTTCGTGCACGTGCCAGCGTTGAGACATTGATTGCAACATTGATTGGTGACGAAGCAACCGGTGCTCGCATTGTTGCTAACTCTCTTGATGCTCCACTTCGCCACATTGCACAAAATGCTGGCTTCGAAGGTGCCGTTAAGGTTCGTGAAGTTGCTGACGCGAAGGGTTCAATCGGACTCAACGCTTCGACTGGCGAACTAGTGGACCTCGTTAAGGCTGGAGTAATTGACCCAGCGAAGGTGACACGTTCTGCACTACAGAACGCTGCATCAATCGCTGCGTTGCTACTTACCACCGAAGCAATTGTTGCTGACAAGCCAGAGCCTGCAGGCGCGCCTGCTGGTGGTGGCATGGGTGACATGGGCGGGATGATGTAACTCGTCCATTTGGACTTTAGAAACCCCCGGGTGAAAACCCGGGGGTTTCTGCTTTCTTGGCTGGGATGCAAATTCTTAAATAGGCGTAGCATGGATACATGACTAATCAAGAACCGCTCAGTCCATCAAACGGTCTCAATGTTTTGCACCTCTTCTGCCACCCAGACGGAGCTGTTGACGCATCCGCGGTGAAGCGTGCAGTTGAAGAAGCCAAAGAAGTCGGCATGCAAGTTGTAACGGCAGCCATCATGGGTGCCAAGGCCGACACATGCTTCATGGTTCTTGGAACTAACTTGTGGGACCTTCGAAAGTTCCAGTCAAAGATTCAGGCCGCTGGGTTTATGGTCGCCGAGAGCTACGTTTCTGTGACTGAAATTTCTGAATACGCCCAGGGCATGCCAGAAAAGATGATCAATGACCGCCTCTTCCCGGTCCTTCCACCAGAAGGAATGAAGGCATTCTGCTTCTATCCAATGTCTAAGCGCCGTGGTGAAAAAGACAACTGGTACAAGTTGCCCTATGAAGAGCGTGAAGAACTTATGCGCCAGCACGGCAAATCTGGTCGTGACTTCAAGGGCCGTGTTCTGCAGGTTGTCACTGGATCAACTGGTCTAGACGACTGGGAGTGGGGCGTGACTCTCTTTGGTGTCCACGTTGACGACCTCAAGGACTGCGTCTACACAATGAGGTTCGACGAAGCATCGACGCTCTATGCGGAATTTGGTGCTTTCTATACCGGACTTGTTGGTTCTGTGGATGAAGTTCTAGACGCCACATTGGCCTAGGCATCATTGGTAGCGTCAAAGCGTGAGTGAACCGGTATCTGAAAAGACGCTTCGGCGTTGGGCTGAGTCCCTTGCGGGACTTGCTCGCACCGGGATGGGCTTTACTGAAAGCCAGTACGAACGTGAACGCTACGAAGAAATTCTGAACATCGCTGGAGACATAAAAGCTGCGGCCGACCACGGAACAAATGATGTTCTTGACGCTCAGGGCCACGTTGTTGAGTGGATGAAGCAAATTGGTAAGGGAATCCCCGGCTACGCAACACCAAAGGTTGCCGTCGGTGCTGCGGTTTCAAACGAAAAAGGTGAGCTCCTTCTAATCCAGCGTGCGGACTCTGGATTCTGGCTGTATCCCACTGGATGGTGCGACATTGGTTACTCTGCGCCTGAAGTTGTTGTGAAAGAAGTGCTTGAAGAAACTGGTTATGAAGTTGAGCCAATTCGCCTTATTGGAGTTCTTGATGGAATGAGACACGGGGCTTCAAGAGTGCCCTTGTATTCAATGCTCTTTCTCTGCAAACTCACTGGTGGATCAATGAACATTCATGAACTTGAATGCACTGATGCTGGTTGGTTCTCGATTGACGATTTGCCCTCACCAATGATTGGCGCAGAACGCTGGGTTGAACCAGTTTTCGCTGCAATTAATGGTGAAGTTCGAGACGTCTATTACGACGAACTTCGCGTTCCGGTGTGGAGGAACGAAGAGTGAGCATCTCCATTGAAATCGCAACTCACGCCACTGATGAACTACTAACTAGCCTCAATCAACTAGTTCCCCAGTTATCTTCGAGTGCATCGCCTCTGACGAGTGTCGATGTTGAAGCCCTGATTGCAAACCCAGCGGTTTCTGTATTAATAGCTAAGAACGAAGGAACCATTGTTGGAACGTTGACACTTGTCGTGTTTCCAATCCCTTCTGGCCTCAGGGCATGGATTGAAGATGTTGTTGTCGATGAAGGAGCGCGGGGTCTTGGCGCAGGTGTTGCATTGACTGAAGCGGCGATTGCTGAGTCAAAACGACGGGGTGCAAGATCCATTGATTTGACGAGCCGTCCTTCACGTGAAGCCGCAAATGCGATGTATGTAAAGCTTGGTTTTATTCAACGTGAAACGAATGTTTATCGTTTTGACTTATAGGTTTTAGTGAGCTGAAGCGCTCACTTCTTTAAGTTTCCCTTTTCCAGGTAGCGGCTTAATCACAGCAAGCGCTACTGCAAACGCGACTCCAGCAATCACGAAGCACCCATGGTGAAACCCGTTCATGAACGACGAAACAACGTTCGGCTGGATTTGCTGTGCAAGCGCTGATGGTAGGGCATGCAGTGTGCCAACGGCTTGCTGCATTGAAGAAGAAGCGTTGGCAGCTACGGCAGTTGGTAAGCCGGCAGGCTTAAATGCGCTAATTATTTGCGGCCCGAAAGTAGAGCTAAAGACTGAACCGATCACAGCTACTCCTAGTGTTCCACCGAGTTCACGCGTCACGTTGTTCACTGCTGAGCCACCTCCAATCTGAGTTGGGGGGAGCGATGTCATGATTGCGGCAGTGGAAGACGCACCAATTAGCGCGAATCCAAGGGCCATCATGCACATTGATCCAACAACTGGGCCGAAATAGGCAGCGTTTGCAGGTAGCAATCCCATCCAGAAAATGGCTGCTCCTTCAATGGCGATTCCAAGACTGACAACCATGCGTGCACCGAATTTAAGAGCCAGACTCGCACCGATTGGAGTAAAGATTCCAGTAACGATTGCGAAAGGCAAAGTGTGCACACCTGAAGAGAGTGGTGAGTAACCACGCACTAATTGGAAGTACTGCGTAACTAGAAAGATGAATCCAAAGAGGGAAAAGAACGAAATTGCAATTGATCCTGCTCCAGCTGAGAATGCTGGACGCTTGAAGAGTCGAACATCGAGCAGAGGCTCATTACGTTTGAGCTCCCACAGCACAAAAGAGAGAAGCAACGCTGCAGATGCTGCAAAGAGCAAAAGTGTTGTCTGAGCTTTCCAGCCCCATGTTGGTCCCTGAATGATTGCGAGTAGCAATGTTGTTAGTCCAGTTGAACCAAGAATCAGTCCAAGAAGATCGAACCGGTGAACCTGGGGGCTCTTTGATTCTGGAATTATGAAGTAACCAAAGAGAAGCGTGATGACACAAAGTGGCAAGTTCACAAGGAAGATTGAACCAAACCAGAAGTGAGTAATTAATGCTCCACCTGTAATTGGACCGAAGGCAACCGCGGCACCAGATGTGGCTCCCCAGAAGCCAAATGCTTTTGCCCGTTCTGCTGGATTTTCAAAGACAACAGTCAGGATAGAAAGGGTTGCTGGGAAGATGAATGCAGCTGCCATTCCCATAAGCGCACGCCAGCTAATTAGTTGTGAAGTTGAAGTCGACCAAGCAGCGAATGTACTGAAGATTGCGAAGAAGACTAAGCCGAACTGCATAGTTCGTTTGCGTCCGAACCGGTCAGACGCCGCAGCACCTGCGAGGAGCAGTCCAGCGAATGGCAGCGAGTATCCGTCAACTATCCACTGAAGGGCCGAGTTGGATGCATGTAGATTTCTTGAAAGCGATGGGATCGCTACGTTGACGATCGTGTTGTCAACAACAACTAAGAAAACACTGAGGCAGAGAACCGCGAGTATTTGCCATCTGCGGTCATGGTGATTTGTCATTTGTGCTCCTGGTCCTTGCTTTATTCAGACAATAGTGCTTTAATGTGAACAATGTTAACATTAAAGAAAACGGCTTCTGAATATCATCACGGAGACCTGCAAAGTGCACTTATCACTGCAGGTTTGCGCCAAGTTGAGAAGAACGGTCTCAACTCACTTGGCCTGCGCCAGTTGGCTGTAGAAACTGGAGTGAGCCCCGCGGCTGTCTACAAGCACTTTCAAGATCTTGACCACCTCAAGGCCTGTATTGCCAAAGCGAGCAGAGAAATTCTTGGATCGATGATGTTGAAATCTCTAAAGCAGTTACCAGATGAACCCAAAACAAAACTTGATGCACTCAAGAGACTCAGAGCAACTGGATCTGCGTACATTGATTTTGGAGTTCAAAAGAAAAACCTCTTTGAAATTGCATTCATTTCATTCGATTCACCTGACTTGGGCCCAGACAGTCCAAACTCGTATCAAATTTTTCTTGATTGTTTGATTGACTTGAACAAACTAGGTGCGCTTTCAGATTCAAATCTCCTAATTGCCCCCGCTATGGCTTGGAGCGCAGTTCACGGCTTTGCCAGCCTGGCGACTCACGGCATTTATGGCAATAAAGCTGAAATAGAAGTCTTTAAGAATTCGGTACTTTCAGGCGTTCCTAGGTTGATCCAGATTGAACTTTGATGATGGAACTTGCTTATACCGAAAAGGTCTACAGTAGGAAATTATGAAACTTAGCGACACACCACGTGCAGATGTTGAAATAGCTATTAATGCTCCAGTAGAAAAAGTTTGGCCTTTAATTTCCGACCCAGATCTCCCAGCAAAATTTTCCGAAGAGTTTCAAGGTGCAGTATGGCTTGACGGTGCCACGCCAGGTCTCGGTGCAAAATTTAAAGGTACAAACAAAATGGGTGAAAGAGTGTGGGACACCACTTCAACCATCACAGATTTCTCAGTCAATGAAGTTTTTGAGTGGACCGTCGAAGATCTCGATAACCCAGTATCGATTTGGTCATTTCGATTGTCTTCTAACGATGACTCGACACTGTTGAAAATGTCTGGAGTACTTGGGACCTATACCGAAACAGGTCTTCACGCAGCTATTGCTAAAGATCCAGAAAATGAAGAAAAGATTGTCGCGTGGCGAATGAATCAGTGGCGCGAAAACATGGTGAAAACCGTTGAAGGTATTAAGCAGCTCAGCGAAAAGTAATTACTTAGTCGCGAGTGGCAAATCAAAAATAATTGCCAAACCACCGAGACTGCTTTGCTCGGTTTTCATTGAGCCCCCTACAGCTCTTGCAACATCAGCCATGATGCTCATGCCTAGGCCCGAGCCTCCACTTTCTCGTGACCTGGAGTCATCGCCTCGAGCGAATCGCTGAGGTGAAAGCCCGTACCCTGAAGAAAGTCCTGGCCCCCCGTCTTCAATTTTCAGATGGATGTGTGTTGTATCGCTAGTTAATGTGACATTCACTGGAGCTCCACTAGGTGTGTAGCGTTGAATGTTTGTAAAAGCATTAGAAATCATACGATGAAAGAAGTTTTCAGTCCCTATTACGTACACTCCATTTTCAATTCTTGAAGTGACCTGGCGTTCAGGGTTGTCGGATTTGAAGTCAAAAACAGCAGAAGTCGTGAATGTACTCAAGTCCATTAGGGCCCCTTGTACAAATGGTGTTTCGTTAATTTCTGCAAGAAACAAGAGGTCGCCAATTAGTGCATCCATGCGGTCCACTTCACGTTCAACACGGTCGGCTGCCCGTTGTTTTTGTTCATCAGAAATGCTGACGTTCTGCAACATCTCGCTGTAACCCTTGATTACGGTGAGGGGGGTTCGCAGTTCGTGAGAAGCGTCACCAATGAAACGCTGCATCGCAAGGTTGCTTGATTTTTCAATTTCGATAGTCTTCTTGAGATTTTCAACCATTACCCCCAGAGATGATTGCAGACTGCTCAATTCAGGGGTTGTGCCGGCCACTGGAAGCTCGGCAAGATAGTTATTCTTTGAAATTGCCTCAGCGTATTCAATCAATTGATTGATGGTTCTGAAACTTGAACGCATTATGCGGCGAGTGACGAGGGTTATGAAGATAGCAATTAGTAAACCTGCGAGAAATACTTGTTTCTCTAAACGGTGGTTAGCATTTTGTACGGAGAGCGTTGAGGCCGCGACCAGCAAGAAATCGCCACCACCAATTGGCATAGATCTAATTCTGAAACCGGGGATGCCGCTCACCTGGGCTATCGAGTGAAGCGTGGACTTTGCAGTCGCCAGCGTCGGAGCCTTCGTGAGGGGGATTGACCCTGTCCTAATCGGCGTAGACACATTCGAAGAGCTGATGACAATAAGAGTTAGGTCGTAGTTATTTTCCTGGACGGTATTGAGGGCATTGTCGAGAGCGGTAATTTCGTTACCCAAACCACTGTTGATGACCGCTGTAATTGGTGCATCGATTGCTGCAATCTCTGATCGAGAACTGATTGATGTTGCAAGCCAGCCAATCGAAAACGCAACTAGTGCAGTTGTAATGACGAGCAGGAGAGTTATTCGAGTTGACAGTCGCACTTTACGTCTGTGGCTCCATTAATTTAAAGCCAACACCACGAACTGTCGTGATGGGAGCAAAGCCATCGCGATGAATCTTTTTTCGTAAGTAAGAAATGTAGGTGTCAAGCACTGAGGTTTCAGAGTCAAAATCAATTCCCCAAACTTGACTCAGCAACTGCTCACGAGTGAAAAGTTTATTTTTCTTAGATAGCAAAACTTCAAGTAGTTGAAATTCTGTAGCTGAAAGTTCGATGAATTCATCCTGGTAATGAACTTCGTGTGTGCCAGTGTCAAGTGTGAGTTGTCCACAATGAAGTTTTTCGGAAGTACTCATTACTGGCTCTGATCGACGAAGAATGGCTGCCACTCGAAGGAGTATTTCTTCCAAGCTGAATGGTTTACGCACGTAATCATCAGCACCAATTCGCAGGCCCTTCGCAACATCAGTCGGGGCATCTCTTGCAGACAACAGCAAAACTGGAATTTTGTTGAGATCTTTTCGTAATGTTTCGAGAAATGTGAATCCATCCATGTTTGGCATGTTGATGTCCACAATGCAGAGATCAACTTTGGTTGAGTTCAAAATTCGAAGTGCCTGGTCGCCATCAGAAGCAACCTCAACGCCATAACCAGCAATTCGAAGCGAGTCACCTAATAAGTCGCGAACACCTGGCTCATCATCAACTACCAAGATTGTTGTCACATAGATGAGCGTACCCCTAATAGTTGCAAGGGGAAGGGGCTTTTTTGGCACACGCTCAGTTCTAAGGTGAGACTTTGTTTACTCACAGAAAGTTCACAAACTCTCCTCCTAGTATTGAAACAACGAAGGAGTCCACATGAAGAATTTTCTACTTAGAAGCGCCGCTGTTTTAGCCTTGACGACATCACTCGCTACAGCAACTGCTACTGCTGCCAGCGCAGATGGTGGAACCAGCAGCACTACTAGTGCAGTTTCGACCTATCACGCAGCACGCTCAACGATTCACAAAACCTTCACTTCAACGGTTGCCTCAGCAAAGTCGGCGCTACAAGCAGCGCTAGCAAGTGCGACAACTGATGCTCAGCGTCAAGCTGCGCATGCTGCGTTCAAGGCAGCAATGCAGGCAGCTGTAGCCACTCGCAATGCTGCAGTTGCAGCACTTGGAACTCCACCAATAAAAGTAGCGCCCGCAAACTCGGGGCCATCACTAAAGACTCAGCGTGGTGCGATTGACACAGCGTTTCGTGGTGCTGTCGCCACAGCAAAG
>Ga0214211_1000004_pt1 | contig 137189 bp, 116 predicted proteins | sample TroBogEpilimnion_3_FD_153049 | JGI IMG/M metagenome (GOLD analysis project Ga0214211, IMG submission 153049) | Freshwater microbial communities from Trout Bog Lake, WI - 11AUG2009 epilimnion | ecosystem: Environmental > Aquatic > Freshwater > Lake > Epilimnion/Euphotic zone | place: Trout Bog... | reverse complement strand
GGCCCGCCGCAGCGCCCCGAACCTGGTGAAGATCGAGGTCGAGGTGGAGACCCTGGGCCAGCTCAAGGCCTGCCTGGACCTGCCCGACGTGGACGGCGTGCTGCTGGACCACATGACCCTGGATCAGATGCGCGAGGCCGTGGCCCTTCGGGACCGCAGCGGGCGCCGCCTCTTCCTGGAGGCGAGCGGCAACCTCACCCTCGACCGGGCCAGGGCCGTGGCCGAAACAGGCGTGGACTTCCTCAGTGTCGGGGCACTCACCCACAGCGCGCCGGCGGTGGATCTCAGCCTGCGCATGGACTGAAGAGACCGGCCCCGCCGCTGCGCGGCGGAGTTGATGCCAAAGCGAGCCCCGTTCGGGGCTCGCTTTGGCGCGGGTCCAGAAGCCCGGCTTACTTCACTTCGAGATGCCGGGCCTGCAGGAGCTGTCCCACGGCCTGGTCGAAGGCCGTCACGGCATTGGCATAGGCGATCCGGGCCTGCAGCTCATTGCCCTTGGAGGTGTTCAGGTCGTTCAGGGCCGTCAGCACCAGGAAGCTCGTGCTCATGCCGTTCTCGAGCTTCTTCTTCTCGGCGTCGAGATTCTGCTCCCGGAAGACCCGGGTCTTCTCGGCTGCGACCACGCCCTTGGCGAGGGAGTCCAGGTTCCGGTAGGCCGTGCGGACCTGCAGGATGATGCCCAGTTCCTGGTCGTGGCGGGAGAGTTCGCTGCTCCGGCGGTTGGCCCGGGCCAGGGCCTGATTGCCCTTGGCGGTCTGGTTCAGGATGGGCAGGGAGAACTGCAGGCCTACCGAGTAGCCGGGGTTCTTGCCCTGGATGAGGTCCGAGTTCACGGGACTGAGAGATGCGTAGTTATTGGTGCTGCCGTTGTAGGCGACATTGAGGTCCAGCTGGGGCAGGGTCCGGTTGTTGGCGGCGGTCTCGAGGGCCCGCTTGGAGAGCAGGTCCAGGTCCGCGCTCTTCAGCTCCACGCGGTTGGCCAAGGCCAGCTTTTCCGCGGCATCCTCGTCCATCGCCAGGGGTTTCAGGTTGGGCAGGTCCACGGTGTCCAGGCTGTCCGGGCGGTCCGGAATGGGATAGATGGTCCGGATGAGGGCATCCTTGGCATTGGCTAGGTTGGCCTCGGAGGTGATGATGTCCTGCTCGGCCTGGGCCACGGAGGCCTCGTCCTGGAGCAGGCCGAGGGGAGCCAGGGTGCCGACCCGGACGCGGGTGGTGTCCTCCTTGAGCTGCTGCTGGGCCAGGGCCAGGGCCACCCGCTTGTTCTCCAGGTCCAGCTTGGCGTAGACCACGGCCCAGTAGGCCGATTCCGTGCTGGCCACCTGGTTGATGATCGCCAGCTGGAAGTTGAAGTCAGCGGCCTTGGAACCGTAGCGGGCCACGATCAGGTTGGCGGCCGTGGCGTCCCGCCCGAAGTTCCGCAGCAGACTCTGGGTGAAGGAGGCGGTGAAGCTGCCGGTGTAGGGGTAGGGTGAAGATTCCGAAATGTTGACGGTTGGATTGGGCGGAGTCGCACGGCTTTGCAGGTTCTGGTTGTAGTACGTGAAGAGTGGGTTGTAGTTCAGCTGAAGGGTGCCGCCCCACTCAGTGGGTTTGGCGAGGCCCACGGTCCAGCTCCGGTTGTCGGCCACCGTGGTTCCAAACAAGGGGTCCCCATAAAGGTCGAAGGATTTGCCGTCAGCAGTGGATTTGGCGTGCTGGATGGTGAGCCCACTGGTCAGCTGCCAGTCGAAGACGCCGGCATTGATGGGCACGCCCGCCCGGACCGTCTCCCGGGTCTCCGCCGAGATCTGCACTTGCAGGTTGTTCCTCAGGGAGGTCTCGATGGCATTCTGCAGGGTGAGGTGGGAGGCGTCCACCTGGGGCGCGGCCGCTCTGGGTGCCTCCGCCTTGGGCAGGTCCAGCCTGGGGCCAGCGGGCTTGGGGTCGGTCTGGGCCACCAAGGTGAAGGCCACCAGCAGGGCCGGGAAGATCGGGAAACGCGTCATCACCACTCCTTGAACATCCACCACGAAGCCGCCACAGGGACAGGGTGCCTACGGGCGGGCCCTGGACCCGGTTTAGATGGGGCCTGGCAACCAGAATGCCTCCCCCGCATGGCGGGGGCAAGCCGAGTTCCGACCCGCGTTGAACTTGTCTACTTCAACAACTCGCGGGCGATGACCATGCGCTGGATTTCGCTGGTGCCCTCGTAGATGGTGGTCACCCGCACGTCGCGGTAGAGGCGCTCGACGAGGTACTCGCGGGAGTAGCCGTAGCCGCCGTGGATCTGGACGGCCCGGTCGCAGAGCCAGACGGCGCTTTCGGTGGTGAAGAGCTTGGCGGTGGCGGCTTCCACCGTGCAGGTCTTCCCGGCCTCCTTCATGGCCGCGGCCCGGTAGACCAGCAGCCGCGCGGCCTGGAGATGAGATTCCATCTCGGCCAGGTAGGTCTGGATCATCTGGTGCTCGCCGATGGGCTTGCCGAAGGAACGCCGCGTCTTCGCGTAGGCCACGCTCTCGTCCATGGCCCGCTGGGCGATGCCCAGGGCCTGGGCCGCGATGCCGATGCGGCCGCCATCGAGGCCGCCGAAGGCCACCTTGAGGCCATCGCCAAGCTTGCCGAGGAGGGCATCCTCCGACACGAAGGCGTCCTCCAGGGTCACCATCACAGTCTTGCTGGAGCGGAGGCCCATCTTAGCCTCGGGGGGGCCCATGATGACGCCGGGCTGATCCGCATCGAGGATGAAGGCGCTGATGCCCTTCTTGCCCTTGTCGGGGTCCGTGCGCGCCATGATGACGAAGTAGCGGCCCACGCCGCCATTCGTAATCCAGGCCTTGGAGCCGTTCAGCAGCCAGCCGCCCTCCACCCGGTTGGCGCGGGTCTTCAGGGCGGCGGCGTCGGAGCCCGCATCGGGTTCGGTGAGCATGAATCCGCCCAGCACCTCGCCGCTGGCCAGGGGCTTCAGGTATTTCTGCTTCTGGGCCGGGGTGCCGAACGTAAGGATGGGGGCGCAGGCCACGGAGTTGTTGACACTCATGGTCACGGCCACGGAGGCGTCGGTGTAGGCGATCTGCTCCAGGGCCAGGATGTAGCTGAGGAAGTCCGAGCCGCCCCCGCCATAGGCCTCAGGCACGGTCATCCCCAGGAAACCCATCTCGCCCAGCTTCTTCAGGATGTCCGCGGGGAAGTCGCCGCTGGCGTCCCGGGCGGCCGCGCCCGGGTCGATCTCGGCCATCGCGAAGGCCCGGGCCGCATCGCGGATGGCAGACTGATCCTCGGTGAACTGGGGGAACATGGGTACTCCGGAGAATGCCTCAGGGTATCAAGCCCGGCCGCAGGACCCGGACCCAGCGACCCCGGTGCCGGTCACGAACCACAGACCGCGCAGCCCGGATCAGGGGCAGAGCGCCTTCCTCAGCAGCTGAAGCGCGGCCTTGGACCCCTCCCACTTCATGCGCCGGTAGGCCTCGTCCAGGTCGCACCACAGGAACTCGCTGTGCTCGGTGGGCTCCAGGCGCACGACCGCCTCCGGGGCGGCCTCCATGGAGAAGCAGATCTCGGTGTTGAAGCGGGGCTCGGCATCGGGGAAGTGCACGATGGAGGGATCCACCCAGAAGCTGTGGGACAGGCCGAGGGGGCGCAGGGTGCCCACGAGGCCCGTCTCTTCCATCAGTTCGCGGTGGGCGGTCTGTTCCGGGGTCTCGCCGGGTTCCATCATGCCCGTGACGCTCTGCCACCAGAGGCCATGCTCCGGACGCCGCAGCATCATGAGGATCTCGGGCCCGACCGGACCCCGGCGCCAGGTGAGGGCCGAGACGCTGCGGCTGGGCGCGGGCGATGGCTGCAGGTCCAGGGCCAGCTGCTCGACGAGGTGGGCCTGGAGCCGGTCGGCGGCCTCCTCCCAGGTCGGCGCGCCCCCGCCCAGGAGCGAGGCCAGGCTGCACACGCCCTTGTCGGTGAAGCCGCAGGGGGTGATCCACTTGAAGTGGTCCAGGTTGGGTCGCACGTTGAAGGCGATGCCGTGAGTGCTGATCCAGCGGCTGAGGTGGAGCCCGATGGCGCCGAGCTTCTCGGGTCCCCGCGCCGTCTCCACCCAGATGCCGGGCGCGCCCGGGAGGCGGTCCGCCTCGACCCCGAAACCCGCCGCCGTGCGGATCATGGCCTCCTCCAGGCCCCGCACCAGACGGCCCACATCCTCCCGGCCGCCCCGGAGGTTGCAGATGGGGTAGACCACGACCTGGCCGGGGCCATGGTAGGTGACCTCGCCGCCCCGGTCGGTGCGGTGGACGCTCAGCCCCTGGGCGGCCAGGAAATCGTCGCTCATGTGGATGTCCGCGGGGGTGGCGTTGCGACCCAGGGTGAAGACCGGATCGTGCTCCAGGACCACCAGCTGATCGGGCCGGCCCTCCTCGCCCACATAGTCCGCCAGGGCCTTCTGCAGCCGCAGGCCCGCCGGATAGAACACGCGCCCGAAGCGGCGGAGCTGGGCAGGGCGGGGCACGGAAAAACCGGTTTCGGACATGGCCTGGAGTGTACCAGCAGGGCTGAACCTCGCCCGCTCTGGCATGATCAGGGGGAGATGAGTCCGGGCCCCTCCACCATCGGCCGCTACAAGGTCCTCGGCACCCTCGGTTCCGGGGCGATGGGCACCGTCTACCTGGCGGAGGATCCCCTCCTGAAGCGGACCCTGGCCATCAAGGTGGTGCGGGAGGGCACGGGGGATGCGGAAGTCCTCCAGCGCTTCAAGCGGGAGGCCGAGGTCTCCGCCCGCCTGAACCATCCCCACGCAATCACGGTCTTCGATGTCGGGGAAGAACCGGACCTGGGACCCTACCTGGTGATGGAGTTCGTCGAGGGCGAACGCCTGTCCGACCGCATCCGCCGCGCGCCCCTTCCGCCGGCCGAGGCCGTGGGGTTCCTCCTGCAGGCCGGCGAGGCCCTGGCGGCGCTCCATGCCCTGGGATTCATCCACCGGGACATCAAGCCCGGGAATTTCATGGTGGGCCGGGACGGCCGCATCAAGCTCATGGACTTCGGCATCGCCCGGGACGAATCGAGCCGGCTCACCACCACCAACACGTTCCTGGGAACCCCCGCCTACGCCGCGCCCGAAGTCGTGAACGGGGCCGGGGCCACGGTGGCCTCCGACCAGTGGGCCTTTGCCCTCACCGCCTACGAGATGCTCACCGGGGACCTCCCCTTCCTGGGTGACAGCGTGGGGGCCACCCTCTACCGGATCATCCACCACGAGCCCGTGTTCCTGGAGGAGCTGCCCGAGGAGACCAAGGCGGTCTTCCGCAGGGCCTTCGAGAAGGAGCCTGCCCGGCGGCCTCCCGACCTGCAGACCTTCCTTCGGGATCTGGTCGAGGCGCTGCCACTGGAACCCGCCCTGAAACACGGCTGTCTCGCCCGGATCGAGCTGCTGGGGACCGAGCGCGCTCCCGGGGTGATGCCCCTCAGGCCCTCCCCCCCCCGGGGATCCTGGAAGCGTTCCCGGCTCCTCTGGGCCGGCGCCCTCCCGGTGGGGGTCCTCCTCGCCTGGATGGCCTTCTTCCGGCGGGACACCAGCCGCGTGCTGTCCATCGATTCCCGGCCCGAGGCCGCCGAGGTCTTCCTCGATGGCACGCACCTGGGGCCCACGCCCCTGCGCCAGGTGGTGGTGAAGGGCAAGGCGGAGCTGCTGCGCCTGGAGAAGCCCGACTACCAGACCCTCGAAGTGCGCCTGCAGCCCCAGGACAGCGACCTGCTCCTCCGGCTCCAGCCGGCCCCTTTCGAAGTCGCGGTCCACAGCGATCCGGCCGGGGCCGAGGTCCTCCTGGACGGCGAGGCCAAGGGGCGCACGCCCCTCTCCCTGGCGGTGCCGGGGACGGGGACCCACCAGCTGCGCCTGACCCTGGAAGGGCACCGGCCCTGGAACACGGTGCTGGAGCGGCAGAAGCCGCTGCCGGATCCGGTGAAGCTCCAGAAGGCGAGGACCCGGATGTCCGCCGAGAAGCCGGGGCGGCTGCAGAAGTTCTTCACGGGCGTCTTCCATCGGGAGATCCGGCCATGAGGGCCCCTTGGCGAGGGTGATCGTGGTGGGCGGCGGGGCCGCGGGACTGGTGGCGGCCTGGCGGGCGGCCACCCTGGGACACTCCGTGCGACTGCTGGAGGCCAACGGGCGCCTGGGCGTGAAGCTCCGCATCAGCGGCGGCGGCAAGTGCAACATCACCCACGACGGGACGCCCCAGGCACTCCTGGCGGCCTTTTCGAAGGCACAGGGGCGATTCCTGCGCACCTCCTTCCACGCCTTCGACAACGGGGCGCTGCTGGCTTTGCTGCGGCGGGAAGGCGTCGAGACCTACACCCGGGACAACGGCCGGGTCTTCCCCCTGGATCGCCCGGGCAGCGCCGCCGCAGTGGTGGCGGCCCTGGAGACGCTGGCCCGGCGGGCCGGCGTGGAAGTCCACACCGGGGCCCGGGTGACTGCCCTGAAGGGCACTGCGCCGAGGCTGGAGGCACTGCTCCTGGATGGCGAGGCCCTCAAGGCGGATGCCTACATCCTGGCCACGGGGGGGGCCAGCTATCCGGAGACCGGCACCCGGGGCGAGATCCTGGGCTGGCTCAGGGACCTGGGCACGCCGGTGCGGCCCTGGTTCCCGGCCCTGGCCCCGATCCCGCTCCAGCGTCCGCGCCCGGCCTGGGAGGGTGTGTCCCTCCGCGGGGGGGAACTGCGCCTCAGCGCCGGACCCGGGGGACGCCGCCTGGGGGCCTTCGCGGCGGACATCGTCTTCACCCGGTCGGGCATCAGCGGGCCCGCGGCGCTGGAACTGAGCCAGGCCGTGGAACGGGCCCGGCGTGCCGACGGGGCCTGGCTGACCTACGCCTCCGTTCCCGAGCCGCCGACCGACCTGGACCTGGTCCTCCGGGCTGAACAGGGGGCGAATCCCCATCTGCTGGCGGCCAGCTGGCTCAAGCGGGTGCTGCCGGAACGGCTCGTCGAGGTGCTGCTCCAGGAGGCGGGGCTGGGCCCGGACCTCAGGCTCAAGGATCTGCCGAAGGCCGGGCGGAGGGCCATGGTGGCCCTGGTCACGGAGCTTGACCTGGGCGAACCCCAGGCGGTGCCCCTGGCCCGGGGCGAGGTGGCCGCGGGGGGCGTGGAGCTCGGCGCGGTGGACCCCCGCACCATGGCACTCCGGGGCTGGGAGAACCTGCGTGTGTGCGGAGAGCTGCTGGACATCGACGGACCCGTGGGGGGCTACAACCTGCAGGCGGCCTTCAGCACTGGGTTCACGGCGGGCAGTCTCGGCTGATGGGCACCGGGACCCGGGAGTGGTCGCGCTGGGCGGAGCCGGGTTCAGTTGGCCAGGCTCACGGGGCGGAGCCTGCTCGGCGGGGCCTCGAGCTTCTTGGCCAGCGTGTTGCGGTGGATGCCCAGTTCCCGGGCAGCGGCGCTGTGGTTGCCCTCGTGGGCCGCCAGGACCTCCTCCAGGTACACCCGCTCGAATTCGCGTCGCGCCAGCTCCAGAGGGATGCCGCCACGCACCATCTCGGCTACGAGCATTCGCAGCTTCTCGCGCATTCCATCGTCTCCAGGAAACCGTATCGGAAGATCGAAAGGTAGCACTGCGGTGACGCCGTGGAAAGGCCCCGTGATAAGTTTGTAACCGAGTTGCAACCTGTGGAAAAGTGTGTGGAATGCCTGTGCAGGGCTTGGGAGAAACGGTGCGCAAGACCAAACTCGTGATGACCTTGGGACCTGCCCTCATGCAGGGGGATCGGCTGCGGGAAGCCCTGAAAGAGGCCGATGCGGTCCGCCTGAATGCCAGTCACGGGGACCCTGAGTCCCGGGCCGAGGGCCTCCGCCAGGTGCGAATGCTGGCCCAGGATCTCGGCCGCTCCATCCCGGTGTTCCTGGACCTGCAGGGACCCAAGTGGCGCATCGGCCTCCTGGAGGCAACCCTGGAACTGGCCGAAGGCAGCGAGGGGGTCTTCTACACACCGGGAACGCCGGTGCCCACGGGGTTCGCCTGGGCGGCTCCCCTGCCGCATCCGGAGCTCTTCGAAGGGGCCGAAGCTGGCCAGCACTGGCTCCTGGATGACGCGGCCATCACCGTGAAGATCCTCGCCAAGGGCCCTGACCTGGTGAAGGCGGAGGTGGTCATCGGGGGGCCGCTGAAGGCGCGGAAGGGCATCCATCCCATCGGCATGGACATCGCGATGGACCCGCTCACCGAGAAGGACCACGTCGACATCCGCTGGGGCGTGGAGCACCAGGTGGACCTCTTCGCCCAGAGCTTCGTGCGCCGGGCCTCGGACGTGCAGCAGCTCCAGGCCATCGTGCACCATCTGGGGGGCACCCAGCCCGTCATCGCCAAGATCGAGCATCCCACCGCCCTGGCCCACCTGGGCGAGATCCTCGACGTGGCCTGGGGCGTGATGGTGGCCCGCGGGGACCTGGGCGTGGAACTGGGCGTGGAGCGGGTGCCGGGGCTCCAGAAGCAGATCATCCGGGCGGCGCGCAAGGCCCTGAAACCTGTGATCACCGCGACCCAGATGCTGGAGAGCATGATCGAGCACGCCCAGCCCACCCGGGCCGAGGCCAGCGACGTGGCCAACGCCATCTGGGACGGCACCGACGCCGTGATGCTGAGCGCGGAAAGCGCCTCCGGGGACCACCCCGTGGAGGCGGTTCAGTGGCTGGCCCGCATCGCCGCCGAGGCGGACGCCAACGTGAAGCAGCGGGTCACCACGCTGCCCGAGGATCTGGCGGAGAAGGTGCTCGCCCGCACGGACATCTCGGTGGCCTTTGCCGCCTGCCGCACCGCGGACGAGATCAATGCCCGCTGGATCGTGGCCTTCACCGAAGGGGGCGGCACGGCCCGCATGGTGAGCCGGCTGGCCGGGCGGACCCCGGTGCTGGGCGCCACTGTGGACGAGCTTACGGCCCGCCGCATGGGGATCCTCCGGGGTGTGACCGCGCTCATCATCCCCCGGGTCTCCAGCACCGACGAGATGGTGGAGGCCGTCCGGGCTCTGCTCATCGCCAAGCACGACGTGGGCGCCTTCGACCGGGTCGTGATGACCATGGGCCTGCCCCTGTGGAAGTCCGGCACCACGAACACCATGAAGGTCATGTCTTTTTAAAGGAGGGACGCATGGGCCTCACACGACCGCTTCCGGGCGAATACGCCGAGGGCTACGCGCCCTACCTCGCCCAGGCCCCCGAGGGGGATGTACTGGCCCTCCTCGAGGCCCAGCTGGGCGAAGTGGCGGCACTCTACGGGGGGCTGTCCGAGGCCCAGGGCGGCTACCGCTATGCGCCCGGCAAGTGGAGCCTCAAGGACCTGCTCCAGCACCTCAGCGACTCCGAGCGCATCTTCGCCTACCGCTGCCTGCGCATCGGCCGGGGGGATGCGACCCCGCTGCCGGGCTTCGACGAGAACAGCTTCGCGGCGGCCGCCGCTGCCGATGAGCGTGCCGTGAAAGACCTGCTGGCGGATTTCCGGGCGGCCAGGTCCGCCAGCCTCGAACTGTTCCGCAGCCTGCCGGAGGCCGCCTGGGCGCAGCAGGGCACGTCCAATGGGCGCGCCCTCACCGCCCGCTGCATCCCCTACATCGGCCTGGGCCACGTGGCGCACCACATCGCCGTGCTCCGGGAGCGCTACCTGCCCGGACTGAAGTAGGCCCCCCACTCCTCCAGGGCCCCGGCCAGCTTGGCCAGCTGCGCCGGTTCCGTGGTGCGGAAGCGGCTCACCAGCTTCCAGCCCTGGGCCACCTTCTGGTAGCGGTGGAGCCACAGGAAGGGGCCCTCCCAGTCGCCTTCCGGGTCGGTCTTCGTCCTCACCAGGAAGGCCACCGTGGTCCAGGGACCCCTGGCCAGGAAGCGGCGCCCCAGTTCCTGGAGCCCCGATTCCTCATCGGATTCCAGCACCAGGTCGTCGAGATCATGCACGATCATGGAGTGTCCTTTAAGGCATGATTCTACAATGCGCATCGAATGCATCGCCATCGGCACCGAGCTCCTGACCACCCGGCGCCTGGACACCAACTCCGTCTGGCTGGGGGAGCGGCTGGCGGACCTGGGCCTGGCCTTCCACCGTAAGACGGCCGTGGGGGACAGCCGGGAGGACCTGCGAGAGCTGTTCCAGGAGGCGCTGCTCCGTTCGGACCTCATCATCGCCACCGGCGGCCTCGGCCCCACCTTCGACGATTTCACCAAGGAGCTCTTCGCCGAGATCCTGGGGGCGGAGCTCGTGGAGGATGCCACGGCCCGGGCGGACATGATGGCCTTTTACACCGCGCGCAACCGCGTCCCCCCCCAGGTGAACTTCAAACAGGCGCTCATCCCGGTGGGTGCCGAGGCGCTGCGGAACCCGGTGGGCACGGCCCCCGGCGTCTGGTGGGAGGACCCGCCGGGCCACCCCGGGGTGCGGATCGTGATGCTGCCCGGCGTGCCCCGCGAGATGAAGCGCATGTGGGAGGAGCAGGTCGAACCGCGCCTCCGGCCCCTGGCGGGCCGGGCCAGGCAGACCCTGCGGATGGTGGTGGCGGGCGTGCCGGAAAGCACCCTGGACGAGCGCACACGGGCGGTCCGCGAAGGCCATGGCCACCTGGACTGGAGCATCCTGGCCAGCCTCACCCAGGTGGAACTGCTGGTCCGCAGCGATGACCCACGGGCCCTGGAGGGGGTGCTCTCGGACATGAGACCGGTGCTGGGCAGCGACCTCGCCGCGGTGGGGGATGGCAACCTCGAGGATGCCGTCCTGGAGGGCCTCCGGCTCCGGGGCCACACCCTCGCGGTGGCCGAGAGCATGCCGGGCGGGCTGCTGGCGGCGCGCCTCACGGCCATCCCCGGCGCCAGCCGCAGCTTCCTGGGAGGCGCCACGGTTTACTCCCCGGTGGCCAAGAGCGCCCTGCTGGGGCTTCCCGCGGCCTTCCTGGCCGAGCATGGCACCGTCTCCGAGGCCACTACCAGGGCCCTGGCCGAGGCGGTGCGAAGGGCCCTCGGCGCCACCTGGGGGCTGGCGGTGACCGGGAACGCCGGTCCCGGAGCCGAGGGGGAGACCCAGGTCGGGACGGTGTTCCTGGCGGTGGCGGGTCCGGGGGAAACGGTCTCCACGGGCCGCCTGATTCCCGGCGATCGGGCCGATGTGCAGCTGCGGAGCACCGCCGCCGCCCTGGACTACCTGCGACGGCAGATGGCTTGAAAACAAAGGCTGCTTTCGATTGAGCTGTTCCGTGGCGCGGGGCCGGGCCTGCGGAAGGCCGCCGGTGCTGATAACCTGCGGGGATGAATCCCATGCCCCTTCCCACCCTGGCCCTCGGCTGCCTCGGCGCCTTTCTGTGCGGCAGCGTCCCCTTCGGCCTCCTGCTGGTGAAGGTGGCCGGGAAGGGGGACGTGCGGGAGCATGGCAGCGGCAACATCGGCGCCACCAATGTCAGCCGCGTGGGCGGCAAGGCCCTGGGCCTCCTTACCCTCCTGCTGGACATCGCCAAGGGCTTCCTGCCGGTGTTCGTCGCGAAGCAGCTCGGCTGGGGTGAAACCGCCCTTTCCCTGCTGGCCCTCAGCGCCGTGCTGGGTCATGTGTTCACCCCCTGGCTGAAGTTCCAGGGAGGCAAGGGCGTGGCCACCGCCCTGGGCGTGGCCCTGGCCTTCCGCGCCGGCATGGTGCTGCCGGCCCTGGGTGTCTTCATCGTGCTGCTGCTGGTCTTCCGCTACGTAAGCCTGGGCAGCGTGCTCTCGGCGGTGGCCCTGCCGCTCGTCCTGGCCTGGAGGGGCGGGCCACCCCCTGTCCTCATCCTGTGGGCCGCGCTTTCCCTGCTCGTCGTGATCAAGCACCACGAGAACATCCGGCGCCTGCTGAAGGGCACCGAGTCGCCCCTCTGGGGAGCCAAGAAGGAGACCGCCCATGTCGAGGGCTGACATCGGGGTCTTCGGCTCGGGCGCCTGGGGCACGGCCCTGGCCATCACCTGGGCCCGGAAGGGCGCGAAGGTCGCGCTCTGGGGGAATTTCCCCGATGAGATGGCCCAGATGGCCGCCACCCGGCGGCACCTGCGGCTGAAGGATGTGGCCTTCCCGGAGGGTCTGACGACGTCCGACGATCCCACGGAGGCCTTCGCCGCCCCGCTGTGGATCTCGGCCATGCCCACCCAGGTGACGCCCGAGGCCTGGCGAGGGCTGCTGGCCCGCACCTCACACCGCCCCGAGCTGGTCGTCCACGTCAGCAAGGGCATCCTGCAGAGCACCCATCAGACCCTGTCCCAGGCCCTCACGGGGGTGCTGGATGTGCCCGTGGGCGTGCTGTCCGGACCCTCCTTCGCCGATGAGGTGTCCCTGGGCGTGCCCACGGCCATCGTGCTGGCGATGCCGGGTACCGTTTCGGATGAGCGCGCCAAGGCCCTGCAGGCTCAGCTCGCCTGCGACAAGCTGCGCATCTACCTCAGCCGCGACGTGGTGGGCACGGAGCTCTGCGGCGCCCTGAAGAACGTCCTGGCCATCGCCGCAGGGCTGGTGGATGGACTGCAACTGGGCTACAACGCCCGGGCCGCCCTCATCACGCGCGGCCTGGCGGAGATGTCTCGGCTCGTGGAGGTGCTGGGCGGGCAGCCCGCCACCGTCATGGGCCTCGCCGGCATGGGCGACCTGCTCCTGACCGCCACCGGGCCCCAGAGCCGCAACCGAACTTTCGGCGAGTTGGTGGGCCGGGGCCAGAGCGTGGGCGCGGCCCGGGACGCCCTGGGCGGCCAGGTCATCGAGGGCATGTTCACCTGTGACGCCGCCCTGGCCCTGGGGAAGGCGCACGGCCTCGACCTGCCCATCGCCGCCGAGGTGCAGCGGCTGCTCAACGGCGAATCCCCCCAGGAGGCCGTGCGGCGGCTCATGACCCGCTCCTTGAAGTCCGAGTGAAGGGCCCGCCCCGGGCCGGGCCGGTCTCCCCACTGGGTGGCGGGCGGAACCTGAGCGGGAAAGTCCGCCCATCTCCTGCTAGAATCATCCGTTTGCCTTTGGAGCTCCCGTGAAAGTTCTCATCCTCGGCGTCAACGGTTTCATCGGTTCCCATCTGGTGGACCGCATCCTGGCGGACACGGACTGGGAGGTCTACGGCCTGGACCTGGGCACGAACAAGGTGACGGACCACCTGGCCAACCCGCGCTTCCATTTCGTGGAGGGCGACGTGACCATCTCCAAGGAGTGGATCGAGTACCACATCAAGAAGTGCGACGTGGTGCTCCCCCTGGTGGCCATCGCCACGCCCAAGGTCTACGTGACGGATCCCCTGCGGGTCTTCGAGCTGGACTTCGAGGAGAACCTGCGCGTGGTCCGCCAGTGCGTGAAGTACAAGAAGCGCGTGGTGTTCCCCAGCACCTCCGAAGTCTACGGCATGTGCCCCGACGAGGAGTTCGACGAGTACGAATCCCCGCTGGTCACCGGCCCCATCCCCATGAACCGCTGGATCTACAGCACCAGCAAGCAGCTGCTTGACCGAGTGATCTGGGCCTACGGCTTCCAGCAGGGCCTCAAGTTCACCCTCTTCCGCCCCTTCAACTGGATGGGTCCCAAGCTCGACAGCCTCAACACCGCCAAGGAGGGCAGCTCCCGGCTGGTGACCCAGTTCAGCTGGAACCTGTTCAACGGCGAGCCCCTCAACCTGGTGGACGGGGGCCATGCCCACCGCTGCTTCTGCGACGTGAGCGACGCCATGAACGGCATCATGGCCATCCTGCGCAACGAGGGCGGCAAGGCCGACGGCGGGATCTTCAACATCGGGAATCCCGCCAACGACTTCAGCGTGCGCGAGATCGCCGAGATGATGATCGCCATCTGGAAGGACCATCCGTTCCGCATCGAGCGGGGCCTCCCCGAGGGCCGCACGGTGGAGACCGGCAGCGGGGAGTTCTACGGCAAGGGCTACCAGGACGTGGCCCGCCGCACCCCCAGCATCAAGCGCATGCAGGAGACCTTCGGCTTCGAGCCCAGGGTGTCCATGAAGGATTCGCTGAAGAAGGCCATGGACTTCTTCATCGAGGAGCACAAGCTGCTGGAGAAGGTCGTCGAGACAGAGAATTAGGTTCCGACGAATTCGGTTCCAGCCCGCTCAGCGCGGCGGTTGATGAAGACCCACCCGATGGTCGCGGAGCCGCGCTGAGATAGAAAAGAAGTTTTTTCTTGGTGCCTTGGTGTCTTGGTGGTGAATCTTTTTCTTCTGGATAATCCTCAAACCATGACGCGCCGCGAACGCACCTCCCTTCTTCTGCTCTGGTTCTTCCTCGGCTTCCTGCCCCTGCTGGTCCGGCCCCTGTGGGAGCCGGACGAGGGCCGCTATGCGGAGATCCCCCGGGAGATGCTGGCCACGGGGGACTGGCTCACGCCGCGGCTCAACGGGGTGCTCTACTTCGAGAAGCCGCCCCTGCAGTACTGGCTGTCGGCCCTCAGCATGAAGCTCTTCGGGGTGAACGGCGCGGCGGCGCGCCTGCCCCTGGCCCTGGCCTCCGGCCTGATGATCTGGGCCGCCTGGCGCCTGGCCCGGCGCCTGGGGGCCCGGGAGCCGCTCTGGGCGCCCTTCATGGCAGCCACGGGGCTCCTGGCCTTCCTGGTGGGGCAGATTCTCACCCTCGACGCCCTCTTCAGCGCCTTCCTGGTGGCCGCCACCGCAGCCTTCGTGGAGGCCGTGGCCCGGCGCCACGAGGGGCTGGCCTCGACCGGCTGGACGCTGCTGACCTACGCCCTGCTGGCGGGCGCCATGCTCACCAAGGGGCTGGCCGAGGCGATCCTCAGCGGGGGGATCCTGATCTTCTCCCTGGCCTTCGCCTGGCCGGACGCGGACCTGCGAAGGGCGGTGGTCCGCACGGCCCTGGATCCCCTCGGCTGGCTGCTCTATCTGGTCCTGGTGGCGCCCTGGTTCTGGGCCGTGAATAAGTTGAATCCGGGCCACGCCCAGTTCTTCTTCATCCACGAGCACTTCACCCGCTTCCTCACCCACGAGCATGCCCGGCAGGGCTCGGACAACTGGCTGCTGGACAAGCTCTACTTCGTCGGCATCCTCGCCCTGGGCCTGCTGCCCTGGCTGTCGGCCTCGGTCACGGGGCTGAGGCGAAGCTGGACCTTTCTCAAGGGCAAGGGGCCCCAGAGCCGGGACCCGCTGGCCCGGTGGACCGTGGGGATCACCCTCCTCGCCTTCCTCTGGCCCCTGGCCTTCTTCAGCCTGTCGGGCTCCAAGCTGCCGCCCTACATCCTGCCCTGCATCGTGCCCCTGGCCGCCCTGGCCTGTGTCTTCGAGCGCGAGGGCGAGGAAGGGCTGGCCCTGCGCCGCATGGGCGTGGAGCTGATCCTGCTGGGGGGGCTCTTCCTCCTGGCGGCGGCCCTCTTCCGCCGGGACCTGGGAGGAATGCTCTGGGTGTTCGCCCTGGGTGGAGCCTTTGCGGGCCTGGGCGTCTGGACCCGCCGACCGAGGGGACTGACCCCGCTCCGGTTGAAGGCGGCCCTTGGCGCGGTCCTGTGGCTGCTGATCCTGGCCGCCCAGGCGGCGGCCGGGCCGGGCAAGTCCGTGATGGAACTGGTCCGGAGGAGTCCCGTGAAGGCCCAGTGGATCAGCTATGGCACCTACTTCCAGGGCCTCCCCTTCTACGCCCGGACCCGGGCTGTGGTGGTGGCGGGCACGGGGGAGCTGGCCTATGGCCGCGATCGCCTGCCGGACGCCGGTCGCTGGTTCAACGAGGATCCCCGCGCCCTGGGTGCCATGGCCGAACGCATGAAGGTCGATGACCCCTCCAGGCCCGTGCTGGTACTGGCCAAGCCCTCCAGCTGGAAGCAGCTGAGCGCCGAAGAGAAGGCCCGCTGGGAGGAAGTGGCCCGCAGCCCTGTGGCGGTGGTGGCCCGCAGACCGTAGGGCCCCAGACTGGAGGCTACTTGACCGCCTCTTTGATCCCGTGCCCTGTATCCTTGGCGCCCTTGGCAATGCCCTTGGCCGCGGTCCTGGCCCCGTGGCCCACGGCCAGACCGCCCTTCTTGGCCGCGTGACCCACGGCCAGGCCGCCCTTCTTGAAGCCCTGGCCGATCTCCTTGCCCGCGTGCTTGAGGTCTTCCTTCGGGCTGTCGATGGTGCCCAGGCCGGTGAGGAGGAGGAGGCTGAGGAGCGCGGGAGTCATGGTCCATTCTATCGCGCTGGGCGAGGGGGCCGCTTCCGGGGAAGATGGAAGGATGGATGAACCTACGCCTCAGCCGGGATCCAGGGTGCGCCTCGCCGGCTGGCTGCGGGCCCATGCACCCGAACTGCTCCTCGCCCTCCTCCTGCTGGCCGTGCTGCCCATCCGCGACCTCTGGGCCCCGGACGAACCGGACTTCGCCCAGTGCGTGAAAGAAATGAGGCTGCGGGGCGGCTGGCTGCTGCCCTACCTCAACGGCGTGCCCTACAGCGAGAAACCCATCCTCTACTACTGGGTGATGAAGGCCTCCTCGGTGCTGCTGGACACGCTCACGGGGGGGCTTGGCTTCACCCAGGGCGTGGCGGCCTGGGCCCTGCGCCTGCCTTCGGCGATCGCCGCCGTGGCGTTCCTGTCCGCCTTCCGCCGCTGGGCCGCCCACTTTCTGGAACCAGACCTATCTGAACCAGCCGCCCTGATCCTGGCCACCACGCCCCTCTGGTTCTGGCAGAGCCAGTTCATCCAGATCGACCTCCTCTTCTCGGCCCTGCTGGCCTGGAGCTGGCTCTGCTGGCTGGGCGGCTACCTGCTATTGAGCAATCCCCCCACCATTGAAAAAAATCAACAGATCTACCACCAAGACACCAAGTCACCAAGAAAAGCAATTCTGTCTTTCTATTTGGTGTCTTGGTGTCTTGGTGGTGAGTCCTTTCCTGAAAGTGAATCTCGCCGCTGGTTCCTGAAGGCCTACTTCTGGCTGGCCCTGGCCTTCCTGGCCAAAGGGCCGCTGGCGCCGGTGCTGTCGCTGCTGCTGCTGGCGACCTTCCTCGGCTGGCAGCGGGATCTCAAGGCCCTCCCGCGCACCCACGTCCTGGCAGGACTGGGGCTCACCCTGCTTCTCGTGGCGCCCTGGTACCTCGCGGCGGGCCTGCAGGGCGGCGCCCACTATGTCTACGAGCTGGTCGTCCTCCAGAATTTCGAACGGGCCACCCACGCCTGGGACCACATCCAGCCCTGGTGGAAGTACGGCGAGTACCTCCTGGGGGACTTCTACCCCTGGGTGCTGCTGCTGCCGGCCCTGGCCCTGCACCTGCGCCGGGAACGCCGTCTGGTGGAGCCGGCGCGGCGCTTCCTGCTGCTGGCCTTCCTGGTGCCCTTCGTCTTCCTGAGCCTGGTGCAGAGCAAGCAGGGCAAGTACCTGCTCATGGGCTACCCCTTCCTGGCCCTGCTCCTGGCGGACCTGTGCCGGCGGATGGAGCCAGCCCGGGCCCGGCGCCTGGGCGGCCTGCTGGCAGGGGGGCTGGCGCTCCTCGGGGCGGCCCTGGCGGCCCTGGCCCTCGGTGTCGGGGGACCGAAACTCCGGGGCCAGGTCGGGCCCTTTCTTGGCCCCCTGCGGCTCATGGCCCTGGGGATGATGGTCGGCACGGCCTACGTGGTGGTCCAGGCGGGCCGCGGACGGGCGGCCCGGCTCATTCCGGGAGTGGCGCTGTGCCTGGGATGGCTGTACCTGGTGGGGGGCACCTGGGGCTTCCGCCTCCTGGATCCGCCCAAGTCCTACCGCCGCTGGACAGCCGCTGTCCAGCCCCTGATCCAGGGACGCCAGGTCTATTACTGGCAGACCATCCGCAGCGGCGTCATGGTCTACACGGATCACCTCATGCCCGAACTGCGTTCAGCCCAGGCCCTGGAGGCCCTGGATCCCCAGGCCCGTCTGGTGGCCCAGCGCGGGGAGTGGGAGCAGGATGCCTGGGGCATGACCCCGACCCTGCGCTCGCGCTTCGAGGTGCTCCTCTCGGTGCCCACGGGCGGGGGCGAGATCCTGCTGCTGAGGAAGAGACCATGATCCCGAAGGGCGCCCACTGGATCCGCATGCCCCGGTTCGTGGGCGACGCCATCATGATGCACCAGGCCGCGGCGCCGCTCCTTGCCGCGGGCCTGCCCCTGGTGGCTTGGGGACCCGCGGCGACCGTGGAGCTCTTCGAGGGCTCCCCGGGCTACGTTGGCGCTTGGGCTGATCCCGCGAAGAAGCCCAGCCTGCTGGATGGCGCCGCCCTGCTGCGGACCCGCCGCCCTGCCTCGCTGCTGGCCCTGGCCAAGAGCCTGCGGGCCCCCGCCGCCGCCTTCCTGGCCCGGGTGCCCCGCCGGGTGGGCTGTGGCGATGGCGGTGCCTCCCTGCTGCTCACCGCCAGCCTCCGGTACTGGAACCGGGACGACCACTCCCTGGACCGCTACCGCGACATCGTGGGTCTGGGATATCCCGAGCTGGGACTGCCGGCCTTCAGGCCCTTCCGGCCGCGCACCGAAAGTGCCGAGGCCGTGGCCCGGGCCCGCCGCGACCAGGGGCTCGACCAGGCTCCCTACGTGGTCTTCGCCATCGGCGCCGCCGCGGGCGCCAAGCGCCTGGGACTGGAACTGCTGGTGGACATGGCCCACCGGATGCTCGCCCGGGGCCTGCGCATCGTGGTGCTCGGCGGCCCCGGGGACGATGTCCTCTGGGGCGGCCGCCTGCGGGAGCAGGTCCCCGAGGTGCTGAACCTCACGGCGCAGGTCCCCTGGTCCCAGAGTGCCGCCTGGCTGTCGGGCGCCGCCGCCGTGCTGGCCAACGACTCGGGGCTGGCGCACCTCGGAGCCGCCTGCGGCGTGCCCGTGGTGGCGGTCTTCGGTCCCACCATCCCCCGCCACACGGCGCCCAGGGGCCCACGCGTGACCGTGCTGCGCAAGGAGGACCTCGGCTGCCTCGAATGCCAGCAGTGGCACTGCCCCCTGCCGGACCACCCCTGCATGACCCAGCTGCCCGCGGACACCCTCTGGGCGGCCCTCGAAGCCCACCTCAGCACCCCCGTTCCGGAGGCCCCATGAGCCCCAATGTGAAGGCCATCCCCCTCATCGTGCTGGGCGTGCTGCTCAACGCCGCCGCGCAGATCTGCCTGAAGAAGGGACTGCAGGCCGCCGGTGGGATGCAGGTGGCCCTGGGCCCCCTGTTCCGGCTCATGCTGGAGCCCTGGGTGCTGGCGGGCCTGGCCTGCTACGCCGTGAGCGTGGTCGTGTGGCTGGGCGCCCTCTCCCTGGTGCAGGTGAACTACGCCTACCCCTTCCTGGCCCTGGGCTTCATCGCCAACGCCCTCATGGCCCGCGCCTTCCTGGGCGAAGCCATGACCCCCATGCGCTGGGTGGCCCTCTCCATCATCGTGGTCGGCGTGGGCCTCCAGGCCTGGAGCGGGCGGGGGCAATGAACTGAATCAGGAAGCCGCAGATGTCGCAGATTTAAGACGACGAAGCTCACTCCCTGCGCCATCTGCAGTGAACCATGCTTCATTTCATACCCGTTCCGCAGGTCCTGGTCAGTACGCCTGAGTTCAGATCCGCGGTGCTGAACACGCCCCGATCCAGCACGAGGCTGGTGACCAGGTCCACGGGGGTGACATCGAAGCTGGGGTTCCAGGCGGGCATGCCTTCCGGCGCCCAGCGCAGGGAGCCGTAGCCGCGCACTTCGGCCGGGTCCCGCTCCTCGATGGGGATGGCGGCGCCGTCGGGGCAGGCCAGGTCCACGGTGGAGAAGGGCGCCACGGGATGGAAGGGGACGCCGTGGTGCTTCGCCTGCACCGCCAGGCCGTAGGTGCCCACCTTGTTGGCGAAGTCGCCGTTGGCGGCCACGCGGTCCGAGCCCACCAGCACGCGCTGGACCTTGCCGTCGCGCAGGAGCAGGGCGGCCATGCTGTCGGTGATAAGGGTGGACGGGATGCCGAGCTTCCTCAGCTCCCAGGCCGTGAGGCGGCCGCCCTGGAGCAACGGCCTCGTCTCGTCCGCGTAGACCTGGATGCGCTTGCCCTGCTCGAAGGCGCGCCGGATGACGCCCAGGGCCGTGCCGATGCCCGCGGTGGCCAGGCCGCCGGTGTTGCAGTGAGTGAGGATGCCTTCGCCGTCCTGGATGAGGGCCGCGCCATGGGTCGCCATCCCTTCGCAGAGCCGCACGTCCTCCTCGAAGATGGCCTGGGCCTCACGCACGGGATCGGAGGCGCCTTTCATGCGGTCCATGGCCCACATGAGGTTCACGGCCGTGGGCCGGGCCCCGCGCAGGGCCGAGCAGGCGGCGGCGTACTCGGTGGCGGAGGCGCCGGCCTCGGCGAAGGTGGCCAGGCTGGCCGCCGCCGCCACGCCAATGAGCGGTGCGCCGCGCACGGCCAGGCTCCGGATCAGCGCGACCATGGCATTGGGAGCGCTGCCGTCCAGCCACACCTCCGCATCCGGCAGCTGCGTCTGGTCCAGCACCCAGAGCCTGCGGCCGTCGTGGCGGAGACCGAGGGAGTCGAAAGGATTCATAAAGATTTTCTTTCCACAGATTTCACAGATTACACAGAAAAAATGTCCGCCAGAAATCTGTGTGAATCTGTGGAATCTGTGGACCCATTTCTTTTTAGATAATCTTCGGACCTATCTTGGACCGGAGCGCACGCAGTTCCTGGAGTTCTTCGGTGGACAGAGGTTTTGCGCCGCCCAGGGCCTCGGCCTTCCAGAGGATCGTGGCGACCTGTTCCAGGCGCTCCAGGCCACCTGCGGCCTCGTCCAGGTGCTCGCCCCAGCAGAGGCCGCCGTGGCGGGCCAGGATCAGGAGGCGGTGCTCCGGCAGGAACGGCATGAGGTTGGTGCCCATGTCTTCCGTTCCCGGCAGGGCCATGGGCACGATGGGGATGCGGCCCGCGGCGAGGATCACCTCCGGGAGTCCGTCGGAGGGCAGTTCCCTCAATTCGGGCCGGGCCAGGGACCAGGCGATGGCCGTGGGTGGGTGGGCGTGGACGATGGCCCTGGCCGCAGGCACGGCTCGGTAGATGGCCAGGTGCATGGCCCGCTCGCTGCTGGGGCGGCCCGAGAGGATGGTGCCGTCCAGCTGCAGGTGGGCCAGGTCGCCCAGTTGCACCCTGACCTTGGGCACGCCACTGGGTGTCATGGCGATGAGGCCGTTGGGCAGGCGCACGGACAGGTTGCCGTCCGAGGCCGCCAGCAGGCCCCCTGCGTGGAGGCGGCGACAGGCGTCGAGGAGATCCTGAAGCAGGGCGTCGGACATGGGACCAGTGTAGGACACCGGAGGACCCGCCTGGGATCCCCGCTATCCTGGTGCGTTCCCCGGGAGAGCCCATGATCCGTCCAAGCCTCTTGACCCTGAGCCTGCTGATTCCCGGCCTGGGCTTCGCCGCCGAGAACCCGCAGGTGGCCGCCCTGGCCCGGGAAGGCCACTGGCTGGACACGGGCTGGGCCGCCCATGGACCCATGCTCGGCAGGCCCGCGCCGGGCCTGAGCCTGTCCGGCTGGCTGAACGGCGAGGTGAGTCCTTCCGCCATGAAGGGCAAGATCGTCGTGGTGGATTTCTGGGCCACCTGGTGCGGACCCTGCCGCGCTTCAGTGCCCCACAACAACGAAATCGCCAAGAAATTCACCGGCAGTGGTGTGCTGGTGATCGGCGCCTGTGGCAGTGGCCGGGGCGAGGAGAAGATGGAGGAGGTCGCCAAGGCCACGGGGCTGGCCTATCCCACGGCCCGGGTGGCCAGCGCCAGCACGGCGGCCTGGAACGTCCAGTGGTGGCCAGCGCCAGCACGGCGGCCTGGAACGTCCAGTGGTGGCCCACTTACGCCGTCATCGACCGCCATGGCACCCTGCGCGCCCTGGGTCTCCGGCCCGACTACGTGGAGAAGGTCCTCGAAGCCCTGCTGGTGGAGCAGCCCTTCTGACGCCGTGGTCTAGGGTCTGTTTTCAAGGTGGGGTGTGGCCGCGCAAGGGGCGCCGCCCAAGCGAGACAAGGAAAGCGACGAAGGCGATAGCGGCACTATCGACGAGGAGCTTGACGCAGTATCGCGCCGGGCGCCGCCCCTTGCCCTACGGGACGGGGCCAGCCGCGCGCCCAGCGGCGTCTGCGGCCTTGAACGACGAACCACGTCGCCCTGCGGCCACATCCTTGCTGGATCACGCGGCTGGATCCGTCGCGGCTCGCATCCACTTTGAAAACAGACCCTAGATCATCCCTTTCTTGCCCAGGTCCTTTCGCAGCGCGGCCTTGAGGGCTTCGGCCTCGGGGCTGGCCACCGTCGTAGGGGCCACGCCCGCCAGCTGGCCCGCCTTCTCGCTGAGCAGCAGGCCCAGCAGGCTTTCGATGAGGCTGCCGCCGCCCTTGTCGCCACCGCCCATGAGGATCTTGGGGACGACGTCCACCTGCGACTTCTCGATGGCCTCGGCAAAGCGGTTCATGACCTGCTGCACCAGCTGGAACTGGGGACCGCCGTAGGCCCGGACCTGCTCCTCGATGGCCATGGCCTGGGCGATGCCCACGCGGGCGGCCTGCTCGGCCTGGGCCTCGGCCATGACCTTGATGCGCTTGGCCTCGCCCTCGCCCATGAGGCGCACCTTTTCGGCCTCGGCGCCGGCGAGCGTCTGGATCTGCGCCGCCTGCTGCTGGGCCTTGGCGTAGTCGGCCTTGCCCTGGTTGCTCTGCACCTCGATGCCGATGGCGGATTCCGTCAGCATGGTCTGCTGCTTGGCCCTGGCCTCGGCCTCGCGGAGCTCCCGCTCCTTCACGGCGGCGGTCTCCTGGCGGGCGTAGGTCTCCACCTGCTCATTGGCGATCTGCCGGCTGCGCAGCTGGACCAGGATCTGCTCGATCTGCCCGCCGGGGGCCCCGCTGGTGGGGGTGCCAATGAGCACTTCCTGGAGCTCCAGGTTGTACTGGGTGAACTTCTCCTTCATCTGGACGCCGCTCAGTTCCTGGATGGCACTGCGGTCCTGGATGAGCTGGATGAGGGTCCGGGTCTGGCCCACGTTCTTGAAGTAGGCGCTCACCATGGGATCGAGGGTCTGCTCCACCAGCTTCTTGATGTCGCCGAAGCGCTGGATGACGAGGGGGGCCTTGCGGTAGTCGATGTGCACCACGACGCTGAGGGGCAGGTTCGGCTCGAAGGCGTCCTTGGTGATGAGGCTCACTTCGCTCAGGTTCTCGTCGTAGTTGTGGCTGCCCACTTCGCCCTTCGTCCACTTCAATATAAAGTTAGTGGTCGGCACCATGAGTACCTTGCCTGCATAGGTGTTGAAGGCGTACTTGCCCGGCAGCAGGGGATCGCTCCAGACGCCGCGGCTGCCAGGGGCCACCAGCTCCCCATGGCGGTACTCAGACCCGCTGATGTCGTCGCCCAGGGCACCCGTGTAGCTCACCACGACGCCCACCGTACCTACCTCGACGGTGGTCTTGGGGATGAGCTCCACGGTGGCGAAGAGACGGTTGATGTAGTAGGTGCCCTCCACCAGCACCTGGTGCTGGCGCCCGCGCTGGCCGCCCGCCGCCAGGAACTTGTCCGCGTCCTGGAAGTTGTTGTGGTAGGTGGGGGCCTGATGGGGATCCTCGCCCACGGTGGGTGCGATGATCTCGCCGCTGCCCAGGCTGGGTCCATCGTGGACGGTGACGATGCCCACCGAGTCGTCGGCGCCACGGATGATGACGGGCCGCCAGCCGCCGCGCTCGGCGATGATGGCGCTCATCTTCTGGAAGGTCTCGATCTCGCTCTTGTCCAGGGGCAGGTAGTAGACCTGGTCCTCGGTGAGCACCACGAACTGGGCGAGGTTGATGGCGTACATGCCCTCCCGGAGGATCTGCCGCTGGGGGCCCTTCTCGCCCCCGGCCTGGATGAAGGCCAGCACGTCCTGGAAGTCCGCCCCCCGGGCGTTGCCGGCCAGGGCCTGGGAGGGGGGCAGGTCCTTGCCGTCCCGGGCGAACACGTAGCCGATCTTGCCCTGGGGGATGGTGACCAGGGGCATCTTGTGGATGCGGTACTGGAAGGGCGTGAGGAAGTGCCAGCCGCCCCGCAGCAGGTTCGGCTGGAACCCCGCCTCGCCGCCCAGCGCCATGAGGCCGGTCTTGACCGAGCCCTTGCCGCTGATGAGCTTCTCCACGATGCCCACGCGGTTGTTGGGGATGTAGCGGATCCACTTGCTGAGCAGGATCAGGGCGAAGGCGCCGCCGAGGAGGACCAGCAGGAAGAGGCCGGGGAAGGCGGTCAGCCAGGAAGAATCCATGACGGCTCCGGAGGTGGGTCGGTGCAAGTGTATCGATAACCGGGGTGGGGACAGCGGACCAACCGGGGAGGTATGCTGGCAGCATGGCTGACCTTGTGGACTGGCTCCGGGAACGCGGCGGGTGGTTCCTGACCGGGGTGCTGGCGGTCCTGCTGGGGGCCTGGTGGTGGCAGGGGCTTCCCCTGGCCCAGCCCCCGGGGATCCTCGCGCCCCAGGATCCCCTCCAGGCCGATCCGGACCCTGCGGTGCCCTGGACCTTCCGGGACCACAGGATCACGCCGCTGGCCCGCTTCGAGCTCCGGGCCCGGGTGCTCAGCACCGAGCGCTACCGCTTCGACCGCGCGGCCGAGCTGTCCCCCGTGGACTTCGCCCTGGGCTGGGGCCCCATGTCCGACACCCGGGTTCTCGACGCCTTCACCATCCGGCAGCGGGACCGCTGGTACTTCTGGAGCTCCGGGAACATGCCGATCCCCGCGGCCGAGGTGATCAGCCACAGCGCGAACATGCACATGATCCCGTCCAGCGGCTCCGTGGAACGACGCCTGCTGGCCGTGCGGACCGGCCAGGTCGTGGAACTGAGCGGGCAGCTCGTCCGGGCCGACGGAAGGAACGGGTGGCACTGGGTCAGCAGCCTCTCCAGGACGGATACCGGGGATGGCTCCTGCGAGGTGGTCTGGGTGGAATCGGTAAGGGTCGCAGACCGCTGAGGTCACTTAGAGCTCATAACAAAACCCGACGACGCCGCGGAGCGCCTGCCTGGCTTCATCCCTCCGGGCGAGGGCCGGCGGGCGTCGCCATGCAGCGTCACGCTCGTCGCGCGTAGTACCCGCTACGCTTTGACTCGCGTTCCTCACCTCGCTCGCCCGGCGACCCTCGCGCGGCTATGTGGGTTTTTGTTATGAGCTCTTTTGACCTTCCGGTAGAAAACGGTCCCCGGTCCCCTGATAGACTCGGCGGACGAAGGCCCCTGGTGGCCTCGGAGCCCCATGTTTGACATCGAAGCCTCCCTCGATACCCGTCTGCTGGCCGAGTCCCGGAACCGCCCCACGGTGATGTTCCCGGAAGCCCTTGATGCCCGCACCCTGGAAGCCGCCTGCTTCCTGGGCCGCTTCATCCGGCCGGTCTTCCTGGCCCCTGAGGCCGAAGTGCGGGCCCTGGCCGCCCGCGCGCTGGGCCACCTCGGCTCGGACCGGGTGGCCTACACCCTCGCCGAAAGCGCCTTCGTCAGTCCCGATTCCCGACCCGACCTGGTGGAGGCCTTCGCCGCCGCCTGCCTGGACTGGTGCCAGGTCCACGAGCGTCCCATGAGCCTGGACGTGGCCCGGGCGATGGTGTCCGAGCCGGGGCGCTTCGGCATCTGGGCCGTGAAGCTGGGCCATGCGGACATGGTGGTGGGGGGCGCCATCCACGAGCCCAAGGCCTTCTTCCGCCCCATGGTGGACCTGCTAGCCCAGCGCAGCGTCACCTGCGAGGCCGGCGTCTTCGTGCTGCCGGACGAGCACCCCGAGGAGGTCTATCCCCACAACATCGTGGTCTTCGGGGACGTTGGAGTGAACGCCACCATGACGCCGCGCATCCTCGCGGAGGTGGCCGTGGGCACCTGCGCCGTGGCCCGGGACCTCATCCCCGAGGAGGTGCTGCCGGAGATCCGCTGCGCCATGGTGTCCTACTCCAACCGCGGCAGCGACGAGGGGCCTTCCCCGGAACTGGTGCGCCAGGCCGCGGACCTGGTGCCCGAGATCCTGGCGGAGCGCATCCAGCACGCCGAGCGCTACCGCAGCATCCAGATCCGCGGGGAGGTGAAGGTCAACGTGGCGCTGTCGCGCCGGTCCGCCGACCTCTACCACGCCGAAGGAATGCCCTGGGAGGGCGCTCCCAACGTGATCGTCTGCCCCAACCTGGACATGGGGAACCTGCTCTACAACCTCTACGCCACGCGCTTCCCCGACGCGCGGAAGTTCCCGGTGATGTTCGGCCTCCTGTTCCAGGGGGTGGACCTGCCCATGGACTGCACCCCCGAGGACATCCGGCTGGCGGTGAAAGCCTCCGTCCTGCGCCTGCACCACTACGGTCAGTGGAAGCGCTCGCCGAAGGACACCTTCTTCCGCCGGCACCGGGTGCTGGTGCTGAACCCCGGATCGACCTCCACCCGGACCTCCATCTTCGAGGGCGACGAGGAGCGCTTCACGGAAGAACTCCAGCACCCGGCCGAGGCCCTAAAGGCCTTCGAGGGCCGGCCCATCACCGCGCAGTTCGCCTTCCGCAAGGAGGCGGTGCTGGGCTTCCTGTCGGACCACGGCCTGGCCCTCTCGGACCTGGATGCCGTGTCCGCGCGGGGCGGCCTGCTGCGGCCCATCCCCCACGGCACCTGGAAGGTGGACGCCGCCATGCTGGAGGACCTGAAGTCCGGCGGCCGCGGCGAGCACGCCTCCAACCTGGGTGCCCTCATCGCCGCCGAGCTGGTGGCGGGCACCGGCAAGCCCGCCTACATCGTGGACCCGGTGGTGGTGGACGAGGCCGAGCCCAAGGTGAAGGTCTCGGGCCTGAAGGAGCTGCCCCGCCGCGTCATCAGCCATGCCCTCAACCAGATCGCCACGGCCCGCCGCTACGCCGAGGAGCGCGAGACCTTCTACGAGCGCATCAACGTCATCGTGGCCCACATGGGGGGCGGCATCACTGTGGGCGCCCACCGCAAGGGCCGCTACGTCGACGTGAACAACGGCCTGGACGGCGAGGGCCCCTTCTCGCCCCAGCGCTCGGGCAGCCTGCCGCCTGGCCAGCTCATCGACCTCTGCTTCTCCGGCAAGTACACCCGGGCCGAGCTGAAGCTCCTGAACAAGGGCCGCGGCGGCCTCATGGACCTGCTGGGCACCTCGGATCTGCGCGAGGTCGAGCGTCGCGCGGAATCGGGAGACGCCGAGGCCCGGCTGGTCTTCGAGGCCCTGGCCTACCAGGTCGCCAAGGCCATCGCGGCCCTGGTGCCCGCCTTCGACGGCGAGCCCATGGACGCCATCCTGCTCACGGGCGGCATGGCCCGCTCGGCCAGGCTCGTGGGGGAACTGCGCCGTCTCACGGCCGCCCTGGGCTGTCCGGTCCAGGTCTACCCAGGCGAGAACGAGATGGCAGCCCTGGCCAAGGGCGCCCTGCGCGTGTTGTCCGGACGAGAGGCCGCCAGGGACTACCCTCCGAGTCCCTGAAGGATCCTGGTACTCCCCAGGAAATCATGGTTCCCGCGACGGATCCGCCTAGACTGGGCCTATCCCGTTCCACGAACCACGTTTCCGGGGAGGCCCCTTGAGCCGTTGCCGACGCTTTGCCCAGATCCTGCCCATCCTCCTCGCCACCCTGGGCCCGCTGATCCTGGCGCTACCCCTCCAGGCCCAGTCGGCCCCGACTCCCACTCCTCTCCCCAGCCCGGATCCCAAGGGCATCCTGGTCCAGGCTCGCGCGGCCTACTACAACCTCGCTTCCCGGGGGTTCAGGCAGTACCGCTTCAAGGCAATCCCGGATTGGGCCCAGTTGCTGGGGGACCTGGGGAGGACCAACCCCGCCGCCTTCGACTCCGCCATGGCCCTCTTCGCGAAGGTGCGCTTCGACGTGGTGGTGAATGCCAAAGGCGAGGCCAGGATCACCCACAATGACGTCGAGACGCCCAACGCGCAGGCGAAGGCCGGCATGGACCAGGTCTACGGCGGCATGGACCAGATGCTCACGGGCTTCTTCCAGACCTGGCACCCCTTCATGCTCCAGACCCCGTTCTCCAGCCCGGGCAAGGCCCTGAACCTGGAGGAGGCCGGCGACACGGTCCGGGTCCGCTGGGTGGAGGAGGAGAACATCAAGGTGGACATCCTGATGGACCGCTCCTACGCCGTCACGGAGATGAAGGTCAACAGTCCCGCCTTCGATTCCGTCATCTACCCGGTGTTCGACCGGCAACGGGAAGGCTTGGTCCTCTCCAGCTATGAGGCCGACTACAAGGACAAGTCCGGAGGTCCCAGGATCCATGTGAAGGTCCTGATCAAGTACCGGCCCATCCAGGGGCTGGTGGTGCCTTCGGACCTCGATCTGACCGCCCAGGTCGGCGAGGCCAACACGCACATCCTGGTGGCCTTCACCCAGGGGAACATCGACAAGCTCTAGGAATTCCTAGGCCAGCAGGGCTGCCAGGGCGATGGAGCTGAGCTTGGTCTTGGCGCTGTCGCCGCGGCTGCTGAGGACACAGGGAACCCGTGCCCCGGCCACGACCGCGGCCACCTCGGCGCCGCCGAGCTTGGTGCCGGCCTTGTAGAAGGTGTTGCCCGCCTCGAGAAAGGGGAAGAGCAGGCAGTCCGCGTCCCCTGCAACGGGACCACTGATGCCCTTGATGGCGGCGGATTCGGGGTCGATGGCCACGTCCAGGGCCATGGGGCCGTCCACGAAGGCCCCCTTGATCTGGCCGCGGTCCGCCATCTTCGAGAGCAGCGCCGCCTCGACACTGGCCCTCTGCTTCGGCTGCACCTGCTCCGAGGCTGCCAGCACGGCGACCTTGGGGACCTCGATGCCCAGGGCCCGGGCCGTCTCCACCAGGTAGCCGAGGATGGCCAGCTTCTCCCGAAAGTCCGGCTCGGGGATCACGGCCACATCGCCGGCGATGAGGAGCTTCGGGTGGCCCGGATGTTCCATGACGGTCACGTGGCTCAGGATGCCACCCGGTGCCAGGAGGCCCTGCTCCTTGTTCAGGATGGCCTTCATGTACTTGTCGGTGCTGAGCAGGCCCTTCATGAGCAGGTCGGCCTCGCCGGACTGGACCATGGCCACGGCCCTGGCCGCGGCCTCGGCGTCCGTGGCGGCGGGGACCAGCCGGAAACGCTCCTTCGGCAGGCCCAGGCCCTGGCAGGTCCTCCCCATGGCCGGCTCATCGCCCACGAGGACGGCTTCCACCAGACCGGACTCCACGGCGGCATTCACCGCCTCCAGGGTGTGGGCGTCGTTGGCCCAGGCCACCACCAGGCGCTTGCGGGGGCGGTCCTGCACGGCGCGGAGCAGCTCTTCGAGGGTGCGGATCGGCATGGCAGGACCTGTGAAAAGACACCGAGGAAGCTCGGCCTCTGGGAGAGTAGCATTCCCCCATGGCCGTCTCTGTGAGCTTCCGCACATACCTTCTGGAGCAGCTGGGCCAGGTGCGCCCCGTCACCACCCGGCCCATGTTCGGCGGTCTCACCTTCTTCGCCGAGGGCCGGGCCTTCGCCCTGGCCGATGACGGCGTGATCTATTTCAAGGTGGACGAGAGCAACCGCCCGGATTTCGAAGCCGCGGGCATGGGGCCTTTCCTGCCCTTCGGCGATCCCGACCGGCCCATGCAGTACTACGAGCTGCCCGCAGAGATCCTGGAAAATCCGGAGGAGCTGGCCCCCTGGATGGCCAAGGCCATCGCCGTGGCCATGAAGGCCAAGCCCAAGGGGAAGCCCAAGGCCGGCGGCAGGCCCAAGGCGGGACGGAAGTAGGCCCGTGAACCTGGTGCTGCTCCTGCCCGAGGATCTGATCTCCTCCGACCGCGCTCGCCTCACGGGTCGCCGCCTCCGGCACGTCCGCGAGGTGCACCGGGCGGTGGTCGGCGAAGACGTGGCAGTCGGCCTGCTGGGCGGGAGGATGGGCCGGGGCAGGGTGCTGCGGCTGGACGACGAGGTGCTGGAGCTGGCCCTGGACCTGGACCGGGACCCGCCCCCCAAGCTGCCCCTGACGCTGGTGATCGCCGTCCCCCGCCCCAAGGTGCTGAACCGCGTGGTGGCGGCTGCCGCGAGCCTGGGTGCCGCCCGCCTCGTGCTGCTCAACGCCTGGAAGGTGGAGAAGGCCTACTGGGGCAGCCCGCGGATGGACCCGGAGCACCTGCGCGCCCAGCTGCTGCTGGGACTGGAGCAGGCCAGGGACACGGTGCTGCCGGAGCTGCGCCTGGCCCGGCTCTTCCGGCCCTTCGTGGAGGACGAACTCCCGGAGCTGCTGGGCGGGGGAACCGGGCTGCTGGCCCATCCCGGCACCGGGCAGTCCGCCCCGAGGCCGCTGGTGGCGCCCGTCACCCTGGCCATCGGTCCTGAAGGCGGCTGGATCGAGGCCGAGGTGCAGAGCCTCCTGCGGGCGGGCCTGCGTCCCCTTGACCTGGGCCCCCGCATCCTCCGCACAGAGACCGCCCTGGCGGCCCTGGTGGGGAAGCTCTTCTAATAATATCGTGACGCGAGGTATATTGTCCGACCGGTTCCTGGAGTCCTCGATGCTGAATTTCCGCCTTTCCGTGTTGTTCTTTGCCGCCTGCATCCTGGTGGCCCAGGAGCGCCCCCCCCGGTTCGTCAGCTCCCCGGATGTGAACGGCGACCGGGTGGTGTTCACCTGGGAGGACGACCTCTGGCTGGGGTCCCTGAAAGGGGGCCCGGCACGCCGGCTCACGACCCATCCGGGGGTCGAGACCAACGCCCGCTTCAGCCCCGACGGCAAGTGGATCGCCTTCAGTGGCGGCTATGACGGGACGCCCCAGGTCTACCTCATGCAGGCCGAAGGGGGCATGCCCAGGCGCCTCACCTGGGGCAACAGCGCCACGGTGCTGGGCTGGACGCCGGATGCCAAGAAGGTGCTCTACCGGGAATTCCGCGAACGGACGGCCAATCCCGTGCCGCGCATCTTCGCGGTGGACCTGGACGGCCACGAGCCCGAGGCCCTGCCGCTGAAGAGGGCCAGGGACGGCGCGTTTGGGCCGGACGGCGCCTTCGCCTTCAGTACCAAGGGGGATCCCGAGTACTACTGGAAGCGCTACAAGGGTGGCCAGGCCTCGGACCTCTGGGTCGGGGATTTCAGGACCCACCGGTTCGAGAAGCTGACCACCTACGAGGGCAAGAACGGCCATCCCATGTGGGCGGGCCATCGCGTCCTCTTCACCTCGGACCGCGGACCTTCCGGCCTGATGGACCTCTATGCAGCGGACCCCGCCTCCAAGGCCGTCGAGGCGCTCACCCGGGCCCAGGACTTCGACATCCAGCAGCCGAGCACCGATGGGCGCACCGTGGTCTTCGTCCAGGGTGGCTACCTCAACGCCCTGGACCTGGCCAGCCACCGGACCTGGCGGATCGAAGTCCGGGCTGCCAGCGACGCCTGGAAGTTGCTGCCCCGCACGGTGAACCCGAAGGAATGGATCCAGTCCTTCTCCCTCCACCGGGGGCAGGTGGCGCTGGAAGCGCGCGGGGACGTGTTCCTCCTGCCCACGGACGCCGCGAAACCGGCCCTGAATCTCACGAAGACGCCAGGAGTTCGGGAGCGCATGCCGCGCCTCTCGCCGGACGGCAAGCGGGTCGCCTACTTCAGCGATGCCAGCGGCGACTACGACCTCTATGTGCAGCCCGCGGAGGGCGGCAAGGCGGAGCGGATGCCCACGGGCCTGAAGACCGCCCTCTATCACCTCGAATGGAGCCCCGACGGTTCCAAGATCCTGTTCGGGGACAAGAGCTTCGCCATCCACGTCATGGACCTGGCCACCCGGAAGCTGAGCACCCTGGAGACCTGGCACGAACTCAAGAACGACGAATTCACCTGGGAGGTCAGCGACTACGCCTGGTCCCCGGACTCCAAGTGGGTGGCCTACACGGTGGTCGAGCCCTCCCGCAACGGGCGGATCTGGCTCTGCAATGTGGCCACCCGGCAGAAGCTCGCCGTGACCAACGGCTTCTACGACAGCCTCAACCCCTGTTTCGAGGCGGACGGCAACGCCCTCTACTTCCTGAGCTACTCCCGTTTCGACACGCGGCTGGACCCCAGCGAGGACAACCACATCCAGCCTGAGCCCGTCGAGGTGATGCGGGTCCGGCTGGCCGCCGCCGAGAAGGTGGACGGCTTCCGGATCGAGGCCGATGGCCTCCAGGACCGGGTCGCGCCGCTTCCGGTGAAGGCCGGGAACTATTTCCACCTCAGGGCCGGCAAGGGCCTGGTGGCCTGGGACGAGGCGGAAGGCTGGGACGACAGCGTGGTGGAGGAGGTGTGGCAGGCCTCCGGCCAGGACAAGTGGAAGGTGCACCTGTACGACCTGGCCGCCAAGAAGGAGTCGGTCCTGGCCGAACCGGTGGGCCGCTGGGACTTCGACGCCGACGGCAAGCAGCTGATCCTGCAGAAGGCCGGGGCAATCCATGTGGGCGAGGCCTCGGCCGTGTTCACCTCCAGGGCCCTGCCCGAGCGGGTGGACCTGGAGCGCCTGAGCCTCACGGTGGTGCCACGGCAGGAGTGGCAGCAGGTCTTCGAGGACTGCTGGCGGTGGTACCGGGACTTCTTCTACGACCCGGGGATGCACGGCCACGACTGGCAGGCGGTGCACGACCGCTTTGCCGCCTGGCTGCCGGAGCTGAACTCCCGCCAGGAGCTGAACTGGCTCCTCTCCCAGATGGTGGGCGAGCTCTGCGTGAGCCACACCTATGTGGGAGGCGGCGACATGGGCCCGCGGGCGCTCTCCCCGAGCCCCGTGTTCACCGGCCACCTTGGCGCGGACCTGACCGAGGCGGATGGCCACTACCGGTTCACCAGGGTCTTCGGGCCCACGGCCTATGCCCGGGACCTCAAGGCGCCCCTGGCCGATCCCGAGCCCAAGGTCCGGGTCGGCGACTACCTGCTGGCCGTCGACGGCCGGCCGCTCCTGCCACCGGAAGCCATCGGCGCCCGGCTGCAGGTGAGCAAGGGCCAGAAGGTGAAGCTGACGGTGAATGCCAGGCCCGACCTGGAAGGGGCCCGCGTGATCGAGGTGGAGCCCGCGCAGGGCGACATGGACCTGCGCTACCAGGCCTGGGTGGCCGGGAATATCGAGGCGGTGGAGAAGGCCAGCCAGGGCCAGCTAGGCTACATGCACATCACCCAGATGGATGCCGCCGGCCTGGGTCAGTTCGACAAGTACTGGCGGGCCTTCCGCTACCGCAAGGGGATCGTGGTGGACGTCCGGGGCAACCACGGCGGCTGGACCCAGTACTTCATGATCGACAAGCTGGAGCGCCAGACGGTGGGCCACGACGTCCTGCGCGGGATGGGGCACTTCCGCGTGCCCGTGAACGCCTCGGATGGACGGTTCCTCTTCCTCAGCGACGAGGAGAACGGCAGCGATGGGGAGGCCTTCTTGTCCCATGTCAAGGCGCGGGGACTCGGCACCATCGTGGGTGTCCACAGCTGGGGCGGACTGGTGGGCATCATCAACACCCAGCACACCCTGGATGGCGGGCGCGTGGAGCAGAGCAACAACGCCTTCTACGGCCGCGAGGGCAAGTGGTGGGTCGAGAACCACGGCGTCGATCCCGACCTCACCGTCGAGAACGACCCCGCGAGCCTCATCCAGGGCCAGGACCGTCAGCTGGAGGTGGGCATCGGGACCCTGCTGAAGCAGCTGCAGGAACATCCGACACCGGCCTTCCCGCCGGTTCCGGCCTATCCGAAGCGGTGAGAGCCCAGGGCGGCGAACGGTCGCCAGTCAGGCTTGGTGACAGAGATTAGGACCCTCAGGTGGATTCCTGCCCGGCAAGCTCCTGCGACAGGCCCGGCCGCTTCCGCAGGGAGGGCGGGAATTCGATCCTGAAGAGGGTCCCCTCGCCGGGCTCGGATTCCACCTGGATCTGCCCAGCGTGGGCAGCGACGATGTTCGCCACCATGGACAGGCCGAGGCCCGTCCCCCTATCGGGGGCCTTCGTGGAGAAGAAGGGCTCGAAGACACGCCGTTTCACGTCCTCGCCCATGCCGCAGCCCGTGTCCTTCACTTCCAGACAGACCTTCCCGTTGGCCTGGTAGGTTCGGAACAGGAGCAGCCCCCCCTCTGGCATGGCATCCCGGGCATTCAGCCCTAGGTTGACCAGCACCTGCTGGAGTTTGACCGGCTCGCCGAAGAGCGGGGGGATGTCGCGTGAAAGCTCTGCCTCGATCCGGATGGTCCTGCCCAACACCCGCCGCAAGAGCGAGACTGCGGCCTCAACCACGGTGTTCAGGCTCAACCGCTCCCGGTGGCCGTGGTTGGGCCGACTGTAATCCATGAGCGCCCGGAGCACCTCCGCGCACTGGATGGTCGCGCCTTCGGCCGCCCGAAGGTGGGGCTGGAGCTCGGGGTGCGCTTCGAGCAGGGTGCGGCAGGTCGTGATCTGGCCGAGCACCAGGGTCAGCTGGTTGTTCACGTCGTGGACGATGCCGGGGGCCAGCATGCCCAGCGAGTCCACCCTCTGGCTGTGTTCCACCTGGTGCATCATGCGCTTCAGCTCGTGGTCAGTCTGGCCCGCCAGGTGCAATCTTTCGCCGACGCGTTGGAGCTCCCAAATGTCCGAATTGAAGTTCATGGTCTCCGACTGCTCGCCTGCCTGCGCGGGCAATCCTTCCGCAAGCAGTCGCATGGGCCGCACCAGACGCCGGTGGAGGTCCAGCAGGGTCCAGGCCACACCCGCGACGGCGGCAAGCGCCAGGAGGAACGTGACGGCGGCGTAGCGGCGCTGTCCGGGAAAGAGGTCCTCGTCTGGGATGGCGATGTGGAGGTTCATCCGGGGGGTCCCATCCGAGGAGAAGGGACCGGTGGCTCTCTCGTAGGCTTTGCCGGGATCCAGGAGGCTTGGTGCAGCCTCGGGCGGGGCGGCCATGGCGCCGCCCTGGAGGTTCCTCAGGAGGCCCGGGGTCAGGGGCATCAGATAATGGGCGAACCGGCTGACGGAATCCATCATCGCCGGGGTTTGAGGTGGCACGAGCATCCGGCCAGCAGGATCTGTGACGAGCATCCGGGCGTTCGCCGTGGGCTGGTGAGCCCAGATCAAACGGGTCAGTTCCTCCAGCGACACGTCCACCCCGATGACGCCCCTCAGGGCCCCTTGCGGGTCGCGGATCGGAACGGTGTAGGTGAAGCCGGCCACTGAAGATGAGAAATACCGGTAGGCATCTGGGGTCCAGCTGGGTGCGGCCTGGCTGGCCCCGAATTGGTACCAATGGCGAGTGCGGGCGTCATAGATCTCACGGTCATCCGTGAGCCCGGGGATCCACCTCCCCCCCTGCACCAGATAGCGCTTGGGGTTCCTGCCGGCCTTGAAGAGCAGCAGGTTCCACTCCCCGTCCAGCCGCACCACACAGGCGGAGTCCCCGTTCTCGCGGCTCAGGATGAGATTCGTGATGATGGCCCCTTTTCCCAGGAAGGGGATCACGCTCTGGAGACTCTCGGGGCTGTCCAGGCGGCCGCCTTCCTGGGTCCACCAGGCCCCGAAGGCACGTCCTGTCCCCTCCGCCCGCTGGAACTCCCGGGAGATGGTCTGCCGCATCTGGATCAGGGCGTCCTCGGCACGGGCCAGACCCTGGGTCTCCACGGAATGGATCAGTCCCCACCACCACAGGCTGAAGATCACCAGACTGCACAGGGACGTGAGCAGGGCGGCCTTCCAGAGGACCATGCTCTTGAGGTGAGACATTCTGGAAGGCCCCCTGGGAACGGACCCCCCTCGCCGGGTTCCCGAGGCCTTCCGGACCGGGCAAGTTGGGCATTCCATTCAGCCTAGCAAAACGATGTAGAAATCCCATGGGCTCTTTTCCTTCCACCCGATTCAAGTTCACCCAAAGGAACGAGCGCGGAGACAGACCTGGCCGGCGGTGGGCGCCCCTCGGACGATGGAACATGGAACGTTCCGGTCCATCGGGACTCGGGTCAGAATCCCACCACGTACTCCCCGTCCCGCATCAACGCCAGCCTGCCGCCGTCCGGAAACTGGAGGTCCACGGCGAGGACCTTCACGTCCGGTTGGGTTTCGGGCACGTAGACCCGGTCGATGTGGATGACCGCACCGGGGCCGGAGAACTGGGCCGGTCCCACCTGGCCGCCGAAGTGGTCGCTGCGGCCGAAGGCCAGGTGCAGGCCCAGCTTCTCGTCCAGGAGGATCTCGCCGATGGGCTTGAGGCCGAAAGCGGAGAGCACGCCCAGGCCCAGCTCGGCGAGGTTCCCATAGGCCGGTTCCCGGGCCAGCAGGGCAGCCTCATCACGGGATTTCGGCCCTTCGCTGAGCACCTCCAGGGCGCGGTTCCCCGCGATTCGGTAGCGCACCACTTCGTCGCCGAACTGCACGGGCATGACGCCTTCGGTGCGGCTGGGGTCGCCCGGGAGTTCGCCCTCGTAGGGCACGATGTAGGCCTCGCCCGAGGGGAGGTTGCCCGCCATGCCGGGCTCGGTGAGCAGGCCCCCGGAGGCGTGGCCGGGGCGGTGGCGCAGGTCGAGGTGCAGGCCGCAGGGGCCGCCCGGCGTATCGAAACGGAAGTCCGCACCTTCCGCCTGGTCCAGCAGGTTCTTCAGGAGGTGCACGCGGCGGTTCACCTCCGTGTAGTCCAGGCGCAGGGCGGGGATCATGTCCGCCCGGAAGCCCGGCATGGTGGCGGCGCGGATGGGGTGCCGCTTCGCCGCCAGCTTGAGCGGCGCCGTGGCCGAGAATTTTGTCAGCGCGAGGAGGATGGGGTGTGTGGCGTAGAGGTCGGCCAAGGCGAGGGACGCCGCGGGATCCAGTGAATCGGCGGAGGGCAGGGGGCCGCCCCGATGGACCCAGGCCCGCTCCGGCAGGTCGCCGTTGTTGGTGTGGACATTCGGGTAGACCACCAGGTCAGTGTCGAGTCCGAGGTCGGCGTGATGCGCCCTGAGCTCCTGGGTCCAGGCTTCGGCGATGGCTCGGCGGGCGGCCCAGGGGGCGTCATCGGGCACCCTGGCGTCGGGCAGATCCACCAGGATGGCCATCGCCGTTTCATCAGGCCGGGGTTGGAACACGCGCCGCACCAGGGCCACCAGTTCCGGGCCGCTCAGCGCCGCGCCCATTCTGTCCTCCGCAACGTCAAAAGAAAGGCTCACCACCAAGGCACGAAGACCACCAAGAAAAGCTAACAGATAATAACGGCTGCAGTTCTTCTCGGGATCGCCTGCAGCGATACACGAGACACAAGGAAATTTGGTGCCTTGGTGCCTTGGTGCCTTGGTGTCTTGGTGGTAAAGCTTTTCCGTTTTGAATGTCGCGAGCATCAGGCCAGGAACAGCCGGTAGGCGGGGTTGGCGCCCTCGTCCACCCAGGCATAGCCGAGCTGGTCCAGGAAGGCCTGGAACTCGGCCTGGTCCGCGGGCGGCACCTGGATGCCCACCAGGACGCGCCCGTAGTCGGCGCCGTGGTTGCGGTAGTGGAACAGGGAGATGTTCCAGCCCGCGTTCATGCGGTCCAGGAAGCGGAGCAGGGCGCCGGGCCGTTCCGGGAATTCGAAGCGGAGTACCCGCTCGTGGGTGACCGAGGGGGCCCGGCCGCCCACCAGGTGCCGGATGTGGAGCTTGGCCATCTCATTGTCGCTGAGGTCCTCGGCCTCCAGGCCGTCGGCCCGCAGGTGCTCCAGGAGTTGCCGCGTCTCGGCGCGGTCGGCCACCTGCATGCCCACGAAGATGTGGGCCCTCGCCGGGTCCGCGTAGCGGTAGTTGAACTCCGTGATGGAGCGCCGGCCGATGCGTTCGCAGAAGGCGCGGAAGCTGCCCGGCCGCTCCGGAATGGTGACCGCCAGGATGGCCTCCCGCTGCTCGCCCAGTTCCGCCCGCTCCGCCACGAAGCGCAGCCGGTCGAAGTTGGTGTTGGCGCCCGACAGGATCGCCACCAGGGCGCCGGGATCGGGGCGGTCCGGGTTCCGCTCGGTCCAGGCCTTGAGGCCCGCCACGGCCAGGGCCCCGGCGGGCTCCAGGATCGAGCGGTTCTCCTGGAACACGTCCTTGATGGCGGCGCAGATCTCGTCGGTGCTCACCAGCACGACCTCGTCCACGAACTGCTGGCAGAGCGGGAAGGTGTGCTCGCCCACCTGGCTCACGGCCACGCCGTCGGCGAAGAGGCCCACCTGCTCCAGCTTCACCCGGTGGCCCGCCGCCAGGGAACGGTGCAGGGCGTCGGCGTCGGCGGGCTCCACGCCGATGATGCGGAGGCCGGGCTGGAGGCGCTTGAGGTAGGCGGCGATGCCGGCGATGAGGCCGCCGCCGCCCACGGGGACGAACACCGCCTCGATGCCCCGGGGCATCTGGCGCAGGAGCTCCATGCCGATGGTGCCCTGGCCCGCGATGACGTCCAGGTCGTCGTAGGGGTGGATGTAGGTGGCGCCGCTCTCGGCCTGCAGCCTCTGGGAATGGGCGAAGGCCCCTTCGAACGTGTCGCCGTGCAGCACCACCTCGGCGCCCAGGGCCCGCACGGCGTCCACCTTGATCTGGGGCGTGGTCACGGGCATGACGATGGTGGCCCGGCAGCCCAGGCGCTGGGCGGCGAGGGCCACGCCCTGGGCGTGGTTGCCCGCCGAGGCGGCGACGACGCCGCGGCCCCGGGTGGCTTCATCCAGGTGGGCGATCTTGTTGTAGGCTCCGCGCAGCTTGAAGGAGAACACCGGCTGCAGGTCCTCGCGCTTGAAGAAGACCTGGGCGCCCAGGCGCTTGCTGAGCTGCTGCGCGGGCTCCAGGGGCGATTCGATGGCCACGTCGTAGACCAGGGCCGTGAGGATGCGTTCAAGGAGGTCCCGGGGTGGGGGCTGGACCGTGGCTGGGCTCAAGGCTGCTCCTGGTAAAGAAGAACCCCCCGACCTTGCGATGCGGGGGGTGGCTCGGAATCTCGGGTGGATCCGGCCTAGGCCCCCTGGCGCGACGTAATGATCGCGATGGCATGGTGCAGGAGTGGCCGGTGGTCGGGAGTCATGGTGGTTGGCGTGAAGGTCAAACTATCACCGGGCCACCGGATTCACAAGCCGTCCAGCCGCGGGACCCGCGCTGGGGAAAGCCGGTCAGCCCCGGGCCTTCTGGGCCAGGGCCCGGTTGCAGGCCTGTAGGTGGGCCAGTTCCTCGGTGCTGAGGGCCCCCGGTGAACGTTTCTCGTCGAGGGTCGCCTGGAGGAGTTTCGACAGCCCCGTCCAAAGGGCCTGGTCCTGGATATGCAGGGCCAGGAGGGCGTCGGCAATGCGCTGGCGGTAGGGCCAGGGATTCCTGGCCGACCAGCCGCCTCGTGTGACCGCGAGCAGGGACGGGGCTGCCGTGCCGGGTAGGGGCCGGTCCCAGGTGCCGTGGGCCCTGGCCAGGGCCTCCACCGCCACGGTGCAGAGTTCCGGGAGTTTCTGCTCCTGGGCCTTCTCGCTGAGTCCGAGGGCGCCGGCTTCATCTCCCAGGTCGCGAAGGGCCTCGGCCAGAGCGAGCTGGACCCTCGGCCTCAGGCAGGTCCGCAGAAATCCCAGCAGCGGTTCCACGGCCCGGGGGGATCCCACCTGGCCAAGGGTTCCGAAGATGGCGATGAGCACGGTCTCCCGGCTCTCCCGCTCCGCGAGTTCCAGGAGCCTGGGCACCAGGTCCTCCAGCTTGTGGATCGCGATGAACCGGAGGCCCACCAGGACCTCCCCGGGATCCTGATGATCGAGGAGGGTCTTCGCGGTACCGACCGGATCCGGCAGGTGGCCCAGGTGCCAGAGGCTGCGGTCCGCGATATCCGAGATGGCATCCCGGCGCAGCTTGAGGAGGGCGGCTCGAAGGGCCGGATCCCTCCGGTTGCCCAGGACCTCCAGGGCGGCACTCCGCATGGCTTCCTCGGGCTGGTCCAGCAGGAGGTCGACCAGGTCCTGGGCCCCGGCGGGGACGAGCCGGGCCAGTGCCGTTGCGACCCCGGCGTTGCCGGTGTTCTGCCGAAGCGGCTCGGCCAGTGCGGGGAGCAGCCGCTCCGCCTGGATGTGGCCCCGGTCCGCCATGTCGGCCAGCCCCTGGGCGGAGACCTGGAGGGCGAAGTCCCGGCGGCGCGACCGCTGGTGGGCGAGGTCACCGGCCTGGGTGAAGAACCTGGCGAGCCGGGTGGGATTCTCATCCAGGGCGGCGAGAAGGGCGTCGAGCAGGAGGGTGTCCAGAGCCGTGGCTCCGGAACTGCGCAGGGTCTCGGCCGCCCCCTGGATCCGTTGCGCCTGGCCCGAGTCCAGATCGGCCATGGCCTCGGGCTGCCTCTCTTGCCAGCGGGCGGACAGGGCCTGGAGGGCCTTCGCCTGGACCTCGGGACGGGGGAGGACCCGGAAGGCGGTGAGGAGGGTTCGGGCCTCGTGATCCTCCCGGGCATCCTGCTGGAGTTCCTCCAGGTATCCCAGGAGGAAGGACGCGGCCTCCTCGGAGGGGATCTGGCAGATCAGGCGGAGGGCATGGCGGTTGACCAGGGGATCCGGGTGGCTGAGGGCCCCCCGAAGGGGTTCCAGACTCTCAGGCCGGAGGAGCCTCGCGAGCTGATGGGCGCCTTCATTGGCCTCCGCCGGACGGGCACTGCCCTCCAGCAGGCGGGAGAAGTGGTGCTGGAAGGCCTCCGCGGGGTCGGATTCCAGGAGCACCTGGGCCACGACCTCGCGGAAACCCGGCGTGGCGCGGCTCAGGGAGAGGGTGCGAAGGGAGTCCAGTGACTCCGGCGTCCGGATCTTCCCCAGCGTTCGCGCGCCCGTCTCGAAGAGTTCCAGGTTCTTCTCATACCGGATGAGGCGTTCGATGACGGGGCTCAATTCCGGCCATGGGAAGTAGAAGCCGAACTCCAGCGTGAGCTGCCTCAGGCCCACGGAGCAGGAGGCCCGGTGGACCCGTCCGGCCAGTTCCTCCACCGCATCGGGTCCCGCCGCGGCCAGGACCTTGAAGAAGGCCAGCTGGTGCTCGCGCAAGGTCGGGTCGAGGTGGTTGAGAAAGGTCTCAAGGGGGGATTGCGTCATGGTGCGGCCAGGTCCTTCCGGTTCGCATCGGCAGGGTCGCGCGGTGCCATGACCCCACCGTCGCTCAAACCTCCGTGAGCTGGGCCGTCACGTGTTCGGCGATGAGATTCCTGGCGAATTCCGTGATGCCCTGGAATTCGACCCCCATGAGGGCGTAGCCGTGGGTCTTCCCGGGCACCTTCCCGAGGATCCGCATGACCACCGCAGACAGGGGCACCGCGGGGAGGTCCAGGTGGTCCAGGTAGAGGTCCTCCACACTGTCCCCCACTTCGATCGCCCCCATATCGCCCATGTCGACTTCCATGCAGCAGCCGCCGGCGCTGAGGTTGACCAGCCGGTTGCCCCGGATCGCCCTGTCCTTGACCCTGAAGTGGACCCGATAGTCCCCGCCCGTGACACTCATGCGTGGATACTTCCGCTGCTCGTGCTGGACCCGCATCTGGGTGGTCCTCCGAGTGATCCGATCCCGGGTCCCGGGAATCCCCGGACCCACTGGAGACTCTTCGGCATCCGGCTGGCAGACTGGTGTTTTCGATGGGAACGGACGCGATGGCGAAGAAGCGGGGCTGGGGGCGGCGCATTCTGGTGGGGCTGGGCTGGGCCGTGGGCCTGTTCCTGGTCCTGAACTTCCTGCTGGTGGCGGTCTTCCGGTTCCTGCCGGTGCCGACCTCGGGGCTCATGGTGCAGCGACGCGTCGAGGCCTGGTCCGAGGGTCGGCCCTATGTCGCCCACCAGCGCTGGGTCCCCCTCGAGGACATCTCACCCAGCCTGGGTGTGGCGGTGATCGCCGGGGAGGACCAGAACTTCACCGAGCACTTCGGGTTCGACTGGCAGGCCATCGAGAAGGCCGTCCAGCACAATGAGCACAGTCGCCGGAAGCGGGGGGCCTCCACGGTATCCCAGCAGACGGCCAAGAACCTCTTCCTGTGGAGCAGCCGTTCCTGGACGCGGAAGGGGCTGGAAGCCTGGTTCACCCTGCTCATCGAGGTGGGCTGGTCCAAGAAGCGCATCCTGGAGGTCTACCTGAACATCGTCGAGTTCGGGGACGGTATCTACGGCGCCGAGGCCGCGGCCCGCGCCTTTTTCGGCAAGCCGGCCAAGCGCCTCAGCCCCTCGGAGTCGGCCCTGCTGGCGGCGGTGCTGCCGAATCCCCACCGGTTCCATGCCAACGCCCCCAGCGAATACATCCGCGGGCGGCAGGCCTGGATCCTCAACCAGATGCGGCAGCTGGGGGGCGACCAGGTGGTGAAGGACCTGGAAGGCTAGGCGGCCGGGGAAAAGGTTGCATCCGGGTGGCGAATCCCGGGCAAAGGTCACGATTCCCTACCCGCTGGTTTTCTTGGCTGAACCGGGGTATAGAATGGGGCCCAATCATCCAGGAGGATCCAGCATGAAGCCCCCCGTTCGTGTGGCCGTCACCGGCGCTGCCGGTCAGATCGGATACAGTCTGCTTTTCCGCATCGCCAGCGGCGCGATGCTCGGCAACGACCAGCCCGTGATCCTCCAGCTGCTGGAGATCACCCCGGCCCTGAAGGCGCTGAACGGCGTCGTCATGGAGCTCAAGGACTGTGCCTTCCCGCTGCTGGCGGGCGTGGTCACCTCCGACGATCCCATGGTGGCCTTCAAGGACGCGGACTATGCCCTGCTGGTGGGCGCCCTGCCGCGCAAGGCCGGCATGGAGCGCAGCGACCTGCTGAGCGCCAATGGCGGCATCTTCAAGCCCCAGGGCCATGCCCTGAGCGAAGTGGCCAGCCGCAACGTCAAGGTGCTCGTGGTGGGCAACCCCGCCAACACCAATGCCCTGATCGCGCTGTCCAACGCCCCCAAGCTCAAGCCCTCCCAGTTCCACGCCATGGTGCGCCTGGACCACAACCGCGCCATCTCGCAGCTGGCCGAGAAGACCGGCAAGGCCGTGACCTCCATCAAGAAGATGACCATCTGGGGCAATCACAGCGTCACCCAGTTCCCGGACCTCTACCACACCGAGGTCGAGGGCAAGATCGCCTACGACCTGGTCAATGACCACGAGTGGTACGAAAAGACCTACATCCCCACCGTGGCCAAGCGCGGCGCGGCCATCATCGAGGCCCGCGGCCTCAGCAGCGCCGCCAGCGCCGCCAGCGCCGCCATCGACCACATGAAGAGCTGGGCACTTGGCACCCCCGAGGGCGACTGGACCAGCATGGCCTTCCCCTCCGACGGCACCTACGGCGTGCCCCAGGGCCTGGTCTACGGCTACCCCGTCACCGTGAAGAACGGCCAGGTGGAGATCGTGAAGGGGCTGGAGATCAACGCCTTCTCCCGCGCCAAGATGGACGCCACCGCCAAGGAGCTCGAGGAAGAGCGCCAGGCTGTGAAGGACCTGGGCCTCATCTGACCCCTCCATCCATCCATGAACAAGCAGGGGGGCGACCCCCTGCTTTTTTTTGCGCCAGCTTCCGGGGCCCCGGAGGCCGGCCTCCCCGACCGGTTGTCTTGACAGGAAGCCCCTCCGGGAGAGACATTGGCGGGTCCTCCGTGGATCCCATGCCCAGCGTCGCCTTCACCCGCAACCTCCAGCGCCATGTGGCCTGTCCGCCCTGTGTCGTGGCCGGCGGCACCGTGCGCGAGAGCCTGGAGGCGGCCTTCGGGCTCTACCCGCAGGTCCGGAGCTACGTCCTGGACGAGCATGGCGCCCTGAGGTTCCACATGGCGGTCTATGTGGACGGGGTGCCCATCGCCGACCGCAGGGGGCTCAGCGACCCGGTGCCCGACTCGGGCGAAATCTACGTCATGCAGGCCCTGTCAGGAGGTTGAAATGGCCGATCAGCTGCTGGTGTCCACCCGCAAGGGACTCTTCTCGGCCCGACGGAAGGGTGGCTCCTGGGAATTGGAAGCCGTGTCCTTCCTGGGGGACAACGTGACCCTCAGCATGATTGATCCCCGGGATGGCGCCTGGTACGCGGCCCTGGACCACGGCCACTTCGGCGCGAAGCTGCACCGCTCCCGGGACCGCGGCGCCACCTGGCAGGAGGTCGGCGTGCCGGCCTATCCCACGCCGCCCGAGGGACACCTGGAGAAGGACTTCCTGGGTCGGGAGATCCCCTGGCGCCTCATCCGCTTCTGGAGCCTGGCGCCGGGGCTCGCCTCGCAACCGGGCCTGCTCTGGGCGGGCACCGTTCCGGGCGGTCTCTTCTGGAGCGAGGACTGCGGCGATTCCTGGCACCTGGTGGAGGCCCTCTGGCACATGCCGGAGCGCCGGAAGTGGGCCGGGGGCGGCGCGGACGCGCCGGGCATCCACTCCATCTGCGTGGACCCCCGGGACGGCAACCGGGTGGTCGTGGCCGTGTCCAGCGGCGGCGTGTGGCACACCTCGGACCTGGGGCAGACCTGGAGCGCCCACACCGAAGGCATGCGGGCGGACTACGCCCCCCCCGAGCTGGTGTCCGCCCCGGAATCCCAGGATCCGCACCGGATGGTGCAGTGCCACGGGGCGCCGGACAGCTGGTGGATCCAGCATCACAACGGCATCTTCCGCAGCACGGACGACGCCATGAGCTGGACCGAGATCGTGGACGTGAAGCCCTCGGTCTTCGGCTTCCCGGTGGTGGTGCACCCGAAGGATCCCGACACGGCCTGGTTCATCCCGGCCATCAAGGACGAGCGCCGCATCCCAGCCGAGGGCCAGGTGGTGGTGAACCGCACCCGCGACGGAGGCCGCACCTTCGAGACCCTGCGCCGGGGCCTGCCACAGGCCTGGGCCTACGACCTGATCTACCGTCACGCCCTCGATCTGGATGCCTCGGGCGAATGCCTGGCCTTCGGCTCCACCACGGGATCCGTGTGGATCAGCGAGAACCAGGGGGACGACTGGAGCACCCTGGCCGAGCACCTGCCGCCCGTGCATGCGGTCTGCTTCGCGTGATCCGCTAGCGGCCCCCGAGGTACCTCGGATCGGGACCGTTCTCCACGGATAGCACCCGGCCCCTGGGGTCGATGGTGATGCTCATGATGGAGTGCCAGACCCCGTCCTCGAAGAACGGGTAGTCCCAACGGGCATAGCCCGGGCCATGGCGGGAGGGCACGATCCGGTCCGGCCGGCCGAATTCCCGCCGGATCGAGTGGGCCGTATCGACCTCGACCCGGATCTGTGCGAAGTGGTTGGAAGTCAGGACCTGCCGGACCTGGAGGGCCCGGCCGTCGGGTCCGAAATCGACCATGTAGGTCCTCTGGCCGAAGGGCCCCGTGTCGTATTCGAAGCGCACTCCCTCCGCTCTGCCCGGGGTGCGGTACTCCGCACTGGGAGGGCCGAACCGCGCCACGACCTGCGCTTCCGGGGTCCCCGGCGCCACGCAGAGCGGGCCCGCGCAGCCGGCCACCAGCAAGAGGGAACCGGCCACCAAGCCCCAAGCCCAACGCACAATCATCAAGCGTCTCCAATCCATGCGAGTGCCCCTGCCGCCAGGTGCCGGGTCTCGGCCTGCCCTGCGGCGCCCTACCTTCATAACTTGGTCCACTCCGGCCTGCCGGCAAGGGCTGGGCCGGTCCGCGAGGGGTGCCGACCTGGAAAAGAACCTGGCCAGACGAATAATTGAGACCGCCCTGGCCCGGGCCGATAGGCACGGCAAGGTTCCCAATGAGGATTTCATGCCGGATGAAGCCAGTTCGGGAGGACAAGGTGCTCGCCCTCTTTCAGAAGCGGACCTCCTGGGGGATCCCCGGATCCTCCGGAGCCTGCTGGCCGTCTCCTCTGGCCTGGTCTATGTCTACGACCTGGTCGAGCGGCGGAATGTCTACGCCAACCAGGACCTGCTGGCCTTCCTCGGCTACACGGCCGAAGAGATCAGGAGGTTCGGATCCGGGCTCATGGCGACCATTCTTCATCCCGAGGACCGGGACCGGGTGGCCCGGCACCATGCCCAGTTCGACCAGGTCATGGATGAACAGGTCCGCAGTCTGGAGTACCGGGTCAAGGATTCCGATGGGCGGGTGCGCTGGCTCCGAAGCCGCGATGTGGTGCTGCTCCGCGGGAGGGACGGATTGCCTCTCCAGATCCTGGGGGTGGCCGAGGACATCACGGACCGGAAGGGGACCGAGGAGGAACTCCTGCAGAGCGAGCGGAAATTCCGGGCGCTCTTCGAGAGCCTGCAGGAAGGAGTCGCCCTTCACGAAGTCGTGAGGGATGGAGCCGGCCAGGCCGTGGACTACCGCCTGCTCGAGTTGAATCCCGCCTTCGAAGTGCACACCGGACTGCAGGCGACCAAGGTGAGGGGGCTGCTCGGTTCGGAGGTCTATGGGACGGAGGTGGCCCCCTATCTGGAGGAGTACGCCAGGGTGGCCTTGGGAGGCGGTCCCATCACGTTCGAGACCTTCTTCCCGCCCATGGCAAAGCATTTCCGAATTTCCGTGATGTCCCCCAGGCAGGGGCAGTTCGCCACGGTATTCGAAGACATCACGGCGCGGAAGCGCGACGAAGAAGAACTCAGGGCAAGCGAGGCGCGCTTCCGTTCCCTCTTCAACAACGCCCAGGTCGGCATGTTCAGGACCCGGCTGGACGGCAGCGAGATCCTCGAGCTCAATGACAAGTACCTCCAGATTCTCGGGAAGACCCGGGAGGAGGTGGCCCATCGGCCCTCCACCCTGGTCTGGGCCGATCCAGGTGCCAGGGAAGAGATGGTCCGTCGCCTCCAGGCCGATGGGCAAGTGACGGACTTCGAGATGAGCATCGCCCATTCGAGCGGGAGGGCCATCGAGTGCGTCACTTCCATCAAGCTCTTCAGGGATGAGGGCATCCTCGAAGGGTCCCTCCAGGATGTCAGTGGACAGAGACAGGCCGAGGCCGAGAGGCTAAGGCTTCAGGCTCAGCTGCAGCAGACCCAGAAGATGGAGAGTCTCGGGACCCTGTCCGGTGGCATTGCCCATGACATGAACAACGTGCTTGGGGCCATCCTCGGACTGGCCTCGGCCAACCTGGATCTCCAACCCCCGGGGAGTCCCGCCCACCGCTCCTTCGATACCATCGCCAAGGCCGCCGCCCGGGGTGGAGAAATGGTGCGGGGTCTGCTGGCCTTCGCCCGCCAGCGCCCTTCCGTTGAACAATGCCTGGACGTGAACGCCCTGCTTCGGGAGGAAACGCACCTGCTGGAACGGACCACGCTCGCGAGGGTGCGCCTGGTGGTGGACCTGGAGCCGGACCTGCGCCACATCCTCGGGGATGCCGGTGCCCTCACCCACGTATTCATGAACCTCTGCGTGAACGCCGTGGAGGCCATGCCCGAGAACGGGGTGCTCACGCTTCGGACCCGAAACCTCCCTGGTGATCGCGTCGAAGTGGCCGTGGAAGACTCGGGCAGCGGGATGCCCGTGGAGGTCCTGAATCGCGCCATGGAACCCTTCTTCACCACCAAAGAGGTGGGCAAGGGCACCGGGCTGGGGCTCTCCATGGTCTACAGCACCGTGAAGGCCCACCGGGGCGAGATCGATATTTCCAGTTCGCCCGGCCATGGAACCCAGGTCAGGATGCGGTTCCCGGCCTGTGAATCCGTCGAGGGTCTGCCGGAAACGAGCCCCGGGGCCGGTCCCCGGCCTTCAATGCCCCCCTTGAAAGTGCTTGTGGTGGATGACGATGAGCTCATCCAGAGCTCCATGGGCACCATCCTCCAGACCATGGGTCACGAGGTCCTGACGACCCCTGGAGGTGAGCAGGCCCTCGCGGCGATCGAGACGGGCTTTGAACCGGACGTGGTGATTCTGGACATGAACATGCCAGGACTGGGTGGTATCGGGACCCTGTCGCGCCTGAGGTCCCTGCTCCCATGCGCACCGGTCCTGCTGTCCTCGGGAAGAACCGACCAGAGCGCCCTGGATCTCGCCAGGGCCCATCAGTTCGTCACGCTGCTCCCCAAACCCTTCACCATCCAAGAACTTCAGCGGTGCCTGGAATCACTTGAAAAGGCCTGATGGCCCGCTCTTTTCAGCTGCACCCCGTCAGGGTCGGCGGACCGTCTTCCCGCTCATGGGACCCCAGTGTGCTGACAGCCCTGGTGCGTCTGCGCACCAGGTTGCCGAGGGGACATGCCCCGATGGAAGTGCACCTCACCCCCATTCCCTTGATCCAACCATTTCAGGCGAGGTGCACTAGGAACTGCCCAGTTGAAGTTGCAGATCCTTCAAGCTGAACGGTTTCGCCAGGAGGAATACATGCTGATGGGCCTCCACCAGGCCGAGGGCCACCTGATCCACGCGGCCCGTGGCCAGCAGGACCGGCAGGGCGGGGCGCAGCGTCCGGATCTGGGGCAGCACTCCGGCGCCGCCGAGGCCCGGCATGTTCAGGTCCAGGATCACGACATCGCAGGGCAGTCCTCCTTCGAGCCTCAACAAGGCCTCCTCGCCGCTGGCGGCCAGATGGACGCCATGGCCCAGGGCCTCCAGGATCGCGGTGGTGGAGTCCTGGATTAGCTCGTCGTCATCCACCAGCAGCACCTCCAGCCTCCGCCCGAGGTGGTGGGGCAGGGTCTCGGCGCGCGCCTCGGGGACTCCGCCGGAAGCGGAGGCGGGGAGGTGCACCTTCACGCAAGTGCCCTCTCCGGGCCGGCTCTGGATCTCCAGCCGGCCCTGGTGGGCCTGCACGGTGGTGTAGACCATGGACAGGCCGAGCCCCGTGCCCTTGCCCTGGGGCTTGGTGGTGAAGAAGGGATCCAGGGCCCGGTCGAGGACCGCCTGGGGCATCCCCGTGCCCGTGTCGGCCACTTCCAGGAGCACCTTGCCGTCGACCTCGTTCCGGGTGCGCAGGGTGAGGGTTCCCCCCTGGGGCATGGCGTCCACGGCGTTCACGCAGAGGTTCATCAGGGCATGGCTGAGGGCCGCCGCGTCCCCGTGCACGGGCTGGAGATCGGTAGCCAGTTCCGTCGCCAGCCGGACCTTCTGCAGCGTCGTCCGCTCCAGGAGCGCCGCCTCCTCCCGCACCACCCCGTTCAGGTCCAGCAGCTCCAACTCCCGGGTCGGCTCCTGGCGGGAGAACCGCAGGAGGCTATTCACCAGGGCGGCGCCCCGGTTGCAGGCCTTGGTGATGGTCTCCAGGTCCCTGCGCAGGGGCGCATCCGGGGTGGTCAGCTGGTGGATACTGGCAAGCCCGAGGATGGCCGCCAGCACATTGTTCATGTCGTGGGCCACCCCGCCAGCGAGGCTGCCCAGGCTCTCCATCTTCTGGGTCTGCAGGAGCTGAGCCTGGAGCTGGGCGCGCTCCTCCTCGGCCTTCTTGAGGCCGTCGATGTCCGTGCAGGTGCCGAACCACTTGATGATCTCGCCGGCGTCATTGCGGTGCGGCACGCCCCGCACCAGCCACCACTGGTAGACGCCGTCATGCCTGCGCAGGCGGCATTCGAGGGAGTAGCTGCCACCGTTGGCCGTGGCCTGCTGCCAGGCCGCCTGGGCCCGGGGCCGGTCCTCCGGGTGGAAGGGGGTGCTCCACCCATGGCCACGGCTCTCCTCCAGGGACAGGCCCGTGTAGTCCACCCACTGCTGGTTGAAATAGATGTTCCAGCCGTCCGTCCTGGTGGCCCAGACGATCTGCGGCATGGATTCCGCCAGGGAGCGGAATTCCTGCTCGCTCTCCCGCAGTCGCGCCTCGGCCTGGGCTTGCGCCGTGATGTCCCGCAGGATCGACAGGATGCAGTGCCGACCGCCGATCTCCATCTTGGTGCTGGTGTTTCTCGCGATGAGCCGGGAACCGTCCCTGCGTTTCAGGGAGACCTGGGCCGTGGCCGTGCCCGCGCGGAGGATCTCGAGGCGGAAGGGCTCCCGTTCCTCTGGGTCCACCCAGAGGTCCAGGTCTTGGGCTAGGGGGTTGTGCCCCAAAACCTCTCCGGCTTCGAAGCCGAACAGCCGGGTGAAGCTGCCGTTGACCTCGAGGTACTCGCTGCTGGTGGCGTCCAGAAGCACCATGGCGTCAGGGCTCGCCAGGAAGGCCTTGGAGAACTTCTCCTCCGAGGCCTGCAGGGCCTCGAGGGTCTCCGTCTGCTGGGTGATGTCACGGGCCAGGGCCGCCACCCCGTCGTCCATGGGGAAGAGCTGGATCTCGTGGACCCGGCGCCGGCCCCGAATCACCATCTCGTTCACGAACTTCACGGGCCGCCCGGTGGCGATGCAGGCCTGGCGGTTCGCGAAGGCCTGCCTCGTGTCCTCGGTCTCGCCGAACACTTCGAACCAGCTCTTACCGAGCACGGCCTCCGCTGCCATTCCCGTTTCGAGCTCCGCCTGCCTGTTCCAGTAGATGAAGCGGTGGTTCCGGTCCGTGGCGTTGAAGACGTCCCGGATGCTCTCCGTGAGGAGCCGGTAGCGGGTCTCGTTCTTCCGCAACTCCTCTTCGAGGCGCTTGCGCCCGGTGATGTCCTGGGCGGTACCCGAGATGCGGAGGGGTTTTCCGTCCAGGCTGTGTTCGACGTGCCCGAACGTCTCCATGACCCATTCCCGGCCCGATTCGTTGATCATCCGGAGGTCGTAGTGGTACGGCTCTTTCTCCTCCATGCCCCTCTGGATCGCGTTGTTTCTGTGCGACAGGTCCTCCGGATGGATTCGGTCGACCAGGTAATCCATGAATGGTTGGAAGGTGGCCGGGTCCTTGTCGAACAATCGGAAGGTCTGTTCGGACCAGTCGAGGGTGTCCTCGACCATGTCCCAGCTCCAGGTGCCGATCTTGGCAGCCGACTGGGATTCACGCAGTTGTGCCTCCCGCTTCTGCAGGTTCGCTTCGGCCAGCTTCCGCAGGTGGATGTCCGAGTTGATGCCAGAGATCCTTACGGGCTTGCCCTGGGCATCCCAGGCGCTGACCTTCCCACGGCTCAGGATCCACCGCCAGGAGCCATCCGCACAGAGCATGCGGGCCTCGACCTCGTACAGCTGTCCATCATTAATGGCCGACTGGGAGGCTTGCATCACCCTGCCCAGATCCTCGGGGTGGATCAGGGATCGAACGCTGCCCAGGTCATCCACCGCATCCTGGTCGGGGTAGCCGAACATCCTGAACCAGGCCCCGCTTCGGAAGGCTGTGCCAGCAGCAAGATCCCAGTCCCAGATGGCGTCCTGGGTGCCTTCCATCGCCAAGCGCAGCCGTTCTTCGCTGACCCGCAGTGCCTTTTCGGCCTGGGTGCGCTCGGAGGTATCGAGCAGAGTCTGGACGATGAGTTTGACTTCCCCCGCGCCATCGCGGACCGGCACCACGGTGAGGTTGCAGGTCCACTTCCTGCCAGTCCTGAGGTTGTGGTAATCGAATTCGAATTGGCTGACGAAATCACCATGGATGGCGCGCACCAGGGGCCATTGGTCGAAGGGAATGACTTGGCCATCCAGGTGGCGCAGCTCCCAGTCGTTCCGGTTCTCCTCGACACTGTGGTGCATGGCTTCCGCCGAGGCGAACTCATGCATCCTCAAGGCGGTCTCGTTCATGTAGATGTCGCCCCCTTGGGCATTGGAGATGACAAATCCAATGGCCACGTTGTCGACCGCTGCGGCCAGCTTGCTGCGTTCCAGGCTCAGCAGTGCCTCGGCCTCCTTGCGCGCGCTGATGTCCGCGAAGGTCGCGTAGACCAGCGGAGCTCCGGCCTCCCCATCGCTGAACACTGGAATGGCATGGATCTGGAGCCAGACCATTCGGTCCAGATTTGGATTGACGACGCCCATGACCACGTCGTGGACGGGCTTGCCCGTGCGCTGGGCGGTCATGGCCGGGTGGGTCTCGCCCGGGAAGGGCGACCCGTCTTCATGGACGGACTGCCACCTGGGGTCCACGGACGTCAGTCCCCGCATCTGCTCCAGGCTCTGGCCCAGCAACCGCTCTGCAGCCGGATTGGCATGGAGGATGGCGCCATCCCGGCCGTGGATGACAATGCCCTGGGGAAAGGACTCGAGCATGACGGGCAGGAAGCCCATAGCACCCGGGAAATCCAGCCCCGGCGGATAAGACTGGGCAGGGGCGTCTCCTTGGTTCATCCGGGCTTGCTCCAGTTCAGTCTTGGGGTCGTTCAACAGAATGTAGTATACAATATTGTTAGAAACAACATGGTGAACCCCACCCTGTCCACACAGTTCCGACTGGTTGGCGCTGGCAGGGTATTCGTTTCCTTTCGTCAGGCTCAAGGAAAACTCCACAATTGACCAGGGGCGGGATCGCTCCCGCCCCTGGTCCTGTAACCTGGCCCGTCGGACTAGCTGCAGCCGGTCGTCGCCCCGCAGGTCTGGCACTTCATGCAGGCGCCGTTGCGGACGAGGGTGAGGTGACCGCACTCGGGGCAGGGGTCGCCGGTGTAGCCCTTCTCCCGGGCGGCCTGGGCGGCCGAGACCGTGGCCCGGGCGCCGGAGACGCCCACCAGCACGGGGACGGGGGCCGGGGTCGAGGCGGCGGGCAGCCCGCTGGCGGGCGAGTCCGGGAAGGGCAGGGGCGTGCCCGTGGGGAGGCTGGGCAGGTTCACGCCGGGGGCGTGGCTGTTGGGCCGCAGACCCGTGGCGGCGTTCACGAGCTGTTCCGGCTCCACGTGGGCCAGGTCGTAGCGGCCCAGGTAGCTGATGGCCAGTTCCCGGAACACGAAATCGATGAGGCTGGTGCTGAGCTTGATGGTGTCGCTGCCGGCCACCATGCCGCCGGGCTCGAAGCGGGTGAACAGGAAGGCGTCGCAGAACTCCTCGAGGGGCACGCCGTGCTGGAGGCCCATGCTCACGGCGATGGCGAAGCAGTTGAGCACGGCGCGGAAGGCGGCGCCCTCCTTGTGGATGTCGAGGAAGATCTCGCCGAGACTGCCGTCCTCGTACTCGCCGGTGCGCAGGTAGAGTTTGGTGCCGCCGATGGTGGCGGCCTGCGTGTAGCCGCCCCGGCGATTGGGCAGGCGGCGCCGGTAGGTGCGCACCAGCTGCTGGGTGAGGGCCTGGGCCATGGCGGGCGTCTTCTCGGCGGCGCTGGCCTGTTCGTCCAGCAGGGTGTCGGCACCGTCCAGGAGGTCCAGGCTGGTGGCCATGGCCTGGCTCATCTTCGAACCGTCGCGGTAGAGGGCCACGGCCTTCAGCATGAGCTGCCAGCTGGCCTCGTAGATGGCCCCGATCTCGGGCACGGTGGCTTCGGCGGGCAGGTTGATGGTTTTGCTGATGGCGCCGCTGAGGAAGGGCTGGGCCGCGCCCATCATGCGCAGGTGGCCCATGGGGGCGATGTAGCGGCGTCCCGTGCGGCCGCAGCGGTTGGCGCAGTCGAAGATGGGCAGGTGCTCGTCCCTGAGGTGGGGCGCGCCTTCCACGGTCATGCTGCCGCTGAGGGCCAGGAGGAAGGTCTCCACCTGCTCGGGGCTGAAGTCGTTCTTCAGGCGGTCCACGTCGATGGCGTAGGCGGGATCGAAGGCCGTGGGGAGCTTCTGCTCCACGAGGGCGATCTCCTCCTCGGCCCACCCATTGCCCTTCAGCATGGTCCGGGTGATGCCCGGCGTCTCATCCGTGATCTGGAGCCAGCCCACCACGTGGCGCTCGATCTCGTGGATCTGGGCGGGGGAGTAGCCCAGGCGGGCCAGGGCCTCGGGAATGGCGCGGTTCACCAGCTTGAAGTAGCCGCCGCCGGCGAGCTTCTTGAACTTCACCAGGGCGAAGTCGGGCTCGACGCCGGTGGTGTCGCAGTCCATGAGGAGGCCGATGGTGCCCGTGGGCGCCAGCACGGATACCTGGGCGTTGCGGAAGCCCCACTGTTCGCCGTAGGTGAGAGCCGTGTCCCAGCTCTCCCGGGCGGCCTCGACGATGCGCTTGGGCACGCCGGCGCCGTGCAGGCCCTGGGGGCGGATGGAGAGCTGCTCGTACTCGGAGGCCGGGGCGTTGTAGGCGGCGCGGCGGTGGTTGCGGATGACCCGCAGCATGGCCGCGGCGTTCTTCGGGTAACCGGGGAAGGGGCCCAGCTCCCGGGCCATTTCGGCGCTGGCGGCGTAGGCGTCGCCCGTGAGGATGGCGGTCAGGGCGGCGCACCACTGGGTGCCCTCCACGCTGTCATAGGGGATGCCCATGCGCATGAGCATGGCGCCCAGGTTGGCGTAGCCCAGGCCCAGGGTGCGGAAGTCGTAGCTGCGCTGGGCGATGGCTTCGCTGGGGAACTGGGCCATGAGCACGCTGACTTCCAGCACCACGGTCCAGAGGCGGATGGCGTGGCGGTAGCCCGCCAGGTCGAAGCCGCCGTCCTCGGTGAGGAAGGTGCACAGGTTCAGGGAGGCCAGGTTGCAGGCCGTGTCGTCCAGGAACATGTACTCGGAGCAGGGGTTGCTCGCGTTGATGAGGCCATCCTCGGGGCAGGTGTGCCAGTCGTTGATGGTGGTGTTGAACTGGATCCCGGGGTCGGCGCAGGCCCAGGCGGCGCGGTTCACCTTCTCCCAGAGGTCGCGGGCCCGCAGGGTCTTGCTGGTCTTGCCGTCGATGCGGCGCTTGAGCTCCCAGTCGCCATCCATCTCCAGGGCGCGCATGAAAGGATCGGGCACACGCACGGAGTTGTTGGAATTCATGCCGCCCACGGTGAGGTAGCCCTCGCCGTCCCAGGAAGTGTCGTAGCCCGCCAGATCCCGGGAGAAATCGCCCTCGGCCAGGCGGCCCAGGCACTGGGTGAGGAAGGCAGGGGGCACGCCCTCGCGCTTGGCGCGGGCCAGGGCCTTGCGCAGGGCCTCGTTGGTGTGGGAATCGGCATCCCGGCTGGTGGAGCCCTCCACGGCCTTGCAGATGGCGTCCCAGTGGCGCCGCACGAGGGCGCTGCCGGCGGCCAGCATGGCCACCTTGCGCTCCTCGGTCACCTTCCAGTCGACGAAGGCTTCGATGTCCGGGTGGTCCAGGTCGAGGCAGACCATCTTGGCGGCGCGGCGTGTGGTGCCGCCGCTCTTGATGGCGCCCGCGGCCCGGTCCCCCACGGCCAGGAAGCTCATGAGGCCGGAGCTGCGGCCGCCGCCGGACAGGGGCTCCTCGGAGCCGCGCACCCTGGAGAAGTTGGTGCCGGTGCCGGACCCGTACTTGAAGATGCGGGCCTCGCGGGTCCACAGGTCCATGATGCCGCCCGGGTTCACCAGGTCGTCGGCCACGCTCTGGATGAAGCAGGCATGGGGCTGGGGGCGCTCGTAGGCCGAGGTGGACTTCTTCATCTCGCCGCTGAGGGGATCGACGAAGCTGTGGCCCTGGGCCGGGCCGCTGATGCCATAGGCGTAGTGCAGGCCCGTGTTGAACCACTGGGGCGAGTTGGGGGCGCACATCTGGTTGGCGAGCATGTAGGTGAGCTCGTCGTAGAAGGCCTGGGCGTCCTCTTCGGCCTCGAAGTAGCCGTGGGTGTCGCCCCAGTGCCGCCAGCAGCCCGCGAGCCGGTGGAACACCTGCCGGGCGTCCTTCTCCCCGTTGTTCTGGTCGTCGATTCCCTTCCGGCGGAAGTACTTCTGCGCCAGGATGTCCACGGCCACCTGGGACCAGGTCTCGGGCACCAGCACGTCCTTGGCCTCGAAGACCACGGTGCCGTCGAGCTTGGAGATGCGGCTGGTCCTGGGCACGAACGGGATCCCCTCCAGGGGATCGTGACCTGCCTTCGTGAAGTGGCGGGCGATCTTCATGTGACAGTCCTGGGCAAGGGGTGGGGAGGGGCGATTCGAAATTCACGGCGTCAAGGCGAGCGTACGAAGCCCTCCCCGGGAGGTGGGGGCTTGAAGCTTACCTCTAGGGGTTGTGCCGGGAACCAAGGATGCCCCCAAGATGTGGGGGTGTCAAGGGCCGATGCCCCTATTTTCCCACTCGCTGAAAAGGGGCTGGAAGTCCGTGTCTTTTCGCGGGATCGGGCCGCGCGGCGGTGCCGGTGTTGGCGCCTAGGATCAGATCCCGGTTAGCCTGGATTCAAGCCGGGCCCCATGCATCGGGGTGCGATGAACCGGGTCAGGTCGGAAGAAGCAGCCCTAAGTCGTTCCCCCGAGTGCCGTGGCAAGCCCGGCCCTTTTGCGCCCGGGTGCAAAAGGGCCGGGCTTGCCAACCGTTCGCGCGGCGCCTGCGGCTTGCGCTCACGGGTCGGCACTGGCGTACGCTCCCAGTGGGTCCCCGCTCCGCAGAGCCCCCCGGCCCTGCTTCCCGACCCACTTAGGTCACGCACATGGCAAGCCCGGCGCTCCTTTTGCGTCAAGTGCCTAGCGCGAGTCGGGCGCGGCTAATGGCCGCGTTCGACGGCAACAGGGAGGCTCCATGTCCACCAGCGGAGCGAGAAGGAGGCTCGCATTGCGAGCCGATCCATGGAGGACCGCAGCCCGCGAAGCCGCGCAGCGGATGCGCAGTTGAGGAGATCGGCCGTCAGTGAGTGGCCGTTCGCGCGGCGCCCGCGCGACACACGGCGTAGAGCGGGCACTCCGCACAGGTAAGGCGTTTCCGCACCCCCGGGCAATCGCCGAGGATGCCGAGGTGGCTGAGGGCGAAGTCGTAGCGGAGGGGATCGGCGGGATCGAGGCGGCGCAGGGAATCCGTGACCTCGAGGGCCATCTTACCGTCCGGGGTGGCCCGGCGGCTGAGGCCGATGTAGCGCGACACGCGGGCCACATGGGTATCGAGGGGGATGATGAGCCGGTCCGCGGGATAGCGGGACCAGAGGCCCAGGTCGGGCCAGCCGGTCCGCACCATCCAGCGGAGGAACATCCGCCAGCGCTTGCAGGCAGCACCGTCCAGAGGGTCGGGCAGGGAAAAGCGGGACCCGTAGCTGGCCGGTAATTCGGTCCGCAGGCGCTGGACCAGGCGGGAGAGTGCCCCGTCGGGCGATTCGCCGGGGCCCGGCAGGAGGTGGGGTTCGAGCCCCTGGCCACTCTCCAGGTCGAGGCGCTTCCAGGCCAGCAGCCAGGCCACGAGGTCGGGGCCGGTGTGGAAGCGCCAGGCCCAGGGGGCCAGGGCGGCGGAGAGGGTCTTCTGGGCCGCGGCCGGGGACCGCTCCCGGAGCCAGGTAGCGGGCCGGGCCCCCAGGGGGGCCAGGGCGGCCCGGACGGCGCGGATCATCGGGTCCACTCGCCCATAGGCCAGGTGGGCGGCCACGAAGGCGGCGACCTCGCGGTCCAGGGGCCCCTCATAGCCGAATAGGACACTCAGGGGGTCCCGGTCCAGCGCATCGGCGGTGTCGTAGCGCTCGCAGAGGCCCTCCAGGCGAGTCTTCAGGGCGGTGGTCGAGGTCCCCATGGGCCCAGTGTCCCAGGAGCCGCCCACTACAGCGGGTGAAAAAGGGCAGGCTGTGCCTAAAACCGCTATGTAAATGAAGGAGCTGCCGCTAGGCTAATCAGTGGTGGCCCGTGGCCCCTCTGGAGAAACAACCGCACATGATGACCCTGCGTGGCCTTGGAAACCTGGCGAAGATCCTCGAAGAAGCTGCAAAGCCCGATTCCGTGTTGCGGGAAGACCGCGAGAAGCCGAAGCCCAAGGTGCTCAAAAAGGGAGAGAAGGCCGGGAACCTCCGGATCATCGATCCCAAGCGGAAAGTTTGGTACGAGAAGCGCCTGAAGGAAATCACCGCGAAGTCGGTGGCTCCGGAAGAGCAGGCTTCGGGACCCGTCAGCGCGCCGCTCAATGCCGCGGCCCCGGCCCTGGCGAAGACTGTGGCTTCCAAGCTGGGGGGCTCCCTGCTGCAGACCCTGGCCGCCGCCAAGGACGCCAAGCCCAAGGCCGAGGGGCAGAAGCGCTCCGAAGCTTGGCGCCGCAAGCCCGGCGAATCGATCTTCTAGATCGGATCCGAATTCCTCAGGCCCCGGTGGAAACCGGGGCCTGAACTTTGTATTTCCGCCCGATCCAGGTGGCGGCCAGGGGGCGTTCGAGCTTGCCCCGGCGCAGGTCCCCGACGGTGAGCAGGGCCAGGTCCAGAACCGGCGTGGCACCATCCAGGGTGCCATCGGAAAGCCGCGCCTCGAGCTCGGACCTGCTGAGCGCGCGGATGCCGTCCGAGAGCCGCACCAGGACCGCCTGGGGATCCTCCAGGGCCAGCCCCAGCCCGGCGACGACCCGGGCCACGCCGCGCAGCATGCCGTCGATGGCACAGCCCGACGGCTGGGCAGCGAGGGAGGGTTCGGCGATGGCGAGGAGGCGGGGCTCAAGCAGGACCCAGGCTCCCCGGTACTGGATGCCCTTGTGCTGCCAGCGGCCTAGCAGGGCCTCCAGGTCCGGTGCCAGCGTGGAGGCCTCGACGGGTCGGGCCAGGGCGAACAGCCAGAGCCGGGCCTCATCGGGCAGGGCTTGGAGGGCGGACAGGGGCATGGGGACTCCAGGTGTCAGGACAGTCTATGGGATGCCGGCACCGGGACTTTCGTCTCCCGCCCCGCCCGGAGTTCCGTGATGAAGGTTCCATCCACTCTCGCGTAAGGTGGAAGACGATGCGAGACACGGCGATCCTGCTCCTCAACCTCGGCGGTCCGGTGAACCTGGACCAGGTGGAACCCTTCCTGGCGGCCCTCTTTGGTGACCGCGAGCTCATCCGGTTGCCCGGTCCCGCCTGGCTGCAGGGCCCCTTCTCGAAGCTCATCGCGAAACTGCGGGCCCCCGGAGCGAGGGAGCGCTATGCCCAGATCGGCGGCGGCTCGCCCCTCCTGCGTGAAAGCGCCTACCAGGCCACGGCGCTGCGGTCCGCCCTCCGCGCCGCCGGTCGCCAGGAGGCCGTGAAACTCTGCTTCCGCAGCGCCTCGCCGCGGGCTGCTGGGCTGCTGAGGGCCCTGAAGCGGGACGGCATCCGGAAGCTGGTGCCCGTGACCCTCTATCCCCACGACTGCCGGGCCACCACGGGGTCGAGCCTGCGGGAACTGGCGGTCGAGGCCGCCAAGGCCGGAATGGAGATCCTGCCGGGCGTGGAGCACTATGCCACGGACCCCGACTACCTCGACGCGCTGGAACGGCCCCTGCGCGCGGCGCTGAAGGACCTGCCGGAAGCCACGGTGATCTTCAGCGCCCACAGCCTGCCCGTGCGCCAGATCGAGGCAGGCGATCCCTATGAAAAGGAGATCCACGCCACCCGCGAGGCCCTCATGGCGCGCATTGGAGAGGTCCCAGGCGGGTACCTGCTGGCCTACCAGAGCCGCACGGGCCCCGTGCGCTGGCTGGAGCCGCCGCTGAAATCGGTGCTCGAAGCTATGGGCGGCAGGGACGTCATCATCGTGCCCTTGAGCTTCGTGAGCGAGCACATCGAGACCCTGCACGAGCTGGACATCGAATACCGCCACGTGGCCGACCGGGTCGGCATCCGCACTTACCGCCGGGTGGCCGCACCGGGCACCGATCCCGCCTACATCCGCTGCCTCACCCGGCGTGTCCTGGAGATCCTCCCATGAGCACCTTGATCCTCGGCGGCGGCGTGACGGGCCTCGCGGCGGCCTGGCACCTGCAGCAGCGCGGCGAGACCGTGGAAGTGTGGGAAGCTGGCGCCTCGGTGGGTGGATGGATGAAGACCCTGCCCTGGGAGGGCGGCCACTTCGAGACCGGCCCCCAGGGCGTGCTCTGGCAGAAGGGCACGGCCGTGGACCGCCTATTCAGTGCCATCGACCTGCCCTTCCGGTCGCCGGGCACCGGGGCCCGCTGGGTGGGGAAGGGCGGTCGGCTCATCCCGGTGCCCGCCTCGCCTCCGGGCCTGATGCTCTCCCCGCTGATGTCGGTGGGCGCCAAGCTCCGCATGATGGCTGAGCCCTTCATTCCCGTGCGCGGCGCGGAACCCGAGGAGGGCCTCTCGGCCTTCATCGCCCGGCGCCTGGGCAAGGGGGTTGCCACGGAGCTGCTGCCGGCCATGGTGGCGGGGGTGCTGGCGGCGCCGGCGGACATCCTATCTGTGGACGCCATCCCGAAGCTGCGCCAGTGGGAGGCCACGGGCAGCCTGGTGAACGGCATCCGCAAGGGCGGCGTGAGCCACATGGTGGTTCCGACGGGTGGCATGGGCCAGCTGCCCATCCGGCTGGCCGCCCAGCTCGCCAGCGTCCGCACGGGGCTCCGGGCCGAGCGCCTGGAACCGCTGCCCGGCCAGCGCTGGCACGTGCGCGGCGGCGGCGAGGTGCGCGAGGCGGACCGCGTGGTGCTGGCCCTGCCGGCCTACGAGGCGGCCGCCCTGCTGGGCTCGGTGGCCCCCCAGAGCGCCGAAGCCCTGGGAGCCATCCCCTACACCTCGGTGGACCTCTGGCACAGCCGCCACACGCCCCTGCCGGCCCTCAAGGACAGCTTCGGCTTCCTCATCCATCCCCCGGAAGGACACGGGTACCTCGGTTCACTCGTGCCGTCCTGGATGGACCCGCAGAGCGCACCCGGGGACCTCATGCAGCTGCGCAGCTTCATCGGGGGCGCCTTCGGCAAGCCGGCCGACCTGGACGCCTGGGATGGAATCTTCGCCCGCCTCCGGTACTGGATTCCCAACCTCGAGGAGCCCGCGGCCTTCCGCCACGAGCGGGCCGAGCGCGCGATCCCCCGTCCCGAGCTGGGACACCGGGCCCGGGTGAAGGCCGCCGTGGAGGGCCTTCCTCCTGGCCTGGACTGGCTCAGCAACGCCCGCTTCGGACCGGGCGTGCGGGACATCCTGGAAGGGCTGGAAACCTGGACGTGAGCCCTGGCATCCGTTCCGATCGGGGGCCGTGACAGGCGTCGCCGACCGGCTCAGAATGGGCCCCAGTTCCCGAGGAGTTCCCATGCGCCCCCTCCTGCTCGCCGCCTTCCTGTTCCCGGCCATGCTCCTGGCCCAGCCCGCTCCCGCGGCTCCCACCGCCATCCGTCCCCACGCCGAGATGAAGACCGGCACCGGCGTGGAGAAGCTGGAGGTCGTGGGCGAGGCCTCTGAATTCAAGGTCGCCGCCGGCACCCGCATCTATGTCTGGGCCAAGGTCCTGGGCGCCGCCGACACCACGGTGACCTTCGTGTTCAGCAAGGGGGACAGGACCTCGAAACAGGAACTGAAGGTGCCCCGTTCTCCCTACCGCACCAATGCCTACCGTACCTTCCGCAAGGGGGACGAGGGCGAGTGGACCGTGAAGCTCATGGGCGACCAGGAAGCCGTCCTCGGATCGACCACGTTCAAGGTCGAGATCCAGTAATCGCCCGCAAGCCCCGCAGCCGCTGAGGTATCGCCGAGGAGTGGCAAGGCCAGGCCGGATTCGGGATTCGCCATGGAACCGTTCCTGCCCCAGAATCGCCAGGCAGGTCTTCGACTCAACCCAAGGCCCCCATCCCAAGGTGCGACCCATGAAACTCTACGAGCATCAGCCCCACCCGCACATCGAAGCCCGGAAGAAGCGTATCCCCAAGGCCAGACCCCCCAAGGAAGGCTCGCTGGCCCGTTTCAACGCCTTCCTGGGCGAGGGCATCACCAAGGGCGTGGGCACCATGTGGTGCGCCTATGCCTTTGCCATCATCGCCTTCATCAGCCTGCCGGATGCCATCCACACGGGCACCAGCGCCCTCATCTCCTGGATCGCCCAGACATTCCTGCAACTGGTCCTGTTGTCCATCATCATGGTGGGTCAGAAGGTCGAGGGCGCGGCCGCCGATGCCAGGGCCGACGACACCTACAAGGACGCCGAGGCCATCCTGCATGAGGCCCTCGAGATCCAGAAGCACCTCGAGGCCCAGGACGCCTGTCTTCAGAAGCTCATCGAGGCCTACCAGAAGGATGCCAAGCCAGGATCTGGACCGTCCTGATCAATAAACCGTCGGGAAGGCTTGACGAAACGAATAAAAAGCGAATTATAGGGGCATGAGCATTGGGCAGGAGCGAAGTGCCACGTTGACGACCATTCACCGTGGGCGAATGGGACACGCTGCAAAGCAGACGGCCTCGGAGGGGCGAGCGCCGATGGCACGAGTCAGGCCGAAGCCCGCAGGGCATTGCACAGGAGGTGCCGTGTGACTCCCCTGCCATTGCCCTCGGAACCGCCGCCGCTCTTCCAGGACCTGCTCGTGGAACCTGAGGAGGCCCGGTCGATCCTCCGCCCCCAGAAGGATGAGCGGTACGGGTTCGGCTTCGCCCTCAGCCCCTACCGCGGCTGCGACCACGGCTGCCGCTACTGCTACGTCCGCGAGTACCCCAACGCGCTCCATGGGCCCGGCGACTGGGGGGGATGGGTGGCACCCAAGGTCAACGCGCCGGAGCTGCTCTGGTCCCAGCGCCACAAGCTCCACCAGGCCCGGGTGTTCATGGCCTCGGCCACGGATCCCTACCAGCCGCTGGAACGGCGGTACCGCCTGAGCCGGCGCTGCCTTGAGGTGCTGCTCCTCTGTCCGACCACGGAGGTGATCGTCCACACCCGCTCGCCCCTGGTGCTCCAGGACCTGGAGCTGCTGCGGGACTTCGGGGAGCGGCTCTCCGTGGGTTTTTCCATTCCCACCGACGACGACACCGTGCGCCAGATCGTGGAACCCCACGCCCCCGCCATCCCCAGCCGCTGGGCCGCGGTGGAGCGCCTGGCAGCGGCTGGCATCCGGGTCAGCATCGGAGTGGCGCCCCTCATGGCCGTGCACGATGCCAGGGTCTTTGCCCGGCGCGCCAGGACCAGCGGGGCCTCGAATGCCTGGGTGGGCGGCCTCCGGCTGCTGAAGCAGGACCCCTTCTACAAGGTGCTGGCGGACCATGGCTGGCTGAAGGTCCTGGCACCCGAGTACAAAGAGGGCATCCGGGCGGCCTTTCTTGAGGTATTCCCCCCGCCGAAGCACAAGCGCGAAGCGAGGGTGGAACCGGTGACCGCGCCCCCCGGTCCCATGGCCAGCCAGCCCGGGCTCTTCGACCGCGTGGGCTGAACGTGCCCCTTGCACCCTGACACCCCCCTTGCCTTGTGGGAGACTGAATTCCAGATGACGACCCTCGCTCTCAAATACCGTCCCCGCCTGCTGTCCGACCTCGTGGGGCAGGAGGGCAGCGTGAAGGCCCTGGCCAACGCCCTGAGGCGGGCCAAGGAAAGCGGGAAGATCCACCAGGCCTACCTGTTCGCAGGCGTCCGCGGCACGGGCAAGACCAGCACCGCCCGCATCCTGGCCCGGGCCCTGAACTGTGCCGAGGGGCCCACGGCCACGCCCTGCGGCGTCTGTGATCCCTGCCGCGCCGCGGAACAACCGGACAGCAGCCTGGACATCGTCGAGATCGATGCGGCCAGCCGGGCTTCCGTGGCCGACGCCCGGGCCCTGCGGGAGCAGGTCCAGACGCGCCCGGCCTTCTGCCGCTACCGCATCTACATCATCGACGAAGTGCACATGCTCAGCACCGAGGCCTTCAACGCCCTGCTGAAAGTCATCGAGGAGCCGCCGCCCCACGCCATCTTCGTCCTGGCCACCACGGAGTTGCAGGACGTCCCGGACACCATCAAGAGCCGGGTGCAGATCTTCCCGTTCCGCCTGATCCCCGTGGGCCTCATCGAGGGCCGCCTCAGGCACGTCTGCGAACAGGAGGGCGTCACCTTCGAGGGAGACAGCCTGCGCCTGGTGGCCGAGGCCGGGCAGGGCTCCATGCGTGATGCCCTCACCATCCTCGACCGCGTGATCTCCGCCGGTGACGGGCAGGTGCAGGAGGAGGCCGTCCGCGAGCAGCTCGGCATCGTCAGCGCCCACCTGGTGCAGGGCGTGATGTCGGCGCTGGCCATCGGCGATACGGCCGCCCTGGTGGAGGCCTGCCGGGAACTGGCTGAGCAGGGCGCCGATTGGGCCACCTTCTGGCGGGAGCTGGTACTCGCCTTCCGGGATCGCCTCGAGCAGGAGGCCCGCGAGGCCCGCGGCCCCCAGGAACTGCTACGGTGGGCCCGGATGCTGAACCTCCTGTTGGGTCGCGAGCGGGACCTGCGCGACAGCAGCCTGCCCCGGGTGGTGGTGGAGCTCGCCCTGATCACGGCCGCCCAGCTGCCCCACCTGGCGCCGCTGGATGCGCTCGTGTCCGGGACGGCCCCGGGCCTGCCGAGGCCCTCCGGTCCTGCGCTGGGCCCACCGCCGGTCCCTACCAAGGCCCCCCAGGCCGCGCCGGCGCCTGAGGGGTCCCGACGACCGGCTGCGGCGGCGCAGCCACCGGCACCCCGGTCCTCCGGGTCCGTGAGTGGGCCAGTTCCGGTCTCGCCGGATCAGCTCCGCGCGGCCTGCGGCGAGGCCCTGCGCGGGGTCCCGGGTCTGCGGGCGCTGGCCACGGCACCCCAGATGGCCACAGAACTGCGCTGGGACCCGCCGGTCCTCCGGTTCCGCTTCCCGGCCAATGTGCGGCAGACGCTCCAGGATTTCGAGCGGGAGCAGGCCAGTCCCCATCTGATGGCCGCCCTTGCAGGAGTGCTGCCGGGCCTCAAGGCCGTCGAACTCCGCTTCGATGATCCCGGGGGACCGGGAACCGAAGAGCCACCCGAAGACCGGCTGCGCCGGGAGCCGGCCTTCCAGGAACTGCTGCGCCTCAGCGGGGGCGAGGTGCTGGAGATCCGGCGGGGGATCTGATCAACCGCCCGAGACCGGCGGCATGAGGGCCACTTCGTCGCCGTCCGCCAGCGGCGCAGCTCGATCGACGAAGCACTGGTTCACGGCCAGGAGGGCCTCCTGGGGCAGGGGGGCCAGCCGCGGATCCCTCAACAGGTCGCCCAGGGTGGGAACGGCGGGCAGTTCCAGCTCGGTGAAGCCGAGCAGGGCGCGGTAGCGGGCGAAGCACTTCACGGTGATCATGTCTGGTCTCCTCCAGCCATCCACTGCCTAATTGGGGCTCCAGGTATGCCGGATCTCCCCTGAAAGCCCGGGCGCGACGTTGCCACCCTTGGTGACGCCCAGCTGCAGGATGAGGTTGCCAAAGCGCCATTCCACCTGGCCCGAGTCGATGCTCAACTCGCCGCTCTTCGTGTGGGTGACCACGACGGCGCTGCGCTGGCCGAACAGATTGATGCTCTTGCCCATGGTGAACTCGGTCTCGGAGGTGCCCAGGCTGGAGGTGCGGACCGCCACATTGACGCGGTCCACGCCCAGGGCCCGACGCAGCGTGTCCTGCACGGGCGCGAAGGCGAGGGTGGAGACCAGGCCGAAGGTCGCGCTGCCCAGCCCCGAGGTGATGGCTCCCTGGGTGGATCCGGAGGAGGCTCCGGCCGTGCCGACGTTGGCCACGTTGCCGGGGTTGATGAGGATGGACACGATCTCGTCCTGGCGCAGGCTGGGCGTGGAACTGGGCACGATGGTCAGGTCGCTCATGGTGCCGTGGATGTCGAGGTTCACCGTGTAGCCGGGGATGGACGTGACGCTGCCCCGGAGGTTGATCATGGGGTCCAGGGGTCGGGTCTCCGAGAAGGTGAGGGCGCCTCGTTCGACCACCATGTCACCGGCGGGGAAAATGTTCGTGATCCGGCCGCCGGGCTGGAACAGCAGTGTCCCCTTGGGCGCCGGGTGGGCGAGGGTGCCGAGCACCTGGAAGGGGCCATCGAGGCGGCCCTCCATCTTCAGGAGGTTGGTGTCGAAACTCCAGGGCGTGCGCAGCTCCAGGTCCAGGTCGAGCCGGATCCGTTCCAGGGGGTCGTCCAGGTCCAGGCCCGCGAGTCCGCCGGTGTCGCTGATGGCGCTGCGCAGGATCAAGTCGGACAGTTTCACTTCGGTCTGGTAGCCCAGGTGGTTCGCCTGGAGTTTCCCCTTGAGCACTCCGCCGTCCTCGGTGCCGATGAGGGTGGTGCGGAGGCTGCCCTGGAGATCCAGGCCGTTCGGCACGTCCCTCAACTCGAAGTTCGCCAGGGAGGCCTTGATGGCGTAGGTGTCCAGTCCTCCCTGGCGCCAGGTCGCCGTGCCGCTGGCCTTGAGCTGGCCGTGCGCCAGAGTGCCCTGCACGGGCCTCTCCTCGGAAACGGTCAGGGTCCGGTCCTTCAGCACCACTTCGGCCTGGAGGTCCTCGGCGCCCTGGTAGCCCCGGAGGTTCACCTGGCCATGGTCGAGCGAGAGGCTCCCGTCCAGCAGGGGATCGACATAGGTACCGTGAGCCAGGATGTCGAAGTGGCTGGTGCCCCGGACATTCAGCCCGGAGAGGAGGCTGTATTCGTCCACCTCCATGACCCGGTCCAGGATGGATTTCATGTGGGCGAGGTCCGCATCGCCCCGGGCCTGGATCGCCATGGCGGCCTGGTCCGAGAACGGGACCGAGCCCGACAGCTGCACGTGTGCCGCCTGGGCGCCGGCCTGGGCTGCCGACCCTCGGGCACCCCCCTGAAGGGCAATGTCGATGGCCGCGCCCAGGGCATTGCCCCGGAGTTCCGAAGCGCCGACCTGGTGCAACTCGAAGGCGCCGAATTGGGCCGCCAGCCGGTCCAGGGATCCTTTCCAGGCCAGATCGTGGCCGTTCTTCCATCGCCCCTGGACCGTGGCCGCTAGGCCCAGGTCCTCGAGCAGGTCATCGGTCAGGCTATGCGCCAGCAGTTCCGTGCGGGCGCTGTCCGGGGAGATGTCCAGGCTGAGTCGGCCGACAAGGTCTGCACCCTCCTGGCGAACCTGGACATCGAGCAGGGGAAGCTTCATGCCTTCCACGGCCAGTCGACCTTCCAATCGGCCCCGCTCCAGGCCGACCCGGCCTGTGAGACCTTCTACACTGGTCTGACCGAAGAAGATGCGGCCTTGGTTCAGGAGGACCCTTCCATCCGGCAGGTCAAACCCTCCGAAGGGGCTGGTGATGGGCCCGAGGAGCCGGGCCTCCACCTGGGATTGGATGCGAGGCCCTGGCAGCGCCAGCATCTGGGAGTCCAGGCGGCCCCGGAGGTCGACCCACCAGGTCCACTGCCCGAAATCCATGTCGGCCCGACCCAGGAGGGCCAGGGCACCCTCCGGCGGGAGGTCCCCGCGGCCGAGCAGACCGGGCCGTTCGGCGGCCCTCAGGTCCGTTAGCTTCAATCGCAGCGAGCTCAGATCCATCCAGAAATCGGAAGAGGTCGCTGGAATCTTGATTCCGTAAACCTCAGATGACTCGGCTTGGGCTGCACCAATCATCATCAAGTGATCATAGGGTCCCCAGATCCGCACCCAACCGCTCCCCGTGCCCTTGATTGGGAGGTCCTGGCCCTCGGCATCTTTCAGATCCGCCGCCCGCAGTCCCTCGGCCACCGGGAGCTGGGTGGCGGTGTAGCACATGTCGATCTGGGGCTGCCCGGGGAGGGTGTCGGCCCAGGTGAGCCAGAGGTTCCCAGCGCCCCGGCCCCCCTCCTTGCGGAGTTCTATGTCCTTGATCCAGAGGTCCGATCCACGGATTTCAACCGTCTTGGCCAGGACTTCGTCCGCCCGGGCCCCATGCCAGCGGGGATGGAGGACCTCGCCGGATCCGTCCAACTCAAGGCCAGCCTCCCGAGTCCAGCGGACCTTGGCCCGGGCGGTGGTCTGGCCCTCCATGTCCAGGTCGACCACCTTCCAGACGGACAGAGCCCGGGCCACCTGGCCGGCCCCCACCACAGTCTGGCCCTGTCCTTCCAGGCGCAGCAGGCCCCTGGGATCCAGGGTGGCCCACCCGGTGCCTTCCAGCTTGAGGTTGTCCAGATCCAGGTTCAGGTGGCCAAGGTCGACCCGGCCCTGGTCCAGGGTGGCCTCGATTCCGCCGGCCTCAGCGCCGTGCTGGAGGAGGGCGACCTTGAGAGAGGCCTGCCAGCGGTCGGGACGGCCGGCCGCTGCCTGCGTTCCCGGGACCTTGACCTCGGCCTGGAGGGTTCCGCGGACGCCCTGGAAGGTCTCCACCCGGAGCGCAAGCCCGAGGGGTTCCAGGTCGAGGTTCTTGCCCTGGAGGCTGGCCCAGGCTTTCTCCCGATCGGACCAGCCGCCCTGGATGGCCAGTTCTCCCTGCGGGGAAGTCCAGTGCAGGCGCTCCACCTTGCCATGATCCAGGCCGCCCCTGGCCTCGAGCTCCAAGTTTCCAGGTCGAATGGCCGCGGCTTCCGGGCACAGATCCCGGCCATCCGCGGTGAAGGTCCAGGTCGGGTGGGCCGTGGACCCCTGGAGCATGCCCGCCACATCCACGCGGCCGACGAGGGGGGGCCGGGAGGGTCCGCACCAGTGGAAGGCCTGGGCCAGGTCGAGCACGCCCGTCAGGTGGGCTTCGACCCGGTCGGTGGCTGGGACCGTCCCGGGCTCATAGCGGCCATGGAGCCGAATCTGGCTCTCGCCCAGCCGGAGGTAGCCTTCCTGGATAGCCCCCCCCTTCTCGGAGATCTCACCGTTCACATCCAGTCGCCCCCTTTCCCAGCCCCCGGGGCCCTTCACCGACAACTGGGTGCCCACCAGATCCACCCTGATCCGGTTGGGACCAGGTCCCGTGGCCTTCACCCCGAACTGGTATCGCAGTTCGGGCAGGCCCCGGAGGGGCACGGGCACCTGGACCTCGCCATTAATGATGCTGAGAAAATCCAGGCGGAATTGGGGCAAGGGCCCGCTTCTGGGCGGGCGGTCCTTGATTCTGATGGCGGCCAGGCCTGCCTCCGTCAGATGCACCAGTGGGGACTCGAGCCGCAGGGAGTGGATGTGGTGGGTGGAGCCCAGGAGCGACCAGAGCTCCGCCTGGACTTCGATCCGTTTCACGGTGAGCAGGTCCCCCCCCAGGTGGACATCACGCAGCACCAGCGAGCCGAAGGTGGGGTGGAACTCGACTTGACCGATGGAAAGGGAGAGGCCAGTCTCCTTCTGGACCAGGGTGTCGAGGCGGCCCAGGGCCCAGCGGAAAACCATGGGTCGGGTGATCAGCCAGGAGGTGACCGTGACGGTGCAGGCCCCGGCCACCAGGGTATAGGACACACGGCGGACCCACCTCCGGCCCCAGAGCCGATGTACCGCGTCCTTGGCGGAATGCCAAACCATCAGTTCTTTTCGCCGCAGTTCGGGCAGACCACGGCCATACGGGGCAGTTGCCGGTAGCAGAAGCGGCAAAGTCGCGACTGGGTGGCCGCCCGCAGGGTGGGGTGGGGGCCGGAGGCGGAGGAGGACAGCACCGCCGTGCCCAGGGGGCGCGTCTCCCTGGCGACATTCTCCTTGAGGCGGCGCAGAGCCTCCAGAAAGGCCTGAGCGGAGAGGTAGCGCTCGCCCAGATTCACGGCCAGGGCCTTCATCACCACTTCCGAGAAGGCCTTCGGCACGATCGGGTTCCGCAGGTGCGGCGCCACGATCTGCTGGCTGGTGAACGCCTGGGCGATCTTCAGCGGGTCCGCATCGTAGAAGGGCACCGTTCCCGTGAGCATCTCGTAGAAGGTGATGCCGAGCGACCAGAGGTCGGACTGGAACACGGCCCGCCCACGGAAATGCTCGGGCGCCATGTAGGGCGGCGAGCCGATCCGCGTGGGCGCGTAGGGGACGTGCTGCATCTCCAGCACGCGGGAGGTGCCGAAGTCCGTGACCTTGGCCACCCCGTCCCGGTTCACGAGGATGTTGGCCGGACGCAGGTCCCGGTGGAGGATCTGGTGGCCGTGGGCGAAGGCGATGGCGCTGCAGACGTCCAGGCCGATCTCGAGGGCCCGCGCCGGTTGGAGGAAGCGCTCGCGGCGGATGAGGCGGTCCAGGCCCTCGCCTTCCACGTACTCGAGCACCATGAAGAAGATGCCGTTCTTCCGCTCGACGGTGATGAGCTCCACGATGTTCGGATGCTTCAGGCCCGCCATGATGCGCGGCTCCTTCAGCAGGTCCACGATCTCCTCTTCCTGCTGATGGGGCACTTTCAGCGCGACCTTGCGGTTCACCCAGGTGTCCATGGCCAGGTACACGGCGCCGAAACCGCCTGAACCTAGGCGGTCCAGGATCTGGTATTTCCCCAGCGTCTGGTCCTTGGAAAGCACGGGTGAAGACTCCGAAGCGATGGCTTCAGCATGACCGAAACGGCGGAAGCAGCCTAGGAACCTGTCCAATTAATCAGACTGATACTCCGCCTGCGAGCAGGGCTACTCGAAGATGCGATCGAGCAGCGATTCGCGGTCCTCCCAGGCGGCCACCATGTGGCGGATCCTGGGTCGTCCTTCGCTGCTCAAACCGTAGGCCCGGCGGAACACGGCCCGGTCCTCCATGGTGGCCCGGTGGTGCTGGCGCAGATGCTCACCCCAGCTGGAACTGAGGAAGCTCTCCGAGAATCGGAGAAATCCCGGCTCGGGGGAGGAGAGGTCCTGGAACAGCGACCAGCGGACGGCGCCATCCCGGATGCGGATGCGGCGGACTCCGCGCATGGCCTCTTCGAAGGCCGGTTTGTGTCCCTCGGGGACCAGGTACTCCAGCACCGTGAGAATCGGGCCCTCATCGGGGTGGATGGGCTGGGGGGAATGGGGCTCCAGACGGTGGGGACTCAGGTCCAGGGGTTCCTCCAGGGCCTGAATCTTCAGGCGGGCCGTGAGGGCCAGCATCACCAGCATGCCGAGGCCCGCCGCGGCAAAGGCCACGTGGATGCCCCAGCGTTCTCCCACGAGGCCCCAGAAGGCCGCTCCGCTGGCCATGGCACCACCCCAGACGGTGATGTAGACGCCGAGGGCCCGGGCCCGCACCCAGGAGGGGACCGACAGCTGGACGCCCGTGTTGCAGGTGCTCAGCACGGAGAGCCAGCCGGCGCCGCAGAAGAGGAGGGCCAGGGCCACCGGTAGCGTGTGGACCACGAAGGCCAGGACCAGCAGGCCTGCCGCAAAGACCGATGTCGCCCAGGCGAGCAGCGCATTGGGGCTGATGCGGGCCTTCATGGCGGGCAGGATCAGGGTGGCGCCCACCGCGCCGGTCCCGACACATCCGAGCAGGAGGCCGAAGCCGGTGGAGCCCAGCTGGAGGTGGTGGATGGCCAGGGTGGGCAGGAGCGAGAAGACCGGTCCTCCGAAGAACACGAAGCCGCCGCCGCGAAGGAGGATCACCTGGAGGACCTTGCGGTGTCGGGTGTAGCGCAGGCCCACCTTCATGGCGGCCGCAAACCGCTCCGCGGGGAGGTCCGTGGGGACTGGCCGGCGCTTCCACCCCTTCAGCACCACCAGCACGCCGATGAAGGAGACCGCGTTGAGGGCAAAGGCCCAGGTGGCCCCCAGCCAGCCCACCACGAGTCCACCCAGGGCCGGGCCGATGGCCCGGCTCACGTTGAAACCGGCACTGTTGAGCGCCACGCCTGCGGCGATCTGGTCCTTCGGCACCAGATCGGGCACCGAGGCCTGCCAGGCCGGTGCATTCAGGGCGGCTCCCACCCCCAGCAGCAGGGACATGGCGATGAGGAGGCCGGGGGTCACCAGGTGCAGGGCCGAGAGGATGGCCATGGCCAGGGCGACAAGCAGCATCCAGGCCTGGGTGAGCAGGAGCAGCCGCCGCCGGTCCACGATGTCGGCGATGGCGCCGCCGGGCATGGACAAGATCAGCATGGGCAGGGTGGCCCCGGTCTCGATGAGGCTCATGAGCAGCGGCGACCGGGAGAGCTCCGACATGAGCCACTTTTCGCCCACGCTCTGGACCCAGGTGCCCACGTTCGAGGCCATGGCCGCGATCCAGATCGCCAGGAAGAGGCGGCTGCGCAGCGGGGCGAAGGGGGACTTGGTGTCGGTCACAGGTTCAGGCTATCCAGAGTGTTCAACTAAAAAGCTTCACCACCAAGACACCAAGGCTCCAAGAAAAGCAAAAAGAAATTCTTTTGTCATTCTTGGTGTCTTGGCGTCTTGGTGGTGATCTTTGATCGCTTCTATCCCAAGAATGCCTTGAGAGTCTTCGAGTATCGGGGATGCCTGATTTTTCTCAAAGCCTTAGACTCGATCTGGCGGATGCGCTCGCGGGTCACGGCGAATTCGCTGCCGACCTCCTCCAGCGTGTGCTCGGAGCCGTCATCACCCACGCCGAAGCGCATGCGGAGGACGCGCTCCTCCCGCTCGCTGAGGGTGTTGAGCACGTTGCGGACGGTCTCCTTGAGGCGCTGCTGCACGACCTGCTCCACTGGGGAGACCACGGTCTTGTCCTCGATGAAATCGCCCAGGTGGGAGTCCTCCTCCTCGCCGATGGGCGTCTCCAGGGAGATGGGCTCCTGGGCGATCTTCATCACCTTGCGCACCTTGCCCACGGGCATGTCCATGGCGTGGGCGATCTCCTCGCTGGAGGGTTCCCGGCCCAGCTTCTGCACCAGCTCGCGCTGGGTGCGGATGAGCTTGTTGATGGTCTCGATCATGTGCACGGGAATGCGGATGGTACGGGCCTGGTCCGCGATGGCGCGGGTGATGGCCTGCCGGATCCACCAGGTGGCGTAGGTCGAGAACTTGAAGCCGCGGCTGTACTCGAACTTGTCCACGGCCTTCATGAGCCCGATGTTGCCCTCCTGGATCAGGTCCAGGAACTGAAGGCCGCGGTTGGTGTAGCGCTTGGCGATGGAGACTACGAGGCGGAGGTTGGCCTCGATGAGCTCGGCCTTGGCCGCGCGGCTGATGCTTTCCGCGCCCTTGAGACCGTTGAAGTCCTTGTGGAACTGCTCGCTGACGGTCTCGTACTTGATGAAGAACTCGGCCAGGGTCTTCTCGATGTGGGCCAGCTCGTCCTTGTACTTGTCCTTCAGCTTGGCAAAGGCGGGATTCTTGAGACGGTCCCGCAGCTCGCGGCACTTCCGCTCGCCGGCCATCACCTGGCTGTGCTGGTGGGTGATGCGGTCGATTAGGCGCGTGACGGCCAGGCTGTTGAGGCCCAGCTTCCGGATCTGGCGGGAGAGCCGGGCCCGGGCCTGGAGGATCTCCTTGTCGAGCTTGCGGCGCTTGGGCAGGGTCTTGGTGCCGGCGTCCACCTGGACCTTGAGGGCCAGCAGGTCCTGCAGGGCCTGGTCGAAGACGAGCAGCTTCTCGAACTGGTGGTGCACGTGCTGGGTGGCGGACGTGCTCTCGGCATCCTCGTCGTCGTCGACCTCGTCGGAGAGGCCCACCACTTCGCGGATCTTGCCGGGATTCTCCTTCAGCATCCGGCCGATGTCGATGAGCAGGCTGGCGGCCAGGCGCGACCGGGAGAGGGCCCGCATGACGCTGCGGACGCCGATCTCGATGCGCTTGGCGATCTCGACTTCGTCCTCGCGCTTGAGGAGGGGCACCGTGCCCATCTCCTTGAGATACATCCGGACGGGATCATTGAACTTGTCGCTGTCGGGGCTGTCGATCTCGACTTCCAGGTCCTTGTCGCTCTTGCCCCCGCCGTCCACCAGGATGAATTCGGGTTCGATGGCCTCGCGGGCGGCCTGGGCCTCCTCCTCCGTGGCACCGATGCCCACGCCCAGACGCGCGAACAAACCCATCACCACCTCGAGATCCAGGGGGCTGGAGGCGGTCATGGGGAGGAAGTCGTTGAGCTGGTCAACCAGCAGGAATCCGTTTTTCCTTCCGATGGAAATCAGGGCTTTGGTCAGGGTGTAGTAGCTGTCGCGGTGCGGCGTCGGAACCATTCGTACCTCAAAGAGCGCTGCGAACGTCGGACCGGGAGACCCGGTGGCCGAGGGGTGTGCAGAACTCGGCCAATGTACCGGCCGAGTCCGGAACTTTTCAGTATAGGGAATCTACGGATTTAGGCAAGGGCCGAGGCCTGGAAGCCAGTCAGCGCGGGCCCCGGCGGCGGCGGGAAAGCTCCTTCTGGCGGGCCAGCAGGTCGTTCTGCCTCGCCATGACCCGGTTCATCAGGGCCGTATCCACCACGGTGGCGGGATCCTGGAGCAGGCGGTTGTTGGCCTGGATCTCGCGGTCCACATAGCGTCCCTCGAGTTTCGCAAAGAGGGCCTCGGCATCCCGTCCGGCCTCGTCCTGGCGGCTGGCCTGGGCTTCCAGGTGGCGAAGGGCGGCCACCGCGCCATCGGGCAGCTGGGGGATCTCCCCCTCGGCGTCCAGCAGGGCCTGGAGGAGCGGAGCGCCATCCAGGCTCTCCCACCAGGCGGGCGGAACCTCCTGGATCCGCCGCCACTGGCCTGCGGTGCTCAGCAGGAGGAGGCCTCGGATGAGCTCATCCAGCTCCGGCAGGAGGGGCGCGGCCGGGACCGGCACCTCAGGCCCCTGCATGGGGGTGGAACGTCCCCTGACGGCCCGGTCCAGCTCCTGGAGGGGCACCTGGAGCTGGTGGGCGAGGCTGGCGAAGAGGTCGCGGCTTTCCGTGGTGCGGGGGAGAAAGGGCAGGAAGTCCAGCAGGTCCTTGAAGGCGCCCATGCGGTCCGTGATGCGGCGGAGGTCCTTGCCCTCCATGGCCCGATCCACCATGAAGGCCGTCCAGTCCGGCGCCGCCCGCAGCAAGTCGCCGAAGGCCTCGCCCCCCAGCTTCAGGCACCAGGTATCCGGATCCTCGCCCTGGGGAAGGGCCAGGAGCCGGACCTCGAAGCCCAGGGGCAGGGCCATCCGCAGGCTCTTTTCCATGGCCCGGCGGCCGGCGGTATCCCCGTCGAAGCAGAGGATGACCCGGCGGGTGAAGCGCCCCAGGGCCTTCAGGTGCTCCTCGGTGAGGGCGGTGCCCAGGGGCGCCACCGCCTGGTGGATGCCGTGCTGGTGGAGCTGCAGCACGTCGAAATAGCCTTCCACCACCAGGGCCCCGTCCTTCATGGCGCCCTTGGCCCGGTGGAAGCCGAAGAGGGTGCCCCCCTTGTGGAAGAGGGGCGTGTCGCGGGTGTTGAGGTACTTGGGTTGCCCTTCGCCCAGGATGCGGCCGCCGAAGGCCACCACCCGGCCCCGGGCGTCGTGGATGGGGATGGTGAGGCGGTTGCGCAGGAAGTCGACCTGGCTGCCCCGCTCGCTGCGGCTGGCCAGGCCTGCCTGTTCCAGCAACTCGCCGGAAAAGTTGAGGCCCCGCAGATGGCTCACCAGGGCGTCCCAGGCGTCCGGCGCCATGCCGAAGCCGGCCTCCGCCAGGAAGGAACCCTCATAGCCGCGCTCACGGAGGTAGGCCCGGGCCCCCTCGTGCCGGGCCAGCTGCGCCTCGAAGAAGGCCTGGGCCGCGTCCAGGGCCGCCCGCATCCGGGTCTCCAGGTCCACCTCGGCCGTGGGGCGCTCACGGCGCTGGGGCAGGTCGATGCCCGCGGCCCGGGCCAGCTGTTCCAGCGCTTCGGGGAAGCTCAGGCCTTCCCGCTCCATGAGCCAGGCGAAGGCATCGCCGTGCTTGCCGCAGCCGAAGCAGTGGTAGAAGCCTCGCCCGGGCACCACCTGGAAGCTGGGGCTCCGCTCGGCGTGGAAGGGGCAGAGGCCCACGTGGGCCGAGCCCTGCTTGCGCAGCTTGACCGCCGAACCCACCAGGGCCAGGAGGTCCGTCGCGTCTCGGACGCGCTCGACGATTTCGCGGTCACGCATGCTCCAGGCATAACATGAGCACGGACTCCGGGGGCGTGGCATATTTGGGGATTCGCACGGTGAACCCATGAGCCAGCTCCTCGATACCATCCTCCTCTTCAGCCTGCCGGCCTCGGGCAAGTCGGAAGTGCGCCGGTACCTGGCCAGTCTCACGCCGGACCAGTGCCGGAAGGATTTCCACCTGGGGCCCACCCTGCAGCTGGACGACTACCCCTACGTACACCTCATGCACCGCATCGATGATGAGTTGAAGACGAACGGCCTGGAGTACGCCTACTACCAGGGTCCCAGCCGCCCCTTCCGGGACCCCTGGACCTGGGCCGTCCTCGTCGAGCTGCTGAACGAGGACTACGCCAACCTCATGGCCGGCAACCAGACGCTGGTGGCCAGCGCCGCCCAACACCTCTTCGACCGTCTGGACGCCGCCCATGCCAAGGTCGGGCTCTCCCAGCCCCTGGGTGCGATTCCCCACCGCATCCGGGTGCGCATGGCCGAGGCCCTGGAGGCCGAGTGCCGCACGGAACTGGATGTCCTGAACCGCCAGAATGCCCAGGACAGACAGGGACGCACCCTCGTCATCGAGGCCGCGCGGGGCGGCGCCAACGGCTCGATCTTCCCCCTGTGCCCGCCCCAGGGCTATGAGACGGCCTTCCAGACCCTGTCCCCTGCCATCCTCGAGAAGGCCGCGGTGCTCTATGTGTGGGTGGATCCCTCCGAGAGCCGCCGGAAAAACATCGAGCGGGGCCTCCCCGATGGCCAGGGCAGCATCCTCCACCACAGCGTGCCGAGGGAAGTCATGCTGGGCCAGTACGGTTGCGACGACATGGCCTGGCTCATGGCTCAGAGCGACCGTCCGGGCTCCATCCGTGTGGAGCGGACGCTCCAGGATGGCGGCCACTTCACGACCAAGGTCTACCACCTTCCGGTGGCGCGCTTCGACAACCGGAACGATCTCACCACTTTCGTCCGGGAGGATCGGAAGCTGTGGAAGAAGGCTGACGTGCAGGCCCTGCACCATGGCTTGAAGGCGGCCTTCGAGCAGCTTGCGAAGCACTAGATAATCCCCTTCCTTGACCGCAGAGGTCGCAGCTTGGAGCAGATGAGAAGCCTGGAGTGGCCATCTGCTTTACCTGCGACACCTGTGGTTTCAAATTCAGGTCAGTGCGCCCTTGGATTCGCCTTGGCGTTCCAGAGGCGCGTCATGATGAACGCCCCGATGAGGCTGAAGGGGATGATGCAACCCACCCAGACCCAGGCGTGGGCGGGCTGGTGCCCGCGGGTCGCGACGCCATCCCAGCCGTAGGTCTTGAGGATCCAGCCCAGTCCGAAGCCGGTGAGCCCCGAGCCGACGTACTGGATGCCGTCCAGGGCGCCGGCCACGGAGGCGGCCGCCTTGCGGCCGCCGAAGTCCATGCTGGCGGTGCCGCTGAGCATGCCGTGGACCCCGAAGATGAACATGGCCGTGAGGCCCAGGAGGATCACGGCCCACATCTGGCCACCGGTCGTGCCCTGGCCCAGGGTCAGGCCCAGCAGCCCCAGCATCCCCACCTGCACCAGGTAGAAGAGGAAGGCCACGGGGGGCCGCCGGGACTGGAACAGTTTGTCGCTCATCCAGCCGCAGAGGAGGCCACCGAGGATGCCGCCGCCCATGAAGGCGATGCCCGTCCACCAGAACAGGTACTCCTTCTTGCCCAGGTGGTAGACCTCCTGGAGGTATTCCGTGAAGTAGAGCATCACGCCCTGGCGCACGAAGCCCGTGCAGAACTCCGCGAAGATGAGGGAGACAATGATGGGGTTGTGAAAGACCTTCCGCATCAGGTCCCGCAGGGGAAGCGGGGCGTCCTCGGCGGAGGCGGCGTCGGAGCCGTCGCCGGTGTCGAAGTCCGGATAGCCCGCGTGGCTGGGGCGGTTGCGCACCAGGAACCAGTCCACGGCAAACATGAAGGCCATGGCGGCGGCCGGCACGAACCAGATGACCGTCCAACTGCGGAAGCTGGCCAGCAGCCAGGCGCCAATGGTGGTGGCCAGGAAGTAGCCGGAGCTGATCATGATGCCGAAGATGCCGCCGAAGACCCCCCGTTCCCTGACATGGAACCAGGTGCTGTTCACCTTCACCACGGACAGGGCCCCGAAGCTCTGGAAGTACATGTTCAGGCTCCAGAGCAGGCTCAGGCTGACGAGCACCTTCGATCCGTCCCCGTTCAGGAACAGGAGTCCGATGAGCAGGTTCAGGAGAGCCGCGCCGAGGGACCCGAGCAGGATGGCCTTGCGGCCTCCGATGCGGTCCGCCAGGGGACCGTTGAAGGCCACGGCCAGTCCGTAGGTCCAGAAGCCGGCGGAGGCGATGGCGCCCATCTGGAATTTGTCCAGGTGGTACCAGGCCCCGATGTCGTTCTTCACGATGTTGAAGTTGTAGCGGCCCATGTACATGGCCGCGTAGGTCAGGCCCAGGGGGAACCAGTTCAGGAACCGGCGCAGGCGGAAGGCAGGACTATGATCCAAGGGAACCTCGTGGCCTCAAGGGTACCGGAGGCCGCTGAGACTCCCTAGTGACGAGGCGGTAACAGGGGACAATATCGAGGCGCGGCCTACTCCGCCTTGCGGAAGACCTCGTCCGTGCCGGTCAGCGTCCAGGTGCCGCTCTTGCGCTCGAAGGTGGCGTGGCGCGGCTTGGTCTGCCCCACTCTCACCTGCTGGTACATGGCCTCGAAGAGGGGGAACTGGGCCGTGGGCTTCTCCAGGCGGATCTCGTAGATCACCCGGGCGCCCTCGCGGGTGGGCTCCATCTTGAGGGCCCGTACGAAGGCGGCCTCGGCGGCAGGGATGGAGAAGCCCTGGGGTGAAGCCTTGATGGACTTGGGGGCGTCGGGTTTCAGGCGGAAGGTGAAGGTCTCCTGGCCGCCCTCGGGTTTCACCGAACTTTCGAACCAGCCGGTCTTGTCGAGGTTCTCCTTAAGGGTGACGAGGCGCAGGTGGGCGGGGCTGCCCTTCTCGGCCGAGGCCTTCTCGGGGACGGTGACGGGGACCACCACGGGGTAGTTCGGGCGGATCAGGTCCTCGGCCTTGCCGCGGTCCAGCCTGGAACTGCAGGCCAGGGTGAGCAGGAGGACGGGGAGGAGCAGGGCAGGGCGCATGATCGATTCCTTTTCAGTTCGGCAAGGTGGGGGTGCAACGGCGTCACCGCCACACAACCTCGCAGTATCCTATCAAGCTTCCAATGATAGGAGATCCCCGTGAACCCTGGCTACCTGGCCCACCTCAACCATGAGATCGAAGCGCTGAAGGAGGCGGGGCTCTACAAGACCGAGCGCGTCATCACCTCGCCTCAGCAGCCCCAAATGAAGGCCAACGGACGCGACGTGGTCTGCCTCTGCGCCAACAACTACCTGGGACTGGCCAACCACCCCGAGGTGATCGCGGCAGCCAAGGCCGTGATGGACGGCCACGGCTTCGGGATGGCCTCGGTGCGCTTCATCTGCGGCACCCAGGACATCCACCGGGAGCTGGAACAGAAGCTGGCCGCATTCCTCGGCTTCGAGGACACCCAGCTGTACTCCTCCTGCTTCGATGCCAACGGCGCCATCTTCGAGGGTCTACTGGGCGAGGAGGACGCCATCATCAGCGATGCGCTGAACCATGCCTCCATCATCGACGGCATCCGCCTCTGCAAGGCCAAGCGCTTCCGCTACGCCAATTCCGACATGGCGGACCTGGAGGCCCAGCTCGAGGCCGCGGACGCCGACGGGGCGCGTTTCAAGCTGGTGGTGACGGATGGCGTCTTCAGCATGGATGGCTACATCGCCAGGCTTGCCGACATCTGCGATCTGGCGGGAAAGCACGGCGCCATGGTGATGGTGGACGACAGCCATGCCGTGGGCTTCATGGGCGCGAACGGCCGCGGCACCCACGAGCACTGCGGGGTCATGGGCCGCGTGGACTTCATGACCGGGACCTTCGGCAAGGCCCTCGGCGGCGCCTCGGGCGGCTATATCGCCGGCAAGCGCGAGGCCATCGACTGGCTCCGCCAGAAGGCCCGGCCCTACCTGTTCTCCAATTCCGTGGCGCCCAGCATCGTGGCCGCCACCCTCAGGGTGCTGGACCTGCTCAAGGACAGCCAGGGCCTCATCCGGCAGGTCCATGAGAACGCCAGTTACTTCCGCGCCGGCATGGAGAAGGCCGGATTCAAGCTGCTGCCGGGCGAGCACCCCATCGTGCCGGTGATGCTCTACGAGGCCCCCCTGGCCCAGGAGTTCGCCCGGCGTCTGCTGGACGAGGGTGTCTACGTCATCGGGTTTTTCTTCCCCGTGGTGCCCAAGGGCCTGGCCCGCATCCGCACCCAGATGAGCGCCGCCCACACCCGTGGGGACCTCGATCACGCCATCCAGGCCTTCACCAAGGTGGGGCAGGACCTGGGTGTGATCGGCTAGGCATCAGGGCATATGCACATATAAGACAAACTCATGGCATCTACCCCTTGATTCATGGCTTACTTAGGGTCAAGGTCTTCAAAGATGACCAGGAGGTACTGTGCCATTGCCCCCCCCGCGCGAGCCGTCAGCGCTGGATACAGCGGAGTACACCTTCGAGGAGATCGCCCAGAGGTTGGAACTGGGCCGCCTCCAGGTGGAGACCACCGAGGAGGGCTCCCGCCTTCACGTCACCCATGTCAACGCCCCTCCCTGCGACCGGAGGAAGGCCCAGGTCGGGGCGCCGCCCGAGGGCGAGCGCAGGACGTTCCGGCCCCTGAACCTCCCCACCCTGTTTCCCGAGCAGGGGCCGATCCAGGTCCTCCTGGTGGGGGGGTTTGCCTCTGAGGCGGTGCTGCACCGCCCGGCGCCCTTCTGGGACGATGACGCGACCGGGGGTTACCTGATCTGGCAGGCCGTGGGCCGTGCCGGCCTGCTCCACAGCGAAGATGCGGACTTCGCCCTCGGCCGGGGCGGCTTCTGGGACGCCGCGCCCCCCCGCACCCACAGCATCGCCATGACCCATGCGGGACTCCGCCCCGGGAGGGGAATCCTGAACTTTGACCATGCGGTGCACCCCTGGAACCTCAACCGCCTGCAGACCCTGACCGAGGCCTGCTGGAACCGCTCCAGGAACCGGCTCAAGGTGGTCACCCTTGGCGAAGCGGCGCGGTTCATGATGTGCGCCATCACCCATGGCATGCCGAGCATCCCCATCCATTTCCTCCCGGAGCCGACCCGGGAACAGCTTTCCCGGAACATGGGCAACGACTCGGCCGCGGGGCTGTGGCTGGATTGGGCCTCGGAACTGCTTGCCACCGAATCCGACTGAGGCAGGACCGCTCAGGGAAGGGCCCCTTCGGGCTCCGATCCCGGGCGCCGGTCCTGTCTCAGCAGGCTGGACCAGGATAGCTGGATCGCCAGCAGCAGCAGGCCGAGGTCCCGCCCCAGCGCCCAGCGCATGTCCACCATTCGTTCCGCCTCGCTCCGCTGGGAGGAGGAACCGAAACACCCGCAGTCCGTGGGATGGTGCCGGGCCAGGTCAATGGCGAGGGCCAGGCTGAAGGCCAGCAGGAGGATCGAGCACCACAGCGCCGCGGCACGAATCCAGCGGCCAAGGCAGAGGGCGAGGCCACAAACCAGCTCCAGCCAGGGAAGCAGGAGGGCCAGGGGGTTGATGCTCCAGGGCGGGAAGAGGCCATAGGCCCAGATGGCCTTGGCAAAGCCGGGCGGGTCGGCGATCTTGGGCAGGGCGGCGGCGAGGAAGATCAGGCCCAGCAGCATCCGCGTGGCCAGGACGAGCTTCGGATGAAGGAGCAGGCGCCTCATGGCTGGCCCGTCTCGACCGGGCGTTTCTGCCCCAGCCAGTCGGGGAATCCGTCCCGGTAGATGAGCAGGTGGCCATAGCCCTCGTCGAGCAGCCTGGCGGCGAGCAGGTGGGAATCCCGGCACTCGCCGCCGCTGCAGTAGATGACGATGGCATCCTCCGGCCCCGGTCGGCGGGCGGCCTTGAAGGAGATGAGCCGTTCGTCCAGATCCGACTCCCAGACAGGTGCGCACCAGGCACCGGCGACATGGCCCTCCGCAAACTCCGCCCGGCGGCGGGCGTCCAGGAAGGGCACCCCGGACTTGAAGGCTTCCCAGGCCTCCCCGCTGCTGATTTCGCGGATGGGGCTGGAAGCTGCCACCTCCTCAGCTCTGGCAGCTGGCCGGCTGGGACCGGGCCGCAGGGCAGGACGGCCCGGGGGGGCCAGGACCGACTGGCCGGAGGCTGCGCCGGCCTGGGGCCCGGGCCGCTCCGTCGGTGACGGGAAGGCGAGCGGCGCGGCCGCGGACCTCCGCCAGGCCAGGTGCCGCGCTGGGGAGGCCAGGCCATTGGCGATCAGGGCCGCCGCGGCGGCCAGCCCGGCCAGGGCCAGGAAGTGCAGGGCAGGGGACCGGGGAGAAGGCGCCATGGGGGGCGGGGTCACAGCACGATGTACCGATAGGTCCCGGGATTCTGTTCCTTCAGCAGGAGCTGAATGGTCCAGAGGCCGTCCGGGTAGCGCTCGTACATGGTGGCGCTCAGGACCGAATCCTTCAGCCATTGGCGGATGTCCTCGTAGTCTTCGAAGGCCGGGGGCTCCCAGGCTTCGGCGCTTCCGATGTGCCGGGCCGATCCGGGTTTGATGCGGTCCATCAAGGTGGCCAGGGTGGATTCCGGATCCCGGTTCTTCCACATCAGGTCCCCGGATGCCTCCGGGGTCTCGGCGACCCGTGCGGATCGGGGGGGGAGCGCTTCCTCTGCCCCGGGCGACAGCGAGCGGATGAGCCAGCGAAGGGAGGCCTCGCTCTCCCGATCGAGGGACTTGGAAAAGGCAATGGCCATGCCCTGCTCATCCGTGCGCACCACGGTGCCCCGGGCCACGACCCGGCGCCCGGGCTCTCCCTGCACGAGCAGGATGGCCACGCCGCAGTGGCTTCCCACGGGCAGCTGGTCCCGGCCCATGACCAGGATGCCTCCCAGACTCAGGTTGATGGCCCTGGAGTAGACGATGATGCGGTCCTCCGCGACCACCTTCACCTGGTAGGTGATGGGAACGCGGCGGTACTGCCGCTCCTCGGGGGGGGGCATCGGGGGCTGGTTCATGGTCGGGGAATGATATCGCGGGAAGGGGTCCTGCCTTTCACGGCTGGTACCCCTGGTCGTGGATGTCCATGACCGCCCGGCCGGAAGGGTCGGCCATCTTGGCGAAGGAGGCGTCCCAGCGGAGGGCGGTCTCCGTGCTGCAGGCCACGCTCCGCTCGAAGGGGACGCAGTTCACGGCGGTGGCGCTGGGGAAGTGGTGCTCGAAGATCTGCCGGTAGAAGTAGGCCTCCTTGGTCTCGGGTGTCTTGACCGGGAAGCGCTCCGGGGCTCCCGCCATCATGCTGTCGCTGACCTCCCGCTCGGCCGTGGCCTTCAGGGCGTTGATCCAGGCGTAGCCGACGCCGTCGGAGAACTGCTCCTTCTGGCGCCAGAGCACCTCGTCGGGAATGGCGCCCTCGAAGGCCTGGCGCAGGGGGTACTTCTCGATGGCCCGGGGGCGCGCGGCATTCCGGGGCAGCTTCACCGAGGGGTCCATGCGCATGGCCACGTCCAGGAACTCCCGGTCCAGGAAGGGGACCCGGGCCTCGACGCCCCAGGCAGCGCTGGACTTGTTGGCGCGGGCGCAGTCGTAGAGGTGCAGCTTCTGGATTTTCCTCACCAGCTCGGCATGGAGTTCGGGGCCGTCAGGGGCCTTGTGGAAGTAGAGGTAGCCGCCGAAGATCTCGTCGGCCCCCTCGCCTGACAGCACCATCTTGATGCCCATGGCATGGATCTTCCGCATGAGGAGGTACATGGGCGTCGAGGCCCGGATGGTGGTGACGTCGAAGGTCTCCACGTGGTAGATCACGTCGGAGAGGGCATCCAGCCCCTCCTGCACCGTGAAGTGGACCTCATGGTGGATGGCGCCGATGTACTCGGCCACCTTCCGGGCCGGGGCCAGGTCAGGAGCACCTTCCAGACCCACGGCGAAGGAGTGGATGCGGGGCCACCAGGCGGGGGCGGAGCCCCCCTCTTCCACGCGGCCCTCGCGGTACTTGGCTGCGATGGCGGAAATGATGGAGGAATCCACGCCGCCCGAGATGAGGACGCCGTAGGGCACGTCGCACATGAGCTGGCGCCGCACGGCGGCCTCCAGCGCCGCGCGCAGTGCCACGGGGTCATAGGGTTCTGAGGGGACGTGGTCGGGCACGGCCCAGTCGGGCTCATAGTAGCGCTGGAAGCCCTTGTCCGGTTCGTGGCCCAGGTAGAAGTGGCCCGGGGGGACCTCCCGGATGCGCTCGCAGTGCCCCACCAGGGCCTTCATCTCAGAGGCCACGTAGAGGTGCTCCTGGCGGTCCCAGCCCACATAGAGGGGGATGACGCCGATGGGGTCCCGGGCGATGAGGTAGGTCTCGCGTTTGGGGTCGTAGAGGACGAAGCCGAAGATGCCGTTCATGCGGTTGAGGAAGTCCCGGGGCGACAGCTCGTCATAGAGGTAGAGGATCACTTCGCAGTCCGACAGGGTCTGGAAGTCGTGGGTCTCACGGAGGCCCTGGCGCAGGTCCTGGTGGTTGTAGATCTCGCCGTTGACCGCCAGCACCGTGCCCTGGAGGGTGTCGATGAGCGGCTGGGCGCCGTGCTCCACGTCCACGATGGAGAGGCGCTCGTGGACCAGGATGGCGTGGTCATCGCTGAAGATGCCGCTCCAGTCCGGACCCCGGTGCCGGATCTTTCGGGCCATGGCCAGGGCCTGGCGCCGGAGTTCGGTCGCGTTCGACCGGGCCGGGTCCAGGTTGAGGATGCTGAGGATGCCGCACATGGGAACTCCAATCGAAAAGAGAAAACCCCGATCCGCTTGCGCGAATCGGGGTGGTCCGGGGTGTCAGGATTCTTAGGAGAGACCCTCACCGGCCCACGCGCGATCCGCGCGGGGGAACCGATTGGGATTGCGGTTGGGCCGCAGAGAGGAGAGGGTCATAAATTGCCTTGGGGAATCATACCTGTCTCCTTCACAGATCGTCAAACACTTATCAGCCGGCTTGGTCCCCTATTCCAGGGGGTGGTGAAATGAAGCCTCTGGAGGCGCTCATGAAAGCCTTGCTGAAGACCAAGGGTGAGGAAGGGATCTGGATGGGGGAGGTCCCCGTGCCCGAGATGGGTCCGAACGATGTGCTGATCCGAGTGCACAAGAGTGCCATCTGCGGGACGGACGTCCATATCTACAACTGGGACGCCTGGGCCCAGAAGACCATTCCCGTGCCCATGGTGGTGGGCCATGAGTACTACGGTGTTATCGAGAGGGTGGGTTCCGAGGTGGAGGGCTACCACCCGGGCGACCGCGTCAGCGGAGAAGGCCACATCACCTGCGGCCACTGCCGGAACTGCCGTGCCGGGAAGCGTCACCTCTGTCGCAACACGGTGGGGGTGGGAGTCAACCGCCCGGGTTCCTTCGCGGAGTATCTCAGCCTTCCGGCCTTCAACGTGTTCAAGGTGCCCCACAACGTCTCGGACGAGGCGGCCTCCATCTTCGACCCCTACGGCAACGCCGCCCACACGGCCCTCAGCTTCGACATGGTGGGGGAGGACGTCCTGATCACCGGCGCCGGCCCCATCGGCATCATGGCCGTGGCCATCGCCCGGCACGTGGGCGCCCGGCACGTGGTCATCACGGACGTGAACGAGTACCGGCTGGAACTGGCCCGCAAGATGGGGGCGACCCTGGCCGTGAACCCCACCAAGAAGAGCCTGCCCGAGGTGATGAAGGAGCTGAACATGACCGAGGGCTTCGACGTGGGCCTGGAGATGAGCGGCAACCGCAACGCCTTCGAATCCATGCTGGAGGCCATGCACCATGGCGGCCGCCTGGCCCTGCTGGGCATCCTGCCCGACGACTGTGCCGTGGAATGGAGCCAGGTGATCTTCAAGGGGCTGATCCTCAAGGGCATCTACGGCCGGGAGATGTTCGAGACCTGGTACAAGATGGCCGCCATGATCCAGAGCGGCCTGGACATCACCCCCGTCATCACCCACCGCTTCGGCATCGACGACTTCCAGAAGGGCTTCGATGCCATGCGAAGCGGGCAGAGCGGGAAGGTGATCCTGGATTGGGGTGTCAAGTAGACCGGCTTTGATCGGGAATGCGACCCACGCGAGCGTGATTCCCTCCGCGCCGGGTCCCGACTGCTCAGAGCCCACCGGGCTCTGCTTCGTCACCCGGCGGTCGGGAGGTACAAGATGGCCGCCATGATCCAGAGCGGCCTGGACATCACCCCCGTCATCATCCACCGCTTCGGCATCGACGACTTCCAGAAGGGCTTCGATGCCATGCGGAGCGGCCAATCAGGGAAGGTGATCCTGGATTGGGGTGTCAAGTAGACCGGCTTCGATCGGGAATGCGACCCACGCGAGCGTGATTCCCTCCTCGCCGGGGCCCGACTTCGCAGAGCCCACCGGGCTCTGCTTCGTCACCCGGCGGTCGGGAGGTACAAGATGGCCGCCATGATCCAGAGCGGCCTGGACATCACCCCCGTCATCACCCACCGCTTCGGCATCGACGACTTCCAGAAGGGCTTTGATGCCATGCGAAGCGGGCAGAGCGGGAAGGTGATCCTGGATTGGGGTGTCAAGTAGACCGGCTCCGATCGGGAATGCGACCCACGCGAGCGTGATTCCCTCCTCGCCGGGGCCCGACTGCTCAGAGCCCACCGGGCTCTGCTTCGTCACCCGGCGGTCGGGACCTCAACGAATAGGCTGGGGCTGGGGCAGCGCCGGGAAGGCCGGTTCGCTCCAGGGGGCTCCGTCCTTGATGAGGATGTCGGCGGCAAGCCCCTCGCCACCGGGTCGGAGGTCCGTCCCCAGGCAGGCCAGGTAGTAGCCATCGAACTTCGTGTTGAGCTTCTGCTTGACCGGGCCGCGGTTGGCCTGGACGTCCTCGATGGGACGGGAGACGTAGGGCCGGTAGAGGAAGGGGTGCCCCCAGGGGGTCTCGGGCACCTGGTCCAGGTACTCGGGCAGGAGGTCGTTGAGCGAAGCGGGGTACTCGCTCTTCTTGGCCTTGTACCGGATCAGCGCATCGGTGATGCGCTTCATGCCGGCCCGCACCAGTTTCTGGCGGTCCTCCACGTCGCGCTTCACGAAGGCCTCGATGAGGTAGAGGTCCCTCTTGGCCTGCTGGGCCGCGTCCGAATCCGGATAGCGCTCCGTCAACTGCTTCATCATGGCCCGGGCTTCCAGGCTGCGGCCTTCGAGGTTGAGCTTCCGGGCCTCCTCGTAGAGGTTGGCCGGGAGCCGCGGATCTTCGGAACTGCATCCGGCCGACAACACCAGGAGGACCAGGGCAGGGGCGAACCGGGAGGCGGGCATGGCAGGAACCATAGCAGAGGCTGGCCCCGCCTTGAAGTAGGCCATGGTGAAAAACCACCTGTTCCTTCCCCATGGCGAGGACGGCCCGATGACCCCTAAGATGGAATGGATCGGGGGGCGCCATGACGGACAGGCCGATGCTGGTGGGCATCGTAGGGGGGTCCGGCAGTGGCAAGACCTCGGTGGCGACGGAACTGGTCGAGCGTCTCCGCAAGGAGGCCGTGGCCGCCCTCCTTTGGGACATGGATGCCTACTACGCGCCGCTGGACGTGGTGAAGGAGCGCTTCGGCAGCCTTCCCGTGAACTGGGACCATCCCCATGCCTTTGACCTGGGGCTCATGGCCGCTCACCTGTCTGCCCTGCACCGGGGGGAGAGCATCCGGAAGCCCCGCTACGACTTCACCCTGTCGGACCGCACGGGCTGGGAGGACCCGCTTCCGCCGGGCCAAGTCGTGGTCCTGGAGGGGCTGCTGCTCTTCGCCCTGCCGGAACTCAGGGAGCAGCTGGACATGAAGATCTTCGTGGACACGGATGCCGACATCCGCATCCTGCGCCGCATCCGCCGCGACACCCGCGAGCGGGGCCGCAGCCTCGAAAGCGTCATGGACCAGTACGAGCAGAGCGTCCGCCCCATGCATCTGGAGTTCGTGGAACCAAGCAAGCGGTGGGCCGATCTCATCGTCCCCACCGGCGTGGAGAACCGCACCGCCATGGAAGTCATCACGCACCACATCACCACCCGCGCCCGGAGCCGGGAAGGGGCATTCCATGTTTGAAGCCGGACCCCACCTCGATGCCCAGGGCTTCCGGGCGCTCGATGCCGCATCTGTGCAGATCCTCGATGTGCGTGAGCCCTGGGAGTATGAACTGGCCCGCATCCCCGGCGCCCTCCTGATCCCCTTGGGAGAGCTTGCGGAGCGGGTGCATGAGCTGGATCCAGGCCGTCCGGTGGCGGCCTACTGCCACCACGGGATGCGCAGCCTCCAGGCCCTGCGGTTCCTGCAGGGCCTGGGCTTCAGGGACTTGGCCCACCTGTCCGGGGGCATCGAGGCCTACAGCCGCTTGGACCCTTCTGTGCCGAGGTACTGATGAGGCTGCTCCACCGGCACCCCGATGGCTTCGATCCTGCAACTCCCTGGGCCCAGGAATCCGAGAGCATCCGGCAGGATTCGAGACTGTTCCAGCAGATCGTGGCGCAGCGGCGCAGCCCTCACACGGGCAGGGGGCACGCCTTCTACCGCTTGACCGGCCCCGACTGGGTGAACGTGGTGGCCTTCACCCGGGCAGGGGAGCTGCTGGTGGTGGAGCAGTTCCGGCACGGCATCGATGCCCCCACCCTGGAGATCCCGGGGGGTGGCTGCGATCCCGGAGAGGATCCGGCCGAGGCGGCCCGGCGGGAATTGAGGGAGGAGACAGGATTCGTGGCAACGCAGTGGGTGGCTCTGGGCTCCTGCACGCCCAATCCCGCCACCCAGAACAACCGCTGCCATACCTTTCTGGCCCTGGACTGTGAACCGGACGGGCCCCTGGCCCTGGACCCGGCCGAGGAACTGCAGGTCTGGGCGTGCTCCTGGACTGAGTGGCTGGGTTGCATGCGGAGCGGGGAGATCCACCATGCCCTGGTGCTGGCAGCCTTCCAGCTCCTCAGCCTCTGGGAAGGCTGGCCAGAGCTACTCTGCCGATTGGAGGCCTGAGGTGTCCCGCGCTCCCTTGCTCATGCTGGCTGCCGCCGCCCTGGTAGCCCAGGCGCCAGCCCCGGGCGTACCTCCTTGTCAGATCGCGGGTGTCCCCAATCCCCGGTTCGAATCCGAGCTGAACGAGGCCATCCGGCTGCTTGGTCCAACAGAGCGCAGGAGCTTCTTCAAGGCCCTCCGCGCCAAGCAGCGGGAGCTCATGCATCGAATTCTCGAGGTGGAGCTTGGGTTGCACGAGGCCCAGTCCCTGAGGAACACCCTGGAGCGCGAGCACTCCCCGAACCTCCGCCAGGGCCAGGCCCTGGTGGACAGCCAGGCCAGCCTGCTGGCGGCCTTCCGGGAGATGGACCGGGTCATTGCCCGCGTGCGGTGGGCGGAAGACCCCCTCAAGCTCGACGCGGATGAGCTCCGAGTGGATCTCTACGGCGGCTTCCAGTTCTCCAGCCTGTTCAGCGAACAGGACCCGAACGGATCCTTCTTCTCCAAGTCCAGGCCCTTGGTGGCCCTGGACATCCGCCAGACCTTCCGCCACCCGGCCCAGGACACCTGGTGGGAGGTGTTCAGCACCCTCTCCTTCCAGTCCTCGAGCCTGGAGACCTCGGACACGCTCAACGTGATCACCAGCAGTGGCCAGTTCCACGGGGAAGTGGGCCTCTGGTGGATGGAAACCCTCACCGAGCGAGTGAGCTGGGGTGTGCTGGGCACGGCGGGGGCAGTGGGCTACAGCCAGCCCGTGGTCCAGGCGGACCTGACGGGCACCTCCCGGGACGAGTTCCGCAACCAGTTCAAACTGGGCCTCACCACGAGGCAGGAGGAGGGCGCCCTGAGGGGCTCCTTCGCCGAATGCTCCTACCTCCGGGACCCGCTCTTCCGCTCCCAGGACCGGCTCTACCTGCGGGGCCGAGTCGTGCTGACCCAGTTCGGCTCCGAGGGCGCCAGCGGTGATTTCTACATGGAGGGTTCCGTCAACAAGGGCCGCATCGGGAAGGACGAGGCCGTGATGCTGGTGGGCTTCCGGCTCAGCACGGTGTCCTTCTTCCGGAGCCTCGGAGGCGGAGCCAAGCCTTGAGCCGGTGCGAGTCCAGGCTGTAGTCTGAAGGCTGGATTCCAATGAGGAGCGCCCCATGGCCACTGAATGTTCCTTCGATGTCGTGTGCAAGGTGGACCTGGACGAGGTGAAGAATGCCCTTTCCCAGGCCATGAAGGAGATCGGCCAGCGCTTCGACTTCAAGGGCTCGGCGGCCAAGATCGAACTCAAGGACGACAAGGTACTGGTGCTCAGCGCCGACGACGAGACGAAACTCAAGGCCGTCATCGACGTGCTCCAGTCCAAGCTGCACAAGCGGGGCGTCAGCATCCGAAGCATGGTCTACGGCAAGATCGAACCGGCCTCCAAGGGCAGCGTGCGGCAGGAGGTCACCATCCAGCAGGGCATTCCCGTGGAGAAGGCCAAGGGCCTCATCAAGGCGGTGAAGGACGCCAAGATCAAAGTCCAGGCCAGCATCCAGGGCGACCAGCTCCGGGTGAGCGGCAAGAGCCGCGACGATCTCCAGGAGGTCATCGCCCTGTTCAAGAAGGACGACCAGGGTCTGGATCTGCAGTTCACGAACTACAGGGGATAAGAGCTCCTAGTAAAACCCGACGAGGCCGCGATGAACCCAGCCGGGATGCACCGCAAGGAAGGGCCCGCAGGGCAACGTGGTTCGTTGTTCAAGGGACCTGACGCCGCGGGGCGCCCGGCTGGGTTCATCCCTTCGGGCGAGGGGTGGCGGGCGCCGCGATGCAGCGTCACGCTCGTCGCGCGTAGTACCTGCTACGCTTTGACTCACGTTCCTCGCCTCGCTTGCCCGGCACCCCTCGCGCGGCAGCGTGGGGTTTTGTTAGGAGCTCTACATTGAGCCGACTGGACCTCTCCCGCTACTTCCTCCCCATCGCCTCGAAACTGGCTGGCGTCGAGGCGGAACTCCAGCGCATCCTGCACAGCGACGTGCAGGTGGTCCAGAAGCTGGCGGACCATGTGCGGGGTGGCCAGGGCAAGCGGCTCCGCCCCGCCCTGGTGATGCTGGCCTCGCGGTTCTGCGGGGTGGAGAACGACGACGACGTGCGGTTCGGGGCCGTGTTCGAGCTGATCCACACCGCCACCTTGGTGCATGACGATGTCATCGACCATGCCCAGCTGCGCCGGGGCATGCCCACCCTGAACCGCCTCTGGGGCAACACCCTCACGGTTCTCTTCGGCGACCTGCTCTACCTGGTGGCCATGGATGAGGCCATCGCCTGCCGGAACTGGCGGATGATGGAGATCCTGGCCCAGGTCACCACCCGCATGACCGAGGGTGAGCTGATCCAGAACGACGTCCTCTTCAAGCTCGACACCAGCCGCAAGGACTACTTCGACATCCAGGAGCGCAAGACCGCCCTCCTGTTCAGCGGATGTACCGAGACCGGGGCCGTGCTCACGGGGCGGAACGAGGCTGACTGCCAGGCCATGCGGGGCTACGGCCTGGAGGTGGGCCGGGCCTTCCAGCTCATCGACGACCTCCTGGACTACACCGCCACCAGCGCCGAGTTGGGGAAGCCGGCCTTCAGCGACCTGCGGGAGGGCAAGCTGACCCTGCCCATGCTGACCCTGCTGGAGAAGGCCCCGGACGAGGTGCGGCCCCTGATCCGTACCATCTGGGACCGGGGTGAGGAGGTGCCCATTCCCGAAGGGGAGGAAGTCAAACTGCGGGCCCTCATCGACCGGCACCACGCGCTGGATGAAACCCGGGAGCTGGCCCTGAATGCTTCGAGAAATGCCGGGACTAGGCTGTCGAGCCTTTCAGGGGACGCGGCCACCGGCAGGCTGCTCTCGGAAATCCCCGAGGTCCTGCTGTCGCGCACCATGTGATGGATCCTGCTAGGGCTCGACCTCACCCAGTCTCAGATCGAAGGGAATGCCCGCCCGCTTGCAGGAGGAGATGAAGGTCTCCTTGTCGGGGCACTTGAGGTAGGCCTCCATGGGCTCCACCTTCCGGGCCTGGATGAGTTCGATGAGGGCGTCGTTCATGAGGCGCTGGCCATAGCTGCGGCCCGTCTGCATGGCACTGGGGATCTGGAAGTTCTTGCCCTCCCGCATGAGGTTGGCGATGGCCGGCGTGATGAAGAGGGTCTCGAGGGCCGCCACGCGGCCACCCCCCATGCGCTTCAGCAGTACCTGGCTCACCACGCACTTCAGGGCGTCCGCCAGCATCACGCGAATCTGCTGCTGCCGGTCACTCGGGAACTGGTCCACGATGCGGTCGATGGTCCCGATGGCGCTGCTGGTGTGTAGGGTCCCGAAGACGAGATGCCCGGTGGCGGCAGTCTCCAGGGCGATGGCAATGGTCTCCAGGTCGCGCATCTCGCCCACGAGCACCACGTCAGGGTCCTCCCGCAGCGCCGCCCTCAGGCCGCTCTTGAAACTGTCCGTGTGGGTGCCCACCTCCCGCTGATTGACCAGACAGCCCTTGCGGGGGTGCACGAACTCGATGGGATCCTCGATGGTGAGGATGTGGTCCTTGCGCTTCTGGTTGGCCAGATCGACGATCGCCGCCAGGGTGGTGGACTTGCCGCTGCCCGTGGGACCGGTGACCAGCACGAGGCCCTTGGAGAGCGTGGCCAGGCGGCGCACGGGTTCCGGGATGCCCAGCCGGTCGGGATCCGGCAGCTGGTTGGGGATGACGCGACAGACCATGCCGGGCCCCACCCGATCCTGGAAGAAGTTCACCCGGAGCCGGCATCCGCCCGCCTCATAGGTGTAGGCGAAGTCGGCGTCATGGTGCTCCTCGAAGCGCTGCCAGGTGCTGGGGGTGGCCAGGGCTTCCATCATCTCCAGCAGGGTGGCCGGATCCAGGGGGCCGATTCCTTCCAGTTCCATCATGTCCCCATGGACCCGGACCAGCGGCGGCTCGTGGGTGGTGCAGTGCAGATCGGAGCCCTGCTTGGCCAGGAGGGACGCGAGGAGCCTTTCCGTCAGCGGATGGACCTGAACCCTCCTTGCACTGGGCCCAGGTCGCGGCGCCTCCCGTGGTGCCCCTTCCGGAGCGGCGGATCTGGGCAGGCCCGTTGCTGGCGGCACTGGGATGGGCATCGTGGCCGGGGGCGGCGGGACCGGCGGAGTGTGCGAAGGTCCCAGATGCTCGGCCTGGATCTGCGGCGTTTCCAGGTACCGGCTGAGGCGGATGTGGAAGCACTGCCCGGCGAGGTCGTAGTCGAACTCGACCGTGCCGTCCTTCTGCCAGGTCGCCCTGAGATCGCTGGGCACCACGTCCCCCGCGAGCACCTCGACCATGACCGCCGGCAGGGCGTTGGGCAGCAGGTCGATGGCTCCCCCGGCTTTCAATTCCAGCCGGGGCTTGCGGTCAGCCTTCAGCTCCAGCTGGCGGCCGGCCTTCGAGATGATCTGGTGGAGCAGGCGATCCAGTTGGGCCATGGTCAAGACCTCCCAGCAATATCCCACAGAGTCAATCGAGGATGATCGGGTGCACGGTGCGGGGAAAACATGTCAAAGCGTAAACCTAGGACTCAGGTCTGCCCAAAGGATGGCATGGGTCACGTTCTTCAGGGTTCGGTCCTGGTCCCGCGGCCGGTAGACTAGGTGTGCACTTTTCCTGGAGTGAGCATGAACATCCATGAATACCAAGCCAAAGAGCTGCTTCGGCGCTACAAAGTGGCCACCCCCGACGGGAAGGTGGCCCAGGATGCCGAGGATGCCCGAATGATCACCAAGGAGTACGGCGGGGCCAGCGTCGTGAAGGCGCAGATCCATGCCGGCGGCCGGGGCAAGGGCGGAGGCGTGAAGCTTGCGACCAATCCCGACATGGCCACCGAGCTGTTCAAGTCCATCTTCGGCATGCGGCTCGTCACGAAACAGACCGGCGCCGAAGGACGCAAGGTTCGCACGGTCTACATCTCGCGGCTCGTCGACATCGAGCGGGAACTCTACTTGAGCATCCTGGTGGATCGTGCCTCCAGCCGCATCACCATCCTGGCCTCCACCGAGGGTGGCGTGGAGATCGAAGAGGTTGCCGAGAAGAGCCCCGAGAAGATCATCAAGGTGGTGGTGGATCCGGCGCTGGGCCTCAGCGGCTTCCAGGCTCGCCAGGTGGCCTTCGCGCTCGGTCTCGAAGGGGACGCCTTCAAGCTGGGCGTCAGCTTCCTCCAGAACCTCTACCGGCTCTTCATGGAGAAGGACTGCTCCATGGTCGAGATCAATCCCCTGGTCGTCACCAAGCAGGGGTACGTGACGGCCCTGGACGCCAAGATCGGCTTCGACGACAACGCCCTGTTCCGCCATCCGGACATCCTGGCCTTCCGCGATCTCACCGAGGAGGCCGAGGAGGAGGTCGAGGCCAGCAAGTTCAACCTCAACTTCATCAAGCTGGACGGCCAGATCGGCTGCATGGTGAACGGCGCGGGCCTGGCCATGGCCACCATGGACATCATCAAGTACCACGGTGGCTCCCCGGCCAACTTCCTGGACGTCGGCGGTGGAGCCACCGAGGATGCCGTGAAGAACGCCTTCCGCATCATCCTGCAGGATCCGGCCGTGAAGGCCGTGCTGGTGAACATCTTCGGCGGCATCATGCGCTGTGACGTGGTCGCCGCTGGCATCGTGAAGGCGGCCAAGGTGATCGGCATCCAGGTGCCCGTGGTGGTGCGCCTCGAGGGGACCAACGGCGAGGAGGGCAAGAAGATCCTGGCCGAGAGCGGCCTGAACCTCATCGCCGCCACTGACCTGAAGGATGCCGCCGAGAAGGTGGTCGCCTCGATCAAGTAGAGTCCAAGGCTGTCCGGGGGGACCGCCAGTTCGCTTCGCCCGCGAGGTCCCCCACACCCCGACCGAATCCCAGGAATCCCATTTTCGAGAGGTATGACATGGCAGTTCTCGTGGGCAACCACACCAAGCTGATCGTCCAGGGCATCACGGGCCGCGAAGGCCTCTTCCATGCCATCGGCTGCCGCGACTACGGCACCAACGTGGTCGGCGGCGTCACTCCAGGCAAGGGCGGGACGGAAATCGAGGGCTTCCCGGTCTTCAACACCGTGCGAGATGCGGTGGCCGGCACCGGCGCCAACGCCACCATGATTTTCGTGCCCCCCGCCGGGGCCGCGGACGCCGTTCTCGAGGCCCTGGAAGCGGGCATCGAGCTCGTCGTCTGCATCACCGAGGGCATCCCCGTCCTCGACATGGTGAAGGTCAAGCGCGTCCTCCCCGACTACCCCAAGAGCCGCCTCATCGGCCCGAACTGCCCGGGCATCATCAGCCCCGGCCTCGCCAAGATCGGCATCATGCCCGGCTTCATCCACAAGCAGGGCCATGTGGGGGTGGTCAGCCGCTCCGGCACCCTGACCTACGAGGCTGTGGGGCAGTTGACCGCCCTCGGCATCGGCCAGAGCACCTGCATCGGCATCGGCGGCGACCCGATCAACGGCACCAGCCACATCGACGCCCTGCGGCTGTTCCAGGACGATCCGGACACCCACGCCATCATCATGATCGGCGAGATCGGCGGCAGCGCCGAGGAGGAGGCCGCGGAATTCGTGAAGCAGTACGTCACGAAGCCCGTGGTGGCCTTCATCGCCGGCCAGACGGCCCCTCCGGGCCGCCGCATGGGCCACGCGGGCGCCATCATTTCCGGCGGCCACGGCACGGCCGCCGAGAAGATGAAGGCGCTCCAGGCCGCCGGCATCAGGGTCGTCCAGAGCCCGGCGGACATGGGCAAGGCCCTGGCTGAACGGCTGAAGTAGAACCAAGCAACTTTCACCACCAAGGCCCAAGACACCAAGGCAAGACAAAAGCAGTTCTTGGTGTCTTGGTGCCTTGGTGGTTAATTTTTGCTTATGTTGATTTCTAGAGAAATGGTCCTGGACATGGACATCGGGCTCAACGCCGCGCTCTTCGGCGGCGACATGATGGCGCGCATGGACAAGGTGGCGGGCATCGCGGCAGCGCTCATGTCCAGGAACCGCCGGTATCTCACGCTGAAGGTCTCGGAGTTGACCTTCCACAGCCCGGTGCGGGCGGGGGAGATCATCGAGTTCCACATCGGCGTCACCCGCCAGGGCCGGACCAGCATGACCCTCCAGATCGAGGTGGAGGTCTATGAGCCCATCTCCGACCTGCGCAGGGACGTCACCAGCGGAGAGTTCGTGATGGTGGCCGTGGGCGAGGACCTCCATCCCGAGCCCGTCATCTGGAAGCCGGAGATGGTGCTGGCCGCCACCAGGGCCCATGCGGCCCGGGGGGCATCGCGCCCGGATCGCACCTGACCCGCGTATGCTGGTGCCATGACGGATCTCATCAAGGCCCACCTGGATCATCGGCGCCTGTGGCGGGAGTTCGACTACTGCTATCCGGTCATCTCCCGCCGCAGCCACGGGGTGAGCCTGGGGGTGAACCTGAACCCGGACAAGGTCTGCAATTTCGATTGCGTCTACTGCGAGGTGGACCGCCAGACCCCGCCCAAGCGGAAGGACCTGGATCTCGAGCAGCTGGAGCGCGAGCTGGGTGTGCTCCTGGACCTGGCGATCAGCGGCGACCTCTACCAGACCTCGCCATTCCATACGGCCCTGCCCGAACAGCGGCGGCTGAACGACATCGCCTTCAGCGGGGACGGCGAGCCCACGACGGCCCGCGAGTTCGCCGAGGTGGTGGCCCGGGTGGCCGGCCTCAAGGCCCAGCGGAGACTGGACCAGGTGAAGCTGGTGCTCATCACGGACTCCAGCCGGCTCCTGGCCCCCGAGGTCGTGAAGGGGCTGGAGACCCTGATGGCGAACCAGGGCGAAGTTTGGGCCAAACTCGATGCGGGCACGGAAGCCTTCTACCGCGAGATCGACCGCAGCCAGGTCCCCTTCCAGCGCATCCTGGACAACCTGCTGGGCACGGCCCGCCGTTGGCCGATTATCATCCAGACGCTCTTCCTCGACTGGAAGGGGCATGGACCGGCCGCCGCCGAACTGGGAGCCTACTGTGGACGCCTGGAGCACATCCAGGCCCAGGGAGGGCAGATCCAGGGAATCCAGCTCTACACGGTGGCCCGGCCCACGCCCGAGCTCGAGGCCAGGCCCCTGCGGCGGCTCGAGCTGGATGCCATCGGAGCGAACCTCCGGGGCTGCCTGCCCGGCCTGCCGGTGGAGGTCTTCTACGGCCCGGAGGAATGGGCCTGATGGCGCGATCCGCCCTGGGGCCGGCGCTCCTGCTGCTGCTCGGCCTGGGCGCCTGCCGGGCCCGCGAGGGCAAGACTGAGCCCACGCCTCCCGTACCCCCCGGCCTCAGGCTGGTCGCGGTGGGCGACATCCTCATGCACCAGGACGTCAAGCGGGCCGCCGAGGCGGACCCCTTGGGACTCCCGGCGCTGTGGGCGGACCTGGTCCCCCTCTTCCAGGGGGCGGACCTGGTGTTCGGCAATCTGGAGACCCCGGTGGCACCCGTGGGCGGCCGCCCGGGCGTGCCCTTCCAGTTCAATGCCCCGGAGACGCTGCCCGCCGCGCTCCGGGCCAGCGGCTTCACGGTGCTCTCCACGGCCAACAACCACGCCTTCGACCAGGGCGCCAAAGGCGTGAGGGAAACCCTGGACCGCCTGCGGGCAGAGCACCTCGTGGCCGTGGGCAGCGGGGAGGACCGGCCCCGGGCGGAGGCCCTCCAGATCGTGGAATGCCGGGGACTCCGGGTGGCCTTCCTGGGCTTCACGGACATCTTCAACCTCGACCTGAACCGGCGGGCCAGCGAACCCTGGGTGCGCCCCCTAGACCTGGAACCGGCCCTGGCGGCCGTGCGCGAGGCCCGGAACCATGCCGACCTGATCGTGGTGAGCCTGCACTGGGGCAACGAGTACCAGCACCTGCCCACGAAGCGGCAGAGGGACATCGCCCACGCCCTGGTCCAGGCCGGCTGCGATGTGCTCCTGGGACACCACCCCCACGTGCTTCAGCCCCTCGAGCTGCTGGAGGCAGGTGGCCGCAGGGCCCTGGTGGCCTACTCGCTCGGGAACTTCATCAGCAACCAGGACCGGATGTATCGGGCCGACCTCTTCCCCGTGGCCGGGGGCGACAACCGGGATGGGGCAGCGCTGTCCCTCCGCTTCGAGCAGAGGCGGGGGCTCGACGGCCTGGACCACCTGAGCCTGGCCGAGGCCGCCGTGGAGCCTCTCTGGACCGAGAACAACTGGGGCGCCCCGGCGGGCCGGCGGCAGATCCGCGTCATCCGGGTGGCGGCCGCCGAGGCCAGGGTCCGCGCGGAGCTGGATGAACTTGCCGGGACGGCTGAAGGCCCCGCCACCCCACCCGATCCAGCCCTTCGCCGGAAGGCGATCCTGGACAGGCAGGAGTACCTCCGCACCCTCATCCTGCGGCGCCGGCGCGTGGCCGAGATCGTGGGCGAGGAGTTCGTCAGGTGAGACCCAGCTCGGCCCGATGCTCGTGCAGCACGGCGATGATGCGGGCCAGGTGGCCGTCTTCGGAGCCGCCCACCGCTTCCATGAGCAGTCGCAGGCCCTCGGCCACTTCGAAGCGGTCCACGCCGGCGGCGAAGGCCTTGTCCTTCAGCTTCTTCTTCACGCTCTTCGGCTCCAGCCCCTCGGTGCGCGTGGGACGCACAAGGGCACAGGCCATGATGAAGCCCGTGATCTCGTCCGAGGCCAGGAGAGCCCTGTCCAGCAGGCCGTCGTAGGACACGCCCCAGCGCGTGTAGTGGGCGCTGATGGCATGGGCCAGGTCCTCGGCCCCCTGCTCCCGCAGCCAGGCTACGATGCGCCTGGGGTGCTCCTCGGGCCAGCGGTCGTAGTCCGCGTCGTGGAGGAGGCCGGCCAGGCCGAAGCGCTCGACGTCCTGGCCCAGGCCCGCGGCCAGGTCCCGCATCACCAGCTCCACGGCCCTGGCGTGGGTCCGGAGTTTCTCCGAAGGCGTCCAGTCGCAGAGCAGCAGCCAGGCTTCGTTGCGGTTGAGCATGGGCAGGTCCTCAGGGGATCTCGATGGTGGATTTCATCGGCCCGAGCTCCGGATCCCCGGGGTAGCGGACCGAGGCCAGGAAGAGACCCGAGGCGGGCGAGGCCTTGGCGCCCCAGAAGAGGTTGGCGGCCTCGGTCGGATTCCGCAGGTCCTCCAGGATCCGACGGGGTTCTTCTTCGCCCAGGGCGCAGGCCACGGAGGCACCGACCATGCGGCGCACCTGGCGGCGGAAGAAGTGGGTGGCCTGGACACGCAGAAGAATCAAGGCTCCTGCTTCGGCCACCTCGCAGCGGAAGATGCGGACACGACCATCCTCCTCGCTGTCGAGGTCGGCAAAGGCGGAGAGGTCCTGATCCCCCTCAAAGGCCCTCCAGGCCTGGGCAAGGCGACCAAGGTCCAGATTCCGCTTCACCCACCAGATCCAGGGCTTGCCGAAGGCGCTGCGCCGCCGGCTGATCTGGTAGAGGTAGGTGCGGTCCAGGGCGTCATGGCGGGCATGGAATCGCGGGGGACAAACCCGGACGTCGCGGATGGCGATGTCCTGGGGGAGGGCCCCGTCAAGGAGGCGCCGCAGTTCCCCCGGCCTGGGGGCCCCCCGGGCTTCCAGGTGCAGGTGGGCCACCTGCCCCAGGGCATGGACGCCGGCATCGGTCCGACCGGCGCCGCCCAGGTAGAGGAGGCGCAGACCCGCCTCGTGGATGACGTGCTCGATGCTTCCCGCCACAGTGCGCACGCCCTCCCGGGTCTGGCTGGCGCCCTGCTTCTGCCATCCCTGGAACCGGCTCCCGTCATACTCGATCAGCAGCCGGAAGGAGGCCAGGGGCGGGGGCTTCATGGCCATCAGTGGGGCCCGATGACGGCCTTCACCGCTGCGATCAGGATGGCCGGGTCATGGATCGGTTTGGCGATGTAGCCCTCGGCACCGGTCATGCCCAGGTACTTCTCGCGGTCCCCGAACATGGCATGGGCCGTGGCCAGCAGCACGGGGATGTGGCGGGTGATTTCGTCCTTCTTCAGCAGCTTGGTGATGAAGATGCCATCCACCTTTTGGCCTTCGTAGCTGGAGCGGGTGAGGCTCACATCCATGATGATGGCGGCCAGATCCGCCTCCTGGGCCAGGCGCAGGATCTCATCCACCTCTTCTGACACCAGGACCTCATATCCGCCCTTCTTGGCGAGGACGGTCTGGATGAATTTCACATTGATGGGGTCGTCCTCCACCAGGAGGATCCGGTTGGACATGAGCGCCTCTGTATGTCCAGCCTATCGGCACTTGCCGATCTGTCCAAAACATTGGAACGGCTTTGTGGTGCCAGGGGGCCGCGACCTACCGGTGTGCACCCAGCCTTTGCTGGGCCTCCAGGCGGTGCAGGAGGTCGTCCGGGACCTGCAGGCCGCCCCGCCCGCGTCCCAGGCGCAGCCCTGGCTTGTGGGCTCCGTGGTAGTCGCTGCCGCCGGTCACCACCATGCCCAGGCGGGCACCCAGGGCCACGAAGTACTTCTGCTCGGCCGCCCGGTACTCGCCGTAGTAGCCTTCGAGGCCCTCCAGCCCCTGGCGCTGGAGGTCGGCCATCGCCTCGTCCCAGTGGAAGGCGCCCTGGGCGAAGCGGCCGGGGTGTGCGACCACGGGCACGCCGCCGGCTTCGCGGATCCAGCGGGAGGCTTCTGAGGGGCTCAGTTCCTCCCGCGGCACGAAGCCCGGGCAGTCGTCGCCGATGAGGCGCTCGAAGGCCTCCGGCGGACGGCGTACGAAACCGCGGGTGGCGAGCGCCTTGGCAAAATGGACCCGCGACAGCAGGGGGGAGTCGGCCTGGGCCTGGACGTCCTCCAGGGTGATGGGACACCCCAGCTCGGCCAGCCGCACCAGCATGCGGCGGTTCCGGTCTTCCCGACGTGCGCGGAGTTCCACCAGCCTCGATTGGAACCGGGCATCGGAGGGATCCACCAGGAGCCCCAGGACGTGCAGGGACTGGCCCAGGAACCGGCAGCTGAGCTCGGTCCCCACGAGCAGGCGGACCTTCACCTGGGGCTGCATGGCCAGGAAGGCCGGAATGCCGTCGAGGGTGTCATGGTCCGTGAGGCAGAGGGCGGTCAGCCGGGCCTGGTCCCCGAGCAGAGCCAGTCCTCCTGGCGCATCCGTGCCGTCGGAGTGGAGGGAGTGGCAGTGGAGGTCGATCACCATCCGACCGTAGCAGAGCGGAGGGAGGATAGGACGGAATGCCCCGCAGGGGCATTGCCGCCCGCAGGGCGAGGGCCGGAGGCCCGAGTCACGATCCGACCCCAGCGAAGGTGAAGAGAGGATAGGACGGAATGCCCCGCAGGGGCATTGCCGCCCGCAGGTGATGCCAAGGGGTGCGGGGGCCCATTCGGGGCGCTGCTGGAGCAGCGTCCGCTCATGACCCGCATTCCCCTTGGCGGGCGAGGGCCGAAGGCCCGAGTCACGATGCCTCTCCGGAAGCCTTCTTATTGGCGCGGTAGAGGGCGGCCAGCAGCACAGCCACGGCCTGGAAGAGCTCCGGGGGGATGAGCCGGTCCAGATCCAGGGGGTCCAGTGCCGCCAGCAGGTCAGGATCCTTGGAGATCGACACTCCGTGCTGCTTGGCCAGGTCCAGGATGCGCTCGGCGAGCAGACCCTGTCCCTTGGCAACGAGGCGGGGGGCCGCGTCCAGGAAGGGCGATTCTGGCCGGTACCGCAGGGCGGCGGCTCGGGGGCGGGAGGATCCTGGGTGGGCCATGGTCCCTAGCGTGGTCGGTCCAGGATCCTACCTGTGCAGTCCGGTCGGGCTACTGGACGAAATTCGAGGCGCTCTGGGCATCGTCCACAGGTTCATCCATGGCCAGACGGCGGAAGAGCTTCATGTCGGCGAAGGAGAGGATGCTCATGTAGGAGAAGCCGCTGAAGAACAGCCAGAGGAACGGCACGGAGGCCCACTTGCGGATGTAGATGGCCACCAGGACGGCCCCGAAATAGTAGAGGGCGAAACCCAGCTCGAGGAAGGTGAGGAGGCTCTTGGGCACCTTGTAGGCGCGCTTGGTGATGGCCTTGCCCTCCGCATCCACGCCCAGTTTGGGGGTGCGCTTGAATTCCTTGTCGTCGGTGAAGAACCCCTCCAGCACGGCCTTGGCCTGGTTCAGGGCGAGTCCGATGCCCAGGCCCATGAGGCCGGGGATGTACTTCAGGCGGGACTTCCAGCCGGTGTTGTCGGTCAGTTCCTTCTGCGAGAGGCCGAAATAGAGGCCCACGCTGACGGCATTCAGCAGGAAGAAGGGGCCGTCCGTGAGAAGCAGGATGTGGACCGGCGTGCCCGCCCGGAAGATCATGGCGGGCACCATGATGACGGAGAGCACCACCATCAGCATGTAGTTGCAGTTGGCCGTCAGGTGGAACCAGCACTCCAGCTTCGTGTGCAGGCTTTCGTTGGAGGTCCAGATCGTCTTCATGAGCTTGCGGATGACCTGGGCATTGCCCTTGGCCCAGCGGTGCTGCTGACTCTTGAAGGCATTCACCTCGACCGGAAGTTCCGCCGGGACGACGAGGTCCTTGAGGTAGACGCCCTTCCAGCCCCTGAGCTGGGCCCGGTAGGACAGGTCCGCGTCCTCGGTGATGGTGTCGTGTTCCCAGCCACCCGCGTCGGCGATGGCGGACACCCGCCACATGCCGGCCGTGCCGCTGAAATTGAAGAAGGCCTTGGACCGGTGGCGGGCCGTGTGCTCGAAGACGAAATGCCCGTCGAGCAGGATGGCCTGGACCTGGGTCAGGAGCGAGAATTCGCGGTTGAGGTGGGCCCAGCAACCCTGGACGAAGGCCACCTTCTCGTCTGCAAAGTGGGGAACGGCCTTGCGGAGGAAATCCTCCGTGGGCAGGAAGTCGGCATCGAACATGGCCACCAGCTCGCCCTTGGCCACCTTGAGGCCCTCGGCCAGCGCCCCGGCCTTGAAGCCCGTGCGGTCCGTCCGGTGCAGGTAGTGGATGTCATAGCCCAGGGCCTTGTAGCGGTCCACCACAGCACTGGCCACCTTCACGGTGTCATCCGTGGAATCATCCAGCACCTGGATCTCGAGCTTGTCCTTGGGCCAGTCCATCCTGAGGGTGTAGGCCATGAGCCGCTCGATGACGTTGATCTCGTTGAACACGGCCAGCTGGACCGTGACCACCGGGAGGTAGTTCGCATCGCCCACGGGCTGGGGTACGTCCTTCTTGTGGCGATAATAAAGGAGAAGCATCCAGAGCCGATGGGCTCCATAGATGCTCAGGATGGTGAGCAGGATGAAGTAGGTGGCAAGCACGATGATTTTGACGGCTTCCATCACGGAATAGACTCCCCACAGCCTGCTTCGGCCGGCCTTGCTTATTGTGTCACAACTTCTTGGTAAGACCACGGAAAACCTAACAATCTACCGCCTGATTTTCAGTGGGCTGGGTAGGATGCTGACATGAGTGACCTCGACAACCTCAGCCTCCCCAGAATGATTGGCCGCTACCAGGTGCTGAATCTCCTGGGCTCCGGTGCCATGGGGAGCGTCGTGCTCGCCGAGGACCCCAGGATCAAGCGCAAGGTGGCGATCAAGCTGATGAAGCTGGATGCCGTGCGGACCGAGGCGGACCAGCACGAGTATTTGGCGCGTTTCCAGCGCGAGGCCGAGGTGTCCGGCCTCCTGAACCACCCGGGGATCGTGGCCATCTACGACGTGGGCGAGGTGGAGGGCCACGGGCCTTTCCTGGCCATGGAGTTCGTGGCGGGCAAGCCGCTGGACGGGATCATGAAGAACGGTCCAGCCCTCACCCTGAAGGAGAAGTTCCGCATTGCCGTGGGGCTGGCCGAGGCCCTGGACCATGCCCACGCCAAGGCCATCGTGCACCGGGATGTGAAGCCGGGAAACGTGATGGTGACCGAGGATGGGCGGCCCAAGCTGATGGATTTCGGCATCGCCAAGCGGGAGGATGCCAGCCTCACCCAGACGGGCACCTTTCTGGGCACGCCCAGCTATGCGAGTCCCGAGCAGATCCGGGAAGGCACGGTGGACAACCGGTCCGATATCTTCAGTTTCGGCGTACTGGTCTTCGAACTCATGAGCGGGCAGTCCCCCTTTCCGGGGACCTCCATCAACACCATCCTCTACCGGATCGTGAACGAACCCCCGGTGGAGGTGCAGCCGCCCGTGCTGGGCATGCTTCCCGAGGGCTGGCGACGGGTCTTCGACAAGGTGCTGGCCAAGCGGCCGGAAGAGCGCCATCAGTCCTGCACCTCGTTCGTCCGCGACCTCTTCGACTCCGTGACGGAACTGAGCAAGGAGGACCGTCGCGAAGTGTTGAACCTCATGGGAATGAATGGCGAGGCCCCCTTGCCAGAGATCGTGTCCACCTCCTTCGATGAGACGGTGGTGATGCCCCGGTCCGAGCCGCTGAAGGGCAGGCTGGCCTGGATCGCCGCCGTGGTCCTGGTGGCCGCCATCGGCGGGGCCTGGTTCATGGTCAAGGGCTCCAACAGGACGCGGTTGCAGATCAAGTCGGTGCCTTCAGGCGCCAGGGTCTTCGTGAACGACCTGGAGGTAGGTACGGCGCCCATGAACCAGCCTTTGTCCCCCGGGGACAGGCTGCGGCTGGAACTGAAGGGGCATCGGGCGCTGACCTACCAGGTCAAGCCCGGCGAGGTGCCACCGGAGCTCTCCCTGCAGCCCATCGTCAGCGAGGAGGTCCTGGATTCCGCACCTCAGGGCGCCACCGTGGTGCTGGATGAGAAGAAGCTGGAGGGCGTGACGCCCCTCTCGGTCCAGTGGAACCAGGGCAAGCACCACCGCCTCACCCTCACCAAGGGCAACCTCGTGTTTCCAAAGGACTTCGACCCTGGTGATGTGCCTGGCGGCCAGGTCTTCAAACTGATGGAAGGAACCACCGCCGATACCCGGCAGGAGCCGTCCCTGGACCCCCATGCCCCCGGCGCCCTGAAGCTGGCCGGCGGATTCAGCGTCCACCTCAGGGCGGATGGCCGCGACCAGGGTGAACTCAGCCCGGGCTCAAAGGTGGCGCTGCCCCCAGGCACCCATCAACTCGAGTTGACGAACCCCCGGCACTTCTACAAGGACGCCCGGGCCGTCACGGTCGTGGCCGGCCAGGTGGCGACGCTCACCGTGCCTGGCCTCGCCACCCTCACCGTGGAGACCTTCCCCGGCATCGGCAAGGTCATGGTGGATGGCCAGGACTCCGGCATCGAGAGCGATGGCAGCACGGGCATCCAGGTGGCCCTGGGTCGCCACACCATCACCGTGCGCGGGGCCAAGGGCAGCAGGACCGAGACGGTGGAGGTCACCGGGGACAAGGGACTGCGCTTCCCCCTATGACGTCCACCGCCCGGGCGGCGAAAGCCGAAAAGAACCTGGGCCAGGGAGCGTAGCCCCCCGGCCCAGGTTCCTGCCGCCCGAAAACTGTGATCGGGAGGTCAGTGCTTGGTCGAAGTGGATGCGCCGAACCCCGTCTGGGCCCGCACATACTGGTCCTCGAAGGCCTCGATCTCGGCCTTGGCGCGGGCGCTGCCATCGAGCTTGGAGAAGAGGTAGGCCAGCAGGAACGCGATCGGCATGGCAAACAGGGCCGGCTGGGTGTAGGGGAAGAGGGCCGCCTTCCGGCCGACCACGTCCACCCAGACGGATTTCGACAGCACCACGAAGATCACGGCGGAGAAGAGCCCGCCGTAGCCGCCCCAGAGGGCGCCACGGGTCGTCAGGCCCCTCCAGTACATGGAGAGAATGAGCACCGGGAAGTTCGCTGCCGCCGCCACACCGAAGGCGAGGCCGACCATGAAGGCGATGTTCTGCTTCTCGAACAGGATGCCGAGGACGATGGCAACGATGCCCAGGCAGATGGTGGCGATCTTCGACACCCGGATCTCGGTGATCTCGGAAGCCTTGCCCTTCATGATCACCCGGGCGTACAGGTCGTGGGAGATGGCCGAGGCGCCCGCCAGGGCCAGGCCGGAAACCACGGCCAGGATGGTGGCGAAGGCCACCGCCGCCAGGAAGCCGAGCAGCATGTTGCCGCCCACGGCCTTGGCCAGGTGCATGGCGACCATGTTGCCGCCGCCGATCAGCTTGCCGCCGACCTTGCCCCCCTCGAAGAAGGTGGGATCCTGGCCGACGATGATGATGCCGCAAAGCCCGATCAGGAAGATGACATTGAAGAAATAGGACACGAAACCGGAGGCGTAGAGCACGGATCTGCGGGCTTCCTTGGCGTTGCTGACCGTGAAGAACCGCATCAGGATGTGGGGCAGTCCCGCGGTCCCGAACATCAGTCCAAGGCCGAGCGAGATGGCGGTCACCGGATCCGCGAGCAGGCTGCCGGGGTACATGAGCTTGGGACCCAGCTTGTGCACGGCGGTGGCCCGCTCGACCAGGACGTGGTAGGAGAAGCCGAACTGGCTCATGGCCAGGAGCATGACCAGCGTGCCGCCGAAGAGCAGCATGCAGGCCTTGATGATCTGCACCCAGGTGGTGGCCATCATGCCGCCGAAGATGACGTAGAACATCATGAGGATGCCGACGATGAAGATCGCGACCCTGTATTCCAGGCCGAAGAGGAGCTTGATGAGCTGCCCGGCCCCGACCATCTGCGCCAGCAGGTAGAAGCAGACCACGGTCAGCGAGGAGATAGCGGCCATGGTGCGGACCTTGCCCTGGTCCAGGCGGTAGGCCGTGATGTCCGAGAAGGTGAAGCGGCCCAGGTTGCGGAGGCGCTCGGCCATCAGGAACAGGATGATGGGCCAGCCGGCGAAGAAGGCCAGCATGTAGATGTAGCCATCGTAGCCCTGGCCGTAGACCATGGCGCTGAGGCCGAGGAGCGTGGCGGCGGACATGTAGTCGCCGGCGATGGCCAGACCGTTCTGGAAGCCGGTGATGTCGCTGCCGGCCGTATAGAAATCAGAGGTGGACTTGGTCCGGCTGGCTGCCCAGTAGGTGATCCCCATGGTCAGGCCCACGAACAGGCAGAACATGATGATCGCGTGCCAGTTGGTCGGCTGCTTCTCCATGATGCCCCCCAGAGGTGGGCCAGCTATGGCCGAAGCCGAAGCGGTCAGGAGGCCCAGGGCGGTGCCAATGCGAGGGAGGCGGCTCATCACTTGTTCTCCTTCTGGGCGGCCTTGACGATTTCCTGGGTCATCTCATCGAACTCGCCATTGGCGCGTCGGACGTACACCGCCGTGAGGACCCAGAAGAAAATGAACATGAACAGTTCGACCGCGACGCCGATGGTCAGCATCCCGCCGGCCACGAGGGGGCGCCCGAGCAGGGCCGGCTTGAAGGCCACCACCAGCACGAAGCCGTAGAACATCCCCAGGACAATGAAGGCCAGGGTCCAGGCGAAACGACCCCGTCGGGCTACGAGCCGCTGGAATTTGGGATCGGTCCGCATTCGTTCGTACATTTCACTGCTCATGGCAGTACCTCCTCCTATATGGGAGTGATGGACGGACCTACCCATGGAGTGGCATGGGTATTCCGAAATGGTTTGTGGGTTTACTTGGGGTAAGCATACAGAAGAGGAACCAGGCACGGCAATAAATCCGAGCGCGGGGGCAGGAGGCCGTCTCGCCTTGGCGATGCGGGCCCGCTGGGACGAGGGGCAGCGGTCCTCGACAGCCGGCCAGGGATTCAGCGACTTCGGATCCTTCAGGCGCTCCCCAACGAAAAAAGCCGCCTCGCGGCGGCCTTTGGTTGGGTAGACCAACGGACGGCCTGGAGGACGATCACACACTCCTTATCGCCAGAGAGCGTTTCGGGTTGGAAGGGGTCGAGTGGTAACACAGAGAGGGCTTATTGCCCCCAGGGGGAGCCGAGAATCGGAGAATCGGCCTGTCCTGGCAACTCTAGGCGGCCATCGGACCTTGCTGGGCAGCCGGAAGTCGAGAGCATGGCTTCTTTCTAAGTGCCCATGAATCATTGAAAAAGGACTGTCATACAACCCGATTGGACTGGTAACACAAGCGCCTGGCATTTCGCCAGGCGCTTTCATGGTTGGGGAGGAAGGATTCGAACCCTCGGTACGCAGGATCAAAACCTGCTGCCTTACCACTTGGCTACTCCCCAGGCGGAAACTCAAGGATAGCGCGGGTCCGCGCCAGGCCAAAGCCCCTCAGGCCCGGGGCCTAGGACCCGGCCTTGGGCGTGAAGCCGAACTCCTCAACGCCCAGGAGGTCGGGACGCACCTGGGCGGCCTCGCCGCGCTCGATCCGGCTGATGGCGCGCCGACCGGTGGCGGTCTCGTAGGCCAGGAGCACCTTCTCCTCGATCTCTTCGCGGAGGGTGTTGTTGAGCGGGTAGGCGATGTCCTTGAAACTGCCGTCCCGCTTCCGGCGGCTGGGCATGGCCACGAAGTAGCCCTCCTCGCTCTCCACGACGCGCAGGTCACCCACCAGGAAGCAGTCCTCGATGACCAGGGCGGCGAAGGCCTTGAGCTTGTCGTCGCCCTCGATCTTGTTGATGCGGATGTCGGTGATATTGAGCATGGGGCGTCCTCAGGCTTCAGTCCTCGGCCTCCGGGGGGAGGCCGCTCTCCAGGTTATCCGATCTCGATCCAGCCCCACTGGCGGCCGGTCTTGTCGCCGCGCCGGTAGGAATAGAGCAGGTCGGGCCTGCAGACGGTGCACAGGGCCACGCTGCCGTCGCGGGTGGGGTTCAGGCCCAGGTCCAGGGCCTGGCTCCGCAGGAACCCGTGCAGGTCCAGGTGGGGGCGTCCGGCAGGCCCCCGGGTGCACAGGTGTTCGGACCAGGCGGGATCCTGCCGGGCGGCTTCGATGACTTCCTCGCCCACTTCGAAGTGGCAGGCCAGGATCGCGGGGCCAAAGGCCCACACCAGATTCCCGGGCTCCCCCCCCAGGCTGCGGTAGATGGCCACGCCGCGGCGCAGGATCCCGCCCCCGGGATCCGGATCGCCGTGCCCCGTGGCCCCCCGCCAGCCCGCGTGGAGGGCTGCCACCCAGGGCCTTCTATCCCGCAACGGTCCGGCCAGCAGCACGGGTACGCAGTCGGCCACCCGCACCCCGAGGCGAAGCCCCGGAACCGTGCTCCAGGTCCCATCCCCCTCGACGACGCTCCCGGAAGCCTCCACGATGCCGCAGCGATGCACCTGGTTCAGGCGCCGGTCCGGAAGGGCCTCCGGGGGATCCAGGCGGGTCGAGAAGCCCCAGCTCAGGGGGAACGGAGGCGGGACTGCCGGCGTCAGCACAGGCCCGCTATCGGTCGAGGCGGGCTTCCAGCCACTGCTTGATCCGGTTGGCATCGCCAAGGCGGCTGTACTTGCCCCAGGAATCCAGGAGGATGACGAGCACGGGCCGGTTCGCCAGCATGGCCTGCATCACCAGGCAGCGGCCAGCTTCCTCAATGTAGCCGGTCTTGGAAAGGCCGATGTTCCAGCGCGGATTGCGCACCAGGGCATTGGTGTTGGGGAACTGGATGCTGCGGCGGCCGCTCTGGAGGGTGGTTCCGGGGCGGGTGGTGAAATCGCGAATCTCGGGGTAGCGGTAGGCGGCCTCCAGGATCCGGGCCAGATCCCAGGCCGTGGCCACATTGCCGCTGGAGAGGCCCGTGGGATCCTCGAACCGGGAGCCACTCAGGCCCAGTTCCCGCGCCTTGGTGTTCATGGCCCCCACGAAGGTGGGCAGCCCCCCCGGGAAGGTGCGTCCCAGGGCATGGGCGGCCCTGTTCTCCGAGGCCAGCAGGGCGAGCAGAAGCGCCTGCTCCCGGGGCAGGCGGGTCCCCACGGGCAGCCGGGACCGGCTGTGGCGCAGATCATCCTTGTCGCCCTCGGTGATGGTCAACAACTCGTTGGGGTCCAGGTGGGCATCCAGCAGCACCATGGCCGTCATGAGCTTGGTCAGCGAGGCGATGGGCACCACGGCCTCGGCCTGCTTTTCCACCAGGGCCTGTCCGGTCCACTGATCCAGTACCAGCACGGAGGCGGATTTCAGGGACAGGCGGGCAGGGGAGGGGATGGCCGCGGCGAGGGCCACCCATCCTGCGCACACAAGTCCCAGCCAACGCATGGTCCTGCTCAGCTTCATGCCTACTCCAGAAGATTTCGACTGTCGCCACCTTTTCCTAGTCTATCGGATCCGGCAGGTCTTGGCTTAAGGGTTCATGGCCATAGCAGAACCAGCAGACTCAGGTCCGTGATGGCCCAGGCCCCCAGGCCCCAGTACATCCCGTTCTCGTGCTGGGGGTCTGTCCAGGACCGCCAGCCCCGCATCCAGGGGATGAGGACCGCCAGCCAGGCCGCCAGGGAGGGCAGGAGGTAGAGCGGAGGCCGTCCCTGAGCTCGGAGGCCGGCCAGGAAGAAGACATGGGCGATCAGGGAGGTCAGCAGGGCCAGGGTCAGACTGCGGCCCACCCCCAGGCGGATGGTGAGGGTCTGGTCGCCCCGGCGGCTGTCCTCGGCGACTTGGTAGATCTGGGTCATGGGATAGAGGGTGGCGAAAAGGAAGGCGAAGCCGATGGAGGCCAGCAGGACCGTGCGGCTGAAGGGGCGTCCCGTCAGGGCCCATCCCGCCAGGGGGGTGAGCAGGCCGAATCCCACACAGTTGATGACCAGATCCCAACCCGCTCGGGCCTTGAGCCGCGGGGGGGGAACCGAATAAAGCACACTCATGACCACACAGGCGAGGTTGATGAGGGCAAAGGGCAGGGGGAGCAGGAACCCCAGGACGGCCGAACTCCCCAACAGCCCGGAGGAAAAGGCCAGCAGGTGCTCCGGGGGCCTGGGTGGAGCCTTCAGGTAGCCGATGTCGCCCTCGTCCTTGTCGAATGCGCTGTTGATGGCGAGGGTGCCGCCGTTCATCAGGCCCACGAAGATGAACCATCCGAGCAAGGAGGTTCCTCCTGGCAGGCCCCAGCCGGCGGCCAGGAGGGTGCCCAGGAGGAAATGGGCCGACATGATGGGCCATTCCAGGGGGCGGAGGTGCAGCAGGTAGGGCATGGCCCGGGCGCCCACCAGCTTCTCGAAAAACCTGCGGATCGGATATCGGGTCGCCGTCATGCGATGCCTTCACGGCGGAGCGGCTGGACTTCCCCGGAGGGGCGGCGGGGTTCGACCAGCTCCTCCATGGCTGCAAAGAGGTGGGGCAGGCTGAAGTCGGTGTCGACACACATGCCGTGGGGCAGGGACAGTGGGATCACATAGGACGGGACCTCCGGCATCTTGGTGAGTCCCTTGAGCAGACGGTCTGTGCAGCTCACGGCCACGATGAGGTCCGGGTTGTACTCCCGCGCCTCGCGGTAGGCCTTGTGGCTCCGGTTGAAGATCCGGCCCTCCCAGCGGTTCAGGAGGGCCGCGTTCATGTAGTCGCCCACGGCGCAGAGGCCGCAGTCGTAGCAGGCCTGGAGGTCATCGAGGACGCCGGCCTTGCAGCGGGCCATCTGGATGCAGTGGGGCAGCAGGATGAGGGCCCGCCGGGCCCGGCGGGTGGCGAAGGCCTCCCTGACCCGTCGGTTATTGTGGCCGCAGAAGGAGAGAATCCAGGTGTCCTCCTGGCCCAGCCACCGGGCCAGGGGTCGCAAGGCATGGGCCCAGAGGGTGTCCTGGCGCATGATGGCCGTCCGGTTGCGGAGGAAGGCCTTGCCCCGGAGAAAGCTGGGCCAGGCGGCGGCCAGCGCGGCGACGCCGGCCAGCATCCACCAGCCGCGCACGGCGCCATGCAGGGTCGACTCGACCAGGGCGGTGGCCGCCAGGCCCAGGGGCAGGCCCCGGCGCACCCAGAGGAACAGCGCGCCGCCCTCCTCAGGCAGGGGCCCCGGGGCAGGCAGGGTCCGGGGCGCCTTCATTTGGCCGAACCTGCCAGTCCGACCATCTTCCTCTTCGCCTGCGATGCAGGCTCAGGCCGCGCGGGTCGGCGGTTGCGAAGAAGCCAGATGGGTTGCGTCATTTGGCCGAACCTGCCAGTCCGACCATCTTCCTCTTCGCCTGCGCTGCAGGCTCAGGCCGCGCGGGTCGGCGGTTGCGAAGAAGCCAGATGGGTTGCGTCATTTGGCCGAACCTGCCAGTCCGACCATCTTCTTCAGGTCATCATCCTTCCAGCGCAGTCCGGCGCCGAAGAAGACCGTGCGCAGGTCCTTGTTGTCGATGTCCTGGATGCCGGCCTGGATATAGGCGCCCTTCCAGAACTGGTAGCTGCTGGTGAAGCGGTAACGCGGATTCGGCTTGTCGTCGCGCTTCATGAAATCGTAGGCGAGAAGCCCGAACCTCAGTCGGTCGTCCAGGGCGCGCAGTTCCACGCCGCCTCCACCCGTATTCTCGACGATGCCCGCGGTGAAGACGGCGGGGCCCAGGCGCTTGGCGAACTGGGCCGACATGGTGAAGGCCCGGTCCGTGGTGACCCACTTGACGTTCTGCGGGGTGGAAAGGGGCTGGCCCGTGATGGGATCCACCTGGGTGAAGGTCTGGGTGCTCTGGTTGATCTTGCCGTCCGGAGTCGAATTGAAGCCGAGTGCGTACCAGTAGTCCGGGCGGGGCGCGATTTCGAGACCGAGGCCGGCCATGCTGTCGCCGCGCTTGGACCACTGGGCCGCCCCCATGTCCAGGCGGAAATCCATCTTGTTGAAGCCGCCCAGCAGGTTGTTCACATTGTCCACGGCATCATTGATCTTCTTGACGGTCGTCTCGTCGTTGAGCAGCTTGCCGATGGTGCCCTGGCCACTGTTGAGGCGGTCGGTGAGGACCTTGATGTTGTCGGCTGACCCCTGGAAGCTCTGGGCCAGCTTGCGGATGTCGCCGACGACGCCCTTCAGCTCGGGGCGGTTCTCCTCCAGGATCGCGTTGAGGTTCTTGCCGATCGTCTCGAACTGCTGGGCCATTCGAGGCAGGCGCTCCCGCAGGTCGCTGGAGAGGGCCTCCACGTTCGCCATGGTGTGGTCGATGGCACCGTGGTTCTCCTGCGCCATGGAGCGGAATTCTCCCGTCAGCACGCGGATGTTGTCCACGATCTCGTCAAGTTTCTGGCGCCCCTGCTCGCCGCCGATGGACTCGTTCAGGGCGAAGGTCACGCCCTTCACGTTTTTGCTGATCTCAGAGAGCGACTCCATGAGGTTGTCGAGACTGACGCCGGGCTTGCTGGGCAGCGGTGAGCCTTCTGGAAACGGACCCTTGGCACTGTGGCCCGGGTCCAGGTCGACGAATTTCTCCCCCAGGATGCCGATGGACCCCAGGGAGACGGTGGCATCCCCGTAGATCGGGACCTCGTTCGAGATGCCCAGTGCCACGCGGGCCCTGCCGTTCTCGAGGGAGATGGTGCGGACGGACCCCACGGACACGCCGGCGATGCGCACGGCGCTCTGGATGTTCAGGCCCGCCACGGAATCGAAGAAGGTGAACCGTTCCGACTGGTTGCGTTTTCCACCGACCTCCAGCTTTTCGGCACGGAAGATCAGCACGGCCAGCAGGACGATGGCGCCCGTGAAGAAGAGACCGACCTTGGTTTCGAGCTTCATTGCGACCTCGTGGGGGGTTGGTTAGGCACTCTTGCGCTTGGGCGGCGGCGGATCCTGCAGGAAGGGGCCGTCCGCATCCCCCCGCAGGAACTGCTGAATCACCGGATGCGGATTCGCCTTGAAGTCTGCCGGCGACTGGCAGGCCAGGCACTCCCCCCGGAAGAGCAGGGCGATGCGGTCGGCAATCTCGAAGGCTGATTTCAGGTCGTGGGTGATGGTGATGGTGGTGACTCCCAGCTCATGCTTGAGGTCCAGGATCACGCGGCCGATGACATCCGTCATCACGGGATCCAGGCCCGTCGTGGGCTCGTCGAAGAGCAGGATCTTGGGCTTGAGGGCGATGGCCCTGGCGAAGCCCACGCGGCGCTTCATGCCTCCCGACAGCTCTGCGGGTTTCAGCTTGTCCGTGTCCTTCATGCCCACCAGCGACAGACACTCCTCCACCCGGGCCCGGACCTGGGCTTCCGTCATCTTGTGGTGCCGCCTCAGCCCGAAGGCCACGTTCTCGAACACGGTCATGGAATCGAACAGGGCCGCCATCTGGAAGCACATGCCGATGCTCTGGCGGACCTGGAAGAGTTCCTCGCGGTCCAGCTGGGCGATGATCTTGCCCTCGACGGACACGTGGCCCGAGTCCGGGGTGAGCAGGCCCATGATGTTGCGGAGCAGCACGGTCTTCCCGGTGCCGGACCCGCCCAGCACCACCAGGCTCTCGCCCTCCTCCACCTGGAGGTTCACATTTGAGAGCACGACCTTTGGACCGAAGGCCTTGGAGAGGTTGACGACGTCGATCAGGGGCATGTCGTCAGACCAGCAGCAGCTTGGTGAGGAAGAAGTCGGAAATCAGGATCCACAGGCTGCTCGTCACCACGCTGCTGGTGGGCGCGTTGCCCACGCCCTCGGCCCCGCCGTAGGTGCGGTAACCCTTCCAGCAGCCCACCAGGGCGATGATCATCCCGAACACGATGCTCTTGTAGATGGCGATGCGGAGATCCCGGAAGGCCAGCAGCTTGTAGAATTCGTTGCCGTAGACGTAGGCGCTCTGGCCTTCCACGCCCACCAGGATCAGGTAGCCACCCCAGAACCCGACATAGATGGACACGACCGTCAGGAGGGGGACCACCAGCATGGAGGCCAGCAGGCGCGGCACGAACAGGTAGTGGATCGGATCCGTGGCCAGACATTCGAGGGCGTCGATCTGCTCGGTGACCTGCATGGTGCCAAGTTCCGCAGCCATGGCGGAGCCGATGCGGCCCGAGAGCATGAGGCCCGTGATGACCGGGGCGAGCTCCCGCATCACGGCCAGGCCCTCGACCTGGGAGGCCAGCCCTTCGGCCTGGAACTGGCGGAAACCAAAGGCCAGCTGGACGGCGAACACCATGCTGACGGCCAGGCTCGTGAGGACCACCACGGGGATCGAGTTCACGCCCACGGAGTTGAACTGGTTCAGGAGGTTCTTGCCATCGAAGGGGCGCTTGAAGACGGCGGCGAAACTCCGGCCCGAGAGAACAGCGAAGTCCCCGAACGTATCCATGGCCCCCAGAACGGCTGTGCCAATCTTGTCGAATACCGCCAGGGCCATGGGACTCCGAACCGAAAGCACTAGCTTAGCGCAGTCCCCTTCTTCTGCCTGGACCGGAGGCTCGAGGCGCCCCCGTCCCGGACCGTCTGCGGCACCCGGCTGAGGGCCAGCGCGTCAGCGGGCACGTCCTTGGTGATGGTGCTCCCGGCCCCGATGAGCGCGCCGTCCCCGATGGTCACGGGAGCGACCAGCTGGGTGTCAGATCCCACGAAGACATTCCGGCCGATGGTGGTCCGGTGCTTGTTCACGCCGTCGTAGTTGCAGGTGATGACGCCGGCGCCGATGTTTGTGCCCTCGCCGATCTCGGTGTCGCCGAGGTAGGCCAGGTGGTTGGCCTTGGCGCCGCGGTGAAGTTTCGCCTTCTTGGTTTCCACAAAATTGCCGATGTGAACCCCTTCGGCCAGCTCCGTGCCTTCCCGCAGCCGGGCGAAGGGGCCGATCTTGGAACCGGCAGCCACCCGGGCCTGCTCGATGACGCAGTAGGGACGCACTTCCACGCCTTCGCCCAGGACCGAATCCGTGATCACCGTGCCCTGTCCGATCCGGCAACCCTCACCGATCTGGACCGAGCCCTCGATCCGCACGCCTGGTTCCAGGAGGACATCCCGCTGGAGGGTGACCCGGGGCCCCACCAGCGTGCTTTCGGGATGAAGGAAGGACACCCCCGCAGTCATCCAGTGCTGCTGGATCCTGCGCTGGGCCGCCGCCTGGAGGGCCGCCTGGTCCTGGCGTGAATTCATGCCCGCCAGTTCCTCCGGATCGCACAACTCCACGGTCACGGAGATCTCCTGGGCCACCGCCACCACGGCATCCGTCAGGTAGTACTCCTTCTGGGCATTGTGGTTGGTCAGTCCCAAAAGGGCCCTGCGCAGGGTTGGCCAGGGCAGGGCGTAGGCTCCGCCATTCACGCGCCGGACCTCCAGCTGCTCCGGGGTGGCGTCCTTCGCCTCGACCATCCCGGCGAGGCGCCCGTCCGGGTGCTGGAGCACCCGGCCGTAGGCACCGGGGTTGGGCATATCCATGGCCAGCAGGAGGTTCTCGGCCCCACAGAGGTGCGAGGCCGTGGCCGCCGTCGTGAGGGGCACATCCCCGCAGAGGATGGCCACGCGCGTGGCGCCGAGACGATCCAGTTCAGGGATGCAGACCTGGAGCGCATGACCGGTGCCCAGGGGCTCGCCCTGGTCCACGGCGGAGACCGGGCAGGGGAGGAGGCCGGCCCTGTGCCAGGCTTCCAGGGCCGCCAGGACCGCTTCTTTCCCGTGGTGGACGACCAGGATGGCGCCGCCGAGTCCAGAGGGCAGGGCGCGCAGGACCCAGAGCAGCGAGGGATCCCCGAGGATCGGGTGCAGGACCTTCGGAAGTTTAGATTTCATGCGAGTTCCGAGGCCCGCCGCCAGAATCACCGCCACCGTGGACATGCCGCCTCCTTGAACCAGCCTACAACAGCCCCCGGGTCGGAGAGCCGCCCGACGTTCACCCTCCTGCCCCGGGGGCCGGTCCGGACGGGCGGGTCTCCTGGGACAGCCGAACGGCCAGGGCTGTGGCCTCGAGGAAGTTCTCCCCGTCGGCGATCCATCTCCCGGCCTTGTCGAAGGCGGTCCCGTGGTCCGGGCTTGTGCGGACGAAGGGCAGTCCCAGGGTCAGGTTCACGGCCTTGGCGGGCTCCAGGAGCTTGACCGGAATGAGCCCCTGGTCGTGGTAGAGCGCCACCACCAGGTCGAACTCGCCGCGCGCCGCCCGCTGGAACAGGCTGTCCGAGGGCCACGGCCCCGTAAGCACGGGCGAGATGAGCGGCTCGGGGCGGAGGGCGGCTTCAGCCCTTGCGAGGGCCGCCTCGAGAAGGCGCTCCTCGCCGCCGAACGCACCCTCTTCTCCGGCATGGGGGTTCAAGGCGCATAGGGCCACCCTGAGGTCGGATTTTCCCGTCAGCTGGATGAATTGGCGGGTGGAGAAGACGAGGGTCTCGGCGACGGCGTCGGCGTCCAGGCCTTCCACTACCGAGCGCAAACTCTGGTGGACCGTGTGGAGGACCACGTTCAGCCGGGGACTGACGAAGGCCATGCGGGTGATGGAGGCCCCGGAGAGGTCCCGGAGGAATTCCGTGTGTCCTGGTATGGGGTAGCCGGCCAGATGGGCGGCGGACTTGGCCATGGGCAGGGTGACCAGGGCGTCGGCGGTGCCATCCAGGGCCATCAAGGCCGCGACCCGGATGGCCTCGACCGTGGCCCGGCCCGAGGCGGCGGAACCCGTCCCCATCACCAGTTGATCGACCCCGATGTCCGGGGTGGGATCCAGCCACAGGGCCTCCCCCAGGATCTGGTCAGGCCGCTCCCCTATTGCGTAAACCTGAAGCCCGCAGGCCCGGCCCGAGAAGGTCGCGGGCGGCTCTCTGGGGGGCTCGACCCAGCGCCAGGCCACCCTTGCGCCCGGGAGATCCGTGAGCAGGTCCACGCCGGCGCTGGCTCCCACCACCGTCACCTCGGCCCAGGAATGGATGACCGCCAGGCTCCCCAGGAGGAGTTCCGGACCGATGCCGCAGGGATCCCCCAGGCTGATGGCGATCTTCGGACGGCAAGTCATGGAATCCCCTGCAGGGTATCGCCGGGGCTCAGTCGTAGGCTGGTACCTCGATCTCGTTGGAAAGGGGCTCTTCCTTCTTGGTCGCGCGGCTGCGGCGGATCCTGGGTTCCTCATCCTGCTTGTAGATGTATTTGATGTTGTGTTTCGGGACGAGGACATTGGGTTCCTTGACCCGGTTGATCTTGAGGCAGTGCTTGTCGTACCACTCGATGACCCCCCGCACCTTTTCGTTGTCCTGGAGCACGATCACCATGGGCGTCTTGGACTGCATCTGCTTGAGGTAGTAGAAACTTTCAGCGTTGGTCTGCTCTGGTGGGGCGATCTTGCGCCTGGGTCCGCCGAGTCCCTGGGGAGCGGTGGCCGCCGCTGGGTTGACCGCGGGATTGGCTTCCCCCCCAGGAGTCACCGCCGAGGGAACCGGGGTCAGGCCCTCCCCTCCGCCGCCTTTCGCTGGGATGCCGAGTTTGTCTTTCAATTCACTGAGGTTCGGTCGGATGAGCTTCCGGTTCATGGAGGATCCTGGCCCAGTGGGCGATGCAGGGATGTCAAAGGCATCGGCCAAATGGCCGAACCCCATCCGGACCTGGACAGCCAAGCCTTCACGGGATGACTGAGCGCGCTGGAGAGGGATGAACCACTTTGGCAGGAGCCTAGTGTTTCCTGCAAGGGTGGATGCCTGATTGGATGCTTGAATGCTTGAAAAAGATTACATCCGATTGCAGCCCGATGCCATGACCTTTCAGTCCGGGTGGACCGGCAGGAAGATCTGGACCTGGGTGCCACATCCCGGCGTGCTTTCCACCTTGATCTGCCAACCCATGGCCTCGATGAACTTATAGACCAGGCTCATGCCCAGGCCCGAGCCCTCCTCGAAGCCGCCGGCAAAGGGCACGAACAGTCGATCCAACTGCTCCCCGGTCATGCCACAACCGTTGTCTGAGACGGTCAGGTGGATCGTACCATCGGTGACGAGGCAGGCCAGCCGCACGAGGGGCATCGGCACATTCTTGAGGGCCTTTCGGGCATTGCTGAGGAGGTTCATCAACGCCCGGTGGAGGCCCGAGGCATCCGAGCGCAGATGGACCGGAGGGACGGACTCCAGAATGAGGGGAAGGCCCGTGGTCCGGAGGTCCATCTCCCAGCTGGAGCGGACCTCTTCCAGGACAGTGGGGAGGAAGAGGATGGCTCCGCCGGGTGGTTCCGGGCGGGCGAAGTCCAGGAAATCAGACACGATGGCGCCCACCCGCTGGGTCTCCCGCTCCAGGATTCCCAGGACCCGGGCCCGAACCTCCTCGGGGGACTCATCGTGCTGGAGCAGCTGCACGCATCCACTGATGGAAGCCAGGGGGTTCCGGAGTTCGTGGGCGAGTCCGGCGGCGAGCTGGCCGATGGCGGCCAGCCGTTCGCTGATGCGGGTGCGCTCCTCCAGCGCCTTGAGGTCTGTGAGGTCCTGGAACAGCAGGAGCTGGCCGGATTCCCGTCCCGAGGCACCCCGCAGGGTCGCCAGATGGCCGCCAAGAATCCGCCGGCCACCGGAGCCGGGGTCGGGGATGACCACCTCGAACCGGTGCTCCCGACCCCGGCGCGACGGGAAGGGGAGCTCGGGCGGGAAGACATCCCGGATGGACACACCGAGTGGGACTGCGCCTCCCAGGATCGATTCGGCGGCCGGGTTGGCGGAAGTCACATGGCCTTGCATATCCAGCGTGATCAGCCCGGAGTGCATGGACTCGACCACCCGCTGGTGGAGGGCGGACAGCTCGTCGACGGCAGCCTCGCTGACAGTTAGGTCCGAGCGGAGGCGGTCCAAATTCCTTCGGATGAGCACCAGGATGAGGGTGGTCGCAAAGACCTGCAGGGAGGCGATTCCCAGCAGGAAGGAGAGGCGGCCAGGATCGGGATCCGAAAGGGGTACCGACAGACCGAAGGCGGGGAGAGGTCCGAAGGTGAATCCCAACACCAAGGCGATGTGGGCAAGGGAGGACAGGACTCCGACGAAGACGATCTCCACGGTGCCCAGATAGAAGGCGGAGGCCAGCACCGGGAAGATGTAAAGGGTCGCAAACCGTTCCTGCATCACGCCCTGGAAGGCGATGACCAGGGTGACCAGGGCCAGATCCAGACCGAGGTTCCACCGGATCCAGCCGGTCCTGGGAGTCGGGAAGAGCTGATCCAGGGACATCAGGCCGCGGCCGGATTCCCACGCGGCCTCGGCAAACATCAGACCGAGCGCGACCAGATAAAAGGACTCTCCTGGACCCGTGGCCCGGACGTCCCCGGGGAGCGCGGCATGCAGCACCAGCAGGCCGAAGCTGGCGAATAGGCGGAATGAGAGCGGCAGGAAGGAGGCGCTTGTGTCGGACGCACCCAGCCTGCCCCAGGTGCGGTGCAGCATGACACCCATGGTGCCCGATATGCCATCCTAGAGCCATGGCTGACTCCGCCACCACGCCCCACCCATCCCTTCGCGCCGCAGGCATGCGCCAGACGCCGCAGCGGGAGGGCATCCTCCGCGTACTGAGGGAATCGGACCGTCCCTTGACCGTAGAGGAAATCTGGGAGCGGATGCCGGAACGCAGGTCCGGCCTGCCCACGGTCTACCGGAACCTGGAGCGGTTCGTCCGCGAAGGGTGGGCGGAGAGTATCCTCGGCAGTGACCAGGTCCTGCGGTTCGTCCGGTGCGACTCACGCCACCACCATCACCATCTCCAGTGCGAACGCTGCGGGCGCACCGCGGAGGTGGATGCCTGCGGCCTCGAGGAATCCCTCCGGAACCTGGAGTCCCTTTCAGGGTTCCGGATTACGCGTCATCAGCTCCTGCTGTTCGGCCTCTGTGGAGCCTGCCGCAGGGAGGGCGGCCCACAGGAGGTGCCGTGAGACCGCAGCAGGAGCGGAGGACCACCGGCCAGAGGCCGGCCCGAAGGGCGGCCCACAAGAAGGTGCCGTGAGACCGCAGCAGGAGCGGAGGACCACCGGCCAGAGGCCGGCCCGAAGGGCGGCCCACAGGAGGTGGGCCGTGAAATTGACCGTTGACCGAATGCCCCGCCATTGCTAGTCTTGGTCTCTCACGCGGGTGTAACTCAGTGGTAGAGTGCAACCTTGCCAAGGTTGAAGTCGTGGGTTCAAATCCCATCACCCGCTCCACCGCCCGGGCCGCGAAAGCGGCCCGTATCGTATAAAAGGTCATTGCATCAACGCAAGGCGCCGTAGCCAAGTGGTAAGGCCCGGGACTGCAAATCCTGTATCCATCGGTTCGATTCCGATCGGCGCCTCCAGACGAGCCCCCGAAAGGGGGCTTTTTCGTGCCGGACGCGATTGGACTCTCGAATGGGGCGTAGTTGGGCACCTGGCTTGTGGGATGAGCCTATTCAAGTCCGCTGCATCAGCCGAGGGGAGAATCACAGGGCCTGCTGTCGATCCATCCCCCGCCCAGCACCTCCCCATCCCGATAGAACACCACTGCCTGTCCGGGTGCGATGGCCCGTTGAGGTGCGGCGAAGGCCACCTTGACACGCCCATCGGGGAGGGGAATGACCAGCGCCTCCGCCTCCGGGCTCCGGCTCCGGATGCGGGCCTCGCAGGCAAGGGGACCAGCCGGGACGTCCCCGACCCAGCTCAGTTCTCTCGCCACCAGGTCCTTGGCCATCAGGTCCATTTCAGACCCAACCCAGACCGTGTTTGAAGGAGGTTCAATCCGTATCACATAGAGTGGCTCAACATAGGCAACCCCAAGACCCCGTCGCTGACCCACGGTATGTCGCCAATAGCCCCGATGGCGGCCGAGAATTCTTCCATCCAGATGCCGGATGGGTCCCTCGCCGGTGCCGGGATCGCGTCCTTCCGCATCCAGGAACTGGTCATAGCGGTCCTGGACGACGAAGCAGATCTCCTGGCTTTCAGCCTTCTCAGCGAGATGCAGTCCCAGTTCAGTCCCCAGCTGACGCACTTCAGGCTTGCTGAGGGCCGCCAGAGGAAAGAGGGTGCGGGGCAGGGTCGCTTGATTGTGGTGAAAGAGGAAGTAGCTCTGGTCCTTCACCGGATCGATGGCTTTTCGGAGATGCCAAGTCCCTTCTGTGTGGGTGATGGAAGCATAGTGGCCTGTCGCAACGAAGGATGCCCCCAGGGATTCTGCTCGAATCATCAGGGAATGGAACTTTAAGTATTGGTTGCATCGAATGCAAGGGCTAGGTGTTTCACCATCCAGGTAACCTTGAATGAATTCCTCTATGACCTTCGCGCGGAACTGAGCCTCGAAGTCCATGACGTAGTGGGCAAAGCCGAACTGGTGGGCGATCCGTCTGGCATCCTGAAAATCATCTAGAGTGCAGCATTTAGCGCTAGAACCTTGAATACCGTTTTTGTCGAACAGCTGCATGGAAATGCCGACTACCTCGAACCCGGCCCGATGGAGGAGGGCGGCCGAGACCGAACTGTCCACGCCCCCGGACATGCCCACGAGGACCCGATCACCTTTTCGGAGGGTCGGGTGGTGCCACAGAGGGGCGATCGCTCGATCAAGAAGCCCTCGCGCCATCACGTCCTCAGGCGTCTCAGGCGCAGGAGTGACAGCGCCAGCAGCAGCAGCAAGGGGGCGATAACCCCCCAATAGGCAGGTATTTCAGAGGCCCGGGCGGCACCTCCAAAGAGGGTCTGCAACCCCAAGAAGAGGATGCCTGCCACCAGACCCGCACCCAGGGCCTGGCCACGTCCTTGGCGGGGACCTGGAAACGCGAAGGAAAGCATGGCGAGCAACAGGCAGGGCCCGGCCAGCCAGCCGAAGATCCGACCCCAAAGCATGTAGGCGCGCTCTGGATCTGGTGCCCAGGACTGCCACTGCAGCAATTCGGTGGTGCTGGCCTCTTCGGCGCTGGCGCTGCTGCGCAGGGCCTTTGAAGGGAACAGTTGATCCGCGGGAGGTCCTTGCACGAGGTGCAAGCCTCCCCAGGCGAGGGCCTCGGAGTGGGTCTGGCCCAGTTGCCAGTGCAGAAGGATCGGTGCCACGCCTGGTGCCTTGAGCGGGAATCCCCAGCGATCATTGGGCTGCAGGTGCCAGAGAACACCGGTGGACCCGAGATTAAGCCAGGGGCGGGTCGCCGGGTTGACCTGATGGCGGTTGATAATTCGCATGTAAAGATTGTTGGATCTGCTAATGGCTCTTGGGGCGAGCCCGATTTGCAGGAGAAGCGTGAGGAAGATCACCAGCCCCCAGGCCCATCGACTGCTCCACAACCACCGGAGAAGACTCACCCCCCCAGCCCTGAGGGCAAGCCACTCCCGATTGAGGGCAGCCTCCGAAAGTGTGAGCAGGGTTCCCAGGAGAAAGGCGATGGGCAGGGCGATGACCATGAATGGGGGCAAATTCCACAGCCAATACTGAATAAAAACAATGATATGGACGTCATTCTTAGACAGATCCCCTGCCAGGCTTGCAAACTCGATCAGTAGATTCAGGACCAACAGGCTCCCCAGGACCGAGGCCCAGTTTCTCCACCAGGCGATGGTGGCCCAATGCCTCAGGATCCCGTGCCGCGTCCCCTTTCCATGGATCCAGCACATGAGGGCATCCCGGCCACGCCCCATCCGGGTGAGGAGCGGGGCAAAGTGGGACCGGAAAGGTAGCAGAAGGGGAGCCAGGACTCCTCCCACCCGACTGGAGTGGTGGGGCCGCAGGCGCCGATTGAGCAGCCACCAGCCACCCGCGAAAAAGGGGAAGGGTACGAAAAGGAGCGGATAGATGGATTTAATCTTTTCACCTATCAACATGTTTTCAAAGTATTTCATTACCAAATAATAGAGGATGATGACGCCGAGACTCTTGAGGATGGCGCCGCCCCGGTAGAACCGGGGGTGCCCAAACCCCAAGGCGATTCCCAGCAGCAGCAGTGCCGCGGCCGCCAGAGGAAGCGTGGTTCTTCGGCTGAATTCCATGGCTGCCTTGAGGCGCAAATCCCTGGCCTCGGGGGTGGTGGTTGCCAATGGAGACGGATCTCGGAGTATACGAAGGAGGGTCGAAGAGCTTTCATACCGCAGCGGGGTCGGGGGCAACAGCTGGGTACCCGATGGGATGACAAACCTGAGCACTTGCTGCTCCTGGTTCAAATGGACAGCGTTCCCCCCTCCGGAGCTCTGGTAGAGAACTCCCTGGAGACCCGATAGATGAAGCTTCAGCTCCGAGGACCCGTCCGGTTTGGCCTCGAGGGCATAGGTCATGGCCGAGGCCGTAAGGTGCTGCACGCCCTGTGGGGTGGATTCCATGATGTGAATCTGCCCTTCGGGGGATACCCAGAAGGCCCGATCAGGCGCGCTGGGGGGAAACCAGGGGGGTGCTCCGGGTCGGAGAAACCTGGCCTTGGCCTCCTCGGCCATCCGGACGCGCACGCGCTGCTGCACTCGGGCCGCGTAGGGCACCACCAGATGGGCATTCACCGCAGCTAGGACCACGAGCAGAAGGGCCATGAGGTACCAGGGGACAGTCCAGGTTCGTTTGCCGGCGCCCAGTCCCTGCGCGGCCACGAGCTCGGACCCCTCCATGAGTTGCTGGGTCCCGAGAAGGCCTCCCAGGACGGCCGCCATGGGAAGGACCAGACCCAGGTTCTCGGGCATCGAGGTCAGCAACAGGGGCAGCAGCCAGCGAAGGGGGGCTCCCTCGGAGAAGATCTCTTTGGATATGCGAACCATCTCCCAGGAAAGAAGGAGGAACCCATAGAACAGCAGGGCCCCCAGGAATGGGGTCGCCCAGCGCCGGAGGACGTATCGCGTGAGAAGGGTTGGCACCTTGAAAGTCCGTATCTAGCTTTCGATAATGTATATTATGTAACCTTACAATGTCTAGATCCTGCGAAACCCGGGATCATAAGACCTTGGATGCCAGAAGATCGTGAATGTGGACTACCCCACAGGGGGTCCCCTCCTGGGTCACGATCAGGAAGGTGATCTTCCGGACTTCCATTTGGCTGGCCGCATCGAGCGCAAGGGCATCGGCCTCGATGGTGACTGGATTCCTGGACATGAACTGGGCGGCCGACAAGCCCAGGGGATTTGCCCCCGCCTGTTCAGCCCTCTCAATGGCTCGACGGATGTCCCCGTCGGTGATGACACCGGCCAATCCCGGGCCGTCCATGACCGTCGTCATCCCAAGATGTCCTTCAGTCATGGCCTTGAGTGCTTCCGTCAGCGTGGCTTCAGGGGACACTCTGGGCCAGGATTCGTGCATCAATGTCCTTACTTTCATCAACTTGACGCCGAGACTTCCAGCAGGATGATTCAAGGCGAACAGGTCCCGCGTGAATCCCCTGCGAGCCATCAGACTGCCCGCAAGGAGGTCCCCCCACACCAACTGAAGGGTCGTGCTGGCCATCGGGGCCAAGTCCAGGGGGCAACCCTCCCCCTGGGACAGTCGGTAGCTGAATGTCCAGGTTGCGGCCTGTCCCAGGCTGCTCTCGGGTCTTGAGGTGATCGCTGCGATGGGAATGCCCAGGCGCAGGAGGCTCGGGAGAAGGCGCACCACCTCCTCGCTCTCACCGCTGTTCGAAAGCGCCAGGATGGAATCCTGGGGTGTAACCATGCCCAGATCGCCATGCAGGGCCTCCGCGGGGTGAAGGAAGAGGCTCGGGCACCCCGTCGAGGCGAGCGTAGCCACGATCTTCTGGGCCACGAGGCCCGACTTCCCCATGCCCGTGAGCACCACGCGACCGCTCCGGCCCATGACCATGTCGGCCCAGTCGTCCACGGACTGCGGATCCCAGGTCTCCCTCAGGTCGCCAAGGGCCATCCTGGCCGCGTCCAACACAGCATTTCCGACCTCTCTCGCTCCAGGCCCCTGGTTCTCATCCTTCACTGCTCAGACTCCGATGTGGTGGCGAACAAGGTGTCCATGCTACCAGCCATTCTCCCCCTCTTCCCCCTGCCCCAGGTCGTGCTCTTCCCACAGACCTTCCTGCCGCTCCATGTCTTCGAGCCCAGGTACCAGGAACTGACCGTCGAGGTTCTCAATTCCCACCACCACCTGGTCCTCACGCTCATGAGGGAGGATCCCGGCCCCGGTTCCCTCGGCGAGGCGGCCCCCGTCTTCCAGACAGCCTGCATGGCGGAAGTCGTGCGCGCTGAGCCCCTCACCGCCGGCCGGTGGAATCTGCTGGTCCAGGGAAAGGATGTCGTCCGCATCATTCAGGAAATGCCCGGGAAGGTGTTCCGCCAGGCGCAAATCGAGGTGATGCCCTTTGATTCATCGGTGCTTTGGCCCTGGCCCCATCGCCAACGACTCATGGACTCGCTCCACGCCTACGCGGCCTCCGAGGGCATCGAGTCCCAGTTGAAGGAACTCCTGGACCTCCCCCTGGAGGATGCGGACCGCCTCAACACCCTGGCCATGGCCCTTGACTTCAAGCCTCCCGAACGCCAGTTCCTCCTGGAGTCCAGGGACCTGCCCACCCTCGCCGAGCGCATGGTTCAGTTGCTGGACTTCGCATTGGGAGGGCGAGCCATCCCGGGGCTGTGACCAACCCAGGCCCGGCCGCTTTGCTACACTGGCCATGGCCCTGTAGCTCAGCGGTCAGAGCTGGCGGCTCATAACCGCTTGGTCGTGGGTTCGAACCCCACCGGGGCCACCATTTGCCAGGATAGGCAAATAGGACGGCATCGACGAAGACGATGGCCGCCCGAAGGGCGAGGGCACAGGATGTGCCCTCGTCACCATTCACCAGGATAGGCAAATAGGACGGCATCGACGAAGACGATGGCCGCCCGAAGGGCGAGGGCACAGGATGTGCCCTCGTCACCATTCACCAGGATAGGCAGGAAGGGCGGCATCGACGGGTTTGATGGCCGCCCGCAGGGCGAGGGCGCAGGAGGTGCCCCGCCGCCCCCTGCCAGGACTACAGCGGATCCCTGCCTAGACGATCCACTTCCGCATCTCCCCCTCGGCAAAGAGCAGGTGCTCCAGCATGGCCTTGGAGGCCGCCAGGGGAGAACGGGAGCGGATGGCTTCGAAGATCTCCGAGTGCTGGTCGATGATCCGCTGGGCGTTATGGGCGCTGTCGTGGTAGAGCCGACGCCGCGCGGCGGAGTTGGCCTTGACGAACTCCTCCGACACGGTCTTGAACAGCTTGATCAGCAGACTGTTGTGCGTGGCTTCGGCCACCGCGTAGTGGAAAGCGGCGTCGAATTCCTGGCCCTTCTCCGGGTCCTGCACATTGAGCCGTTCCTTCATGCTCTCCAGAGTGGCGTGGATCTGGTCGATTTCCTCGCTGCTCGCCCGCTCGGCGGCCAGCCCTGCCGTGGCGGTCTCGAAGACCCGCCGCATCTCGAACATGTCGAGGATTGAACTGCGTTCCACGGCCAGGAACATGGCCAGGGGGCGGATGATGTCGTCGGCCCCGCTGCTCCGGACAAAGGTCCCCTCCCCCGGTCGGATGTCGATCACGCCCAGCATCTCCAGCGTCCGGATGGCTTCGCGGACCGAGGCCCGGCTGACCTGGAACTGGTCTGCAAGTTCGCGCTCCCCCAGCAGCTTGTCCCCGGGCTTCAGCTTCCCGTCGGTGATGAGCTGCTTGATCTGCTCCACGATTTCCTCGTAGAGGCGCTTGGTCTTGATGGGCGTGAATTCCATGGCTATACCCTAATGAAAAAATATAAATGCAGCAAAATTACATAGATAAAAAGTGTGATCAAAATGTGTCACTCAAGTGTGGTCTGACCACTAGACCTATTGTAGTCTTCGCCCCAGGTTCTTTCCTAAACATCTCAAGCCAACAACACCCTCTTCCTTCAGGAGGCTCCATGACTCCATGGACCCAAGTCTATTCCCCCGTCATGGGGAATATCTTTCTTTCGGCCCTGGTGGCCGCCTTGCCGGTCTTCGTGCTGCTGGGCCTCCTGGCCAAGCATGTGAAGGCGCACTATGCAGCCATCCTTGGGCTGGTCGCCTCTCTGGCCGTGGCCATCTTCGTCTACCGGATGCCAGCTGGTTTGGCGGGAATGTCGGCCGTCCAGGGAGCCCTCGTGGGCCTGGTGCCCATCGGCTGGATCGTGCTGAACGCCATCTTCATCTATGACATCACCGTGAAATCAGGTGATTTTGAGGTGGTGAAGCACTCCATCGCCGGTCTGGCCTCGGACCGCCGCATCCAGGCCCTGCTCATCGCCTTCAGCTTTGGGGCCTTCATCGAGGGCGCCGCGGGATTCGGCACTCCGGTGGCGATTTCGGCCGCCATGCTCATCGGCCTCGGCTTCCGTCCCCTGCAGGCCGCCGGCATTGCCCTCATCGGCAACACCGCCCCCGTCGCCTACGGCGCCCTGGGCACACCCATCATCGCGCTGGCCGGCGTGACGGGGCTCCCCTTGGATCACCTCAGTGCTGCCGTCGGACGGATCCTGCCCATCTTCTCGCTGATCGTGCCCTTCTGGATCATCTGGACCATGGCCGGTCGCAAGGCCATGTTGGAAGTCTGGCCGGCCTGCCTCACCGCCGGTGCCAGCTTCGCCATCACCCAGTTCCTCGTGAGCAACTACCACGGCCCCTGGCTGGTGGACATCATCGGTGCCATCGTCTCCATGGTTGCCACCGTCATCTTGCTCAAGTTCTGGCAGCCCAGGAACATCTGGCGCTATGAGCACGATGAGGCCGTGGGCGCGAAGGTGGAGCAGGGCAGCGGCAAGGTCGTGAAGGCCTGGATGCCCTGGGTCTTCCTGTCGGTGTTCGTGTTCGCCTGGGGCACCCCTCACGTCAAGGCCTTCCTGAATGGCGGCCCCAAGAACCAGCCCAATCTCCTCATGGGAATCACGGTCAAGTCCTATGAGATGCCCCTGATCCACAAGAACATCATCAAAGCCCCCCCAGTGGTCTCCAAAGCCACCCCTGAGGCGGCGGTCTACACCTTCAACTGGCTCTCCACCACGGGCACCAGTCTGTTCCTCGCGGGCATCTGCAGTGGCCTGCTCCTCGGTTTCGGCCCCCTGGAGCTGCTCAAGATCTTTGGCCACACCATCTACCGGGTGCGGATCTCGCTGCTGACCATTGCCGCCATGCTCGCCCTGGGCTACACCACCAAGGGGGCGGGTCTGGATGCCACCATGGGTCTGGCCTTCGCCGCTACCGGCGCCCTCTTCCCCTTCTTCAGTGCCATGCTGGGCTGGCTGGGGGTGGCCCTCACCGGCAGCGACACCTCCTCGAACGTGCTGTTCGGGGGCCTCCAGAAGGTCACCGCCCAGCAGCTGGGCCTGAACCCGATTCTCACGGCGGCCGCCAACAGTGCCGGCGGCGTGATGGGCAAGATGATCGACGCCCAGAGCATCGTGGTCGCTTCGGTGGCCACCAACCAGCAGGGTGAAGAGGGCACCATCCTCCGCTATGTGTTCTTCCATAGCCTTGCCTTGGCCGCCCTCGTGGGCGTCGTCATCTTCTTCTATGCGAAGATCCTTCCCGCCAGCTGGATGCCGGCACCCCCGGCGCCCGCCCCGGCGGTGGTCACGACGGTCCCCGCGCCTGTTGTTCCAGCCGCTCCCAACGCCGCCCCTGCCCCGGCCAAATAGCCAGGGAAATCTTGACTTGCAACCGGTCCCGCCGACATTCCTGAGGTCGGCGGGACCTCCGGCTGCCGCCCTTAGGGAGAGAATGTTCCCATGACCACCACCACCTCCTCCCTCAAGGATTCCCTCGTGGCGATCGTGGGCCCTGACCGTGTCCTCGACCGCCCCGTGGATCTGATCGCCTTCGCCTCGGATGCCAGCTTCTACAGGCTCATTCCGAAGGCGGTGGCCTTTGCCGGGAGCGTCGAGGACATCCGGGGCCTCTTCCGGCTCAGCCACGAGCGGAACCTCCCCATGACCTTCCGGGCCGCGGGCACCAGCCTGTCGGGCCAGTCCGTCTCGGACGGCATCCTGGTGGAGGTTGCGCGCAACTGGCGCGGCATCCAGGTGCTGGACGGCGGCGCCAAGGTGAAGGTCCAGCCCGGCGTCATCGGCGCCCATGTGAACCATGCCCTCAAATTCTTCAAGGCCAAGATGGGCCCCGATCCGGCTTCCATCAACACCTGCACCGTGGGCGGCATCCTGTCCAACAATTCCAGCGGCATGTGCTGCGGTGTCTCGCAGAATGCCTACCATACGCTGGAATCCCTGACCTTCGTGCTTCCTTCCGGCACGGTCATCGATACGGCGGCGCCCGATGCGGATGAGCGCTTCCGCGCGGCCGAACCCGCCCTGGCGGAGGGACTCCTGAGGCTGAAGGCGGACCTGCAGTCGAATCCGGCCCTGGCGGCGCGCATCCGGTCGAAATACTTGACCAAGAACACCACGGGCTACTCGCTGAACGCCTTCATCGATTTCGACCGGCCCGTGGACATCTTCCGCAACCTGCTGGTGGGTTCTGAGGGCACCTTGGCCTTCATTGCGGAGGCCGTCCTGAAGTCCGTGCCTGACCTGCCGGTGAAGGTGACCGCCTTCCTCCTCTTCCCCGACCTCCATGCCGCCTGCGCGTCCATCGTTCCCCTCCGGGACGCCGGCGCCGCGGCCCTGGAGCTGCTGGACCGCGCGTCCCTGAGGTCCGTCGAGAACCAGCCGGGCATTCCCCCCAGCATCAAGGCTCTGCCCGAAGGGGCCGCCGGACTGCTGGTGGAGTTCCAGGGCCGGGACGAATCCGTCCGCGCCGAGCTGGAACGCACCGCGCTCGCCACGACGGCCGGGCTCAAGCTGATGGAACCCGCCCGGTTCACCCACGATCCCATCGAGCAGGCCCTGTTCTGGAAAATCCGGTCGGGCACGTTCCCATCCGTGGGGGCTGTCCGGAAGCGTGGCACCACCGTGCTCATCGAGGATGTGGCCTTCCCCATCGCGAGCCTGGCCGATGCCGCCGTGGACCTCACGAAGCTCTTCGCCAAGCACGGCTACGACGAGGGCATTATCTTCGGCCACGCGAAGGACGGGAACCTCCACTTCGTCATCACCCAGTCCTTCAACGACCAGACGGCCGTGGACCGCTACGCCCGGTTCATCGATGACGTCGTCGAACTGGTCGTGAAGAAATACGACGGGGCGCTGAAGGCCGAGCACGGGACGGGCCGCAACATGGCGCCCTTCGTGGAGGCCGAGTGGGGGCCCGAAGCCAAGGCCGTCATGGAGCAGCTCAAGGATCTGGTGGATCCCAGGCGTCTCCTGAATCCGGGAGTCATCCTCAATGCCGATCCCATGTGCCACCTGGCCGACCTCAAGCCCATGCCCGGCGTGGAAGAGGAGGTCGACAAGTGCATCGAGTGCGGCTACTGCGAGCCCAAGTGCCCCAGCCGCGAGCTCTCGCTGACACCCCGGCAGCGCATCGTCGTGCGCCGGGAGATGGCACGCCTCGAGGCCAACCATGAGGACCCTGCCCTGCTCTCCTCCCTGCGGGAAGCCTTCCCCTACATGGCTCTCGATACCTGTGCCGTGGATGGCCTGTGCGCCACGGCCTGTCCCGTCAGCATCGACACGGGCCAGCTCACCAAGCGCTTCCGCCGCGCCAGCCATGGCCGCCGTGCGCAGAAGCTCGCGCTGACGGTGGCCCGCAACTTCGCCACCCTCGAGCCGGTCATGCGCGTGGCCCTCCGGGCCGGACACCTGGTCCAGAGCATATTCGGCCCCAGGGTGATGCCCTTCGTGACCCGCCTCCTGAAGCCCATCGGCCCGGGGCACGAATGGAGCCCCGAGATGCCGAAGGCCGCCAAGGCCCCACTGCCCAGGACCTCCCTGGAGGGGGCGCAGGCCATCTACTTCCCGGCCTGCATCTCCCGCATGATGGGCCACCTGCCGGGCGAGCCCACGGAGCTGAGCCTGGTGGAGGCCCTGGTGAGGGTTGCCGAGCGGGCCGGCGTTCCGGTCCACATCCCCCTGGACGTCGAGGGGACCTGCTGCGGCGTGCCCTTTTCCTCCAAGGGGTTCGACCTGGCGCACAAGTTCACGGTGAACCGCGCCATCGAGAAATTCTGGGAGTGGAGCCAGGAGGGCCGCCTGCCCATCGTCATGGACACCAGCCCCTGCACCCATGGGGTGATCACCAGCCGCGCCTACCTCACGTCCGAGAACCAGGCCAAATACGACAGGTTGAAGATCCTCGACAGCACGGCCTTCGCCCACGAAGTGCTCCTGCCCCGGCTGAAGGTGAACCGCAAGGTCGGCTCGGTGGTGCTCCATCCGGTCTGTTCCGTGACCAAGATGAACCTGCTGCCGCAGCTGGAAGGCGTGGCCGCGGCCTGCGCCGACAAGGTCGTGGTGCCCCGGGATGCCGGCTGCTGCGGGTTCGCGGGCGACCGGGGGTTCATGCTTCCCGAACTGACAGCTTCCGCGACGAAGCACGAAGCCGATGAAGTGAAGACCCAAACCTTTGATGGCCACTACGCCAGCAGCCGCACCTGCGAAGTGGGCATGACCCGCTCCACGGGCGAGGTCTACCGCAGCTTCCTCTACCTGCTGGAATCGGCCACACGGTGAAAGGAGTCCCGATGAGTTCCCATTTCGAGGCTTTCAAGACCCGGGCGGAGGCCGTCAGTGCCGAAGTCCATCGCTTCGCAGGCAAGGAAGAGGCGCTGGCCTTTGTGCTGGCCTTCCTGAAGGAGGCGGGGGTGTCCGATGCGCCTCAGTGCGGCGCGGTCTGGTCGGCGGGCAGCTTCCTGGATTGGGCTGGAACCGACAAACTCCGGGCCGAGGTGCCGGGTCTCAGCTTCGAAGTCAGCCGGGAGGGATCGGCGGCCGCCAGGGTGGGCCTCAGTCAGATGGACTGGGCCATCGCCGGAACGGGCACCCTGGTCCAGGATGCCACGGCCGTCGAGACGCGCCTGGTCTCCACCCTGCCCCTCATCCACGTGGCGATCATCGGCGGCGACCGGATCCTGGAAGACATGGGGTCGGTGCTCGAGCGCCTCCGCCCGGACCAGCTCAATTACATCTCCTTCATCTCTGGCCCCAGCCGCACGGCCGACATCGAGCGAGTGCTCACCATCGGGGTCCATGGGCCCGGGCGGCTCGTCGTCGTCGTGATCGACGGATTCGAACAGGTGGCATCATGACAACCCAATTCCGGGAATCCATCGAGACCGCCCTCCACAACCCGAACCTCGCGGGCGCCCTGGGGCGGTTCTCCGAGGCCTACCGGACCAGCCGCGCCAAGGCCTACGAGGGCATCGACTTCGAGGCGGTGCGTGACCAGATCGTGGACATCAAGAGCAGCGCCTCCTCCAACTTCGAGGCCCTGGCTGAGCAGTTCAAGGCCAGCGCGGAGGCCCGGGGCGCCAAGGTCTTCAGGACCGCCGACCCCGCCCAGGTGAAACAGTACATCCTCGCCCTCGCCAAGGAGAAGGGCGTGCAGCGGGTGGTCAAGTCCAAGTCCATGGCCTCCGAAGAGATCCACCTCAACAAGGCCTTCGAGCAGGCCGGCATCGTGGTGGATGAGACGGACCTGGGCGAGTGGATCATCCAGCTGGCCCACCAGACCCCGTCGCACATGGTGATGCCCGCCATCCACATGACCAAGGAGGAGGTAACCGAGGTCTTCAACGAGGAGGTGGAAGCGGGCCAGACCCCGGACATCCCCAAGCTGGTGAAGTTCGCCCGCGCCAAGCTCCGCCCCAAGTTCCTGCAGGCGGACATGGGCATCACGGGCGCCAACATCGCCGTGGCCGAGACTGGCAGCCTGGTGATCGTCACCAACGAGGGCAACGCCCGGCTGGTGACCACCCTCCCGAAGATCCACGTGGCCATCGTGGGCATCGAAAAACTCGTGAGCCTCGTCAAGGACATCCAGCCCATCCTCACCGCCCTGCCCCGCAGCGCCACGGGGCAGCTGCTCACCAGCTACGTCTCGATCATCTCGGGGCCGGTGCCGAACACCGATGGGACGCCCAAGGAGCTCCACATCATCCTCATGGACAACCACCGGTCGGACATGGCCAAGGACCCCATGTTCAAGGAGGCGCTCCAGTGCATCCGCTGCGCCACCTGCCTGAATGTGTGTCCCGTCTTCCGCCTGGTGGGCGGCCACGTGTTCGGCAAGACCTACACCGGGGGCATCGGCACCATCCTCACGGCCTGGTTCGACGAGCTGAAGAAGTCCGAGGACATCCAGGGACTCTGCATCCAGTGCGGCAGCTGTGTGCCCCTGTGCCCCGGCAAGATCGACATCCCGAGGCTCATCCTGGAACTGCGGCGGCGCCTGGTGGTCGAGAAGGGCCAGTCGCTGGCCATGAAGGCCATCTTCGGCGTGGTGAACAACCGCCGCCTCTTCCACTCCATGCTGCGCATGGCATCGGTCACCCAGAGGCCCTTCAAGCAGGGGCGGTTCATCCGGCACCTCCCCCTGTTCCTGTCGGACATGACCGATTTCCGCAGCCTGCCCGCCGTGGCGGAGGTTCCTCTGCGGGACACGATCAGGAAGATCCGGCAGCCCGAGGGCGGAGAGAAGATCGCCTTCTTCGCCGGTTGCCTCATCGATTTCTGCTATCCGGAGATGGGCGAGTCCCTGGTGAAGATCCTGAACAAGGCCGGCATCGAGGTCCTCTTCCCCGAGGGCCAGACCTGCTGCGGCGCCCCGGCCCGCTACAACGGCGCCTACGAGGTGGCCGCCCAGAACGCCCGGGACAACATCAAGGCCCTGCTGGAGACCGACGTCAGCTTCGTAGTGTCGGCCTGCCCCACCTGCACCGTGGCTCTGAAACACGATTTCATCGACACCTTCAGGAGCGTGGGTGAAACCGACGCCATGGAGGCCGCCGGGAAACTGGCCGCCAAGACCATCGACTTCTCCACCCTGGTCAAGAAGCTGGTGGATGAGGGCCGGCTCACCTTCAAGGAGGGGGAGGACCTGGGAAAGATCACCTACCACGACTCCTGCCACCTGAAGCGGACCCTGAAGGCCAGCGAGGAACCCAGGGAACTCCTCAAAGAAGCCGGCCACGAGATCACCGAGATGTACGAATGCGACACCTGCTGCGGCATGGCCGGGTCCTATTCCTTGAAGCTGCCGGAGCTCTCCGCCCCCATCCTTGAGCGCAAGCTGAAGCACATCAAGGACACGGGCGCTGCCAGGGTGGTCATGGACTGCCCTGGCTGTGTCATGCAGATCCGGGGCGGTCTGGACAAGGAGGGGACACCGGTTCGCGCGGAGCACACGGCCGAGCGCCTCGCGGAACGGTTCAAGTAGGACCAAGCCAGTCCACTGTCTCCAGGCCTCCTGGTCCAGGACTCTTCCGGGTCCATGGCTTCCCCAAGGTGTTACAACAGAAGTGCTCTCGCTTCAGGACGGGACCCCTTCAGGAAGGGCACAGCGTGGAAGAGGTCTATTTCTATGCCACCTGTCTGGTGGACCTGTTCTATCCCGATGCGGGCATGGCCGGCATCCAGCTGCTCCGCCAGGCCGGCGTCCGGGTGGTCTTCCCCGAAGGCCAGACCTGCTGCGGCCAGCCCGCCTTCAACTGCGGCTACTGGGAGGAGGCCCGCGACGTGGCCCGCACCCAGGTCGCCCTCTTCCCGAGGGACCTGCCGGTGGTCCTCCCATCCGGAAGCTGCGCGGGCATGATGAAGGTCCACTACCCCGAGCTGTTCCATGGCCAGCCGGATGAAGCACAGGTCCGCGCCTTCAGCGCCCGGGTCTATGAACTGACCCAGTTCCTGGTGGACGTGCTGGACGTGAGACTGAAGGACCTGGGCGAGCCCGTGAAGGTCACCTGGCACAGTTCCTGTCACGCGGTCCGGGACCTGGGACTGAATGGCGAGCCCCAGGCGCTCATCGGCCAGCTGTCGAACGTGGAGCTGTCACCCCTGGCGCGGGAGCAGGAGTGCTGCGGCTTCGGCGGCACCTTCTCCGTGCGCCAGCCGGAGATCTCCGGGGCCATGTCCTGCGACAAGGCGGCGGACGCCGAGTCCACCGGGGCTTCGGTGCTGCTCTCCACCGATGGCGGCTGCCTGCTGAACGTGAACGGTACCCTGGAAGCGAAACGGAGCCCGCTGCGTGCCCAGCACATCGCCGAGTTCCTCTGGGAGCGCACCCGTGCACGCTGAGAATGAAGTCAGCTTCCGCGATGCCGCCGCCGAGGCCCTGCTGGACCCCCAGCTCCGGGCGAACTTCCGCCGGGCCATGGACGGACTCATGTCCAAACGCCGGGCCCAGTTTCCGGACCCCGGGGACCTGCAGGAACTGCGGGACCTCAGCACTGCCATCCGCACTCGCAGCCTGTTGGCTCTTCCCGACCTGCTGGAGCAGTTCGAGGCCAAGGCCACCCGCAACGGCATCCAGGTCCACTGGGCCGAGACCTGCGAGCAGGCCAATGAGCTGATCCTGGGCATTCTCCGGTCGAAGGGCGCCAGGACCCTGGTCAAGGGCAAGAGCATGGTCTCCGAGGAGATGCACCTCAACGACTTCCTCGAGCGGCATGGCATCGAGGCCCTGGAGTCCGATCTGGGCGAGTACATCATCCAGCTGGACGGCGAAACGCCGAGCCACATCATCATGCCCGCCATCCACAAGAACAAGGACCAGATCGCCCGGCAGTTCAGCCAGAAGATCAAGGACGCGAAGTACACCGAGGACGTCGACGAACTCACGGCCATGGCGCGCAAGGTGCTTCGCCAGAAGTTCCTGGAGGCGGACGCGGGCCTGTCGGGCGTGAATTTCGCGGTGGCCGAGACGGGGACGCTCTGCCTCGTTGAGAACGAAGGCAACGGCCGCATGAGCACGCACGTGCCGCCCCTCCACATTGCCGTCATGGGCCTGGAGAAGGTCGTGGCCACCCTGGAAGACGTGGCACCCCTCTATGCCATCCTCACGCGCTCGGCCACGGGCCAGGCCGTGAGCACCTACTTCAACCTGATCACGGCGCCCCGGGGTGCCGAGGAGAAGGATGGGCCGCGGGAAGTCCACCTGGTCATCCTCGACAACGGCCGCTCACGGATCTATGCAGACCCAGGGCTCCGGGCCACCCTGCGCTGCATCCGCTGCGGCGCCTGCATGAACCACTGTCCGGTCTACACGCGGGTGGGCGGCCACGCCTACGAGGCGGTCTATCCCGGCCCCATCGGCAAGATCCTCACGCCCCAGATGGAAGGTGTCGGCGTCCGCCACGACCTCCTCCACGGTTCCAGCCTCTGCGGTGCCTGCGCCGAGGTGTGTCCCGTGGAGATTCCCATTCCGGAGATCCTGGTGCGCCTCCGCCGGGAGGCCACCCACGATGATGTCGGATCCAACGTCGCCGGGAGGGGAACCGGCCATACGGCCATCGAGGATTGGACCTGGCGCCTCTGGGCCATGGTGCTCAAGCACCCTGCTTTCTATCGCATCGCCACCTGGTTCGCCACCCGGTTCGGGAACCTCCTGCCCGCCCGGGCGCCGCTGCTCAGAAACTGGACCCGCTCCCGCACAAAACCCCTCCCGGCCCGCCGTTCACTCCAGGAGCGCCTGCGCGCCGAGGGAGGCCCCCATGTCTGAGGCCCGCGCTGCCATTCTAGGCCGCCTGCGCGAGGCCGGCGGGACCGGCCCCCTGCCCGCCCTCGATACCGCAATCCTTGAGCGCCGCCACTGGCCGCCGGCCGAACGGGTGGTCCGCCTCCGCAGGGGCATGGAGGCCGTCCACACGGAATTTCTCGAGGCCACTCCGGGAACCTGGCCCGACGTGGTGCGCGCCTTCTGCGAATGTGAGAGGCTGCCAAACCTGCTCTTCGGCCCCTCCAGCGAAGCCGGCTCGGTGCTTTCCACGGCCTGGGCGCCCGGGGACACGCAGCTGATGCCCTATGACCGTCCGGTGGAAGCCTTCAAGGACGAGCTGTTCTCCGGCGTGGCCGCTGGATTCACTGGCACCGTGGGGGGGATCGCCGAGACCGGCGGGTTGTTGCTGACGCCCGGACCGGCCGAGCCCCGTCTCCTGTCCCTGGTGCCGCCCATCCACATCGCCCTGCTGCGGGCCTCGAGCATCCAGGACAGTTTCTGGTCGGCCGTGAAGCACCTGGGCTGGGGTCGCAGCCTTCCACCCAATGCCCTCCTGATCTCCGGTCCCAGCAAGACCGCCGACATCGAGCAGACCCTCGCCTACGGCGTCCACGGTCCCAAGCGCCTCCTCGTGGTACTGGTGGACGATCTGACGTAGACCCAGCCCCGCGCCCGCGCTAGACTGTCCCTTCGTGGCTGGGTAGCTCAGGTGGTTAGAGCGAGGGTCTCATAATCCCTAGGTCGGCAGTTCGAGTCTGCCTCCAGCCACCACTAAACACACCGGAGCCGACCAGTTCCGGTGTGCCTGTATACCCACCCCAGCCCAAGACTCGAACTGCCGAGAAGCAGTGGCGGGCCGGTAGGGGCCAGGTGGAGACGCCCCAGTGGGGCGTCGGAACCGTCGGCCCCGGGCCCAGCCACGCGCGCAGTTCGAGTCTGCCTCCTTCGGGCAGCGCGGACGCTGCCCGAAATCTAGGGTCAGCCACCACTAAACACACCGGAGCCGACCAGTTCCGGTGTGCCTGTATACCCACCCCAGCCCAAGACTCGAACTGCC